>Ga0315274_10008206_pt1 | contig 15132 bp, 26 predicted proteins | sample YL17G02_20_MG_FD_203700 | JGI IMG/M metagenome (GOLD analysis project Ga0315274, IMG submission 203700) | Sediment microbial communities from Yellowstone Lake, YNP, Wyoming, USA - YL17G02_20 | ecosystem: Environmental > Aquatic > Freshwater > Lake > Sediment | place: USA: Wyoming | collected... | reverse complement strand
CGATGCCCTCGACAGGATCGTCGCCGCCGGCTACACCGAGGAGGTCGCCGACTTCCTCCTCTCTATCGACGACGTCCAGCTCACCCTCAACCCCACCACCGACGCCGGCGTCGCCGTCCGCGACCTGACTGTCCCCATCATCCGCTCCGCCTACGCCGAGAAGCTCTGGGACCGGGCCCGCGCTCAGCAGGAGCTCGAGGCCCTCGGCTACCTTGCCTGGGAGGCCGACCTCCTCCTCCAGCTCGAGGACCTGGCCACCCAGCGTGAGCTCGCCGGCCTCGCCGAGGCCGTCGTCAAGGCTCAGTACGTCGCCCGGGCTATTGATAGGACCGCCGCCTCCAAGCAGCTCGACCAGCTCAAGGTCCTGCCTGAGCGTCGGGACCTCCTCCTCCAGCGCTGGGACCTTCAGGGCGCCGAGAAGACCCGTGAGCTTACCGTGGCCCAGCTCCAGCGAGGCCTCCGGGATGGCCTGCTCCCTGAGGTTGAGGTCCTCAGCCGGTTCTCCGGCATGGGCTACAATGAAGCCAATGCCAAGTTCCTGGTTGACGACGTCGACAAGACACCGGAGGGGAAGGCCCGCCGGTTGTCCGTCTCCCAGCTCTCCCAGGCCTACAAGATAGGGGCCATCACTGATGCCCAGCTCTTGAACGGCCTCCTGGACCTCGGCTACTCCCAGGGGGACGCTCAGGTCCTTGTCGACATCGCTACCCCGGCGCCGGAGGCTAAGGCGCGCCAGCTCTCCGCTGGCCAGCTCTCGACCGGCTTCCGTGCCGGCCTGGTCACCGAGGCTGAGCTCCTGGAGGGGCTTACCGCCCTCGGCTACGCCCAGGCCGACGCCGAGATCCTCCGCGACATCGCCGCCCGCCAGCCGGAGCCGGCTGCTCGTAAGCTCTCGGTGGCCCAGCTCACCGTCGGCTTCCGCGCCGGCCTCGTCACCGAGGCGGAGCTCCTCGAGAAACTGGCCGCCCTCGGTTACCCCCAGGCCGACGTGGAGCTCATCAGGGACATTGCTGCCCTTCAACCTGAGCCGGCGGCGCGCAAGCTCTCGGTGGCCAACCTCAAGGACCTCTTCAAGGCCGAGACGATTGACAAGGCAGGGCTCCTTGCCGAATTGCTCGGCTTGGGGTATACTGATCGTGACGCCGGCTGGATTGCCGACCTCATCGCACCGGAGGAATGAGGCCAGTCGCCTAAAGGAGGTGGGTGGTGACTATTGCTGCTATCGTCAGTCTCCCCTTAGGGCTCGCCTTGGCCGTGGCCGGTGTCGTCTGGTATACTCCCTGGTCCCTGCCGGCGATCCTCGGGGGTCTAACCTTGTTCTGCCTGGGCCTCTTGTACCTGTGTTCCGGGGCCATCGACAAGGACATCAAGGAGTACATCGACTACGCCAGAAAGGAGAAGGACCATGACCTGCGCCGGTGAACGTAAAGCCCTCGAGCGCCTCGCCGTTTCCTGGCGCAAGATCATCACCGGCGCTAGGGTGTCCTCGCCGCCCGTACCCCCTGAGGGGGCCTCGCCCCCCCCTGAAACACCTATTCGGGGCTCCCAGGCTGGCCCTGGCGCCGCCTCGACCCCCGCGGGCTAGGTGTTGTGGCCACCCCGCGGCCGCCAGGCGCCTTGTGGGGCCTCTCAGTGGCTTCCGAATACAAGTTCTAATGATTTTTCACCGGCCGCCCCTTGACAAAAGATCGCGGCGGGTGTACACCGTGATCGCTAAGGAGGTGATCCCATGGTCCAGCCCGTCGAGATCCCTACCGCCGCCATCGGCGCTTGCCTGAATTGCCGCCAGCTCTTCCTCGTCACCCCCGGCACCCCAAACTGCCTTACGTGCGGCCAGCCACCGACGCTCCTCTTGCCGTTTCCCACCGCCCACCCTGAGCCCGTCGAAGCGCCAGAGGAGGAGCTGCCGCCCGCTGGTGCCTCCCCTGAGCGAGAGCGCGAGGAGACAGTCAATTCGGAGGAGCCTGCTCTAGCCACGTCTTGGGGCTATCTCCTCGATGCTGACGTGACGGAGGAGGAGGCTCGGGAAGCCTTCCACCTTGCCGGCGCCGACCCCGAGACCGCGGCCACCGCCGTCGGCCGTCTGGCCGCCGTGCGCGAGCTCATCGCGCAGCTCGCGCAGCCCCAGGAGGCTCCGCCCAGCGCACCCGCGGAGCTCGTCTCCCCGCTCGCCCAGCCCGCGCACGTTGCTCCTGGTGCGGGCTCGCCGCCCCCGCAGGAGGAGCTAGATCGCACTAACCCCGGCAGCCCCTAGCTGTTTCAATAGGCCCGTCTCGACATAAGAATTATAGTACGTTGACATAAACGATGGCTACCGACTCTGCCCTCAGCCCCCATTGGTTAGACAACGTCCGAGATCTCGCCCAGCAGCACACCCGCATCTCCCCCTTCATGATCCACCGCCGCTTCCGCATCCCCCGGCCGGGCGGCGAGCGTCTGCTCAGGCAGCTCGAAAGGGAGGGCGTTGTCGGCCCGGCGGGCCCAGGCCGCAGTAGGGAGGTACTCAGGCGTGACTAAATATCGCTGGGCCGTCCTCAAGTATCCGGACGGTCGCAAGGTTCGCACTATTGTCCAGGAGCAGGAGTTCTACCCCGAGCTCACGCGGCTAGCGATGGTGTATGGCGTCAAGTACCGAATCGGCCCTTCCTGCGCCGAGGACATCGAAACTGCCCTTGCAGCTATCGAGCGACAGCACCGGCTCGTGGGCCGGAGGATCGCCGGAGCTCGCCCCCTCTCCCCCGACTTTGGCCGCGGCTCTGGAGGGCCCATCTAGTGATCCGCTTCATCGACAAGGCCGTCTGGCTTACCGACATGGAGCGCGTCCACAACGTCATCAAGGTCCTCGGTCAACTGTACGACTGTCAGATATGGCGGGGCGGCCTCCTCTTCCGGGACAGCCGGGGCGGCTTCCTCCTGGTGGTCACCCTCAACCCCGACACCTATACGGCCCGCGGGACCCCCTGGGAGACTATCTTCCCGGCCGAGCACCTCCGCGCCATAACTCTTGAGCAGGCTTGTTTCGACAGCCGGCGTTACCATGCCTGGCTCGCCGGCGACACCCCCAACCTCTTGCGCTGGTTTAAGCTCCTCCCGTCACCCCAGGGCGCCGTTCGGGAGGACGTCCCATCCCTTGCCCAGGTCCGGGCCGAGCGAGATCCCGTCGGAGGGCTGCCCTAATGTTGACGACGGCCGTCATTTCTACCATCGCCGCCCTGGCCGTCTTCGCCTCGGTGCTTGCCCTGTATGCCTGGTGGCGGCTAGGGCAGATGGCGGACCAGGTCTACCGCCTGGGCTGGGACATCGACGCCCTAGCCGGCGCCCTCAGCAGAAGTGAAGGCTATGAAGCGACTGAACGTCCTGATCACTAACTGGCGAGTCGACTGAGGGAGCCATGCTCTACCCAGGCGCAGAGCCCCACCTCGTCAAGAACTTCGGCTATCCCCAGGGGACGCACGGCCAGCTAGAGGCCAACGGCCCACGCGGAGCCTTCTGGCACCTCGCCCAAGGCTGGAAGGGCGGAGCCGAGGCCACGTTCAACACCGAGGGACGCGGCAGCGCCCACCTCATCTTCAACCTCGAAGGCCCGCCCTGGCAGTTCGTCGACCTCAGCGACGCTGCATGGCACGCCGGAGGCCGCATCCCGACGGGCTTCCACGAGATCGCCAACCTCTACTTCTGGGGCCTCGAATTCGAGGGCGGCGGGTCCGCGGGCCCCGCCTACAACGACCACCAGCTCGCCGAGGCCGTCAAGGCCCACCACTGGCTCGCCGCACACTACCCCATCAAGTGGGTCTACGAGCGGCGCGTCGACCTCTGGGAGCACCACGAGGTATACGCCACCGACTGCCCGTCCCTCCCGATACCCTGGGAGCGCGCCATTGCCCTTCTGAAAGGAGACGACGCCATGACCGACGCCGACCGCGCATGGGTCATCCGCTACAGCGGAGGCATCAAGCTAGTCAAGGGAGGCCCCCCCACCGTCTACGTCGTCGACCACAAGGGCAAACGCCCCTTCCCAGGCGGCCCCACCCAGTTCCTCCAGGTCGGCTTCGATTGGGACGACGTCATCCGCCTCCCCGACGGCGTCATCGGCGCCATCCCCGACGCCCAACTGTGATCACGCCCTAATGAGGAAGGGCCTTAAGTAGCAATGAGCCGCTAGCAGCAAGTTTGTCCGGAGGGAGAGGCCCGTTGGGTATAGCTAGCAGGGATTTCACGGCCAGCGTTATGTGCGAAAAGTATGTGGCCACATGATGTTTTGGCAAGTCGAACGGTGCCCAACGGGCCTCCTTTGCACCTCTGACGTTCAGAGACGCGCCGCGGGACCGGGAAAGTGGAGGGAAAGAATCCAGCCCGCGGCCTTCGCTCACGCCCATCGTAGGACAGACAGCGGGTCTCTCTAAGTACCGGCCTAGTCTCTCCCCGCACCTACGCAACCCACGTGAGCGTTGTATGGGCCACTGCGGGGGACGCCTGGCGTGTGTGGGGTGGGGCAAGGCCCAGGGGGATCGCGGGCGTGGCCCAGGAGCCACAGGAGCTGCGTAGTAGCAAAAATGCGCGCGCGGCGAATCGAAAATGGGCGGCAACCCTTGCCGACGTAGGGCGTAAACGATGACTGAGACGTCTGAAAATCAGATGAGTGGCAGCCGCGGCCGGCGAGCTCGTCGGCCGGCAATGATTGCCGTATGGACTGGCTAGGCCCGCCCTATCAATTCGTCACGATCCACCCCGAGCAGCCGTTCACCATCCCGGTCGTCCGCTACGAGGTCGGCCTGGCCATGCGCCCGATCTTCGACCCGCCTGGTCAACGGGTGGCGACCACCATCCGCTTTCACCTGCCCGGGCCCGCCAGCTGGGGCCTCCAGCCCTACGTCGACTTCAGCAACCGCATCCTCCTCCTCCGCGTCCTGGCCATCTACAACGACCTGATAGAGCGGACCTCCCGCCAGATCCCCTTCCCCCTCACCGAGCGCCTGAAGCAGCTCGCACTCTCACAGCCGGAGACGCTCACGCTCCGCCTGACCCGCCATGGTGAGCGCATCGACACGACCTACGACGTCCTGGTGGTGGAGGGGTAGGCCGTGGTCGAGGAGATCATCCTGCAGAGGCTCATCAGCCAGCTCGGGCCCGCTGGCCGTATCGTCGCCGAGCTGCTCCGGGAAAACAAGCGCCTACAGGCCGAAAATGAAGACCAGAGGGCCGAAATTAAACGCCTACAGGCCGAGGCCGAGGTCAAACGGGTGGCCAAGTCCCACTCCCCCACCAAATTCCGCTTCCGCGTCCTACGGTGGGAGCTGGGCGAGATGCAGATCCGCCCCAGGGATGAGCCCCTGGGCAAGGCGGTCCAGAGCCTCCGCCTGCACTGCCCCCCGGATGATCAGCCGTCGGGCCCGCCATATTGGGACATCACCAGCAAGCGGCTGATAGCCATGCTCCTGCCTCTACTGCCGGGGATCGTCGACTCCGGCGCCTACGTCGAGCTGAACATGAGTGGAGGTGGCTGGAGGAACGCCGCCTCTGTCAGTGTGCGGCCGGCCTGATTGCCTCCTGAGGAGGGGGCGACTCATGCCGGTGGGCCCCTCTCGGCAGAGGAGCTAACCCCGTAGCCCGGACGGCCCGCCTCGAGGCCGGCCCTCGCCGTCGTCGCGTCGGACAGAACGCGCGCGTTTAGTACGACGGTGGGGGGTGTAGGGTTAACGCACTTGCTCGGCCAGAATGTCGACCATCCCCGAATGGAGAGTACGTCTTCGACGCGCCGGGTACGCTGCCAAGAATTCGTCCATCCAGGTCGGTTGCCAGTAGACATACCGGAAGCCCACTTGCGCCGCTAGCCGTTCCGCGACGGCGTCATGCTGCGCGGTGACAAGCTCGTACACAACACGGCGGTTTCCCAGCTCCGCGAACTCCGGGCTTGCCGGAAACAGGAGCCTATACTCCTGGAGGCGGCCGATCTTGTCGGTTGGCCTGTACATCGTCGCCTCGATGACCACGGCCTCCGTCTCCGTGAGGACTAACGCATCCACCCGCCGGTTGAGGTTTCGCATCAAGCGCCGCTCGCCCTCGTCCAGTATCATCCCCTGGACGGCGTCCGGGTCCGACCCCACTGAAAACTGTAGGTGATAGGTCGCTCCCGGGTAACGCTGGGCAATGTACTCGGACAACAGGCGCGTCTCCCCCAGCATGTGCCTCTTCTTGGGCCCGCGGCTACCCGTGACCAAAGTTCACCCCCCTTGACAACCCGCAAACATTAGTTCGATTATAGCACTTGAGACGGGCGCCGGGTCCCTGTACCTCCTTGTGTCTGGCAGTCTGGTATTCTCCTGTCAGACGCCAGGGACCCGGCAGCACGAAAGGAGCAAGCTATGGACTTCGAGACTGCCGACGCCAGACGCCGCCAGATCCTCGCCAACCCTGACCCCATCGCCGCCGCCGTCGAGCTCGGTGAGCTTCTGGCCACCGACGCCGACTTCTATGGGGCCCTTCACGCCCGGGAGATCGCTCCCGGCATCCACATCAACAACCCCGGCCCCGACCCGGCGAAGACCGCCGCCAAGCTCGTCGCCCGCGCCCAGAGCGCCACCGGCGACTACGTCGACGGCATGAAGAACCCCAAGCGCAACCCCGTCGAGGCCGCCATCCGGGCCAAGGGCAAGTGGTCCAGCCGCGTCCAGCAAGCCATCACCGACAACAACTACGAGAAGGGCGTCCGCAAGCAGGACTACTCCGAGGCCGTGGCCATTGCCACCGGCGACGGCGGCAGTGCCTTCGCCGCTGGCATCAGTAAGCGCGCGGCCAAGATCCAGCGCGTCCACGCCGACCTCATGCCCCGCCTCGGCGCCCTCTCCCAGGCCATCCAGAACATGCCGCAGGACACCGACGCCCAGCGCGAGCAACGCCTCCTGGCCGCCCGCAAGGGCGCCATCGCCATCGGCAAGCAGCGCAAGGGCGGCGGGGGCGGCGGCTAGACCACCCGCCCAGGGACAGGAGGCTACCGTGGCTCTAGACGTGTGTAGCGACTGTGAAGAACGCTTTCCCGGCGGGGAAGGGCTGAAGGACGGCCGCTGCCCGCCCTGCCTCGCCGCCTTCGAGCAGCGGCGGGCTGAGGCCCGCGCCGAGCCCGAGCCCGAGCCCGAGGAGCAAGAGGAGTAGCCATCATGTTCTGGCAACGTGAGATACTACGTGACGCCGTCTCCATGACCTTCGCCCAGACCTACGAGCTGGACCTCCCCAAGTCCGGCCTCCTGGGCTCCCTCGTCCTGTACATCTACTCCACCTCGAACGGCAACGCGTTCCTCAACGCCGTCCCCAAGTGGCGCCTCATTGACTACATCTCCAAGATCGAGGTCATCGGCGATGGTTCCGAGGTCATCAAGTCCTTCGACGGCCTGGAGGCCCTGGCCGAGGCCTTCTACGACGACGGCCAGGAGGCCCCCGCCCTTTGGCGGACCTACAGCGCCACTCCTCAGCGCCAGTGGATCCCCATCCACTTCGGCCGCAAGCTCATGGATGAGCTCTATGGCCTGGACCTCTCCCGCTTCAACCAGGTGACCCTCAAGATTACCAACGACGCCAGCTCGACGTTCTTCTCCACCGATATCAAGCTCACCGTCGTTGCCTACTGGCTCCGCGACGCCGTCGGAGCCTTCGGCGGCTACTTCCGCGATGAGGTCTGGGAGGCCTGGCTGCCGGTCGCCGCGGCTACCCACTACTCCGAGCTCCCCATCGCTCTCCCCATCCGCCGCATCGTGCTGGAGGCCCGCCCCGCCCGGACCACCGCCACCTGCAAGAACGTCTCCACCATGATCGCCCTCATGTCCGATATCGACCTCACCTTCAAGACCGGCCAGATCCGCGTCTTCAAGGGGCCCCTCAACACCCTGGGCATGCTGTCGATCGTCGAGCAGGGCGGCTTTGTGGAGACGCGCGGGGCCATCGACAAGACGGCCGCGTTCGGCTTTGAGGTGGGCGTCGGCTACGTCCTGCAAGGCCTCGGCGCCGGCCAGGCCGACGCCAACGGCCTCACCACGGTCCGGTCCAACATGATCCAGGACGTCCAGGACTCCGCCCAGGAGGTGGGCTATCGCGTGGGCACCGGCATACTCGCCTGGACGGCCCGGGGCTTCGGCTACATGCACACCGTACCCCTCTGGGTGGCCCGCAAGCCGGGCCTCGAAGACCTCCTCGACCCGGACACCAACAAGGTCGTCAAGCTGGACATCGCTACCGAGACGGGGCTCACCCTCACCGGCACCGACCGTGACGCCCGTAACGCCATACTCCTGAGCCGGCTGGTGCGCTAGATGTGGCCGACAAGCCCTTCGGTCATGCCCGGGTGGAGGTGGACCGCCAGCTCCTAGAGCGAGCCGCCGTCTACCACGGCGCCGTCCTCCGAGCAACCGCCGCCGGCACTGCAAGCGCAACCGTCTACGATGGGCTCTCCGCCAGCGGAGAGCCCATTGACGCCTTCCGCGCCGGCGCTAACGAGCACGACTTCCACATGCTCGACCCGGGCGTCGCCCTCCGGGAAGGGCTGTACATCGACCTGGGCGCCAATATCGACTTCTTCACCATCTACTATGAGCCTGTCCCCAGGAGGTAACCATGGACCAACAACCGCCGCCGACCCTTATGACCATCGACCTGGCCACGTTCCTCCGCTGCCTGCGCGAGGCTTTCCCGCCGCCGGCGCCCTTTGCCCACTCTCGGATGTATGCCGATCGCCAGCTCATCCAGAGGGCCAGCGTCTACCACGGCGGCCTGCTCCTGGCGGATGGCGTCGGGGCCTCCACCGTGGCTGTCTACGACGGCCTGGACACCGGCGGCGAGCTCATCGACAGCTTTAGCGTGGCTACCAGCACCCCCGAGCGCCACATCTACGAGAAGGGCATTGCCCTTCGTGTCGGCCTGTACATGGACCTGGGCGCCAACGTCTCCGTCTTCACCGCCTACTACGACCCGGTCCCCCGCGAGAAAGGGTAGGGGCGCCGCCCCGGGCCGATATGTCATTCGCCCACCAGAGCGGCGCTGGCGGTGTCACCGTCCACGGCCTCCTGACCGGTCTGGATGTCGACGACCACCTCCAGTACGCCCTCCTGGCCGGCCGGGCCGGCGGTCAGACCGTCATCGGCGGCCTTGCCGCCTCCGAGAACCTAACCCTCCAGTCGACGGCCCACGCCACCCGCGGCCGCGTCCGTGTCCAGGACTACCTCCAGCTCCTCACCAACCGCATCTACGACTCCGGCAACAACAGACGTATCCTGCTCGCCACCACCTCTCCCCACATCGCCCTCTACGGAGACCTCGACGTCAGTGGCAAGGCCGAAATCGGCCCCTACCCCTACACGACCGGCTACGTCCTCGTCAACGCTGGGGGCTGGTCAGCCCTGGGCGAGGCCTACGCCTTCTACGGCCACATGACTGGCGTCGCCGCCACAGGCAGCCAGATCACAGTTGGCCTTTTAGGCAACGCCTGGGGCAGCGGCACCCCTACCCTCGCCTACACCTACGGCCTCTACTTCTGGGTAATCCACGACTCACCCGCCACAACCGAAATGGGCGCCATCATCACCCGCCTCGAAAGCGGCGAAAACGGCTCCGGCCCCATCACCATCGCCAGGGGCGTCTACCTCCCCGATGCAGCCTGGGCGGGCTCCAAGCCCATCACACTCGTCGCCTTCGACGTCGGGGACCAGGGCATTGGCGCCGGCGGCACCGCCTACGGCCTCCGCATCGCTGACCAGACGGCCACCACCGTCCGCCTCCTCGAGCTCGGACCAGTCACGCCCTACCTCCGGCTCGTCGGCGGCGCGCCCCCCGCCGCCAACTGCACCCACCTCTGGCTCGCCGAGGGGGTCATCCCCACCCAACGCAACGTCCAGTGGAAGCTCTACTCAACCCTCGTAGCAGGCGACCGCGTCGCCGTGTTCGTATGAAGGAGGAAGCGTACAATGCCCATATTCGAGATAGACCTGCCCGCAAAGGCCGTCGCCCAGCTCGAGGACGTGGTGGAGGGCTTCAACGTCCAGACGGGCCAGGACCTGAAGCTGGCGGAGTGGCTCTCCCTCCACCTAAAGGAGCTGGCCATCGGCAAGCAGCTCGGAGCCGAGGCCAACACGATCAAGGGCGACGTGGACGCCGAGGTCAACCGTCGTATCGCCACCCGCCGCCGCGAGCTCATCGGCGAGCTGGACAAGGGCGATGCTGTTTGAGTACCCCTTGACCGTACCGATTGACACCGAGGCGGCCGCCCCGGTCACCCTCGAGGCCCTACTCTGCGCCGGCACGGTCACCCGCGTCGACGTCCAGTTCCCCGCCGGCTGCGCCGGCATGGTCGGCGTCTCCATCTGGCGCCACGATCACCAGGTCTGGCCCGTTAACCTCGACGAGTCCATCACCGGCGAGGACGCCACCGTGTCCTGGCCTGAATCCTACGACCTCGACGACGAGCCCTTCGCCTTCACCCTCAAGGGCTCCTCCCCCGGCACTGCCTACCCCCACGTCATCACCTGCCGCTTTGCCCTTCTCTCCCTGGAGGAGGTTCAGAGCGCCCGCGGCCTCCCCGGCCTCATCCGCCGCCTCGCCAACCTTCTCCTGGGGAGGGAGGCCTAGATGGCTGACTACCCCGACTGGACCCGTCTCTTCCACCTCGTCGGTACGGACATCACCATCCCCATCTCCATCGAGGCCTCCGACGTCACCATCCCCGTCTCCATCGACGCTGTCACCGTGGCCATCGACGTCAACATCGCCGCGGCGGCCGTCACCCTGCCCATCTCCATCGACGCCGCTACCGTCACCCTCGACGTCAACCTGACGGCCGCCACGGCCACCATCGACATCAACTTCGCCGACCAGTCCGTCGCCGTCTTCGACGCCGCCAAGTGGTTCGCCCACATGGCCGCCCAGTGGAGCGTCCTGGGCAACAAGGACATCGCCCCTACGAGCTACGATACCGTTGCTTCCCGGACCGTCCCCGCTGGCAAGACTGCGTTCATTGTCGGCATAGGCTGGGGGCCCAACGTGGCCTATGACATCGCCAGCATCCCCATGTTCCTAAACATCGCTGGCACGGCTGTGGCCAGGGGAGGCTCCTATCGGGGTGATACTGTCATCTTTGACGTCCCTTTCCGGGCCACCACCGGCCAGATCATCCGGCTGGACATCTATAACCTTGATACCAGTGGCCGTAGCCTGGGCGGCGTCATGTGGGGCTGGGATGAGTAGGGGGATGCTTAGATGGCCTTGACACCCGGCCTCCGCCGCCTCTACTCTGGCGACTACAACTACCTGTCCCAGGAGTGGCAGTCCGACGGGACGGTCATCGTCACCATCTCCGGCGGCAAGTCCGGCCAGGTCCACAAGATGCACGTCCGCGACCTCTGGGGCGAGAAGGAGGAGGTCCTGAAGGAGGAGGCCACTCACCCGGGCCCGCCGCCCCACATCCAGGCTCGCTTCGCCGAGGCCAAGGAGCACGCCGATGATGAACAGACAACGTAGCGTCAATTCGCCAACCGCCCCCTCACCCCCCGACCCGCCGCCCGCCATGTCCCTGACGATCTCCCTGCCCGAGATCTACGCCGCCCTCTGCCCAGCCTGCCAGGAGGCCTTCCTCGCCCTCCTCGAGTCCAAGGCCCGCGGCGGCATGCTCCGGGAGACCCTTCGCCGCCAGCTCGTAGGGGCGCCGCTTGCTGCGCCCTCAGACGGGCCAGCCGGTGCCCCTGCCTGATGCGCCAGCTCTCCCTCGACGCCGTCGCCCGCCTCGCCGTCGCCTACTGGCTCCGCGACGACGCGATCATCATGGTCGCCATCGCCGGCGCCGAGTCGGGCTACATCGAGGACCGCCCCAGCTCCACCGACGTCTGGGGTATGCCCGGCGACAACGACTCCTGGCGGCCCTACTCCTGCAATCAGGTCTACTCCTGGGGCCTCTGGCAGGCCTTTATGCCCGTCCACCGCTACCTCCTCCAGGAGGCCACCGGCTCCCTCGACCCCTGCTTCTGGCGTGACTACCTCTGCGACGGCGAGCACAACGCCTACATCGCCTATCGCATCTGGCTCTCCCAGGGCTTCGGCGCCTGGTCCGCCTACAACGTCGGCGCCCACCGACGCTTCCTCGTCGACGCCACCATGGCCGTCGACTCCGTCCTGGCCACCCCCTCGCCCGCTCCTCCCCCTGTGCCTCCGCCCGGTGGCGCCCCACCCCTCACCCCCGTCGAGCCCCCTTGGGGCGCCGTCGAGCCCCCGGCCGCCGCCGCACCCCCTTGACAACCTCGCTCGCCTGTTCTACTCTGGCCCCATGAAACTTCCCCCGTTCTACGACCTCCTGGGCGCCGCTGTTACCCTCATCCTCCTTCTTGCCGTCATCACCTACCCCCTCTGCGGCAAAGCCATCCCCCAGGAGATCCTCACCCCTTTCTCCGTCGCCGTGGGGTGGGTATTCCGCGGCGCCACTGGTGTGGCCAACGACTATTTGCACCGCAAGGAGGTTGCCAATGATGCCTGATCCCTCCCTGATAACCGAGGCTGTCAAGCATGCTCTCACCGCCGGCCCCGCCGACGCCGCTGGCCAGGACGCCCGCTCCCGCCAGGCCCAGCTCAGCTTCTCCGCCATGCTCTCCGCCGTCCAGTCCGGCTGCAACTGCGAGGCCTGCCAGCTCCTCCGCGAGGCCGTCGACATCATGCGTGTCCGTCCCAAGCAGGTGACCCCAGCTTATGGCTCAGGTGACAATCCTCAGACGTAGCCGGAGCTACAACCACCCCGTCGCCCGCCAGGTGGTGGAATCGGCAGAGGTTATCTACTCGACCCTCGCCGTCGCCCCTCGCTCTGTCTACCTGCCCCTCGAGCTCTACCGGGCTGCCACCCCCGACGAGCTCGACGCCAACCCCCGCTATCAGATGCTCCCGGTGGATGAGAAGGCCGCGGAGGCCGAGCGAGAGGCCCTGGTGGTGGACATGAGGGCGACATTTCGGCCTCTCCCTGAAAGCTTCGAGTCGAAGTGAATGACGACCCCTTCCTCGACCTCTTCGCCCTCGACCTCCCGGACCTGACCTCCTGCGCCCCGGACCTCTCCCTGGCCGTGGACCTCTGCCTCGCCAGCTCCTCCTATGCTGCCGCCCTCACCCTTGCCCGCCCTATCGCTGGTGGCGCCCCTGCCTGGTGGGATGACATCTGGGACTTCCTTGGGGACGTCTGGAGTGGCGCCGGCGACCTGGCCGAGAAGATAGGCCGCAGCTTCAGCCGTCTCTGGGACTGGATCTGGGACCGGGTCGGCGGCACCGTCCGCTGGCTCTACAACCAGGTCGAAAGCTTCTCCTGGTGGTTATTCCATCAGGTGGAGCACTGGGGCGGCGTCGTCCGCGACAAGGTGACGGACATCGGCTCCTGGGTTTGGAAGCAGGTGGAGTGGTGGGGCGGCGTCGTCCGCAACAAGGTGACGGACATCGGCTCCTGGGTCTGGCGTCAGATTGAGTGGTGGGGCGGCGTCGTCCGCGACAAGGTGGCCGATGTCGGCTCCTGGGTTTGGGGCCAGGTCGAGCACTGGGGCGGCGTCGTCCGCGACAAGGTGACGGACGTCGGCAACTGGGTTTGGCATCAGGTGGAGCACTGGGGCGGCGTCGTCCGCGACAAGGTAGAGGACGTCGGCGGATGGGTCTGGGACCAGGTGGAGCACTGGGGCACTGTCGTCCGCGACAAGGTCGAGGACACGGCCGGCTGGCTCAAGGACAACATCCTCCCCCCCATCATGGGCGCCGCTCAGTCCGTGGCCGATGTGTTCCGCGACGCCCTTGAGCTCGTTGGGAAGACCATCCGCGAGGCCCTGGAGGCCATCGGCGACAAGCTCCGCGACGCCATCATGTGGCCCTGGGAGGAGATCGCCGGGCCCTTCCGCAAGGAGGTCGAAAGCAAGCTCGCCATCCCCATGAAGCTCTTCCGTCACGAGTACAGCTCCCTTCAGGAGATTCTGGACGATGTCTTCGACCCGCCTCCCGTGGGCATAGTAGGGCTGGTTGCTGGGCTCCTCCTCGTCATGATCCTCATGTCCGCCTACCAGTCCATCTGGAAAAGCTACGTTGACCCCTACTTTGAGGTGGAGCTACAGGACCAGCGGGGCCATATCGGCCGCGAGCTCCTCACCATCGGCGTCGTCCAGGAGGCCCTCAACCGTGGCTTTATCGACCCGGCCGAAGCCGACTTTCACCTCGAAAAGGCCGGCTATGGCGAGCCCGCCAAAAAGGCCCTCCTCGAGCTCCGCTTCCTCCTCCCCGGCCCCTCCGACCTCATCCATATGGCCGTCCGCGAGGTCTTCAATCCCCAGCTCCGGGAGGAGCTCACCCTCGACGCCGAGTTTCCCGATGCCTTCCTGCCCTGGGCGCAGAAGCTCGGCTACTCCGAGGAGTGGGCCCGCAACTACTGGGCCGACCACTGGGACCTGCCCTCGCCCTCCCAGGGCTACGAGATGCTCCACCGCGGCGAGATTGAGATGCCGCAGCTCGTAGACCTCATCAAGGCCCTTGACTACGCCCCCGTCTGGCGCGACAAGCTCATCAACATCGCCTACAACCCCATCACCCGCGTCGACCTCCGCCGCCTCTACAAGAGCGGGATTCTCAACCCGGACCAGGTCAAGGACGGCTATAAGGCTCTGGGCTACAACGACGAGAAGGCCGGCTGGCTCAGGGACTACACCCTGAAGTACTACAGCCCCGACGACAAGAGCCAGCTCGACGACATGGCCGACCAGTCCGCCTCCACCTTCCGCACCGCCTACCGCCGCGGCGTCATCACCCGTGACGATGCCCTCGACAGGATCGTCGCCGCCGGCTACACCGAGGAGGTCGCCGACTTCCTCCTCTCTATCGACGACGTCCAGCTCACCCTCAACCCCACCACCGACGCCGGCGTCGCCGTCCGCGACCTCACCGTCCCCATCATCCGCATGGCCTACGCCGAGAAGCTCTGGGACCGGGCCCGCGCTCAGCAGGAGCTCGAGGCCCTCGGCTACCTTGCCTGGGAGGCCGACCTCCTCCTCCAGCTCGAAGACTTGGCCACCCAGCGCGAGCTCGCCGGCCTCGCCGAGACCGTCATCAAGGCTCAGTACGTCGCCCGGGCTATTGATAGGGCCGCCGCCTCCA
>Ga0315274_10008205_pt1 | contig 15132 bp, 10 predicted proteins | sample YL17G02_20_MG_FD_203700 | JGI IMG/M metagenome (GOLD analysis project Ga0315274, IMG submission 203700) | Sediment microbial communities from Yellowstone Lake, YNP, Wyoming, USA - YL17G02_20 | ecosystem: Environmental > Aquatic > Freshwater > Lake > Sediment | place: USA: Wyoming | collected... | reverse complement strand
CCGCGGCCGACTCCTGATCCAGGCGGCCTTCCTCCTCGTCTGGCTCGACCCGCTCGCGCTTCGCCTGCACAATATCTGCGGTTCCGTGTACCACTGCTACGCGTGTCCGCTGGCGCTCTTCGCGTGCCCGGTCGGCGTCCTGGCGAACTTCAGCGCCCTTCACGTTGTTCCCTTCATCGCCATCGGGACGCTGCTTGTTGTCGGCGGCGTGGTCGGCGGGTTCGTGTGCGGCTGGGCGTGCCCGTTCGGTTTCCTCCAGGACTTGGTCGCGAAAGTTCCCGTCCCGAAGGTCCGGCTGCCCTCCTGGACCGGCTACTTCCGGTACGCCGTCCTCGGGGGGCTGGTGATTGTGGGTCCGTACTTTTTCGGCGAGGCGCATCCGCTCTTCATTTGCCGGGTCTGTCCCGCCGGGGCGGTCGAGGCGGGCGTCCCGAACCTGGTGCGCGAGGCGGCGGCGGGCGGGTCGGCCGCCGGCATGAGCGCGCTGAAGTGGACGATCCTGGTTCTGTTCGCCTTGGCGATGTTCGTCAAGTTCCGGCCCTGGTGCTCGCTCTTCTGCCCGCTGGGCGCGATCTTCGGCGTGTTCAACCGCTTCTCGGCGGTGTTCCTCCGCGTGAGCCCGAAGAAATGCGTCCAGTGCGGCGCGTGCCGGAAAATGTGCCCCATGAACCTCGCCCCCGAAAAGCAACTCAACGACCTGCTCTGCATCCGCTGCATGGAATGCACGCGGTGCGAGGCGATTGAGGTGAAGACGGCGTTCAGCCGGTCCGAGCGCGCCGACCCGGCCCCGGCCGAATAGAATGGATCGCTATCAGGTAAGTTTTGCGCGGTGGTTCTCCGCAACCACCGCGCTTCGAGGCCGGATTTCGCGGCGGGTGCCCGCCTCGGCGGGTAAACTCTGACCTGCCGCGCGCCATCCGCCGTGCGGGGCGCGTGCGAACCAGATTTAAGGAGTCGCCCATGACGTCGCCGGCCAAACAGGACCTCCTGCGAAAACTGCCCTCCGTGGATAAACTCCTCGCCTCCGCCGCCGTCGCGGACTGGCTCCAGCGCCATCCGCGCACGCTCGTCGTCCAGTGCCTCCGCGACGCGCTCGAGGACCTGCGCCGGCACATCGCGAACGACACGGGCGGCCGGTGCGGCCCCTCGACCAAGCTCGGGGCCGCCCTGAGCCTGTCGAAGGGCGGCGCGGGGCACGTCACCGAGGAATATGTCCTCTCGGAAGCGCTTCGGCACCTGGAGGTGCGCACCCGGCCGCACCTGCGAGGCGCGATCAACGCCACCGGCATCCTCCTGCACACGGGCCTCGGCCGGAGCGTCTGGCCCGAGAGCGTCGTCGACTCGATGGTCGAGGAACTCAAGGGCTACGTCACCCTGGCCGTCGACCGCGAGACCGGAAAGCGGAGCGACCGCGACCGGCGCGTCGAGTATATCCTCACGGAACTCACGGGCGCCGAGGCCGCCACCGTCGTCAACAACAACGCCGCCGCCACGATGCTGGTCCTGTCGGCCCTGGCGGCCGGCAGGGAAACGATCGTCTCGCGCGGGCAACTGATTGAGATCGGCGGCGCGTTCCGCCTGCCCGACGTGATGGCCCAGAGCGGGTCGCGCCTCGTCGAGGTCGGAACCACCAACCGCACGCACCTGCGGGATTACGAGGCGGCGATCGGCGAGCGCACGGCCGTCATCATGCGGGTCCACCCCTCGAACTTCCGCGTCGTCGGGTTCACCAGCGAGGTGCCGCTCGAGGAACTGGCGGCGTTGGCGCACGCGCGCGGCCTCGTATTGTTCGACGATCTCGGGGCGGGGGCGCTCGTGGACCTCGCGAGGTTCGGCCTGCCGCACGAGCCGACGATCCAGGAATCCATCGCTGCCGGCGCCGACGTCGTCATCTCGAGCGCCGATAAACTCATCGGCGCGGGACAGGGCGGCATCATCCTGGGGCGCAAGAGCCTCATCGAACGCATCCGCCAGCACCCGCTCGCCCGCGCGTTCCGCATCGACAAGACGTGCCTCATGGTCCTGGAGCGGACGCTGCACCTTTTCCGCGACCCGGACCTTCTTGCGCGCGAGCATCCTCTGTACCGGATGCTGGCGACGCCGGCGGAGGCGCTCGAGGCGCGTGCCCGCGCGCTGGCCGGCGCGGTGGCGCGGTCGGCTCCCGCCGCGCGGACGGAGGTGCTGGAGGGCGTCGGGTACCTGGGGAGCGGGTCGCTCCCGACGGAGCAACTGCCGACGCGCCTCGTCGCCGTCGCGGTCGAGGGGCTCGGCGCGGAGGAACTCGCGCGCCGCCTGAGGATGGACGAGGCGTGCGTCTTTGCGCGGATCGAGAACGACCGCGTCGTCCTGGACGTGCGGACGATTCGTGAGAATGAATTGCCCGCCGTCGCCGACGCCGTAGGACGTGCCGCCCAATGACTTCCGCGCGAAAGAACATCATGCTCGGCACGGCCGGACACGTGGACCACGGCAAGACGGCGCTCGTGAAACTCCTGACGGGTTGCGACACGGACCGCCTGGCAGCCGAGAAAGAGCGCGGCCTGACGATTGAACTCGGGTTCGCCCCCTGCCGGATGCGCGACGAGCGGATCGTCGGCATCGTGGACGTTCCCGGCCACGTGGACTTCATCCGCAACATGGTCGCCGGGGCGCACGGCATCGACGTCGTCATTCTGGTCGTGGCGGCGGACGACGGCGTCATGCCCCAGACCCGCGAGCACCTCGACATTCTGACGCTCATGGGCATCCGCCGGGGCATCGTCGCCCTGACGAAGATCGACCTTGTGGACGCGGACCTGCGGCGGATCGCCGAGGAGGACGTCCGCGCGTTCGTCCGCGGCACGTTCCTCGAGAACGCTCCGATTTGCGGCATCTCGAACGTCACGGGCGAGGGGTTCGAGGGTTTTTTCGGCGCCCTCGACGCGGCGGTCGCCGCGTGCGAGCCGCACCAGAGCACGGGCCTCTTTCGCCTCTGGATCGAGCGCGCCTTCGCCATTCGCGGCTTCGGCACCGTCGTCTCCGGCGTGCCGACGAGCGGCGAGGTTCATCTGGAGGACCGCCTGACGATCCTCCCAGGCGGCCTGGAGGCCAGGGTCCGTCGCCTCGAGGTGTACGGCGAGGAAACCGAGACGGCCCGCGCGGGCGAATGCGTGGCCGTCAACCTCGCCGGCGTCGAAAGCGAGATTATTGAGACCGGCATGGTGGCCTGCCGGGGCGACGCCTTCGAGCCCGTCACCGTCGCCGAGGCCGAGTTGCACGTGTTGCCCAACGTCCCGCACGCGCTGAAAGATTATCTGGAGGTGCATCTGCACATCGGGACCGCCCGCGCGACGGCCCGCATCGCCATCCTCGACGATAAGACCGTCCCGCCGGGCGAGCGGCCCGTCGGCCTCGCCGGCCGTCGAGGCGGGCGAATGGTTCAGTTGCGCCTCGACCGGCCGCTGGCCGTTGCTCCCGGCGACCGCTTCGTCGTCCGGGCCGGCATGGCGGGCCTCGCCGACGGCCGCATCACGACCCTCGGCGGCGGACGCATCCTCGGCACGAGCAACCGCCGGACCCGCCGAAACCGCCCCGACGTCCTCCAGGCCCTCGCCGACCGGCGCGACGCCCTGGACGATCCTGCCGCGTGGTGCGCCGTTTGCCTGAAGGAGTCCGGCGACGCGCTCGACTCAGGCGATCTGGCGCGCCGGGCGCTCGCGCCCGTGGAAGAGGTCCGCCCCATCGTCGAGCGTCTCCGCGGCGAGGGAGCCGTCGTCGCCGCGAGCGGTGCCAGGTTCGTTCATCGCGACGTTGTGAACGCGGCCGCCGGCCGGCTGCGCGAGGCGCTCGAGGCGTTCCACTCGGCCAATCCGCGCCGGGCGGGCGTTGCCCCGGCCGACCTTGTGCAAGAGGTCGGCGTCGCGCCGGCGGTTTTCGAGTTGGCGCTGGAGCGGCTGGTCGCGGAAGGAGCGGCAGTTCGCTCGGGCGAGGTGGTGGCGCTGGCCGGGCGCGGCCCGCGCCTTTCGTCCCAGGACGAGGCCCTTTCCGGCCGCGTCGAATTGGTTCTTCGGGAGGGGGGCCTAGCGCCTCCCGGTCCGGCGGAGATCGCCGAGGCGCTGGGGGCGCCGCCGGAGCGCGTCGCGGCGATGATTCGCCTGCTGGCCGATGAAGGGCACGTCGTGCCGCTCAACGAGAAGGTCGTGATGCACCGCGAGGCGGTCGAATCGGCCCGGCGGGCGGTGCTCGCGCTTTTCGCCCGGAAGGCCGGTTTCGAGACGACGGAGTTCCGCGACGCGCTCGGCGTCAGCCGAAAGTTCGCCGTCCCCTTGCTCGATTACTTCGACACGGTCCGCCTGACGGTGCGGACGGGGAGCCGGCGAACGCCCGGCGCCGAGGCCCGCCGAGCGCTCGAAGAAAAACAGAAAGGGGGCAGTTGATTGCCCCGGGAAGCGGGGTATAATAGCAGACCGTACAAGACAACTAGGAGCAGATCATGAACGCGCACTGGAAGGGCTTCACGAGGCGGCGGTTCCTGAAAGGCGCCGCGGCGGCGGTTGCCGCTCCGTACGTTCTCACGTCCACCGCGCTGGGCGGCGAAGGCGTGCCGGCGGCGAGTGAACGGGTCACCATCGGCCTGATCGGCTGCGGCGGGCGAGGCAGCGATGTGTTTCGCGGGCTGATCGGGGCCGGCGGCCAGCCCATCGCCTTCGCCGATCCCTGGGCGGATCGCCGCGAAAAGTGGGCCCAGCAGACCGGCGGCACAGCCTACGCCGATTTCCGCGAACTGCTTAAACGGGACGATCTCGATGCCGTCTGTATCGCCACCACCGATTGCTGGCACGTTCACCACACCGTGGCCGCCGCCAAGGCCGGAAAGGACATGTACACCGAGAAGCCGCTGGGCGTGTCGATCCGCGAGGACCAGATTTGCCGCGAGGCGGTTCGCCATTACGGCCGTATGTTCCAGTACGGCACGCAGCAGCGCTCCAGTGCTCATTGCCGCTACGGCTGCGAGTTGGTTCGCAGCGGCTACGTCGGGGAAGTCCTGGAGATCACGGTCGTCGCCCCCGACAGCGCCGAAGGTGGGTCGAACACACCGCTACCGGTGCCCGAGGGACTGGACTACGACATGTGGCTCGGTCCGGCGCCCTGGAAATCCTACTGCGGGCAGGCCACCGGAGGGAATGCCTGGTGGCACGATTATGACTACGCCCTGGGATTCATCGCCGGTTGGGGCGCCCATCCGCTGGACATCCTCGTCTGGGGCTACGACACCCACAAGACCGGCCCCTGGGAGGTTGAAGGCACGGCCCACATTCCCACCACCGGCCGCAACAACGTCGTGATGAAGTGGGACGTCGACATCCGTATGGCCAACGGCGTGAAGATGAAGTTCAGGCCGGGCGGCGACTACACCGAGTTCAAGGGCACCGAAGGTTGGATCGGCATCTCTCGCGGCGGCATCAAGTCCGACCCGCCGTCGCTGTTGAAAATCGTTCTCAAACCCGACGACGTGCACCTCGTCGAGAGCCGCAATCACGGCGGAAATTTCCTCGAGTCGGTCAAAACCCGCAAGGATCCGGTCAGCCACATCGAAGACGCGGTGCGGTCGGATATTTTCAGCCAAGTCTCCGACATCGCGATCCGCGAAGGGCGAAAAATCGTCTGGGACCCTGAAAAAGAGGAAATCATCGGCGACGAAGCGGCCTCACGTCGTTTGTCCCGCGCCTGGCGCGAGCCGTGGCGGCTCTGACAGGGCGAGGGGGGGTTCAACGCAGAGAACGCAGAGAAAGGCGGAGACTGGGGAAAGGCAAACAGCAAACGACAAACAACAATGACCAAGGCGCGCGGTGTCGTGTGAGCCGGCGGCGGGAGCCGCCGGCGACTTTCCCTACCCCGGCACGTGCCACGCCGGAAGGTGAGCGGGGTTTTCAACGCAGAGGCCTGCCCCGAGCGCAGTCGAGGGGACGCAGAGGACGCAGAGAGGGGATTCGGGGGAACGGCAAACGGCACGTCGGAATGCGGCGGGTGGCATGCCCACCCCGTCCGGGTGGGCATGGAGAGCGGACGCATGCTCACGCACCGGTCCCGGCGCGCCGGGACTTGAAGGGACGCAGAGAAGGGCTGGAATGAGAGGGGGCGCGGCGGGCATTCTTGCCCGCCGCGTGGTGGCCAAGAATGGCCACCACGCTTTGTTTTGCTCCTCAAGGGATGGCGGGGATAAAAAAGAAGCGGCGATCCGAAAGTCGCCGCGATCAAAGCCTCACCTCTCAAGCCTCACGCCTCAAGCCTCACGCCTGCTTTCCATTACTTGCGTTTTCGGCCGAGGAGGAGGCCGAGGCCGCCGAGGCCCAGGAGGGCCAGCGTCGCCGGCTCGGGAATGGCGTCAAGTTTGACATCGTCAAAGTCGGCCTCTGTGTCATCCCACTCGGCGGGATTTGGGAGACAGAGCAGCCGAATCTGCAAGGGTTCTCCCAGATGCCCCGAGTGGGCAGAATTATAGACATACGTGACGGTCGACGTCGCAAAAGTGTCTTCCGCGATCGTCAAGGTGTTGTAGTCTTGGGCCAGGAGGAATCCGCCGGTTATCGGGTCGGCTAATTGGTCTCCACTGTCTCCCATGGTCCCTCCGGCGAGGAGTTGAACGCAATAGCCGAACCACGGATAATCAGGGGGATTGCCCACCTTGACGGTCAGCGTGTATGTCATGCCGGCCGCCAGCGTCTCGGTCAGGATTTGCCCGAAGCCGCCAGGCACTCCATCGCCGGAATTCGCCCACCCTATCTGCTCGCCCTCTGGTGCGATACCTCCGTAAGTTACGGCATCAAGATCCCACGGGCCCACGTATTGGTCGTTGTCAACATAGCCCCAACCCTCTCCATCCAACGAGTAACCCCAAGCGCCATCAGCAAGATCCCGCGTCTCGAAGCCCGGGTTGACGATTGCGACCGGCGCGGCGCCAGCCGAGGCCTCCAAGGCGAGAACCAATCCTGCCACCGCTGCAACAAGAATTGTGTGCTTAGACATAGCCTTACCCCCTTTCCAAAGCCTTCTTTTTTCCCCGCCCTCGACTTGCTTCCTCATCAAGGGCCCCGCCGCGACGCCGAGAGGCCCGGCCCCAAACTCCAGGAGTAATATACCCCAGATTTCGGAAAAAGCAAGGGAAAAATTTTTCAGAAGCAAGGGGGTTAGTGTAAGTCCTTACAAGCAAAGAACTTACGAAAGACCTCTGGAGAAAAGATTTTTTCGTGGTCGCCCCGGTTTTGCCCCCTCGGCCGCTGGACCCGGAAGGCGGGGCTTTTAACCGCAAAGTGCGCCAAGGACGCAAAGGGAGAAATGGAGGACGGCAAAGGGCGCAAGGCCAAACCATCGAAAGGACGCAGAGGGGGATGGGGCCACCCGGCGATGGTCTTTCCCCCAATTGCGCCGTCCTTAGCGCTCTTTGCGTCCTTTGCGGCAAAAAAGCCGCTCGCTCCCTTCGACCAGGCTCAGGGCAGGCAGGGCATGCGGCGAACGGCAACGCCCCTCACGGCGCGTCGGGTGTTTTGACGCGGCGATAGGTGTATCGCCCGTCCGGCGTGACGTAGTTGAAGACCTGCCGGAGGCGCTCGGTTTCGCTTCGGACGTCGAACGGCTCGCGCACGAGGCGTTTCTCGCGCACGTCCTGGAACGCGATCAGCCGACGCGGATCGTTCTTATCGCCCGTCGCTTCCATGAGGAGCAGCACGCTGAGGAGGCTCTGGTCCTCCTGAGTTCCTGCGCTGACGCGGATTTCGCGCAGGGTCGCGCTCGCCAGCGGCAGCGCGAGCGCCCGCACCATCGCCCACCCGAGGCCCTCGAAGCGGACCTCCGTCGCCCCGTCGGCCGCCTGGCCCGCGGCGTCCTTTCCCGGCTCGAAGAGGACGGCCACTTCGTCCCCGCCGCCCGGCTCCGGCACGATGAGGATGCGGCTTGAGCCGCGGAACACCAGCGCCGGCTGCATGATAAACTGGCCGGCGATCCGCACCTCGCGGCCGGGGGCCACGTTCAGCGTCAACTGGATGAGCGGCTCCTCGCCGGCGCGGCGGAACTCGACCGCCAGTGATTCCATCCGGTCCCATTGCAGGACGACCATCTCCAGGACCCGCAGCATCCGCGGCGCCCAGGCGAACACCCTGTGCGCGAGGACCGGGAGCCCGGCGCCCGGCGGCGCCGGCGGCGCCTCGCGAAGGCGGGCGAGCAAGGTCTCGGGAAGCGCCTTTCGCAAACTGTCAGGGTCGGGCGCCTCGCGCATCGCGCTCGCCACCGCGTCGTGCAAGTCCGGCGGGTCCTGCTTTCCCGCCGCCGCGAACGCCAGGCGCAGCACCATCTGGGCGAGGGCCTCGCGCAGCCGGCCCACGTCCTGGGGGTCCATGCCGGCGAGGAGGAGGCCCCCGGCGCGCTCATTCAGATAGGCCATGGCGAGATTCAAGAGCGGCTCGGCGGACAGCCCCGCCGGTTCCTCGCCTTCCTTGGCGGGGCGGTCGGGGTCCTCGGCCGTCGAGAGGCGGACGATGCGCTCGGCATCGGCGATGGTCGAGGCGGTCGCCGACGCCCATTGCTCCATCGAGGGGTGCGAGTCGCTTTCCATCGCCTCGCGGAAATCCACGATTGTGCGGCGAGCGTCGGCCAGCATTTTCGCCGCCATCGCCGCGTGTTCCGGGCTCAGGCTGAACGCCACCTCCGTCGTCCCCGCCTTCAAGCGGTCCGCCGCGCGGACGAGGCTGATGGTGGACCGGAGGAAACTCGGGTCCTGGCGGATGAGCCAGTGCGTCGGAATCGTCCGGCCTCCGACCTCGATGGTCGCAGGCTCCGCTTCCTGCCAGCGGACGGGGTGGAGGCTCCAGTACTGGTCGAGTTCGCTCTCGGCGAGGGGATGGCGGGTCATGCACCCCGCCGCCCCGAGGAGCATTACTATCGCCGCTGTCGGCCATGCCGTTCGCACGAGTCGCCTCCCTTCGCTGCGGTTCTCCCCGGGCGGTTTTTTTGTCCCCCTCTCCCCTTGTGGGAGAGGGTAGGGTGAGGGGGAATAAGGTTGCGGTGCAGATTCACCCTCACCCCTGCCCCTCTCCCATCGAGGGAGAGGGAATAGGAGCGGATGTTTTCGACGAAGCAAAACAGCCTTTTAAGGAGTCGCGGGCTTCGCGGCCGCGTCAAGTTCGTCGGCCCGCTTTCTCAGGCGGTCCTGGAGCGCGGTTTTCGGGAATGTTGCGGCCTCGAACACGGCCCGCTCGATCTCGCGCCAGCCGGTGACCACCTGGACGGCGTCGGGCAGGGGGTCGAGCGAGTCGGCGAGTTGCCTGAGGCCGGCGGCTCCCGCGGTCTCGTCCGGCTGGACGATGAGAAACGCCCGCAGGCCGTTGTCGTGATACGCGACGGCGTCCGAGACTTTGTCGCCGATGCCGACGGCGTTGCCTTTGAACCGTCGGCGGATGTCGCCCAGCATGGCGGACTTGAACGCCCCGCTGCCTTTGAGGAATCCACCTATGTCCGACAGCAGGAGCGGCCCGCTGGGGTAGTCGTGCTCGCGGAGCCAGGCCCGCGACTTCGGTCCGAAGAGGTCCGGCCGATGCGTGAGGTAAATCGGCGTGTATTCCTTCGCCAGGCGTTTCATCACCTCGACCGAGTCGGCCATCGGTTCGGGCTTGCCCACCAGCACCTGCTGGAATCCCGACGCCACGACCGTCTTGTCGAGGTCGACGACGAGGATCGGCGTGTCGGCCCGGCGGCAGAGGACGAAGGCCTCGACCGGTTCGGGCGGCTGGTCGGGGAACCCGTTCGGCGAAAGTTCGACGCGGAAGATATAATCGCCCGCCGCGGGCGGCGTGAAAGAAACGGCCGCGACGCCGTTGCGGTCTGTTTCGGCCGCCTTGTAGAATTCCCCGCCGCGAGAGAAACGCACGACATGGCCCGGCTGGGCCCGCAGGAGGTCGCCGCCTTGGAGGTGCGCCCGCAGGAGGACTTCCTCGCCCGGCAGCGCGACCGCGTCCGAGGCCGTGAAGAGGTATCCTTGTCGGCCGCCGAAAAGGACGTTCTGCGCCCCGCATCCGCACGCCGACACCAGGACCGTCGCCAGCAGAAGTGCCGCCACCGATCGTCTCATGGCTCACCTCCTTGAACTCCAGCGTACGGCGTGGCCGGCCGAAAATCAACGCTCGACGCCCGCCGGCCTCGCAAGGTATCATGGCAGGGAAGATTCGTCCCTTGCGATGGCGGGCCTGTCAGGTGGAGGGAAAGAGCGTGCTGCGTGTCAGGCCGGTTCTCGGCATGGCTCTTGTTCTCATCCTCGCGGCGGTCGGCTGCGGGCCGCCTGTCCTCGCGATCCGCCACCGGTTGGCGCCGGACTTGCCGATTCCGGCAGGCGCGGCGCGCGTGCGGCTCGGCGAGATCACCGTCGCCGACGGGCCTGCGGACGGCTACGCGGCGTTCGTCGCCGAGAGGCTCACCGAGTGCCTCGACGCGTCGGGCGCCTACAGCGTCGCAACGCGCGAGGCGACAGGCCCGGCCGACCTTGTCGTCGGCGCCAGTTTGCGCATGGAGACGAAGGACGTCGAGCAGCCGCGAACCATTCGCCGGTTGAATCCCGACACGCGGCAAATGGAAATCTTCGACGTGCCGGGCCTCGTGCGCACCGTCGAGGTGGTTGCGGCGTTCGACGTCCAGGTCGTGCGGACCGGCCGGACGCTCAGCGTCGAGACGCGCCGGTCTTACCGTTCGACCGACGACCCGCGGACGCGGGGGCCGCTGGGGCTGGAGCGTCCGGACGATCCGGCCAACGTGCCGGCGGCTGAAATGATCGTCCGTGAACTCCTCGATGCGTGTGTGAAGGAATTCGTCGGCATGCTGGCGCCGGGGGAGGTTGCCGCTCGCATTCCGCTTCGCCCGGCGCCGGGTCCGAGCGGTGCGAAGGGTCTGGAGGCCGCTCGCCGGGGCGACTATGCGGGCGCCATCGCCCACTTCAAGGATGCCCTCAAAGCGAAGCCCGACGACGCGAACCTTCTGTTCGATCTGGCGGCGGTCTCCGAGTGCGCCGGCGAATTGCAGGCGGCGCTCGAACTCTACAGGAAGGTTCAGGAACTCACCGGCGACCGGGACATTGCGGCCCACGAAGGCGCCGTCCGCGTCGCCCGCGCCGCCGCTTCGGTCGATGGAGCATAAGTTTTGCGCGGTGGGTTCGCCGCGGGGCTTGCCCCGCGCTGCGAACAGCCAGCGCCCCGCCCGCCTTCGCCATAGGCTTCGGCGTGGCAGGCAAGCGGGGCGGCGAACCAGCCGCGCGGCAACATGACAAGACTTATCTAAAGCCGCTTAGGTGTACAACCGGGCGATGGCATCGACGGCGGGGGGGGGGAGGAGGGGTTTCGTTCGGCCGGCGCGCGTGATCCGGCGCGGCGCGCCGCGTTCGAGGAACTTTCCGACAAATAGGGGACACAAATAGGACAGACACAAATAGGGACAGTCACCTATTTTCGTAGGACAGAGCGCAGGGAGCAGGGGTAACTTTCGCTGAATCAAGAACTTGCGCGAAGTGCGTTGGCGGAAGGAAGATGGACTTCGGCCAAGTCGAAATAGGTGACTGTCCCTATTTTGGGAGGAACGATCATGAAGAACGTAGCGGCTTTGGGAATGTTGGCTCTGGCGATGGTGGTCGCGGCAGCATGGGCCGGCTCCGAAGGCGAGAGCCAAGAGACGCCTGTCCGCTGTCTCATCGACCCGGAGAAACCTGAGACGTGGAAGGAAAGCCTGGCGCGCCTGGACGCCGACCGCTCCGAGTTCTCCAAGGCGCTCATTGCAGTCGCGATGGACGAGAAACGTCATCCGGAGGCGAGGGAAAAAGCCGTCTTCCTTCTGGGGAAGGTCGGGGACCCGGTCGCCCTGGATTTTCTGATCGACAACGTTTCCATGACCATTCCGAGAGAGACCTTTCATCTATGGAAGTCATGGCAGTGCCACTACGCGCTGGGTGAGGGAGATTGGCGTAATGCTCAGGCCATCTTCGAGGCCCTTGCCAAGGAGCGGCCGCAAGATGACGTGAAGCGCCTGTGCCTCACCCTGAATCACATACTGCCGAAGAGTGTCCTTCTGGCTCTCGTCGAGGCTTACCGCCGGTCGGATATCATGGGCCCGACAGGCCAGAAGAACCTGGCGACCATGAAAGACTATTTTATGAATACAGAAGAATCCTCGATTCGCCCCAGTCCTACGCTAAGAAAGCGCGTAGAAGAAGTGCACGAAGAACTTGAAGAATACGAAGGCAGATGATCCCCCTTCGGGAGATTGAGGGGTTTGAGGACCGGCCGGAACTGGCGTGCGACGCCGGTTCGGCCGAGTGAGCACGGGACTAAGCAAGGTTGCATAAGTTTTGCGCGGTGGGTTCGCCGCGGGGCTTGCCCCGCGCTGCGAACAGCCAGCGCCCCGCCCGCCTTCGCCATAGGCTTCGGCGTGGCAGGCAAGCGGGGCGGCGAACCAGCCGCGCGGCAACAGGACAAGACTTATCTAAAGCCGCTTAGTACTACTACGCTACAAGCGCGGTTTGTGTTGGTGGTCGTCAAGCAGCCCAAGGGGCTGCCACAATGCAGCCCAGGGCATCGCCCTGGGTCGAGGAGCGCGAAGGAAAAACCCTTTGTCAAATCCGGAAGCCCTGAAGGGGCGTGACAAAAGGACTCATTTGTTGCGTCCCTTCAGGGCTTGGGCACGGGATGGCCATCGTAAACCACCCAGGGCGTTGCCCTGGGCTATGCTGTGTGAGTCCTTCGGCCTCAAACGGCACCCAGCGCTTGTAGCGTAGTAGTATTAGGTGTAGAGCCGGGCGATGGCATCGACGGCGGGGGGGAGGAGGGTTTTCGTTCGGCCGGCGCGCGTGATCCGGCGCGGCGCGCCGGGTTCGAGGAACTTTCCGACCACGGCCGCGCGGATCCCTTCACTTTCGAGTGCGGCGAGAATCTTTCGGGCCGTTTCGGGTTCCGCGGCGGCGAGGAGCGCGCCCGAGCCGATCGCTTCCAAGGGGTCGATGCCGACCGCTTCGCAGACGGCGCGAGTCTCCTCGCGGACGAAGATCGCGTCGCCGTCGGCGCGCAGGCCGAGGCCCGAGGCCTCGGCCATTTCCCAGAGTCCCGTCACGACGCCGCCTTCCGTCACGTCGTGGAGGGCCCTTGCGCCGGCGTCGCGTGCAATCCGTGCGTCGCGGACGACCGAGATGCCGGGGTCCGCCAGATACTTTCGCGCCCGGGCGAGGACGGCCTTGCCCACCTTGCCCGTGATTTTCTCGCCCTTTTCGCGGGCGATGAGGGCGGTCGCTTCGATGCCGGCGCCCTTGGTCATAAGCACCAGGTCGCCCGGCCGGGCGGCGCCGCTGGAGACGGGCTCGCGGCCTTCGAGGTCGCCGACCATCGTTCCGACGACCACCGGTCGCCCGAGGTCCGCCGTCCTCTCCGTGTGGCCGCCGACCCAGAGGCACCCGAGGGAGCGGCAGGCGTCGGCGATGCCGGCGAAGATGCGTTCGGCGTCGGCCGGCTTCGCGCCGACCGGCAGGAGCACCGTCGCCAGGAAGAACCGCGGGCGGGCGCCGCAGACGGCCACGTCGTTCGCGTTGACGGTGACGGCATAGAGGCCGATGGCGTCGGCGGCGAAGGTGATCGGGTCAGTCGCCAGGACGAGGCGTTCGTTCCCGAGGCGGACGACGGCGGCGTCCTCGCCGATGCGGGGACCGAGAAGGACGTCTTCCGAGAGGGTGGCGGCATGGTCCGCCAGGAGGCGCGCCAGGTCGTCGGCCGGCCACTTGCCGGGGCCGGCACCGCCGGCCGACCGCGTCTTTTGCGTTCGGGCGTGCTTCGCCATTTCAGGCCAGCGTCTGACGGGCGAGGTCCACGTCGTCCACCTTCAGGACGAGAATCCCTTTGTTCTTGCCGCTGTCGCCGCTGCCGTAGATGTAATGAATGTTCACGCGGGCGGCGCCGAGCCTGGCGGCGACGGTCTCGAGCGCGCCCGGCTTGTCGTCGAGTTCCAGCACCAGGACTTCCTGCGTCGAACAGGCTAACCCGGCCTGCTGGAGGGCTTTCGCCGCCGCCGGCGGGTCGCTGACGAGGAGGCGGATCGTCGCGAGGTCCGTCGCGTCGGCGACCGACAGGCCGCGGATGTTGACCTTCGCCTGGGCCAGCACCCGGCAGAGCCGCTCCAACTGGCCGGGAACGTTTTCCATGGTGACGCTCAGTTGCTTCGCTTTTTCCACGGGCATTCTCCTTTTGTCCGCACGGTGGGACGCTTTCATTATAACATAACCGCAAAGGACGCCAAGAACGCAAAGGGAAGATAGGGGAACAAAAGCAAAACCAGGAAGCCAAACAGGGCTGTGTTTGAAGTCGGGGAGCATCGCCGCTCCCATGGTCGCGCAACGCATGCTGTTTGCCGTTCCCCTGTTCTCGTTTTTCTTTGCGCTCTTTGCGTTCTTTGCGGTGAAGAAGTAGCCGGGGCCCGCGCTTGCATTCGGGCAAAGTCTCGTGTAGCCTGAGGCCGAAGCACCGCCCAGCGGAGGAGATGATCGGATGGCAACCGGCGGTTCTGTTTTCCGTGGATCCGGGGCGCGATGGCCGGCGATTCTGCTGACGGCGTTGGCGGTCGGGTGGTTTGCGCCGGCCGCCTCGGCGGGGCCGGCGCCCGATTCGGCTGCGTCCGAGGCCGTGACGGCTGGGCCGCCCGCGGCGACGACGGGCGATGGCGCAGCCGCGCCCGGCGAAAAGCCTTCCGACGCCGCTCGGAAACTCGAACGGAGCATCGCCCGGTTCTTCGAGGAGCACCTGGGCGGGTGGGCTTCGAAAGAGATGTTCGGGGTGGCGGTGTGGCAATTTTTCGCCGCGTTTCTCTTCATCTTCCTGGGGCTGGTCGCCAAGAAGGTCTCCGACTTCGTGATGGAGAAGAAGGTCATTCCGCTGCTGAAGCGGACGCGGCTGGAGTTCGACCATCTGCTGGCGGAGGCGGCCTCGAAGCCGATCGGCTGCCTGCTGCTGCTGGGCGGTTTGGGCTTGGCCGTGGCGTCGCTTCGCCTGCCGACCGAGCCGAACGTCCGCGATTTCGCTTACGGCGCCCTGAAGGTGTTTCTCGCGGCCGACGTGGTCTGGTTCCTTTTCCGCGTCGTGGACGTCG
>Ga0315274_10008204_pt1 | contig 15133 bp, 10 predicted proteins | sample YL17G02_20_MG_FD_203700 | JGI IMG/M metagenome (GOLD analysis project Ga0315274, IMG submission 203700) | Sediment microbial communities from Yellowstone Lake, YNP, Wyoming, USA - YL17G02_20 | ecosystem: Environmental > Aquatic > Freshwater > Lake > Sediment | place: USA: Wyoming | collected... | reverse complement strand
GGTCGGGTTCGCGGGGCTCGCGAGGATGAGCATCCGGGTGCGGTCCGTGACGGCCGACTCCAGCCGGTCCGCCCTCAGGCGCCAGTCGGGGTAGGTGTCGACGAACACCGGCACGGCGCCGATGAGGCGCACGAGATGCTTGTACATGACGAAATAGGGGTCGGGGACGATCGCCTCGTCGCCCGGATTGAGAGTGGCCAGCACCGCCAGCAGGATTCCGCCCGACACGCCGCTCGTCACCAGGACGGGCGAGTCGAACGAGCCGAACTCCGACCGAAGAGCCTCCGCGATCCGCGACCGCAGCGCCGCCTCGCCCTGCGTCACGGTGTACTTGTTCCGCCCCGACTGGATGGCCTCGATGGCCCGCCGCTTGCAGGCCTCCGGCACGTCGAAGTCCGGCTGGCCGATGCTCAGGTTGATCGGGTCGGAGAGCCTCGCCGCCAAGTCGAACGCCTTGCGGATGCCCGAGGCGTCCACCAGGCTCATGCGCTGGGCAAGAAGCGACCGCTTTCCCGCCACACGCGCTCCTTTGGAAGTGCTCGCCGCCCCGCGATGCTAAAGCCCGCGGATGAATCCCGACGCAGTCGGGGTGAATCCGCGGGAATCGCTCCGCCCTACGACCCGGCCTTTCCCTTCGGCTTGCCCGCCGCCGGGGCCTCCGCCGGCGCAGCGCCCTCCGCCGGCGGCGCGCCTTCAGCCGGCACGCCTTCCGCGGCCGCCTTCGCCGCGGCCTTGGGCTTCTTCGTGACGACCTTCCGGTGGGCCACCTTCGGCAGACCGAACACCGTCCGCCCTTCCGGCCAGCGCTCTTCTTCCTTCAGCGCGCTGACGCGCTCCGTCCGCGAAAGGACGTTCCGATGCCGTGCCAGGGCGCCCTGGCTCTTCAGACTCTTATCCAGCGACATACCGACGACTCCTTCTCAGGGGACGGTGACGAAGTACGGATTCGTCGCCGCCGGCCATCCCGTCTTCTGCTCGAACTCCTTCAACGCGGCCACGACCTTCTTCTGGAACGCCGTCGCCTTCTCGTCGTCCATCTTCACGAAGCGTTCCCGGCTGTAGAGGATGAAGTATCCTCCGCGCGTCGCCAGGTCCGTCTCGACTCCCCGGCTCGCGAGCAGCGTCCGCAACTGGTCCGTGTATTCCGACCGCGAGACCTCCAGCCGCGCTATCCGCACGCGGAACTTCCCTTGCTCCGCGGGCCCCGCCGCCTCGCCGACGCCCGCGCCGGCCCCTTCTCCAACGCCGGCCCCTTCGCCTGCTCGCGCGCCCGTCGCTTCGCCGACGCCCGCGACGGTCGCTTCCTCGCGCCGCCCGACGAGGCCTTCGTTCACCGGACCCCGGCCGACCTCTTCCATCGTCGGTCGCGGCTCAACGTTCGGCGGCACGGGCTCTCGGCGCGACCGCGTTCCCCACAAGTAAAAGAGCGCGCACAGGCACGCCACCGCCACCGCCGCCACGACGACCCAATACGCCGTCAGGCTCACGCGGACCGGCGCCGCCGGCGGGCCACCGACAGGCATGGCCGGCCGGGCAGGGGCCGGCGGCTGGCGTCCGCCGCCTTCCTCGCCCCCGTAACGGCGGACGATCGGGCCGGGCTTCGCCTCCGCCTGCTGCCGCGCCTGGGACCGTTCCTTCGTCAGAATCTCGAAGAGGGCCCGCTGCGACTTACCTTTGGCCATTTCGCACCATCCTCCGTGTCCGCCTCCGCTGGCGCCGGACGGATTGGCCATCCCGGGCAGACCTGCCAGTATAATCCCTCCCCGCCTCACCCGTCAAGCACGAACCCCGACCCAAAAGGGTCCTCGACCCTTTTTCCATCGGTCGTATTCCATTCTTGACGGCGCTTGATGCAAGGACGACAATGGCTCTTAGTACTACTACGCTACAAGGGCGGTTCGGACAAGCGCCCGTTGGCAGTCGTCAAGCAGTCCCGGCGCGCCGGGACTGCCACAATGCAGCCCAGGCCTGCCCTGAGCAGCGCCGAATGGGGCATCGCCCTGGGTAAAGGAGAGCCAAGGAAAGCCCTTTGTCAAATCCGGAAGCCCTGAAGCCCCGACCAAAGGTCCCTTCGGGAAGGGGTCCCTTCGGGAGGGCGTCACAAAAGGACCTGTTTGTTGCGCCCCTTCAGGGCTCGTGCCGTGGCCGGCTGGCGGCTTGCTTGCCACGCCGAAGCGCATCGGCGAAGGCGGGTCCGCCAGTGCTTCCTCGCATGGGGGATAGGATGATGGCCGCGAGCCGCCAATTGAGAGTCGCTCTGGTCGGCGCCGGCCACATGGGCCGGCTCCATGCGCGCACCATCGCGGCGCGCGAGGACGCGCACCTCGTGGCCGTCTGCGACGTGGACGCGGCGGCCGCGGCCGCGTTGGCCGACGCGCATGGCGCCCGGGTGCGGCGGGACGTGTGCGACCTCGTGGGCGAGGTGGACGCGGTCGTCCTCGCCGCCGCCACCTCCGCCCACCGGGACCTCGCGCTTTCGCTGATCCGCGCCGGCATCCCGCTCCTGGTGGAAAAGCCGTTGGCGGGGACCGCGGCCGAGGCACGCGAGATCGCCCGCGCCGCCGAACGCGCCGGTGCGATCCTCCAGGTCGGCCACATCCTGCGTTTCGATCCCGTGACCCGCGCCTTGGCGGGGCGGACGTTTCAGCCGACTCGGATTGCCGTTTCCTGGCGCTCGCCGTTCACAGGCCGCTCGACCGACGTCAGCGTGGTGATGGACCTCGCGATTCACGGCATCGACCTGGTGCTCAAGTGGGCGGGCGATATGCCGGAGGAAGTGACGGCCACGGGGCGGACCGTCAAGGGGCCGCACGCGGACGAGGTCGAGGCGCACCTCGAGTTTGCGGGCGGCTGCGTGGCGAACCTCTTCGCCAGCCGCGTCTCGGAGACGCGCGAGCGACGCATCCGAATCACGGCGGGGAGCGAAACGATCGAACTCGATTACGCGGCCCGGACGGTCCGGTGGGGTTCGGAGGCCCTGCCTGTGGAAACCGGACCGGACGCCCTGACGGCCCAGATGAATGCCTTCCTGGCGGCGGTGCGCGGCGAGGCGCCCGTGGCGGTTTCCGCCGACGAAGGCGCCCGCGCGGTCGAAGTGGCGGACCGGATTCACGAGGCGGTCGCAAAAGGGCAGGGGAAGGCGTGAGCAGACCGTCCCGGGGCCTCGGGTGTTGTCCCGACGCCGCAGGACGGGTAAAATACGGCAACGGCCCGGTTGCCGGAGCCGCTGGGGAGACAAATGAGCGAACGGACGGACCGAATCAGCGAGGCGGCGCTCAAGCGGATGCGCATCGAGTTCGCGGAGGACCCGAGCGGCACGGTCCACACGACGGTGACCGGCCCGATGGGGATGCGCCTGCTCTCAATTAAGACCTGGCGCACGCCCGACAAGAAAATCGCCTGCGACCTCTCCGGGCCCCTCAAGGGCCGGTTCCAGGACCAGATCGAGGCGTTCCTCGAGGTGATCAACCGGCTGAAGATCGTCGCCGAAAAGGACGGCAAGAACTTCTACAATCTCTACAACCCGCCGATGCCGAGCACCGCCGCCCTCAGGCCCTTCGAGCGGAAACTGCGGACGATGGCCGAGCACATTGTCTTCCCGGCCACCAGCACCCTCTCGGTGACGCCGCGGTGCCCGTGCCGGTGCGTCCACTGTTCGGCCGACCGGTTCGTCGCACCCGAGCGAGAGGAACTCTCGACCGAGGACTTGAAATCCGTCATCGACCAGGCCCTCGACCTCGGCGTCTGCACGATGATCTTTACGGGCGGCGAACCGATGGCACGCGCCGACCTGGCGGACCTCATCGCCTACACCGACAAGGGCCGCGCCCACGTGATGATCTTTACGAGCGGCGTCCTCCTCACCGAGAAGAACGTCGCGCGGCTCGCGGAGGCGGGCCTGGGGAGCCTGAACGTTTCGATTGACGCCGACACGCCCGAGGAGCACGACCGCCTTCGGCGCATGCCCGGCGCGTTCGCCAAAGCCATGGACGGCGCCCGCCGGGCCCGCGCCGCCGGCATCCTGACGGGCATCTCGACCTACGCGACGCACGAGAACGTCGCCTCCGGGGCGCTCGAGCATCTCCTCGGGATCGCGCAGGACGAGGGGTTCCACGAGGTGACGATCTTCGACTGCGTCCCGACGGGGAAATTTCTCTCGATGCCGGAACTCCGCCTCGGGCGAAAGGACATCAAACGCATCCGCGCCCTGGCCGACAAGTACAACGCCATGGATTTTCCCATGGGCGTCATCGCCCAGTCCAAGGCGAACGCCGCCGACGGCGGCGGATGCTTCGGCGCGTTCAGCCAGTTCTACATGACCTGCTACGGCGACGTCAATCCGTGCGACTTTAACCCCATCACGTTCGGCAACGTGCGCGACGAACCGCTCGAAACCATCTGGCGGCGCATGGTCGCGCATCCCGAGTTCGGCGCCCATCGCCTCTCGTGCCGGATGCAGTCCGAACGCTATCGCCGCGCGTTCATTGACCCCATCCAGGACGAGGAACGCCTGCCGGTGAGCATTGGTCGTCTTCCGGGCGACGGCACCATTTTGCCCAACACTTAGCCGGCGGGCTTGCCCGCCGCGCATTGAGCCGTTCCCTCTCCCACGGTGGGGAGAGGGAGCCTTGTTTTCCGGGAGAGGGTAGGGTGAGGGTGAACCGCCCCCGCGCTCTGTCATGCCGAGCGCGGTCGAGGGATCGCAAATCGAAAATAGTCTCCCCGCCGTTCTCTGCGACCTCAGCGTGTTCTGCGGTAAGAAACCGGCTGAAATGATGGAACGGTCAGGACCGGAGTTCGGCCCCGAGGGCGGAACGGAGGGCGTCGAGGATCCGGGCCTGCATCGCAGCGGCGTCGTCGTGAGTCAGGGTTCCCGACGCCCGCCTGAGAACCAGCCGCAGGGCGATGCTCTTCTTGCCCGCGGGCACCTGTTTGCCGCGATAGACGTCCAGCGCCTGGAGGGATTCGACTTCGGCGACGCCGGCCGACGCGACGGCCTTTTCGACGTCCGCCCAGCGGACAGCCTCCTCCACGACGATCGCCAGGTCCCGCGCGATGGCCGGGTACTGGGGCAGGGGGCGATACGCGGGTTCCAGGACGGCGGCCTCAATGAGCCGGCCGAAATGGATTTCCGCGACGGTCGGCGGGTCGTCGAGTTCGAAGGCCGCAGCCGACTCCTTCGTTGCGGAGCCGACCATGCCGATCGGCTCGTCGTCCAGGAGGATCTCGGCGGCCTGGTCCGCCGCGAGGTCGGCGTAGCGGTCGGTCGGGACGAAGCGGATGCGGTCGGCGACGCGGAGCCGCTCGAAGAGCATTTCGAGGACGCCTTTGACGCTTTCGAAGGGGTCGGGCCCGGCGAGGGCGAGCATGGCGTCCTCGTGGGGCATTTGGCCCGGCGCGGGCTTGTCCGCCGAAGTCCCGGCGCGCCGGGACGAAGGCGGAAGGAACCGCTTGGCGATCTCGAAGAGCCTGGCGTCCGGCTGGTCGGCGTTCTGGTTGACGCGCAGGGAATCCAGGAGGCCCGGCAGGACGGACTGGCGCAGGGCGAGGGCGGCTCCGCGGAGGGCGATGGGTTCGGCCTCGACGTCCCGGCGTCGAAAGCGTATGGCCCGGTCGGCGCTCGTGAAGGAGAAGGTGACGGCCTCGAAATAGCCCGCGGCCGTCAGGACCTCGCCGGCGACCCGGCGGACGCATTCGGCCGGCGTCGGGCCGGCGTAGGCGACGGGGACTTCGCGCGATTCGGGAATCTTCTCGTAGCCGTGGTGGCGGGCGACTTCCTCCACGAGGTCGATCTCGCGTTCCAGGTCGCCCCGGCGGGAGGGCACGCGGACGCGGATGCGTTCGGGCGTGGCGTCGAGAACTTCGAGGCCCAGGCGGCGGAGGTATTCGGCGGCGAGGTCGGCGGGGATCGCCAGGCCGAGGACCGTTTCGATGCGGGCGACGCGGAGCGCGAGTTCCCGCGGCTCGGGCAGGGGCCGGCCGGCCGCAACGACGCCGCGGGCGACCTTGCCCGCCTCGGCGGCCGGCGAGGCCGACGGGCCGCCCGCGACCTTCTGGATGAGTTGGCAGGCCCGCCGGCTGGCCCAATCGGTGCCGCCGGGGTCCACGCGGCGCTCGAAGCGGAAACTGGATTCGCTCGCCAGGGCGAGCAAGCGGCTGGTGGCGCGGATGGAGAGGGGGTCGAAGACGGCGGCTTCCAACAAGATATCGCTCGTCGCGTCGGAGATTTCGGTCTCGGCGCCGCCCATGACGCCGGCGAGGGCGACGGGGAGGCGGGCGTCGGCGATGACCAGGCGCTCCGGCGAGAGGGCGTGCTCCGAATGGTCGATGGCGCGGAAGCGTTCGCCGGCCTTGGCGCGGCGGACGACGATGCGGCCCTCGGCCAATCGGGCGAAGTCGAAGGCGTGCAGCGGCTGGCCGGTCTCCATCATCACGTAGTTCGTGACGTCCACGACGCCCGAGACGGGGCGGATGCCGACCGCCTCGAGGCGCTGGCGGAGCCAGTCGGGGCTGGGGCCGATCTTGACGCCCTCGATGAGGCGGGCGGTGTAGAGCGGGCAGAGGTCCGTGGCCTCGATTGTGACGCGGACCTTCTTTTCGCAGGGGGTCGCGGATTCCGCATAGGCGGCGTCGGGGAGGCGGAGTGGGACATTCAGGGCGGCGGCGAGTTCGCGGGCGATGCCGATGTGGCCGAGGCAATCGGGCCGGTTGGCGGGGACTTCGACCACGAGGCGTGCGTCGCCGCCAGGGAGGTCCTCGACGGCGTCCACGTTGAGACCGATGCGCGTGAGGCGTTCGGCGACCTCTTTGGGCCCGAGGTCCGTGGAGACGTATTCGCGGAGCCAGTTGTAACTTGCGTTCACAGCCAATCCTTCATTCCCTCTCCCTTGATGGGAGAGGGGCAGGGGTGAGGGTGACGAGAAACGAATATCCAACAAGGAACATTCAACCGCAGAATGGCCAAGTGAAAAACGGCACGATGCCGCGTCGGGCTTGCCGTTCACTTTTTCCTTCTGCGGTTGGGTGTTGGATATTCATTATTCGTCGTTTCCTGTTCCCCCTCACCCTACCCTCTCCCACGAGGGGAGAGGGAGAACAAAGGCTGAACGGAAGGCGCGATTATAGAGCGTCGCGGGGCGGGGTCAAGCGAAAGGGGGCATAAGGTTCCCCGCGCGTGTCAGGATGGCCCGTTCGACTCCCCTTCGATTCGGTCGCCTGGGCGACCTCACTCAGGGTCGCTCAGGGCGGCGGCCTGGGAAGGCCGCCGCGCGGTTTTTTGGCGAACGGGGCGGGGGTATCATGCTTTCGCAAGCGAAAGCATGGCACCCGCCTCTAGGGTTTTTCGAGTTGTTCGGCGGCATAGGCGGCGATGGTTTCACTTCGGCATCCGCGTCCTCGCAGCGGCCAGAACCCTGCCGGCGTTGCCCGTCCTAAGCGTTCCAGGGTCCGCCCGGCCGATGGCGGGCTACTCGTCCACCTCGATGCCCTGTTCCCTGCAGACTTTCTCGATGAACTCGGCCGCCCCGCCGACGGTGTCCACGGCCAGCGCGGCCTCCTGCTCCATCTCGATGCCGAATTCCTGTTCGAATCCCGCCATCAGTGCCACCGACTGGGTGCTCTCGGCACCCAAGTCGAAGACAAAGTTGCTCTCAGGCCTGACCATGTCGGGGTCAACGTTCAGAACCCGGCAAACCACCTTGACGACGCGTTGCTCAATCTGCTGCCTGTCCATATTCACCCGACCTTTCTCCCGATTCGTTCTCTCAATCACTCCAATCGGATTCGCGCGCTGGCCACCATGCAGCCGCGCTCAGGAGGTCCCGCGATGAGCGGGTTGATGTCCAACTCCGCAATCCGTTTAAAGTCGCTGATGAGTTGACCGAGTTGGCGCAGGCACAACTCGATGCCCACCAGGTCCGCCGCCTCCATGCCGCGCGCCCCGCGCAGGAGATCGATCGAGCGGATCCCGCGCACCATGCGCGAGGCGGTGCCTGCATCGATCGGCGCCAGCCCGAACGTTACGTCGCGGAAAATCTCCACGAACAGCCCGCCCAGGCCGAACATGAGCGTCGGCCCAAACCCGGGATCGCGTTTTGCGCCGAGAATCACTTCGTGCCCGGGTGGGATCATCGGCAGCACGAGGACGCCGCGGATCTCGGCCGTCGGCATGACCTCGGCGAGGTTGGCCATCATGGCTTCGTAGGCCGCCGCCAGCGCCTCCGCGTCGGCCAGGTTCAGCGCCACCCCTTTCACCTCGAACTTGTGGATGATCTGTGGGCTGACCACGTGCAGGACCGCCGGGTAGCCGAGACGATCGGCAAATGCGACCGCTTCCTTAACGCTGCGGCACAGCCGATGCGGCGCGGTCGGAAGCCCGTACGCCGCCAGCACGGTCAGGGCCTCGTCTTCCTGCAGGTAACCGGACGGTGAGCGATCGATGACGGCACCAGCAGCGGCTCGGTCAACCGGAAGCGGCTCGAACGGCACGAGGGGCGTGTCGCGCCAGCGGCGGATTCGCTGCACGTCGGCCATCGCCTGACAAGCCCACTCGGGAAGGATGTAGTGTGGAACGTGCGCCGCCTGAAGGATTTCGATGCCCGATTGTACATCCGATGCGCCCATGAACGAGCACGCCAGCGGCTTGTCGCTGCCCGCATTGACGCGGACGACGCCTCGCGCAATCTCGTCGATGTTGGTCATCGACTGCGGCGTCAGGATCACAAGTGCCTCGTGGACGTCCGGGTCGGCAAGCACGGCCTCGAGGGCCGCCTCGTACCGGTCGCTGCGTGCGTCGCCGATGACGTCCACGGGGTTCTTGACGTTCGCTGCCGCCGGCAGCGCCGCGCGGAGTCGATCGGTGGTTTCCGGCGTGAACCGGGCCATCTGGAGGCCGGCGCCGACCGCCGCATCCGTGGCCATGACACCGGGTCCTCCGGCGTTTGTGACGATCGCCAAGTGGTCGCCGGCCGGCATCGGCTGATTCGTCAGCAGCAATGCCGTGTTGAACAGTTTTTCGATACTGTCGACGCGGATGATGCCGGCCTCGCGGAAGACCGCCTCGCAAACCGCGTCCTCGCCGGCCAGCGAGCCGGTGTGGCTGCTGGCGGCGTCGGCGCCCTGCGGCGTCCTCCCCGCCTTGATGGCCAGGATCGGCTTGGCGTTCGGACCGTGGGAGATCTTCTTGGCCTCCTCGATCAGTCCGCGAGCGTCGCGAAGTTCCTCCAGATACAGCAGAATCACGTCGGTCTTGTCGTCCTTGTGCAGGTAGTCCAACAGACCGATCTCTGTGACCCCGGCCTTGTTGCCGAAACTGACGAACTTGCTGAAGCCGATCTGTTTGGCCCGGGCATAGTCCAGCACGGCCGTGCACAGCGCGCCCGACTGGCTCAGGAACGCGATACGCCCTTCGGCCGGCATCTTGCGCGCAAACGATGCGTTCATCCGGATCTCGGGGTCCGTGTTGATCACGCCCAGGCAGTTGGGGCCGACCAACGAGATGTCGAAGTCCCGGCAGACGTCGCGGATGCGCTGTTCGCGTTTAGCCCCCGCCGGCCCGACCTCGCGGAACCCCGCCGAGATCATGATCACGCCTTTGACGCCCTTCTGCCCGCACATCTCGAGCGCACGCTCACACACCGCCGCCGGGAACACGATCACCGCCAGGTCCACCTCGTCGTCGATGTCGGTCAGATACCGATAGGCCCGGACGCTGCTGATGCTGCGCCTGCCCGGCGCCACAGGGTACAGAACACCCGTGTACCCGCTGGAGAGGATGTTGTAAAAGATGTCGTACGGCACCGTGCCGGGCGTCGGCGTGACCCCCATGACCGCGATGCTCTTGGGCCGGAAGATGCGGTCGCGCGGATATTCCCCCGGCCCTTCGTCGGTCGAATACTTCGTCAGTCTCGTCATGCGTTCCGCCTAATCGGCCTGGTCTTGGAGCGTCACTGCTTGAGCATTTGCCTGCGTCCGCGGCGGATCAGTTCGTCCCGCCTATCCTTCGTCATCTCGTAGACGGCATCCCACATGGCCTGTTCCACGTCGGTCCACGGGTGGCCGCGGCGGGCCATGGCCACCCGGGCGGTCTCGTAGAGTTTCCGTTTTCCGAAACCCTTGGTCACCACGCCGTCGAGCAGCCACGCGAACGAGGGGATGAACTTGGCCAGCGGTTCGCCGGTGGCCATGATCAGCGACATCGCCCCGACGTAGGTGCCCGTGTTGAACAGCGTGCCGATGCTCGTCTTCGTGTGGTCGCCGATGAGGCATCCGACCTTCGGCGACCCCGTGTCCGTCGGACGCCTGCCGTCCTGAGAGACCTCGACCGTGGAATAATCGTTCTTGAGGTCGCTGTTGCTCGTCAGGGCCCCCAGGTTGACCCATTCGCCCACGTACGCGTGGCCGAGGAACCCGTCGTGGTACTTGTTGGTATAGCCCTGGATGATGGAACACTCGACCTCGCCGCCGATGCGGCAGACGGGTCCGATGGAGTTGCCCTCGTGGCACTTGGCGCCGTAGAGGCGCGACTGCCGGCCGATGTGGGCCGGCCCGACGATGCGCGTGAACGGGTAGATCTCGGCCCCCTCGTCGATGGTGACCGGCCCGCCGGTCGCGTCGATGACGACCATCGGATGGACCCGGGCGCCGGGGGCGATGTAGATGTCGCGGGCGCTGCCGCGGAGGGCGCTCGGTTCCTCGACGGTGCCCTCAATGCCGTGCCGCCCGGCCTCCACAAAGTCGGCCCGCAACTGGTCCGGGTTGGCCAGCATCAACTCCCAGATGTACTCCCAGACCCCAACGGAGGCGGCGACCGTCGGCAGGTTCGACCGGACCGCCGAGAGAAACCCGTCCAGGTCGCCGAACCGCAGCCCCGCCAAGTCCTGCCGGGCGATGCGGGCATACAGGAGGTGTCCCTCGTCGTCGAGGCCGACCTCGCTCGGGCCGACCTGCGGCACGGCGAAGGCATCGGCCCGGACGCGCGGATCCAGAATCAGCAGGTCGTCGCCCGCCAGGGCCGACAGATCGTTCACCGGCCAGTCGGTCTTTGCCCCGTACGCGCCGGCCAGGTATTCCGGCACGAAACAGGCGACGTCGCGGGCGCCGGTCCTCGCGAGGAGTTTGTCGGCAAGATTGGTGGCCCCGCACCGCAGTTCCCAGATCGGCCGGCTGAGCGTCAGCGGGTGAAACCGGCAGCGAACCTCGTGTGGACTCTCGATCAGGATCAGTCGCATACGGCCCTCTGCGAGCGCGGCACCGACCAGGGTCAGGAAGCATACTAGGGGGGCGCGCGCCAAGTCAACCCATTAAAGCCACTTTAACCGCCTCCCGCTGGCCGAGGCATCAAGCGCCCGCCGGATCGAACGCCGCCGGGCCGGGCCGGGTTGGGGAGAACGACGCCCCGGTTGCCTCGGCTGGGAAGGCGGCCGCGTACCGCTCGCGCGAGGCGCCGAGCACGGCCGCCTCGTCGGCGTCGCGCACGAGCGGCCAGCGGACGAAGGCTTCGAGGGCGTGGTACTCCGGGAGGCCGAGAGCATTGTAGAGGGCGGCGGTGGCCATGTTTCGTTCCTCGGCCCGTTGCCAGAACTCGCGGCTGTCGTAGGGGCCTGGGAACATGGCGCGGTCTTTCTGGCTTTGGTGGCGGAAGATGGCAAAGCGTTTTCGTTTGAGTTCATCGGGCGACAGGGGGACCGCCATGTCAATCTGGTCGGGGGCCCATTCTTCCCAGGCGCCGCGATAAAGCCAGAGGGCCGGCTGGGGGTGGCCGGAGGTGTGGTAGGCCTGGAGGGCGAGGAGGACCGCCTCAAGGCACATGCGGTGGGTGCCATGAGGGTCGGAGAGGTCGCCGGCGGCAAAGATCATCTCGGGACGGACCGCCTGGAGGAGGCCCAGGACGATCTGGACGTCTTCAGGGCCGATGGGGAGTTTCTGGACGACGCCGGTGTTGTAGAAGGGCATGTCGAGGAAGTGGAGGCGGTCCTCGGAGAGGCCGCAGAACTTGGCGGCGTCGATGGCTTCGCCTCGGCGGATGAGAGCCTTGACGGCCTGGACCTCCGGGGTGTCGACGTCGCCGGGGTGTTTTTGGCGGAGGAACTGGTCGATGTGGCGTTCGATGGCCGCCGTCTGGTCGGGGGTCAGTCCGAAGATGCGGTTGAACTCGCGGACGAAGTCGGCATAGCGGGAGACGTCGTGGTCGAAAACGCTCAGGTAGCCGCTCGTCATGGTGCCGACGTGGACGTCGTGCTCTTGCTCGACGAAACGCACGAGCGTGCCGCCCATCGAGATGACGTCGTCGTCGGGGTGCGGGCTGAGGACCAGGATGCGCCGGGAGCCCTCCTTTCCACCGGGCCAACCGGTGATGGTCTGCATGAGTCGGCGGAAGACGGTGAGGTTGACGTGGTAGGCGCCGCCGCGCGCCGCGAGGAGTTCGGCGAGGCCGTGTTCGGCGTAGTCCTCTTCGGTGAGTTTGAGGATGGGTTTTTGGAGTTCGCGGGCGAGCCACAGGACGGCGCGGCGCTCGAGCAGTTCATCCCAGGGGCAGGGTCCGAGAAGCCAGGGGGTGGCCAGCCGCGTCAGGTGGGCGGCGGCGGCCTCGTCGGTGTAGAACGTGGCACTAGGGTGTTCCTGGAGAAAGGAGGCGGCGACGGCGCTGGAGACGTCGCCCTCGACGGCGCGCCGGAGGATGGGAGCCTTGTGTTCGCCGAAGGCCAGCAGGCAGATGTCGCGGGCCTCCAGGATGGTGCCGACGCCCATGGTGAGGGCTCTTTCGGGGACGTTTTCTTCGCCGAAGAAATCGGCGGCGGCGTCGCGGCGGGTGACTCTATCGAGTCGGACGAGCCGGGTCCGGCTCAGGCGGTCGGATCCGGGCTCGTTGAACCCGATGTGCCCGATGCGTCCGATGCCGAGAATCTGGACGTCGATGCCGCCGGCGTCGGCGATGGCCTCCTCGTAGGCGCGGCCATGGGCTTCGATTTCGCTTTCGGGGACCGTGCCGGAGAGGATGTGGATGTTTTCCGGCGGGATGTTGACGGACCGGAAAAAGTTTTCGTGCATCCAGCGGTGGTAGGACTGGAGGGCCGCCGGGTCGATGGGCCAGTATTCGTCGAGGTTGAAAGTGATGACGCGGGAGAAGTCGAGTTTTTCCTCGCGGTGGAGTCGGGCGAGTTCACGATAGACGTTGATGGGGGTATGGCCGGTGGCCAGGCCGAGGACGGCGGGCTTGCCCTCGGCGTTCTTTCGGCGGATACAATCGGCCACGCGCCGGGCGACGGCGCGGCAGGCGTGCTGGCTGTCCTGGAAGATCTTGACGGGCGCCTTTTCGACGGACACAAGATTCTCCTTTCAAGTTGCAGGTTACACCATTCTGGCTTCCTGTCAACGCAAACGGGGCAGGTTGTACCGGATAATTGGCTTTGCAAGGGTCGGGCGGATCGAAAGGCGCGCGGGGGAGAATCCGGGAGCACGGCGGGGCCCCTCGACCTTGCTCAGGGCAAGCAAGGCCTGCCGTGGCACACGCCCCCGCCACAAAATACTCCCGTCCCCAGGCATGTTCACCGGGCGGGTCACTTTCCGGCGAGGATGAGGTCGAGGCGCCTGGAGTGTTCATCGAGCGAGCAGTCGCCGCCCTCGATCGTCATCCAGCCCGAGTAACCGACCTCGTCGAGGGCGTTGCGGACCACGGGCCAGTTGACGCTGCCGTCGCGTATGTCGCAGAATTTGCCGCCGTGACCGTCGGGATTGAGTTTAAAGTCCTTGACGTGGCACTTCGCCAGCCGCGGCCCGAGGGCCCGGATGAACTGCTCGGGCGGGGCATACGTGACGTGGTTGCCGATGTCGAAGTAGGCCTTCACCCACGGGCTGTCGAAGGACGTGACGAAGTGGGCGAAGAGGTCGGGCTTGACCCAGAGGTTGTTCCAGACGTTCTCGAGGGCGATGACGACGCCGGTCTCCTCGGCCACGGGGATGAGTTTTCTGACGGCCTGGTGCGAGGAGTCGGTGGCGTGGTCGTGGGCCTCGATGTACGCCTTGTACGGTTCGTTGTCGCCCTTGACGACGTGCATCAGGTGGCCGGTCGCCTCGTCGAACTCGATGTCGAACTCCCAGGGTTTGGGGATCTTCATGCCGTCGATGCGGCAGGGGACAAGGAGGATGGCGTCGGCGCCGAAGGCCTGAGCGGCCCGCAACGAGCGTTCGGCGGCGTGAATCGTCTCCTCGACCTTGGCGGGGTCGGTGCTGTTGAACTGCATCCAGCCCCGCAGGACGGAGTGGATTTTCATGCCGAGGTTTTCGGCGGCGCGGCGGCATGAAGCGGCGTCGTCGGGGGCAAGGTCGGCGGCGGTCGTCTCGACGCCGTCGAAGCCGGCGGCTTTAAGTTTCCTCAGGTGGTCTTCAGCCGGCCGGCCGCAGATCAGCGCCTTCTTCCGTTGGGTCTTGAACGCTTCTTCTGCCCCTGCAAGCCGACCGGCTGCCGCCAGGATCAGCGGCGCTGCCGCCGACGTTGCCAGGAACTCCCGGCGAGTCACGCGATGGGTCACGGCCGGATCCTTCAATTGCGCGGGTTCCCGCCCCGTTCGCCGCAACGCTTACTTGGCGGTGGGTTCGGTGTCGGCGGCGCCGGCGGCGTCCGGGGCGGCCTTGGCCCCCGCGTCAAACTTTTTCAGGCGGATGTCCTTAAACTCCACGGCCATCGGCGCCCCGGCGTGGACCTGGAGGGCGACGATGCCCGACTGTCCCGGCGCGCCGGGATTCGCTTCGTCCTCGTCCGTAAAGTCGATCGTCTGCACGCCGTTCAGGTAATGGACGATGTGGTTGCCCTTGGCGATGATGCGGTAGTCGTTCCAGTCGCCGAGTTTGAAGGTCTCTTGGATCTTCTTGTAGTCGCCGACCGAGCCGACGACCTCCTTCTTGCCGTCCTTCCAGACGGCCTTCTCGCCCACCAGGCACATCCGCCCGCGTTTGCCTTTCTCGTCGTAGATGAAACCGGCCCGGCCGGGCTCGTTGGCAGCCTCGGCCTGGTACCCGCCGACGACCCAGTTGCCCAGGTCCTTCGAGCGGTACTGGACGCCCGAGTTGCCCGTCTGCATGCGGAACGAGAGGCGCAGTTCAAAGTCCTCGACCGTCCCGCCGCGCCAGATGCAGA
>Ga0315274_10008202_pt1 | contig 15134 bp, 14 predicted proteins | sample YL17G02_20_MG_FD_203700 | JGI IMG/M metagenome (GOLD analysis project Ga0315274, IMG submission 203700) | Sediment microbial communities from Yellowstone Lake, YNP, Wyoming, USA - YL17G02_20 | ecosystem: Environmental > Aquatic > Freshwater > Lake > Sediment | place: USA: Wyoming | collected... | reverse complement strand
ACCCTCGGCCAGAAACGCTACGTCGAGGCGATTCGCCAGCATGATCTCACCTTCGGCATCGGCCCGGCCGGCACCGGCAAGACCTACCTCGCCATGGCGATGGCGGTGTTGGCACTCAAGGAGGAGAAGGTCTCGCGCATCATCCTGACCCGCCCAGCCGTCGAGGCGGGCGAGGCGCTGGGCTTCTTGCCCGGCGATCTCTACGAGAAGATCGCGCCGTACCTGCGGCCGCTGCACGACGCCCTCCACGACATGCTGCCGGTGGACGAGACCGAGCGGTACCGGGAGCGCGGGACCATCGAGATCGCGCCGCTGGCCTACATGCGAGGACGCACGTTGAACAACGCGTTCATCGTCCTCGACGAGGCCCAGAACTGCACGGCCGAGCAGATGTTCATGTTCCTGACTCGCCTGGGCTTCAATTCCAAGGCCGTCGTGACCGGCGACATCACGCAGATCGACCTGCCGCCGAACAAGCAGTCCGGGCTGGTCGAGGCCAAGAACGCGCTCCGGCACGTGGACGGCGTGGCGCTGATCGAGTTCACCCGGCGCGACGTGGTCCGCCATCCGCTCGTGCAACGGATCATCCGCGCCTACGAGGAGCATCGCGGCAAAGGCAAATGAGCGAGCTCGTCTTGCGGAACCGTCAGCGGGTCCGCGCCCTGGACCTCCGCCGGTTGCGGCGCATTGCCCGGGCGTTGCTGGAGGACATCCTGGGGCTCCGCAGTTATGAGCTGGGCGTACACTGCGTTGCGGCGCCTGAAATGACCCGGCTCAACGAAGCCTTCCTCGAACACGCCGGATCCACGGACGTCATCACTTTTGACCATTCACCCCCTTCGAACGCCCTGGCCCCCGCGTGCGGGGGAGAGGGACGGGGCACTGCCATTGACTTAGAGAGAGGTAGGGCGCGGTGTCCTCACCGCGCCAGTCGGGCGACTTGGGATGGCCTGCATTCGCGGCGGGCGCGGCGGGCTGAGGACAGCCCGCCCTGCCTTGATTCAACGACAGTGGAGGGATGGAGTGAGGAGGCCACGCGCGAGGCTCAGGCTTCGGGTGGCCAGGAATCCTTTCGCAATCCTTCGCCGGGCGGGCGGGAGGCCAGTCCCGCGCTGCACGGCGAGATCTTCATCTGCCTGCATGCGGCGGTGGACCAAGCCCGGCGGTTCCGCACCACCTGGCAATCCGAAGTCGTGCGTTACCTCGTCCACGGCGTCTTGCACCTGCGGGGACACGAGGATCTCGACGCGGCGTCCCGTCGGCGCATGAAGCGCGAGGAGGACCGGTTGTTGCAGGAACTCGCCGGGCGCTTTCGCTTGAGTCAGTTGGCGCCGCGGCCTAGGGTGCCGGCATGACCAAGCCATCCGTCGCGAGCTGGCGCGTGGACTTCTTCGCGGGCCTGGCGGTCGTCCTGCCCGCAGTGCTGTCGGTGGCGATCATCGTCTGGCTCTTTGGGACCGTCGCGAACATTACGGACACGCTGCTCTTTTTCCTGCCGACGGAATGGACGCATCGGAACCAAGGTCAGGGCGCCATCTACTGGTATTGGAGTTTGCTGGCGCTGCTGCTGGCGGTTCTCCTGATCGGCGTGATCGGCCGCTTCGCCCGCCACTATCTCGGCCAGCAGCTCGTTGAATTGGTCGATCTGGCGCTGTTGCGCGTCCCGCTCCTGAACAAGATCTACGGCACCATCAAACAGGTGAACCAGGCCTTTTCGCCGAACCAGAAGTCGTCCTTTCGGCAGGTGGTGCTGGTCGAGTTCCCGCGGGCGGGCCAGCATTCGGTCGGGTTCGTGACCGGCGAACCCGGCCCGGAGTTGCGACCGAAGATCGGCGAGAAGGTGGTGAGCGTCTTCATTCCCACGACGCCCAATATCACCAGCGGTTTCGTGGTCCTGGTGCCGGAGCAGGCCCTCACGAAGCTCGACCTCTCCGTCGCCGAAGGCATCAAGTACATCATCAGCCTGGGGGTCGTTTCCCGTGACTCCGCCGCGGCGCCTGCGGCGGACAGCGGGAAAGACAACACGGGCGGAACCGTCAAACCCTGATGGTCGAGCGCGCCCTTGGCCTGGTTCTGCGCACGCGGCCTCTCACCGAGACCAGTCTCATCGTCCACTGGCTTACAGCGGAGCAGGGACGCATCGCCACGGTCGCCAAAGGAGCGTTGCGGCCCAAGTCCCCCTTTCGCGGGAAACTCGACCTGTTCTTCGAGGCCGATTTCAGCTTCGCCCGCAGCCGGCGCAGCGACCTCCACACGCTCCGGGAGGTCAGTCTGCGCCAGACCCATCCACTGCTGCGACGGGACCTGGCCCGGCTGCGCGCTGCGGCCTACGCCGCGCGCTGGATCGAGCTGGCCACCGAGACCGAAACGCCGCTGCCGGAGGCCTTCGCTCTGATGCGCAACCTGCTCGAGTTGCTGGACACGAAACCCGCCGCAGCCTCGGTGGTGTTCGCCTTTGAATTGGCCTTGCTGACGATCTCAGGATTCCGCCCCGCAACCGATCAAACCTCGCTGAACCCCGGGACACGCAAGGCGTTGACACGGCTGGCCGCCGCCGACTGGGCCCAACTCGATCGACTTAAACTCAGCGCCGCTCAGGTCCGGGAAATCGAGCGGTTTCTGCGGCAGTGCCTCCTGGAGGCGTGGCGGACGCTTCCGCCGGGCCGAGCCGAGGCCCTGGGAGTCCACGATAGCCCCTGTGACTAGAATTGGTACACCACCGTCGTGACCCGAGGATACAGGACCATCCACAGACCGGTCCCAACAAACAGGAGTCCCAGCACAAACACCCACCGCTCCACTGTACTGAGGCGCCGCATGACTCGCTTACGGCTTGGGCTCCCGATCCGCCCACTTGCCGTGTTCCTTGATCAGGTCCACCAAGCAATCCACGGCGTGGGCCTCCGCGATGTTGAACTTCACCGCTGTCCTGCCCACGTAGAGGTTGATCTTGCCCGGCGCACCGCCCACATAGCCGAAGTCCGCGTCGGCCATCTCTCCGGGCCCATTCACGATGCAGCCCATGATGGCGATCTTCACGCCCTTGAGGTGTTCGGTCCGCGACTTGATGCGGGCCGTCACCGTTTGCAGGTTGAACAAGGTGCGGCCGCACGACGGGCAGGCCACGTAGTCCGTCTTGAACGAGCGGCAACCGGCGGCTTGGAGGATGTTGTAGGCCAGCCGCAGCGACTGACCGGCGCCGGGCTCACTGCGAATCAGGATGGCGTCACCGATGCCGTCGGCCAGGAGCGAACCAATGACGGCCGACGCGCGCAGCAACGCCACCTCAGGGGACAAGGGCGTCGGCTCCAAGGCGAGGCAATCCTTGAGCAGGACCGGGTTGTTTCTGCCCAACCGCTGGAGCTGCGCGGCGAGGAGGCGGAAGGCGGCCACGGGCGGGAGCGGCACGCCGTCTCTGACGGTCACGAGCTGGGTTTCGCAGTTCACGCTGAAGTCACTCAGCGGGTCCACCTCCTGCACGTTCACGTCCTCATAGATCGCCTCCGGTTTCACGTCGTCCTGGGGCCGGATCTTCGGCGCGACCTGGTCATAGGTGGCCCGGGTGACCACGACACGCACCGTCTGATCGCCGCCGCAACGGAGGTCGGGCGCGAGCTCGATCTCGCGCGTCGAACGGCGCTGATGGTGGAAGGGGTCGAAGGAAAACTCGGAATGCGGAACGCGGAATGTGGAATGATCAGGAGGGGTCGTCAGTGCCGGAATTTGCGCAATGAGGTCGCGACAGACCGGGATTTCGTGTGGTGAATCCTCGGTGAGCGAAACGCGGATGGTATCGCCCAGCCCGTCACACAGCAGCGAGCCGATGCCGATGGCGCTCTTGATGCGGCCGTCCTCGCCTTCCCCCGCTTCGGTGACGCCGAGGTGGATCGGGTAGTTCCAATCGTGGCCGAGCGCGTCCAGCTTGGCTACCAGGAGGCGATAGCACTCGATCATGATCTTCGGGTTGCTCGCCTTCATCGAGAACAGGAAGTTGTGGAAGCCGTGCTTCCGGCAGACGCGGGCGAACTCGAGCGCGCTCTCCACCATGCCGATCGGGGTGTCGCCGTACCGGTTCAGAATGCGATCGCTGAGCGAGCCGTGGTTGGTGCCGATGCGCAGGGCCCGGCCGAGGCGCTGGCACTCCGCCACCAGCGGACCGAACGACTCCTCGATCCGCGTCAGTTCTTCCAGGTAGTCCTCGTCGCTGTATTCCCGGACCGCGAACTTCTTCTTGTCGGCGTAGTTGCCCGGATTGACGCGCACCTTCTCGACCCACTTCACCGCTTCCAGCGCCGCCTCGGGTTTGAAATGGATGTCTGCTACAATAGGGACGAGACACCCGCGAGCGCGCAGCTCCGCGACGATGTTCTTCAGGTGGGCGGCGTCGTTGACCGTTGGCGCGGTGATGCGAACGAGCTGGCAGCCGACGGCCACCAAGTCGAGCGTCTGCTGAACGCACGCCGCGGTGTCCATCGTGTCGCAGGTGATCATGGACTGCACGAGGATGGGATGATCGCCGCCGACGATGACCCCACCGTGGGCCGGGTCACCGACCACGACCTCGCGGGTGCGTCGGCGCTGGTAGAAGTAGGGAGAGTTGCAGTATCTCATTCGGTTCAGGCGGGAGCGGGAGCCCAGCGCCGGCGCGCCCGCACCCAGGCGCGGCGTCAGTTCTTGGGGGCGAAGACGATCGGTTCCTCGCGCTCGCGCCGCGCGCTGCGGACCCAGTCGCCGGTGTCATAGAAAGCGATGAAGAGCATGAACGCGATGAGCGCCATGGCGCAGGCGGTTTGGAGGTATTGCAGGATCTTGCCGCTAACGGGGCGGCGTCGGATCCATTCGACGAGCGCGAGGGTGATGTGTCCGCCGTCGAGCACCGGGAAGGGGAGCAGGTTCAGGAGCGCGAGATTCACGTTCAACACGACGCTGAACCAGAGCACGAGCCGCCAGCCTTCCTCCGCCTCGAACAGGTTCTTGTAGGCCCGCACGATCATGACGGCGCCGCCGAGTTGCTGAATGCCGACGTCCGACTTGCGGGAGAACAGGGTGCGGAACGTGCTCACGATCTGCCCCGTGCTGGCGCGGATTTGCTCCAACGGGTGAGGGTAAGTCAGGATCGTTCGGTTATCCACCTGCCAGGAAAGAATCCCGAAGGACGGGGGGCTGTCCGCGGGACGCAACGGCTTCTCGCCCTTGAGGGTTGTTTCGAGTTGCTCGGCACCCCGTTTGACGGTGAGTCGAACCGGCCCGGCACTGGCGTTCGTGGCGGATTGCTCGGCCTGAACAATCGCGAGGACGGAATAGGCGCGCTCGCCGTTCACGGCGAGGACCTCATCGCCGCGGCGCAGTCCGGCCAGCGCGGCCGGGCTGTTGGTGGCGACGTCCCAGACGACCATTTCGTGCGCCGGCGAAATCAGAATCTGCCGCAATGCCTTGCGTTCGTACCACTGGGTCGGGCGGCGGTATGGCACCGGGTAGGCCACTAACTCACGGTTGTCCCGGACGTATTTGATAGGGATGTTGGTCCCTTCGCTGGTGACGATCCGCCACGTGACGCTGTCCGTGGACGAAGGCGAGAACTGGGTGACGGGATGTCCGTCCACCTCGAGGATGCGATCGCCGGGCCGGAGTCCCGCCTGCCAGGCTGGGCCCGATGGGTCCACCCATCCGATGCTGGTGGTCCGATCGGCTTCGTTGATCGGACGGCCGACCAGCCAGACCAGGACTGCGAACGCGAGCGCGAGCAGGAAGCTGAACAACGGACCGGCCAGGGCGACGATGATCTTGTCCAGTGGTGAGGCGGGTGGCAGTTGCTCCACGGGTGTCTCACTCTTGCCTTCGAGGGCCTCCATCGTTGCCATCTGCGGCAGGGCTACATAGCCCCCGGCGGGAATCCAGCCCAGGCAATACTCCACGCCGTTAACCGTGGTCTTCCACACGGGCTTGCCAAACCAGATCGAGAAGCGCTCCACCTTCATCTTCCGCCAGCGGGCAGCCAGGAAATGCCCCAGCTCGTGGACAAAGATGAGCAGGTTGAACAGGAGGAGGACCTCCAGAACCACGAAACTGACCTTCAGCGTGTGCATACGCCGCCAATCCCCTCGCCGAAGGTCGGCGCAGTCCGGTGCCTGGCAATCGTGTCAGTCATCAATGCGGGGGAATATAGCGGCCCACCGGCGGGTGGCAACCGGCAAACCTGCCTGCCTGCCAGGGCCGGGGACTCAGCGCGCCGCTTCGCGCCTCGCCCAGGCATCCGCCGCCAAGACTTGGTCCAGCGTCGGGTGAGCCACCACCGCGTGCCGGTCCATCACCCGCGCGACCATCGCGCTGATGTCCGTGAAACCGATCTGACGGTTGCCGAAGGCCTCCACCGCCATCTCGTTCGCCGCGTTGAACACGGCGGGCAGTGTGCCGCCGGCTTTGCCGGCCCGGCGCGCCAGCGACAGGGATGGAAACCGCTCCTCGTCGGGGGCTTCGAAGGTGAGCGTGCCGAGCTTCGCGAAGTCCGTCTCCACCCGATGGCTGGCGGCGCGGTCCGGATAGGTCAGCGCGCACTGGATCGGCAGACACATGTCCGGCGTGGAGAGTTGGGCCAGGATCGAGCCATCCACAAACTCGACCATCGAATGGACGATGCTCTGTGGATGGACCACCACGCCCACGCGCTCGATGCCGACGTCAAACAACCAGCGCGCCTCGATCATCTCCAGCCCCTTGTTGAACAGCGTGGCGGAGTCGATCGTGATCTTGCGGCCCATGACCCAGGACGGATGTTGGAGCGCCTGTTCGACGGTGATGCCGGCGAACTGTTCCTTCGGCATCCGCCGGAACGGGCCCCCCGACGCCGTCAACAGCAGCCGGCGCACGGAAGCGGGCGGCTTACCGTCGAGGCATTGGAAGATGGCCGAGTGCTCACTGTCCACCGGCAGCACGCGGACGCCATACCGCCGGGCTTCGTGCATCACGATCTCGCCGGCCATGACCAGGATTTCCTTCGAGGCGACGGCGATGTCCTTGCCGGCCCGGATGGCAGCGAGCGCCGGCCGCAAACCGGCTGTGCCGACAATGGCAATGAGCACGATGTCCGCCGCCGGCAACGTGGCGAGTTTCACCAACCCCTCGGTTCCGGCAAAAACCTCCGGCGTCGTGCCAAGGGCCGACTGGAGCTCGCGCGCCTTGGCAGGGTCGGTGATCGAGATGGCGGCCGGGCGGTGCCGGAGGGTTTGCTGCGCCAGGAGTTCGGCGTTGTTGCCCGCCGCCAGAGCCAAAAGACGAATCCGGTCCGGAAGATCTTCGGCGACCTTGAGTGTGCTGGCGCCAATCGAGCCGGTGCTGCCGAGGAGAACGACGTTTTTCATGAAAGGAACGGTTCATGGGAGTGCTGGGGTGATGGAGTGGTGGACTTCACTACTCCCTCACTCCACCTCCCCAACACCGCCTTCGGTTTAAGCATGCGTGAGGACATGCCGCAAGTAGAGATACATCAGCGGCGCGTTGAACAACAGGCTGTCGAGCAGGTCGAGAATGCCCCCGATGCCTGGGAAGAACTGCCCCGAGTCCTTCACGCCGGCCTCCCGCTTGAACAACGACTCGATCAGGTCGCCGATCACCGCCGCCACGCTCAGGATGACGCCCAGCACGAGGGCGTGACGCGTACTCATCCCCGGCAACAAATCCCCGGCTGCTCGGGCGAACACGACGCTGGCCGCCGTGGACAAGGCGACGGCACCGGCGAAACCCTCCCACGTCTTGGCGGGACTGATGCGCGGGATCATCTGGTGCCGGCCGATCAGCGAGCCCACGACATAGGCGCCGGTGTCGCTGAACTTGGTGACGACGATGAAGTAGAGAACATAGTAAGTGCCCTTGCCGTCGAGGCGCGGGAAATAGTTGATCTTCTGGATGAAGTTGAGCAGCCACGGCACGTAGAGCAGGCCGAACAGCGTGGTCGAGATCGCGAGCAGGCCGGCGGTGTTGCTGCGTGAGAAGAACTGCCGGACACACAGGCCGAGCACGAACAGGATGAGCATGCTGGACTCGAAATCGTGCGCCTTGGCGGGCGCGGTCCTCTCGCCGAGCAATCCCGAGAGATAAACGAACGTGCTCGCCATCAACAGCACGCCACCGAAAACACCCCATTCCTTGAAGCAGACCAGGCCGCGTTTCTCCACCAACCCGTAGAACTCGGTCAACCCCAGCCCGGCCAGCGCCATCATGATGAACAGGAAGACCGTGTCGGCGATGGCTTTGTGGCCGGAGAACAGGGCCGCCAGCACGACGGTCCACAGCACCACGAAACTCGCCAACCGGCGGAGAAAGACCTGTCCTTTCGAGGCGGGAGCAGGAACGGACGAGTTATCAGCGCCGAGGCCAGGGCGCCTGGCAGCCTCCGCACCTCCACCTTCGGAGTTGCGGGATTCGGGTTCGACGGCCATTCGGGGCCACAGGCTAGCGCGTCGCTTCGGCCTGTCGAGCCGGCATTTCTTCTCAAGGAAGCTTTGGGACGTGGCTGTTGGATCTGCCTGTTCTGGCCGTTCTTGCGCGTTGTTGTCTCGAGTTGGCCTCCTCGCGACGGTATGGAGAACCCAACTCACCAGGACCCGCAGCATATGAACTTATTCCCTTGGAGACGTCATCTCCTTTCCGTCGTGTCTTCCCTCTTCCTGGTGGCCCAGGCATCTGCCGGAGGCATCCCGGAACCCGGTCTCACCACGTATGGCGTGATCCGCAATGTCAGAAACGGCATCCCGGTGAGATATGGCACCCTGACTTGGACCATCCAGCCAACTGCTGGAACTCCAATCATCCTCACCGCTTCGCTCACAGACAGCCCCCCGGCTGGGCGACGCCAACTTCACGGGCCGGATCGACGTACAGACCTGTGGCTATTTGCTGGGCAATCTCATTGATCGTTATGGGAAGGCCGTTCTCGGCATCGGTGACCATCTCTGGAGGGCAGCCTATTTCGACAAGCGGCGTGCGCCCCACGGCAGCAAGGCTCAGGAGCGTCCAGAAATGCTTGAGGCTGCAATGCGGGAATTGCAGAAGGGAGCACATGCTCAATTTCTCGCCAGTTTGCCCTTGGCTGCGACCTTTGATGAGGGAGAGCTCGGCTATCAGCTCTGCCGGGTGGACCAAGTGCGGGTCAGTGCCGCTGGCGCCGGCACGTTTATCGATCGTATCCGCCGCGGTGAGATGCCGAAGCTCGATGGCATTTCCATCGGTGCTTCCACGAACCTCATCGCCAAGCAGGTCGCCTTAGTCAGGTCGGCCCAAGACGCTGCCGGAAAGTCCTACGCCAGAGCGGAGACCGCGAGCTGGAAGGTACGGGATCAGGAATCCGCGATCGCTCAGGAGACCATCGTGATCCGGGAAAAGTTCAAGACGGTCTTGAGGGACATCACACGCCTTGATCCCGATGGTCTTTCACTGGACGGCACGATCCCGTATGCAGGCCTCGAGACCGCCGAGAGGCGGGCCGCCTCTCGGAACGACGTTCAAAGCACGTTGATGAATCTCTTGGCCGCCGGACCTGTTTCGGGAGTGCTCACCAACGCTGGCGAAATGGGGCAAGGAGTTCTTCAAGTCAACCGCGCCTTTGCGGAGATCAGGAGCGCTCGCAACCGCATTGACTCAATCCCGCAGCAGATCCGGATCGAGGAGGAAAGGGTCGGAGCAGTCAACGGGGTCATATTGGGGACTCAGGACAAGATTTCTGCTTATCAATTGGCCATCGGAATCGCGAATTCTATCGAGTTCGCCGTGTCTATTCATCCTGTGCCTCCTGACTTGTCGTGCACGACTTCATTCAAGCCGGGAGCGATCGCGAGCGCGATCTTCCCGAGTGAAATCATCCCCAGCAGCCAGGCGATATCGCTACGAAGAGATGTTTACGGATTTTCGGAAATCCGGTTCAACGAATTGACAGGCGCCTTCGAGATCGACACGACCCAGATCACCAACCAGATCAAACGCTTCCAGGCGTTCCTCATCCGCAGTCTCCAGCCAGCCGACTCCGGGTTTTGGTTGAGGCTCGAGTTTCCACTCACGTGGGGGCAACAGTCCCGGTCCACGATCCTTCCGGGGGCCGATCAGCCCTTCGTCATCAAAGTCAATCCGGTGGACTGGAATGTGCGGATGACTGGAGCCTCAGCGCGCATCATGGGAAACAACGTGGCTCCCGGGTTGCTGGAGGTTCCGATCGAATTCTACCAATACGGCAAGATCCAACTGCCAGGGTATTTCCCTCGAACCGATCCCAACCGGTATCCTACCTTCTACACGGTGAACCTGCCTCTCTACTACGACGATCCCGCGCAGGCAGCCAACTCGCCGTTCCGAGTCACTTTCAACGCGAGTTTCAACGCCAATCCGCCGGCTCCGGGGTTGTTTGAGGACAACGTCGAACTCAGTCCCTTCTGCGATCGCTACGTTCTATTGATCCGGCGCGGGGGGCGGTCCCCCTGTTGAATGTCGAAAACATAAAGGATATCGAGATCATCATCAACGCCTACAGCGGCAAGCCAAAAGGCAGGATTCTATGACCATTTCCCAGCTTCTCCGTTCTCGTGAACAGTTCTTCTGGATGGCGGCGATGCTGATATTCGGAGTGTCGTCTTTCGCTCAGGACGCTCCGAAGCTCCTGCCCTTCCAAGGCCGCCTCACCGACCAAAACGGAAACATGGTCACGAACGGTGTGCGACTGGTTCAATTCAAGATCTATGACGCGCCGTCAGCAGGAAATGCCGTGTGGGCCGGAGAAATCCACCGCACCACGGTCAACGGTGGGCTCGTGAACGTCTTGCTCGGCACCAAGACCTCGCTCAACGGCGTGGACTTCGACCGGACGCTCTACTTGGAAATCACCGTGGACGTGAGCGGTCTTGGCGGTCAAACCGACGGTGCCACCGCCTACCCCGCTGTGCGAATCCAGCGGACGCGCCCAGGCGAGGCGATGACAAGCTGGTTATGGAAATCCTTTTCCGTGCGCCCGGCCACGAGGGGCAGCAAAACCCGCAGCGCATGATCGGTGGTCGTGGGATGAATTCGCAAACGGATTACCCCGCAATGGCTGGTCAACGGCAAAACCGCCCAATCGCCGAAGTGGCCGTCCAGCGTGACCAGGACACGTTGCTGGCTGATGGCTTGGGCCAGGATGTCCGCATCGTCGGCCCGGCTCAGGTCCACTTCGCTGGCCCGCACGACATCGTGGCCTTCCGCGCGGAGGCGCTCCGCCAGTTCCACTCGGAACATCTGGTCCAGGAACAAGCGCACGGTCGCTCAGGCGGGCGACCGGTCCCGGATCTCCGAATGCAGCACACTCTCCTGCGCGAAACGCAGGGCCGCCTGGATGGCCTCGCGTTTCAATTCGGGGTAGCCGGACAGAATCGAATCCCAGGATTCTCCTTCCGCGAGCTGTCCCAAGATGACCTCCACCGGAATGCGCGTTCCCCGGATGACCGGCCGGCCGCCGCACACGCGCGGATTGATCTCAATGCGCTCGTTCATGCTTGGCAGTTTCCCTTCGTCCTACCCAGGTTTCAACTCTCAAATCAGCCTCTTTCGTCATGAAAACAACCTCACTCCTCAACCTCTTCGCGCTCCTCGCGTTCTGCGCGGGCCAGGTCCAGGCTCAATCACCCGCACCCCGACTGCTCCCCTTCCAAGGCCGCCTCACGGACCAGAACGGGACCGTAGTCACGAACGGGGTGCGCCTGGTCCAGTTCAAGATCTACGATGCGCCGTCGGCAGGCAATGCCGTCTGGCCCGGCGAACTGCACCGCACCACCGTGAACGGCGGACTGGTGAACGTGCTGCTCGGCACGAAGACTCCCTTTCCCTCCACCAACGCCGCGGGCGGACAGTTTTTCGATCAGCAGCTCTACCTGGAAATCACCGTAGACGTGAGCGGCCCTGGCAGGATTCCCGACGGTGCAATCACCGCCGCCGATCCGCCGATGCGGCCACGGCAGGTGCTCCTGCCAGTGGTCTTCGCCAAGGAGGCTGCGGACAGCCGAACCTTAGCAGGCCGCGATTGGACGCCGATTTTTGGTTTCAATTCTCCCGATGGGCCAATACCGGCGGGCAAGCTCGCGGCCGAGAGCATCACAGCGAGCCAAATCGCGCCAAGGGCAATCACATCTAACCAGATTGCCAGCCGAACAATTACCTCGAACGAGATTGCTTCAGGTACGATCAACCTGGGAAACTTGGCCACGTTGGTAGCTGAAGCTCTCAACCCACCCGGCACGATTGTCGCGTTCGCCGGAATGAACCCACCTGCTGGATGGTGGATTTGTGATGGCCGCGTAGTTTCGCGCACAGATTATCCCATCCTGTTCAACGCCATTGGCACCGCTTGGGGATCAGGAAACGGCAGCACGACCTTCAACCTGCCCGACTTGCGCGGTTATTTCTTGCGAGGCGTTGATGGTAATGCGGGTAGGGATCCTAACAACGCTACCCGTACAGCTTCAAATCCAGGTGGAAACCCTGCGAATGCCGTGGGAAGCGTTCAAAGTGAGTCCGTTAGCTCTCACACTCATCTCTTGAGCGTCGGTTCATTGAACAATTTCAATGATTATTTCGGCGGATCAACCGCCACCTATGGAATTCTCGATGTGTACAACCGATCGGATGCAACAAGTATCCAGCAGTACCCTGCTCTCCAAACTGTGGGGGGCGCAGAGAACCGCCCCAAAAACGTGTATGTGAACTACATCATCAAGCACTGAGTCTCTTTGGTGTAAACCATGGGTCATGAGCACGCGAGTCAGAGTTTGCCTCTGCGGATTGTTGGCCGGGCTCTGGGTTGGCCAACTGTCCCAAGCCGCGCCGCCTGACAAATCCGGCGTCAAGCCCTCTGTCATCTCGCTTCCTTCAGGTGCCGGTTCGATTGAGGGCTTGGGGGAATCGTTCGAGCCGCAGTTGAACACCGGCTCATCGGGCTACGGCGTCTCAATTGTCCTGCCGCCGGGCCGGGCAGGTTTGCAGCCCAAGGTGCGGCTGGTCTTCAACTCCAGCCTGGGCAATTCCTTCCTCGGCCTCGGCTGGATTGAAATGGGCAGCGTTGGGCTTCCATTTCGCCACTTACTCGAACCAGTTCTCCACCTTCAGCCCGTTCACGTGGTCGAAGTGCCTCACGTTGCGGGTGACCAGGCTCAGCCCGTAAGCCTTGGCGGTGGCGGCGATCAGCCCATCTTCGTAGCCGACGGGCATGCCCAGCTTCTTCCAGTCTCCACGGAGGTCGCCGGCGGTCAAAGCGGCCCGGTGGTCGAACACGACGGTTTTCACGCGGCGCAGCACCTTCGCCTGTATCCGCCGCCAGCGGACGCTGCCGTCGGGGATGATCGCACAGCCATAGCGGATTTCTTCGATGCAGATGGCCGACGTAAACAGCATTTCGTCCGGGGCCCGAAGGAAGCGCCCCTCGACCTTGGGGTCGGGGCGTTTTCGGACCAACTCGCTGAGGATGTTGGTATCGAGCAGAACCATCGCTCAGTCGAGTTGCGGCGCGGGCCGGCCTGTGTAAGCGTGCCGCGCGGCCTCGATCTCTTCCATGACGCGGAAGAAAGGATCGTCGTCATCGAGGCCTTGGTAGTCCTCTTCGGCAAACTCCAGCTTTTCGCTTTCCCCTTCGCTGAGCGGCAGCTTCAGGGCAGCCGCTCGTTTGGCCAGCTCTGCACAAATCGTCCGCTGCTCCGCCAAGGGCAGGCTTTTCACCAGTTCGATGATGTGCAACGCCGTCGTGCTCACGCCACAACCCTAAGCCCTTGGTCACGAAAGGCAAGGCCGCAAGACGCAGCCGCACCGGCATGAGTTCTCCCCGCCCATACGCTCCCGCATGGCGACGTTTCTGGAACGTCAGGCTCCTGCTTCTTGCGCCTTTTGCGCTTCTTTGCGGCTACCACTCCCTCGGCGCTGCCCCCGATAAATCCGGCGTCAAACCCTCCGCCATCTCCCTTCCCTCCGGCGCGGGTTCGATTGAAGGTCTTGGCGAGTCGTTCGAGCCTCAGCTCAACACCGGCTCCTCGTCCTACGGGGTGGCGATCGCCGTTCCTCCGGGCCGGGCGGGACTGCAGCCGAAGGTCCGCCTGGCCTACAACTCCAGCCTCGGGAATTCCTTTGTTGGCCTCGGCTGGAGCCTTGATCTGCCCACGATCAAGCGCCAGACGGACAAGGGGTTCCCATCGTTCACGTCTGCGGACACCTTCGTCTTCGGCGGTGAAGAACTTGTGCCGCTCTCCAATCCCCAAGGTGACTGGCGCTGTGAGAACGAAGGCGCCTTTCAACGCTTCCGCCAGATTGACACCGACGATGACTTCATCCCCGACGCTTGGGAAATGTTCCAGTATTCCTCAATGAATCTCGCGGACGCCCACCTCGAATCGCTGGCAACTCTCCCGGACCTTGACCTCGCTGACGCCGACGGCAACACGCAGATTGCGGACGTGGACGGCGACGGCTTGCCGGACATCGTGCGAACCTCCGACGACGTGACGCGTGCCCAATTGGTATGCCTCAACCACGGTCCGGTATCCAATCCAGTCACAGGCCGGCAAGAGCTTCAGTTTGCCGGGCAGACCGTGATGGCGACGTCTTCGTCCTTCCGGCTTTCCGACGCGAACTCGACCCTGACCGACATCGACGCCGACGGCCTGGTGGATTTTGTCCGGATTCTGCCGGGCGACATCACGGGCAAGCAGTTGGAAGTGTTCGCCAACCGTTCCCGACTCGACCGCACGGACACGCAGGCGAGCGGCTTCGCCACCTCGCCGACGCGCACCCTGTTCAGCGCGCCTCAATCCATCTCGTTCAGCAACCCACAGGTCCGCCAGATGGACGTCAACTTCGACAAGATCAGCGACTTCATCGCCAACGAAGGAGGGATGTTCGGTCACTTCTTCTACTACCTTCGCACCGAAGCCGGAGGTTGGCAGGAGATCGGTCCGGTCCCGTTCAGCCCGGACATGAGCGGTTTCAACCTCGCCTTCCAGTTGCCCGGCGGCGAGGCCAATCCAGCCGTCCACCTCGCCGACATGAACGGCGACCGACTGCAGGATTTGGTCTACCTTGAAACCAGCGGCAGCGGTATCGGCGCTACCCTCACCGTCCGCTACTGGCCCTATTGCGGT
>Ga0315274_10008199_pt1 | contig 15137 bp, 12 predicted proteins | sample YL17G02_20_MG_FD_203700 | JGI IMG/M metagenome (GOLD analysis project Ga0315274, IMG submission 203700) | Sediment microbial communities from Yellowstone Lake, YNP, Wyoming, USA - YL17G02_20 | ecosystem: Environmental > Aquatic > Freshwater > Lake > Sediment | place: USA: Wyoming | collected... | reverse complement strand
TGCCAACGCCGCCCTCGGCAAGAGGCTCTGCTTCCCGATCATCGGATCCCCCAAAGAGTACAGATACGGTAAGTAAGAAGGTTTCTATGCTTTTTTTTCTCTTCTTCTTCTTCTTTATTCTCGTGGAGGGGGGGGTCGAAGAAAAAAACTCAAAAGTTCTTCCCTCTAACTCTCTCTCTCTCGACCACGACCGTCTTCCTTCACCACGAACCATGAAAAAAAAAAAAAAACAGGCGGCCTCAAGCCCCACAAGTACTGCTTCGAGCCCGACAGCGCTACGGGCACCACCACCATCCGCTTCACTGACCTCCTCTGGTTCGAGCCGGGCTGCGTCGAGACCAAGGACACCGTCTTCGCCCCGGACTCGTTCGCCCCGCCGATCCAGGAGGCGATCCTGCTCAACCCGACGTGCACGTACCCGAAGCCGGGCGGGCTCAACGCGAGCGCGGCGGCCCTCGACGCGTGGAACAAGAGCGCGCTCTGGTCCGAGGCGAGGGCGGAGCTGGCGGCGGCGCTGGCGGAGACGGTCTCTCCGCCGCTGCCCGTGACGGTCGCGGTGACCAAGGGCTACGCGGTGAGAAGACGAGACGAGAGAGAGAGAGAAAAGGAGAGAGAGGGTGAGAAGGCAAGGGAGCAGAGTACAGGAAAGAAAGGGGAAAAACTAAAAACTAAAAAAAAAAACTAAAAAATTAAAAACAGATTGATCGCGCCGTGACGAGCGCCCTCGCTGAGGGCTACACCACACTCCGGGAGCCCGCGACGCTGTCGAACAACAACGGGAAGCCGTTCAACGCGACACTGCAGAAGGCGATTGGCAAGGTGAGCTTATTTTTCATTTTTTCTCCCCTTCTCTTCCCTGAACTTCGGAAATGATCAAACTCACTCCTTGAATTCTCCTCTCCTTTAAAAAAAATTAAAAAAAAAAAGGACATGATCCTTACGGCGATCGGGAAGCGATAGGAGAGAGGGGAGGGAGAAGTTTCGGAGACGAATGTAGATCCCGTTGTGTGGTCGGAGCAGCTGCGCTCGGTGATTGAGGCTGTCGGGCACGCCAGGGGGTGAGAGAAGTTTGTAAAGTTTTTTTCGAAAAGTTTCGGGGGTTGGGTCTTTTTCAAACGAAAAAAACACAATTTCAAAGAACAAAGAAAGAAGAGAAAGCCAAAACGCTTTTCTCTTCTTCTAGTCCTATTATCAAATGCCCGTCCTCTCGTCGCCGACGACACGCCAGCGACCCCGTTCGATGCTCTTGATGCCCCTGGCGGTCGCTGCAGCGCGACGAGCGGCGGCGAGTTGCTCGTCGAGGGCGAAGATGGCATTGGCGTCGTCGGCGACTCTATACAGCATGCGCCGCCGCTCTCCTCTTTTGCACCTCCCTAGCAGCTCCGCCGCTGCCGCGACACCCGCGATTCGACGCCCCTTTGCGGCATCGACGTCTGCGATTGTATCACCTCCTCGCAGCAACAAACGGCTGAGCAGTAGATCTTCGAATCAGAGTCAAGTGGGCGCGCCGTTCAAAGCCGCCGCCGCATCTGGTGGCGGTGCCGGCACCATCGCTGCCGCCGCCTCTGCTCTGCCGTCGCATTGCTCCGGCTGCGGCGTCTCCCTGCAGGGAAGCGATCCGGATTTGCCTGGGTGAGTAAAGAAAGATCGATGCCTTCCTTACTATGCTACTAAATTCCAGTGATACCTAGGAGAGGGCGAGGCTAGAGAGCCGGCATCGGCGTTGGCTAGAATTGCCAAAAAGAAAAAAACCAATGCATGCTCACGACGACGGAACCTCCTCAACCTGGAAAAAAAACTCAAAACATTTCCCCGCTTTGCGCAGCTACTTCCAAGTCCCCAAGCCCAAGAAGAAGCCCGGACAAGAGCAGCTGTTCGAAAAAGAAACCTCCGAGGCCGCTGCCGTCGCTGTGTTGTCCAGGGGGGAAGCAGAAGAAGGTTCCTCCGACGACGAAGAAGAAGAAGACGACCTCGCCGCGGCGGCAGCCACGGCCGCGCTCTTCGACGCGACCGACTCCCTCGAAGGGGAGGAAGAGGAAGTCGACCTCTCGGACTTTGACGACGACGAGCTCTTCCTCGACGCCGCGGCACTGGGTTACGAGCTCAAGGACGAGGCGGACCTCCTGGACCTGGACGGCGACGACGATGAGTTGGACGAGGGAGGAGGAGGCGGGGAAGGGGGCGACGACGACGCTCGGCTCGCGCGCGCCGTCTCGCGCGCGCTCGCCGCAGCCGCGGCCAGCTCGTCGCGCCCCGACGAGAGAGGGGTAGCGCCGGACGCCGAGGCCGCCCTCGCCGCCTTCGACGCCGCGATCGACTCTTGGGACCTCGGCGGGAGGAACGGCTTCGACCTCGACTTCGACGAGGAGGGCGGAGGGGACCCCGAGGACGACATCTCGTTCCTCCTCGACATCGAGGACGAGGAAGACAGCGACGAGGAAGAGGGAGAGGGAGGCGAGGGAGGTGAGGGAGGCGACGATCCCGGCTCCCCTCTCCCTTCTCCCCGCCCCCAGAAGCCGCTCTGCGCCCGGTGCTTCTCGCTCGTCAACTACGGCAAGGTCAAGAACGCCGCCGCCGAGGCCGCGCTCCCCGCCTTCGACCTCGCAGGCGTCGTGGGCCGGAAGCTCGCCCTTACCAAGTTCCGGCGGCAGATCGTCCTCGTCGTCGTCGACGTCGCCGACTTCGACGGGTCGCTCCCGCGCGCGGAGCTCCGGGCGATGCTGCCCCCGCTGGAGGACGGGGAAGGTGGAAGCGGAAGCGGCAGGGGAGGAGGGGCCTCCTCCGCTTCCTCCTCCCCCTCCTCCTCGGCTTCGGCCCCGGTCTCGCTCGTCTTCGCGATCAACAAGTCGGACACCCTCCCCGCCGCCGCCACGGGCACCCGCGTCGCCGACTGGGCCCGCCGCCGCGCCAGGGCCGCCGGCGTCCGCAGGCCCGACGCGGTCCACGTGGTCTCCTCCAAGCGCGGCACGGGCGTGCGGCAGCTGCTGGCGGACCTGCACTCGAGGCTCGGCGGGCGCGGCGATGTCTGGGTCGTCGGGAGCCAGAACGCCGGGAAGTCCAGCCTGCTGAACGCGATGAAGGCCGAGGTCGCCAAGTGGAAGGGCCAGGGCGGCGAGGAAGGGGGAGCCGGGGGAGGGAAGAAGAGCAAGGGGGCGAAGAAAGGAGGCTTCGGCTCCTCTTCTCTCGACCTCGACGTCGCTTGCGGCATCAAAAACCCGATCACGGCCGCGCCGCTGCCCGGCACGACGCTCGGCGTCCTCAGGGTCCGCGGCCTGCTCCCCCGCGGCTGCAAGATGCTCGACACGCCCGGAGCGCCCTCCCCTCGCTCCGTCATCGCGGCGCTCCCCGCCGCCAGCGCCGCCGCCGACGCCGCGCTGCTGCTGCCCCGCTCGCGCATCGCGCCGCGGTCCTTCCGCGCGAGCCAGGGACAGTCGCTGCTGCTGGGGGGCCTCGCCCGCTTCGACGTCGTCGAGGCGCCCTCCGGCGGCGGGCCCACCCTCTACCTGACCGTCTGGGCCGCCGGCCCCGTCGGCGTACACTACGGGTCGACGGAGGCGGCGGCCAGGGCGAGGGCGTCGCTGGTCGCGAGGGGCACGCTGGTGCCGCCGACGGTGGGCGAGGACGACGGGCGGCGGCCACGGGTCGAGGCGGCGGCGGCGGCGTTTTCCTCTGCTGCTGCGGTCGGAGGAGGAGACGAAGGCGGCGACCTCGATACTGCCGCCGCTTCCCTCCGCTTCGACCAGGCCCTGGGCCTCACCTCGTCGCTCGTGCCTGTGGACGTCCCCGTCTCCGGGGACTCGTGGAACCGCAGCTCTGTCGACGTCGCCGTCGCCGGACTCGGCTGGGTCGGCGTCGCTCTGAAGGGAACCGCGAAGCTGCGCGTGTGGGTGCCGAAGGGCGTTGCCGTCACGGTGCGGGAGAGTCTGGTGCCGGATCTGTCCCGGGAGCTGGGGCGGCCCGGGTTTAACGGCTCGCCAGTCAAGGAGGTTGGAGGGGGAGGAGGAGGAGGCGGCGGTGGAGGAGCGGGGGGAAAAGAGAAGAAGAGGGGTGGCGGGGGCAAGAAGAAGAAGAAGAAGAATTAGTTTTTTCTTTGTTGCCCCTTTTTGTTTGAGTGTGATGAATGGAATGCAACTTGGAATGGTGATATTTACAATCCTTTCCTCTTTTCTTGACATGGCTTCTACTGTGGCAAAGAGAGAATGAAGAAGGGGAAAACGAATCGTTCAAGCGACGACGACGCCGCCGCTGCTCCCCTCGTCGCCGGCAACGACGGCAGCAGAAGCAGCGTCGCTCGTCCCCATCTCTCCTCCTCCCCCACCGTGCTTGCTCGGGCAGGCCTCGTCGTCGCAGAAGTAGTGAGGCACCTGCATCGGGTGCATCAGCGCGGAGCAACGGCTGTTTTGGTTTTGGTTTTGGTTGAAGAGAGAAAACGGGTTTTTTATTTTTGTTTTGAGGAAGAACGGTTTTTATCTCTTTCGCTTCTCTCTTTTTCTCTCTCTCCCTCTCTCTTCTCTCTCAATCTCTGCAAATTTCGAAAGTTCTCTTACCTGCACTTGGCGATCGACTCGGTCCTACGGACGTACTTGCCCGAGTTGCGCATCCCGCGGCGGTGGAGCGACGACTGTGAAAGAGTTTTGAGGGTGTTTTGATTGAGGTCGAGGTTGAGACAAGGGGAAAAAACAGAGCCGTCGATCGAAACTTAGGCCTAGCTCCTCTCCGCTGTTGTTCTCCCTCTCTCTGTCTGTGCTCTCTCTCTCTCTCTTACCTTTTTCTTGGGCACAGCCATCCACCGCCGCTGCTGCTGCCAGAGAGAGTTCTGAAAAGGGGAGGCAGAGGCGAAGAGCGCAGAAGAAAGAGTTGACGATTCGCTGCATCGCCCGCCGAAGATCAGCGCCGGCTGCCCTGCGAACTCGCGCATCGGGCCCTCCGTTGCCTCTCCTCCGGTGCTAGTCGAGGGAGGACATTCGCCCCTCGATGTCCAGGGCGCAAATAGCGACTGACTGGAAGGAGAAGAGGAGGAGAACGCCGCGGACGAAGACGTCGACACCGTCGATGGCAGAATGCTCGTCGTCGTCATCGTCGTTGTCAGCACCTCGGCTCGTCCAAACAGAGCCTCGAGGGTGGCCGCAGCCGAGGAGGAGGACGACGCGCGGGCGCGGAGCATGACGGCGACGTCCGAGGAAAGACTGAGCTCTCTTCGCAGCAGCAAAGAATCAGGGAAAGAGTTTTTTTTTTTTGCTCGAAGCCGCAAAAACGAGAAGAGTGTGAATACTTCGTTTCAATCCTTTCAATCTCCACATTCCACGCTCGCTCTCTCTCTCTTCTCTCTCGCCTGCTGGAGCTCGAGCGGGGCGAGAGACTTGCGCGTGCATTTATCAGCAGCGTCTCCTTCTCTGCATCTCTCGCGCGCTTGCACGTGCAGCGTCTCTCTGCCTCATGACGCTCCACGCCGGCTGAGAGCAAAAAGTTTGATCTCGTTTTTCTTTAGGCAAGCAAACACAAAGTGAGCCCCGTTTCCGCTCTTTTCCCTTCCTTTTTTCCCCGATCCGAGAGCCTGAGGACACAGGGCATTGTCTCCCGCCTGTCGTCGAGGAGAGAGAGATCTGGATTCCTCGCAAAGACAGGATAAAGGGAAACATTCGATTCCGACCTCGCCCCCTCATCTCATTGCCCAAAACCTCTCGCCTTTCCTTCCCTTTCTCTCTCGCTCCTTCCCACCACCACCGCCACCGCCAGGACACACACGCGAAAGCTCGAGATGCGGCTGGACTGGTTCCGCAGGAGGTCCGCGACGTCCTCCGTCGGCGGCGGCGCAGGCGGCGTCGAGAGAGGCGGAGGAGCGGCAGCGGCAGAGGGGGCAGCCGCCGCGACGGCGGCCCCCTGGCGGCGGTCGTCCGGCGTCCCGCCCCCGCCGTCGAGGCCCTACCCGGCCCCGGCCCTGGAGTTTTACGGCGCGGCGGGGCCGGCAACGGACGGGGCGGCAGCAGGAGACGACGACGCGGCGCTCGCGGCCGCGCTGGCGCTCTCGGCCGCCGAGGCCGCGGGCGCCGCCGCCGTGCCGCGAGCCGCCGGCGGCGGCGGGAGCCTCGCGCTCGTCTCCCCGAGCGAGGCCGAGGCCAGGGCGCTCGCGGCCGCCAAGAGGCTCTCCCTGGTCTCCGCCGGGGAAGAGGTCGAGGCCTCGGCCGGCGGCGGCGGAAAAGGCAGCAACGGCGCGCTCTCGACGGCCCCCTCGACCTCCCAGCAGCAGCAGCAGTCACGGCGAGCCTCCCTGGACTCCAGCGGCAGAGCCGACGCGCTCTCGTTCAAGCTCTGGGACTCGGACTCGCTCGACTACGGGGATGCGATGGCCGACGGCGCCTTCGACCTCCGCGGGTCCTTCCCCGAGGTTCCCGCGCCCGACGGCTCGCCCGCGCTCTTCCCGTCGCTCGCGCAGCTGCGGGCGCTCAGGCCGCCGGGCGTCGCTGCCGCCGCCGCCGCCTCCTCCTCCTGCTCCGCTGCCGACCCTCTCCTCCTCTCCGACTCCGAGTTCGCGGCGTGGTCGGCGTTCCTCGGGGACCGCGAGGCCTTCGTCGTCGACTTTGCCGCCGACGCCGAGCTCGCAGCCGTCGACGAGAGGGCGGCCGCGGCCCTGGCCGCGGCCGCCGCGGATGGCGCCGCCGCCTGCGTGGCGGCCCTGGCCGCGGTCGTCTGCGAGGCCATGGGGGGCCCCGGCACGCACGCCGAGCTTGCCGAGAGGTTTGAGCGCGCGCGGCCCGGCATCCTGCGCTCCCGGACGAGCGGCCGCGTCGGCGCGGCGCTGCCGCTCGGCGCCGTTGTCGCTGCCCGAGCCGGCTCCTCGCGCCACCGCGCGCTGCTCTTCAAGGCCCTGGCCGACGCGTGCCAGCTGCCCTGCAGGCTGCTGCGCGGCAGCTTCTACACGGGCGCGGCGGGCGCCGGCTGCAGGGACCCGGCGCACTTGGCCGTCGCGCACGTGGCCTTGCCGGGAAACGTCGAGCTGCTCGTGGACCTGGCCGCGTGCCCCGGCGCGTCTTGGTCCGCGGAGGAGCGCGCGCCCGGAGATGACGAGCGCGACGGAGGTGGAGGTGGAGGAGTCGGAGGCGGAGGCCGCAGCGCGAGCGGCGTCGCGGAGGGAGGAGAGGGAGCCGCTGCCGCCGCTCCGTCGCTGGGGCCAGCGTCAACGTCGCACCCTCTCATCGACCTGCGCGAGTCGGCGGAGCTCGCCGAGACCGCCGAAGCCGCCGACGCCGCCGCTGACGCTGCTGTCGAACCAGCAGCAGCAGCAGCTCCGCAGCAGCAGCAGCAGCAAGGCCCCCCTTCGGTCCGGTCCGCCTCCCCCTTCCCTCTCCCCGCGCGGCGGCGGAAGAAGAAGGAGCCGAAAAGAGGAGGAGAGGAAGAAGGGGAGGGGGACGGAGAAGAAGAGGAAGAGGAACTCGGGTTCGAGACGAGAGCGTTCCCTCCGGCCATCACGACGATCGCGACGACCGCCTCTCCCTTCAGCGCCGCGGGCGCGCAGAGCTTCACGACGACGACGACGGTAGCAGCAGCTGCGTCGCCGAGGCCGGCGAATGCCTCTGCTTCCGCCCGCGCGGCGGCGGCGGCGAGAGCCGCGAGGGCCCCCGCCCCGGGCCTGCCGACGCCGGATCCCTTCCGCGGCCTCTCGCCGTTCTCCGTCGGAGGCGACGGAGGCGGCTGCGCAGATGGAGGCTCTTCTTCCTCTCTCTCGCGCCCTTCGTCTTCCTCTGGCGGCAGAGGGAGGGGCCGCGGCTCTGCGTTCCACGCCTTTGACGACGGAAACAAGGCTTCCGCTTCTCAGCCTCCTCTTCCTTCTTCTTCTTCCTCTCCTCGCCTGCCGTTTTCTTCCTCCGGAGACGCCCCGGCGCCCTTGCCCCCGCTCAAGAATGCGCCCCCGGCGACAGCGACGTCGGTGCTCGAGCAGCAGCAGGGGAAGCAGCAGCGGAGGCAGAGGCCCGCGGCGATCGACACGAAGACCTCGGACGAACCCGACGGCGGCGGCGGCGCCGAAAGCGAACCCGCCGAAGAAGAGGCCGTCCCGGTCAACCCGGACCCTTTCGAGATCGACCCCTCGGAGCTCACCGTGGGCCCGCGCATCGGCCTCGGCTCCTTCGGCGAGGTCTACCGCGGCGCCTGGCGCCGCACCGAGGTCGCCATCAAGCGCCTCATCGACCAGCAGCTGACGCCGGACGGGGTCCGCGAGTTCAGGGCCGAGGTGGCGCTGATGCGCAGGCTGTCGCACCCGAACGTCGTGGCCTTCCTCGGGGCGTGCACGAGGCCCCCGAGCCTGTGCATCGTGACGCCGCTGGCGCAGCGCGGGTCGCTCTTCAAGCTGCTGCACCGGCCGGGTCCCGCGACCACCACCAGCGGCCAGCTGACGCCGCGGCTGCGGACCAAGATGGCGCTCGACACCGCCCGGGGGCTGCACTACCTGCACTCGTGCAACCCTCCGATCCTGCACCGCGACCTCAAGTCTCCCAACCTGCTCGTGGACGCGTCGTTCGGCGTGAGGGTCTGCGATTTCGGTCTCGCGAGGGCGCGTGGGGGCGGGGGCGGGGGGGCCGCCTCGGCCCGCGGCGGCGGCGCCTCCGCCGCCTCCCTCTCCCCGGCGCCCCCCTCGCGCCTCGGCACCGCCGAGTGGTGCGCGCCCGAGGTCCTCCGTGGCGGCGCGCCCAGCGAGGGCTCCGACGCGTTCTCGTTCGGGGTCGTGCTCTGGGAGCTCTGGACCGGGCTCGAGCCCTGGGCCGACGTCTCGCCCGTGGGCGTCGTCGGGGCGGTAGGCTTCGGGGGGGCGACGCTGCCCCTCGGCGACGACGAGGAGGAGGAGGGGAAAGACGGAACGGCAGCAACGGGGGCGGCGGCGGCGACCTCGACCTCGACCGCGGGAATTCACCCTTCGACCCCTCAGGTCTCCATCGGCGACAAGGAGGGCCAGATCCCACCCGCCATCGCCAGGCTCATCAGGAAGTGCTGGGCCCCCTTGCCGGCTGACAGGCCGAGCTTCTCCAGATGCATCGACGAGCTCAACGCGTTTCTCAAGAGTCTTCTCGCGGCCGGCAACAGCAGCAACAACGCCGCCACCGGGGCGACGAAGAAGTGAAGGTTTTCTACTTTTTTCCAGTTCAGTGTGTGTCCTTCACCCGAGTGTGCGTCCCTCCCTCCGCGAATCGTAACCCCTCTTGGTCCCAGTTCTCCCCCCCGCTCTGATGCCTTGTAAAAAAAACTAATTCTGCTTTTCATTTACACGCTCTTTCCTCTCTCTTCTCTCTCAACTACTTTTTCTCCTTGGCATCGTTTTCTTTTTCTTTTGCGGCGACCCTCTTTTTGTAGTCAAAGTACTCGCACTTCTCGTACGCGTGCCTCTGCGCTCCGCACGCCCAGGGCATGTAGAGGCTCTTGCGGCGGCACTCATTGAGCGGGACGAGGAGGTGGGCGCAGAAATCGCGCGAGGCGAGGTCGATGCGCGCCGAGCGGAGCTCCTCCTGAGAGAGAAAAGATTATTATTATTTTTTTGGGGGGGGGTCGAAAAAGGGGGCCGAGGTCGAAAAAAGGTGAGGAGAAGGAAATCGAGCGGAAAGAAAAAAACGTTTCTTTGACTCTCTCTTGCTAGCTTCTTAAGTTGTGCGCTCTACGTTCGACGGTCAGGCAGTGAGGCCTCGATCTTGCGCGTGCGCGCCGAGATGAAAATCAGGAAGAAAGTAAGCCGCAAAAGACTCCATCTTCGAGAAAGGAGGTGGAGTCGATGGCCGCCGAAGAAGAACAAAGGGTGTCGACGCAATTGGATGCTCCTCCTCTTCTCTTCTTGTCTCGCTCGTACCTGCGTCGCCACCATCGTCACTGGGGGCAGGTCGCCGCCCATCGATGCTGCTTTGCCGTCTGGTGGATGCTTTGCAAGCGCCGAGCCTGAAAGCGAGCAAGTTCCTTTTTTGAGAGAAGCGGAAAAACACGAACTCGATGGAGGAAGGAAAATGGAAAAAATAAATCTCTCGCCACACTATTCGATCTCGAGAGCGAGAGAGGAGGCACCAAAGACTCTCTCCTGTGTTTCTACGCTTTCTCTCCAATGCATTCCGCGGCCAATCTCGCGTCGCGTCCTCGCGCGAGGACAACGACGTGCGCTGCTGCTCCAGCGAGAGGACGTGGAGGAGAAGAGACGACAACGGTGAAGAGCGCGGCCAACGCATCTTCTTCTCCTTCTTCCTTTCGGCGATCGACGGCAACGGCGACCCCGACGCCGGCGAACGAGCCGACGCGCCGGGCAGCCCTCGCCGCCGCGGTGCTCTCCCCCTTCGCCGTCGTCGCGCACCGGCCCCTCCCGGCCCGCGCGGTCCAGGGCCTGACTGCGGGCCGCATCCCGGGCCTGTCGTCCAAGCCCGGCGCCGACGGCCTCTTCGAGTACCGCAGACCCGAGGGCAAGTCCGGCGGCCACGGCGTCGGCTGGAGCGAGATCCCGAGGTACGGGTTCCGGGTGCCCGCGGGGTGGGAGGAGACGCCCGTCTCGATCGCCGACCTGGGAGGCACCGAGATCGACCTGCGCTTCGGCGGGGCCGACGGCCAGCTGTCGGTCGTCGTCGCGCCGGTGCTCCGGTTCGTCGACGTCGGCTTCAACGCGGACGTGCGCATCGAGGAGCTCGGCCCGCCCGACAGGATCGTGGCGGGCTTCGCGCCGGAGCTGTTCGGCGCCCCCCTGCAGGAGGGCGACACGCTGGAGACCGAAGTCGAGAGGAAGGGGGACCTCACCTACTACACCTACGTGCTCAAGCCGCCCGCGGGCGGTCCCGGGGGGAACGTCGGCGGCCGCAGGCTCGTCGCGGCGACCGCGTTCAAGAACAGGCTGTTTCTGATGGCGGCTTCCGCGAACCCGAGGCAGTGGCGGAGGGCCGAGAGCGAGCTGAGGGCGATCGTGAAGAGCTTCAACGTGAAGACGACGTGAAACTTATGATTGAGGATTGGATAACGAAAATGAGAGAGAGAAAACGGAAGAGAGAGGGAAAAGAGAAAAGTAAGAGGAATTGAAATCCGATTTTGACACACAACAAAAAAAACTCTCTTTCACCTCCCGCCGCCGCCGCCTCCCCCTTCCCCCTTGAACACCTCTCCGCGCGGCACGAACTCGCCGTACTTCTTCAGCTTGTTCCGAAAACTCCGGTTCCTGCTGAACGACCCGTCCACGGGCCGCCCCTCCTCGAGCGCGCCCCGGATCGCGTCTGCCAACGCCGCGTCGCCCCCGGAGACCAGGCACGTCACGCGGCCCCTCCGCCTCGTCACCGCCGCGCCCTCGCCTCCTCCCCGCGGCCCACGGCCCGTGCGCCCCACGCGATGAAGCCAGTCGACGGCGTTGGCGGCGAAGTCGGCCTGGACGACGTGGTCTACGCCCGAGGAAGAGAAGCCGAGGTCGAGCCCGCGTGCCGCGGCGTCGGTGGCGACGACGACCACGCCCGCTCCTTCTCCTCCTTCTTGTGCCTGTGCTTCTGCTCCTCCTTTCCGGAGCGCCGCCAGAGCCCTCTTGCGGTCCGCGAGCGAGACGGCGGAGGAGTACTCGAGCGCGTCGATCCCGGAGGCGCGGAGCTTTGCACAGACCTCCGCGGCGGCCCCGGCGGTTCGGGCAAAGACGAGCGTCGTCGTCGCAGGCCAAGTCAACGTCGAGGCCAACGGCGGCGGCGGCGGCGGCGACGCGACGGCCTCGACCAGCGCCCGAGCCCAGTTCGAGCCCCTGTTGGTCCCCTCGACCTCGCCCTCCTCCTCGTCGTCCAAATCGACCCAGACGTGCTCTACGGACGGAGTCGGGCGGTGGAGCGCGAACCCGCCGACCCACTCTGCCTCGGGGAACTCTTTCCGGAGCATCGCGCCCGCCGGGGCGCTGTTGCTCGACCTCCGCGAATCCTTCCTCCGCTTTCCACCCTCGACGACCCCGAAGCCGGCTTCGGTCATGCGGGGGTCCTCGGGCATCGTCGCTGCGGCGAAGACGTACTGTCGCCGGGGGAGAGCAGGGGGGATCTCGGAGCAGGGGAGGGAGCCGGAAGACCTGAGCTCGAGGGCCAGCGCCCCGGCCCCTCCGTCGCGCGCCGCCCTCCTCGCCTTCTGCGGCAGGTCCTTCCACGCGGGCGGCGGCGGATCCTCCGACTTTCCGGCCTCCAGCCACGCCCTGGCGGAGGCGAGCCTGACCCCCTCGTCCGCGGCCCGCATCCCCTCGAGCACGCGCCGGCTGTCCCGCGCGTAGCCGCCCCCCAGCAGAGCGTCGGCCTCGTCGAGGACGACGGCGCGCGTGCGCGAGATGACCGCCGCGGGAGACCAGGAGGCGCCTCCTCCCGCCGCGTAGGTGGCGCCGAGAAGGCCCGCCGGCGTGGCGACGGTGACGTCCGGCGGCGGGTAAGGGAGCCTCTGCTGGGAAGAAAAAGAAGGGCTGTCGCTGCTGCCGCCAGAGCCGTCGCTCCCGCCGCCGCCGACGCGCGCCGCCGAGAGCTTCAGCCCCCCTCGCGCGAAGACGTCGTTGCAGACGGCGACGACCTGGTCGCACAGCGCCGCGTTGGGGCACAGCACCAGGAGCCCCAGGGAGGGAGGGGGCGGGTCGGCCGGCGAAGGCAGCACGAGCGTCGGGGAGGAAGGGGCCTTTCCGTCGTCGTCGCTGTCAAAGTCAAGCTCGGCGTTTTCATCGTCGCCGTCGTCGTCGACTCGGGGCAGCGCCTGGGCCGAGCGGAGCCTGCTGATCAGCGGGGCGAGGTAGGCGATAGTCTTTCCCGATCCCGTCTGCGCCGCGAGGACCGCGTCCGAGGAGGAGAGCAGGGGGGGGATCGCCGAGGCCTTAAAGGAAACGAGGTTGAGAGAGGAGGAAGACGTGAGGAGGAGGCCGAGAGAGTTTTGAGGTGAGCGAAAGAGGAAAAAACGAAATCAACTGAAAGAGAAAAAAGAAAAAGCAGTTATCTCTCTACCTGAACGGCCGAAGGGTGCGCTATCCCGGCTGCCCTGAGCGCATCGCATACTTGGCTGTCGAGTCCCAGCGAGGCAAAGGTGACGGACGGCGGCGCGAGGAAGGAGTCGAGGGATTCGTCGCTGTCGTCGTCGTCGTTGGCATCTGTCGATGATGCCGCTGCGGCGTCAATGCTAGTAGCCGCTGCGGAGAGCGACCGACGGGCTCGATGCGAATGGAACGACCTCGAGAGGATCGAGATTGATGTGACAAAGAGTGAGCCGGCGTGATTTTGCGTTCGATCGAAGGGGAGGCGAGGGCGTCGCCGCGCCGGGGGGAGCGCTGCAGACAGAGGCGACGGCGGCCAGCACGGGGTCGACGACGACGTTTCCAATGCTCTCGTTGCAAACAATGAGGCCGCGGCCCGGAGCGCAGAGGGATTTCTGGATCTCGCCCCGCCGATTGGGGCGCCAGTGTGCCGTTGAAAAGCCATGAGAAGCTTCTGCGGCAGTTCCGAGAGGGCGCGGCGGCGGGACATGCACGAGAGAGAGAAAAGAGGAGTATTCACTTTCTCTCTCTTTTCTCAGGTTGAAAAAATGGAAGGGCCCGAGTTTTGCTTGTTTTCTCAGAGGTACAGAACCTCAAGAGGTAAAGAACCCCCGTTATCAGAATAGGAAAGTGGCCAGCGCTTAGAACGAGTCGCTTTTTCACTCGAGGACTCGCAACGTCAACGACGTACTGACAGCATGTCGCTCCTGCCCCTTTCGTGCAATTTTCTTCCGGAATCGAAGAAGGAAAGAGAGATAACAAGAGGGTGTAGGCAGGGAGAGACTTATTAACCCTCAAATATGGGGTTTGGCGCGCGCAAACAATACATCAAATCACTCTTTACGTTCCTCTCTCTCTTCGTTACACCCAAAACCTCTCTTTCCGCGATCATTTCTTGTCTCCTTAACCTCTTTATTCGGTCTCTGGCGCGGAGTAGAAGCGGAAAGAGGAGGAACTTCGGAGAGAAGCTCAGCTCTCGCTCCGCTCTTGTTCCCTTTTTCTGCGCCAAACGGAAGAAAAAAACCTCTCTCTCATCTCCCTTCCTCCTCACCGCCCCATGCTCTGCGCCCCGGGTGGCACAGCCACGGCCCCCGCCGCGGCGGAACCCTGGACGAACGCGTCCCTGATCTGCGCCCCCAGGTCGCTCACCGACCCGGGGCTGTGCGGCAGGAAGATCGTGCTCGCGTTTGACGACTGCGCCATGTTCTGCATCGCGTCGAGGTACTGGTTGGTGATCATCAGCGTGATGACGTCGCGCGAGGAGACGCCGTCGACCTCGCTCGAAAAGTCCTTGATCGACTCGCGCAGCCCCGCGATGATGGCCTGGCGCTGGCGGGCGATGCCGGCCCCCGCCAGGTACTTGGCCTCGGCGTCGGCCTCGGCGGCCTTGATCACGGTCAGCTTCGAGGCCTCGGCGCGCTCCATGGCCGCCGAGCGGAGGCGGCTCTGGGCCTGGATCTCGTTCATGGCCGCTCGGACGGTGGGCTCTGGGGAGACGTCGGTCACGAGCGTGTTTATGATCGTGATGCCGAAGCCCTGTTTTTTTGTTTTTTAATTTTGTTTGAGGCAAGGTGAGGAGTTCGGAAGCCTCTCTTCTCTCTCTTCTTGCTTCGAGGCCTCTCTCTCTCTCTCTTCTTGCCCTTTCCTCTCTTTCCTCCTTAGAAAAAAGGTAAAAAAACGCACCGTCATCGACTTGGTGAGCTCCTCCTTGACGGCCCCGGCGATTTGGTCCTGCGTCAAAGGTGAGTTTTTTTTGAGGAGTTTTTTTTGCTTTTTGAGCGACAGATGTCGGCGCGCGAGGATAAAAAAAAACTCTCTTTTGCTTCCTTGCCTTCATTGTAAAAACCTCGTTCAAGGGGATTTTAGGGACCGTGGCCCTCACGACGTCAAACACGTACGCCGACAGCTGCTCGCGAAGGTTGGACAGCTTGTAAAAGGCGTTGTACGTGTTTTCGGGATCGTATTGGTACTGGATCGACACGACGATCAGCAGGAAGACGTCGTCGCTGCTCTTGGTCTCGACGCGCACGTCGAGCTGCTGGACCCTGAGGTTGAGGCCTCCCGAGACGCACTCGCCGATGCAGCACCTGACGGGTGGGGTGGGGGATTGGGGGGTTGGATGTTGTCGCGGTGAGAGAGCGGCGGGGCGTTGGGGGAAAAAAACTCGCGG
>Ga0315274_10008196_pt1 | contig 15139 bp, 4 predicted proteins | sample YL17G02_20_MG_FD_203700 | JGI IMG/M metagenome (GOLD analysis project Ga0315274, IMG submission 203700) | Sediment microbial communities from Yellowstone Lake, YNP, Wyoming, USA - YL17G02_20 | ecosystem: Environmental > Aquatic > Freshwater > Lake > Sediment | place: USA: Wyoming | collected... | reverse complement strand
CGGGCCGGAAGGCGTGGCCGCAGCGCCGTACGCACGGATCCGCCTTCCAGGAGTTGCTGGAAGACCTCGAAATGGCGTCTCACGACCCCTGTCGGGACGGCCCCATGCGAAATCCTCTCGTAAAAGAAAGTCTCTTCATCAGAGACCCCTGCGCCCGTGCCCTGCCCCGGGGCGATGGCGAGAGCCGCCTACTCTGTGCTCCAGGGGATCGCAGCCGGGCTCCTATTCCGGGAACACAACCATCATCCGCGAGGCGCGGGCGAAGCCCACATCTTCACGAACTATGGTCAATCGCGGCACGGGATTCCGGCAACCGGTTAGGGGCCACCCGGCTGGCGCCGGTACCATGCCGAAGCCGGAGGGAGCGGGCGTCTTCCCCGCGGCCCTTCTCCCCTTCGCCTCCGCCACTGCGCTACGGCGGCCCTCAGCGGGAATCTTCGGGCGCTAGCCAGGCGTCCCGAAGGAATGCTCCTGTTGCCCGTTCGAGATTTCGTATCGAAGGTAAGGCATTGCACGCAATGGGGGGAGATGAAGGAGGAAGGGCAAGAGAATCCGTCCGGTCGCATGCCTGAAGACCAGCGGACACCGCTATCGCAGCTGCCTCATGCCGAGCAAAGGGATGCTCCGGGACCGGCAGGGGAACGGTGCCGTCGGCGGATTTCCACACAGGGCATCGGACCGGCTCGATGGTCACCAAATTGATTGCGCCCTGGCGGGCACGATCTGCGCCCGCCAGGCCCGGCATGCAGGCATCACTCAAGGGGACTGCGACGGACCACAAACAGAGTGATATCGTCCGACTGAGGGGTGTCGCCGACGAACTCGAGAACGGCCTCAACGATGGCGTGCTGCACTTCGGCAGCGCTCCGTCCAGCTACCTTTCGGATGGCCGCCCGCAGGCGCCTCTCGCCGAACATGCGGTTGCGAGCGTCCATCGCTTCGGTCACGCCGTCGGTGTAGAAGACAATCGAATCGCTCGGGGCGATATCGACCTGTTTGTCTTCAATGGCGATGTCTTCTAAGGCGCCCAGAATGATCCCTTTTCCTTTCAGCGGCTTGATCTCGCCGGTGTCGGCACGGCACCACAGCGGGAGATTGTGGCCGGCGTTGGCAAACCCCAAGCGACCACTACGGGTATCCAAGACGGCATAGAAAGCGCTAAGGAAGAGGTTGGCCTGGCTGTCGCGGAGGATCACTTCATTGGCCTGCATTAGCACGGCGGCGGGCGAAGGGGCGGTGAGAGCCAAGCTGCGGATGATGGTCCGGCCGAGGGCCATGTAGAGGGCGGCCGGCATTCCCTTGTCGGTTGCGTCGGCGATGACCATTCCAAGCAGCGGGAGTTCGTCCTCAATGCGGCCAACCTGCCCCGGTGACTCGAAAACGTCGAAGAAGTCGCCCCCCACTTTATGCGCTGGCCGGTAGAAAGCTTCGAACTCCCAGCCCGCGATCTGGGGTGGGGTCTTGGGCAACATGCCGACCTGGATATGTCGCGCAAGGGACAGATCCTCCTCCAGCAGCTGTCGCTGGATCTCCTCCTCTTGCAGTCTGGCAGTTTCAATCGCCATGGCGGCCTGATTGGCCATTACCTGCAGAAAGCGCAGCTCATCTTCTTGCAGCAGGCGAGGCTCCCGGCTGTCCATCATCAGTGCGCCGATCGAGCGCCCCTCAACGATCAGGGGAAAGACGAAGTGACCTCGGAAGCCTTCCTTCTGTACCCAATCGGGATACCAAGCCGCACTGCTCTCGTGGGCCAGATCCCGGATGATGCTGGGTTTCTGGGTTCGCATCACCTGGCCCGGACCCGTACTGTCGTCGGCCGGTGCGCTCCGAGCTTCCGCCACAGGGTCCGTCTGCCAACCGACGGCTGCGCGAAAGACCAGCTCTCCACGCGTGGCATCCGGCAAAAGCAGGGCGCAAGCATCGATGTCCAAGAGCCGCCTCACGGCCTCCACCAGATAGCCAATCAACTCATCGAGCTGCGGCCGGCTCAGAAGCTGGTTGGAAAGCTCGAGCAAGACTGCCTGTTCGCGCACGCGCTGCTCGCGCAGCGCGTCGAAAAGCTGCGCGCGCTCTAGAGCTACCCCCACCTGGTTTCCCACATTGGTGAGCAGGGTTAGCGCTTCCGGGCTGAAGGCGTCCCAGCTTGGGGCTGCAATATTGAGGATCCCGAGTACGCGATCGCCGGAGCGTAGAGGAACAGAAGCATGAACGGTGAGGCCGCGACGATCGCCGGGCGCCTCGGCCGTGCGCCTGCAGAGAACCTCGTTGTGGGCACGGTTGAGTTTGCCCGCGAGGCATAGTTGCTGGCAATCACAATCCCTCACCCACGCTTCCATGCTTTGCAGCGACAAGGCTGGAGGCAGATTGTGGTGGGCTGCAAGCCGGAAGCCTACGCCCCACTGCTTCTCCACAGCCGAGGGGTCTTTCAGGAAGATCCAGCCCGTCTCGAGGCCCATCAGCCGGATGAGGCGGGCCAACGCACCATCAAGGGCGGTCGTCACATCCGCCGAGCGGTTCAGGACTTCGGCGATCTCGTTGAGCGTGGCCAGATGCCCGGCAAGGTCAGGACGGGCGCGTCTCGCGAGTCTTGTTCGCCTCATTCCACGTGATCTTCTCAATCCAGGCGGGCTGCGATCGGCCTCACCGCCAGCCGCAGGTTATCGAGACTCAGCCTGGGGAATCGTGATTATACGTCCTGTACGGTGCCTGTCAATGTGGCAACCCTCGACGTCCGGATACAAGCATTCCGCCGAGGACAGGCTGTTCTGTCGCACCAGATTGTCGACAGGGCGCAGGATCGAACTCTCTCTCCACGTTCATGTCCACTCGCCGAGGATTCGCCTTCCTCCATGCCGGGTCATAGCCCTCGGCTGGGTGGCGTACGAGTCCTTTGCTCCATTCGAGTGCCAACGCAGGGGGATAACCTGATACCATTGGGTTCGGAGACCCCTTCCAAGAGACCGTCCTCCACCCACCCCGATCACCATCACGTCGCACGGGAGGAACATGGCAGCAGGCGTGGTTCTAGGCTATTTTGCTCAGCGAGACCAAGCCCGGGTAGCCTTCCGAGAGCTGCAAAGGAGGGGCTACCGCCGATCCGCATGGATCTACAGGGCGGCAGATGGATCCACCCACACGCGGGATCCCTTCTTCTGGCGTCGTGCTTTGTGGGTGATGTTGGCCGCCATCCTGTCGGGAAGCCTCGCCGCCATAGCCACGGGCCTATGCTGGCGGGAACCGATCCTCGGTGGGGGCCTTTCTGGCTTGATTTGGATCCTGGGGGGTGGTCTGGTCGGTGGCCTCCTGATTGGAGTGTCGATACGGCGATCGAAGTACGGCGTCGAACGAAGGTTGCTGGAAGATCAAACCCGCTGGCTCGTCTCCGAGGAGGCAGTCGTGATCCTCCAGGCGCCAATCGGCACCTTGCGCCTCGCAGTCGCGTGGCTCCGGGAAAGCGCCGAGATCCCACCTGTGGTCTTTGTTCTGCATCCGGAGCGCGAGCGCCCCGTTGCCGATGGGTCCAGGACTGCGGTGCCTCTCTCCCCGGTGCAGGTTGAACAACATGCTCAGCGCCTGGCAGCGGACCACCGGCTGGATCCACGCCCGCGTCGGAGTACGGAGCTCCTCAAGCGGCTCGAAATCGCCCGTCGGTGGATCCACCAGGTATGCTCGGATCTCTCCGATGCGAGTCGGCTAGAGCAAAGCGTGCCTCCAATCGCTGAGTGGATCCTTGACAATGAGTATGTTGTCGAGGCCAACACACGCGATGTTCAGCTGAACCTTCCTCGGGCCTTTTGCCTGCAGCTGCCGGCGCTCGCCAACGAGCCCTCCCGGGGTCTGCCCCGTATCTCCAGCCTGGCGGACGAGCTCATCACCCACACGGACATGCGCCTGGACCAGGAGAACATCCTTGCGTTTGTGGAGGCCTACCAGTCCGTCCAAACGCTGACGATTGGTGAACTCTGGGCCTATCCGCAGATGCTGCGCATCGCGCTGATCGAGGCGATCCAGAATCTCGCCGCCGGCGCACTCGTCGATCTGCGAGAACGAGAGGACGCCGACTTCTGGGCGAACAGGCTGATGACAGCCAGCCGCCGAGATCCCAGCCGGCTTTTCGCGATCATGGCCGAGCTTGCACGAGCCAATCCTGCCCCGAGCCCCTATTTCGCTCTGCAACTGATCGATCACCTCTACGACGAGGAAGCCGCCCTGATCCCGGTGCAGAGCTGGTTGGAGCGCACATACCGCAAGCCCCTGAGTGAACTCAACGTACGCGAGCAGAATCGCCAGACGAAGAATCAGATTTCCGTCGGGAACGCATTCACCAGCCTACGGCAGCTCGCTCAACTGGACTGGAGACAGATCTTCGAGGATCTCAACCGCGTGGAGCGGCTGCTCCGGGGGGACCCGGCCGGCGTCTATTCCAGAATGGATTTCGATACACGGGACCGATATCGTCGCGCGGTTGAAGAACTGGCACGCGGCTCCGGTGCCCCCGAAGATCAGGTGGCCCAGCGCGCCATCAGCCTCGCAGCCCAAGCCGCGGCCAAGGCGGCGAAAGACGAGCGTTGGAAACACGTCGGGACCTATCTGATCGGTGAAGGCAGGGTTGAGCTTGCGCGGCTCATCCGCTGCCGTGAGACAAGACGATTTCGCGCACTGCAATGGGTCTACCGACACCATTCTGCGGTGTACTTTTCCGCAATGGGCTTCTTCTCTGCAGCGATTACAGGAGTGATCGTCCTGCTGGGTCTGCACGGCCAGTCGCTGCGGGTCCAGCTCTTGATCGCTCTCCTTTCGCTGATCCCTGCCAGCCAGCTGGCGCTCGAGGTGGTCAACTACCTGGTCACGCGGCTCCTTCCACCGCGCCCCCTGCCCAAGATGGATTTTGAAGCTTTGGGGATTCCGGACGCATTTCGGACCCTGGTGGTTGTGCCGATGCTGCTCGTCGACTCGGAGACGATTCGCGCAGAAGTGGAGAAGCTGGAGATCCGCTACTTGGCGAACAAGGAGGCGAATCTTCTCTTTGGCCTCTTCACGGATTACCTGGATTCCAAGGAGATGCGCTGTGAGGACGACGAACCGCTGCTCCAGACGGCGATGGCAGCTCTCGCTACTCTCAACCGGCGCTATGCGGGGGAACGTTTCTTCCTTTTCCACAGAGAGCGCACATGGAGCGAGACCGAGCGGAAGTTCATCGGCTGGGAGCGAAAACGCGGGAAGCTGGAAGAGCTTAACCATCTGGTTGACGGGACGCGGCCTGAGGACTCTCCACGTCTGGTCTATATCGGCGCCGCGGGGGATCTGTCCGATGTGAGATTCGTCATCACGCTGGACAGTGACACACAGCTCCCCAGCGGCACTGCCCGCCGGATGGTGGAAACTTTGACACACCCGCTGAACCGGCCGCGCTTCGATGCCGAAGGGAGAATCCTGCCAGGCTCCTATACGATTATCCAGCCTCGCGTCACCCCATCCCTGCCAAGTACGAGCGCCACGCTATTCAGCCGGCTGTTCGCGGACGCCGTCGGCATCGACCCGTACACCAAGGCTGTCTCCGATGTCAACCAGGATCTGGCAGGTGAGGGCTCCTACCATGGCAAAGGCATCTATGACGTGCGCGCCTTCAGTCGGGTCCTTTCAGGGAGATTCCCGGAAGAGCGGTTGCTCAGCCATGACTTGATTGAGGGCGCTCACGTTCGGGTGGGTCTGGCCAGTGATATCGAGCTCCAGGATGAGTTCCCGCGGGATTACCTGAGCTACACCAGGCGGCAGCATCGTTGGATTCGCGGGGATTGGCAAATCGCGGACTGGATCTTGCCAAAGGTTCCGCAGCCAGGGGGACAACGAGGGCCAAACCCCCTCTCCGGGTTCGATCGCTGGAAGATCTTCGACAACTTGCGGCGGAGCCTGGTGCCGGCGGCCAGCCTGAGCTTTCTCCTCGCCTCCTGGCTGATCGCCTCTCCGATTGCGTGGCTCTCTGCCCTGGCGGTCGGGATCCAGCTGGTGTTCCACCCCCTGGCGCAACCCTTCACCTGGGCAACCACCCGCCAAGGGCTGAAGAGCTTCTCCTTCTCGCAAGTGGCGCATGATCTCCTGCGGGCGACCGTTGAAGCCGCGCTCCTTCCCCAACAGGCAATGTTGACGCTGGATGCCATTCTGCGGGTCTGGTATCGGCGGGCCATTTCCCATCGGGGTTTGCTGGAGTGGACTTCCGCGGAGTTGATGACCTGGAGTGCACCGGGTCGACTTCCCGTGTTCATGGTTTCCATGGTCGGGTCGAGCATTCTCAGCGCCGTTGTGGGTTGGGCCGTGCAGCGCTCCATGCCGTCGAATCTCGCGGTGGCGGGTCCCTGGCTCGTGCTTTGGTTCCTATCCCCTCTGATCGGCTGGCTCTTGAACCTTCAGCCGCACGTTGAGCAAGAGCAACTGCTGCTTGCCGAGAAAGATCTGCAATTCCTGAGGCAGGTCGCACGCCGGACTTGGCGCTTCTTCTCGGACTTCGTCGGTGACGAGACCTCTTGGCTTCCGCCAGACAACTACCAGGTCTCACATCACAATGCGCTGGCGTTGCGCACCAGTCCCACGAATATTGGTCTCTGGATGCTCAGCGTGCTTGCCGCGCATGACTTCCGGTATCTAACGGTGGATCAGGTACTCGAGAGACTGGCGTCCACCATGGAGGCGATCGGCAAACTGGAGCGCTATGAGGGTCATCTACTGAATTGGTACGATCTTCAAACCCTGGCTCCTCTCGAACCGCGCTACGTGTCCGCCGTGGATAGCGGGAATCTGCTTGCCGCCTTGTGGTCCGTGGAGCATGGCGTTGAGGAGTTGATCCAGAGGCCCGTGCTGGATGGAGAAGTGTTTGAGGGATTGCGGGACACGTGGCAGGTCCTGAAACAGGCCATCCAAGAAGAAGGCATATCCGTCTTGGGCGCTCAAGGCCTCCACGAAACAGCGCGAGGGTGGGAAGCCCCGCCGGCTCGCATCGTCGACGCGCTTCGCCTGCTCCGGTCGCTGGAGGGGAGTGTGCGGGCACTCGCCGATGCGGCGCGTGAGTCGGCTGGCGTCGAGGCCGGCGCGGGGTATTGGGCCAGGCAGGTGGAGAGACAGGTCTCCTCCTGGCTGCTGATCGCGGACCGCTATCTCACCTGGATCGAGATCCTCGACGAGAGAGCGGATGAAGAGTTGGCCCAGCTGGGTGAGCCTGCCCTGGGCGCCATCCGGCAGGCTTTGGATCAGGCACCTTCGCTCGCGGATCTTGCCCAAGGGGACATCGAGTGCATTCCCATCCTTCAGGCGATCCGGGCGGAAGCTTCCTCCGCTGCAGGACCGCTCGTCGAATGGCTTGACCGAGTGATGGAGGCTTTCTCGAAATCGAAATGGCTTGCCGGCGAAATGCTGGCTGTTGGCAAGCGCCTGATCCACGATGGACGCGATCTGTCCGACTCGATCAACATGCGCTTCCTGTACGATGCCGAACGACGCTTGTTCTCCATCGGATACAACGTTTCGGTGGGCCGCTTGGACAACGCCTACTACGATCTCCTGGCAAGCGAGGCGCGGCTGGGCAGTTTCGTCGCCATCGCGGGGGGGAGTGTCCCGATTGAGCACTGGTTCTCCATGAGTCGACCCTACGACGCCATCGGTAGGCGCCGGGTGCTGCTCAGCTGGAGCGGGACCATGTTCGAGTACCTGATGCCGTTGCTTCTCCAACGCTCGTATGGAAACTCACTGCTGGACAAAGCTGCGAAGGAGGCTGTGGCAATTCAGATCGCCTATGGCCGCAACCGTCGTGTGCCGTGGGGGCTCTCGGAATGTGCCTATGGGGACCTTGACCTCGCCAAGACTTACCAATACAAGGCGTTTGGCGTGCCCGATCTTGGGTTGAAACGGGGCCTGGAGGACGAGATCGTCGTGGCGCCCTATGCCACCCTTCTGGCGCTGTCCCTGGCGCCGAGAGAGACCATGCAGAACCTCAGGCGGCTAGCCGGTCTGGGACTACTGAATGACTACGGTTACTACGACTCGATGGACTTCAGCCGTCAGCCGAGAAAAGAGGGAGAGCGGGGTGTGATCGTCCGTGCCTACATGGCCCACCATCAAGGCATGGGTCTCCTTTCACTCGCCAACTTCCTCCATGGCAACCCCTTCCCACGGCGCTTCCATACCGATCCCCGCGTGCGTGCGGCCGAGCCGTTGCTCCAGGAACGCGTCCCGACGCTCCCACCGCTGCACTACATCTCGATGCGTGAGAGGGTGCCTTCGGTGACGAGCGTTGGGGAAGTGGCCCCGTCGGTGAGCAAGTTCGATACTCCCCACACGAACACACCCAAGACCCAACTGTTCGGCAATGGCCGCTATGCCCTGATGGTGACGAACGCAGGCGGCGGATACAGCCAGTGGGGGAACTTTGAGATCACCCGCTGGAGGTCGGATCGTACTCGCGATTCGTGGGGCACGTTCTGCTACCTGCATGAGGCGGAATCGGGTCGATTGTGGTCCAACGCGTACCACCCCATCGGAGGGAAGGTCGAGGCGTATGCCGTCGATTTTGCGCTTGACCGTGCCGTGTTCCGTCGCGCCGACAACGGTATCCACGCCGAAACGGTGATTGTTGTCTCGCCGGAAGATGATGTGGAGATACGGCGCATCACGCTGGCCAATCGGTCCGTGCGGACGCGCCGGATCGATCTCACGAGCTACATTGAACTCTCGATGGCGCCGCACAACGTGGACCGGCAGCATCCGGCCTTCAACAAGCTCTTCATCCAGACCGAGGCGGTCCCAGAGCATCAAGCGCTTCTTGCACACCGCCGACTGCGCCAAGAAGATGAACGCCCCATGTATGTCGCCCACCGCCTCACCGTGGACTCAGCTCAAGGAGACTCCCTGCGCTTTGAGACCGATCGGCGCCGTTTCCTCGGGCGAGGGCGGACGCTTGCGAATCCGATAGGGGCGGTCCAGGAACCCGGCGGCAGCCAGGGTTTCGTCCTGGATCCGATCCTCAGCCTGCGGAAGACCGTGACTCTGAGTCCGGGACAACGTGTCCAGGTGTCCCTGGTTCTCGCAGCCGACGAGACGCGCCAACAGGCCTTGAGGCTGATGAGCAAATACGCTGACCCCCATGCCATCGATCGGGCCATGGATGTCGCCTGGGCCTCAGCCCAACTGGAGTTGCGCTTGCTTCATGTCCAGCCCGACGAAGCTCGCCGCTTCCAGAAGCTGGCAAGCCACCTGCTGTATCCTAATCCGCTCCTGCGCCCTCCCGCAGAGCGCCTGGAAGAGAATCGAATGGGTCAGGCCGGCCTGTGGCCCTACGGAATCTCGGGCGACCTGCCGATTGCCTTGGTCACCATCGGCGAGGCGCGGGACATCAGCTTGATTCGTCAGTTGCTCCAGGCGCATACCTATTGGCGAGCGCATGGACTGGCGGCAGACCTAGTGATCCTCAACGAGGAGGAGACTGGCTACGAGCAGCCATTGCGTGAACGGCTCGAGGCCCTGATCCACGCACATGCGATCTACACGGGAACGAACCAGCCCGGCGGCGTCTTCTTGCGGAGCGCGGATCAGATCCCACAAGAAGGCCTGACACTCCTGATGACTGCGGCTAGCGTGGTGCTGGTGGCGGCCCGCGGCACGCTTCCTCAGCAGTTGGGGATGCAGGCGGAGGCCCCCGAACTTCTGGAGCCCCTGGCGAAGAAGCGTGCTTCGCGGGAGCCTTCGGCGCCATTGCCCTTCTTAGAGTTGCCCTATTTCAACGGCCTGGGAGGGTTCACCGGCGATGGGCGTGAATACGCGATCTATCTCGGTCCCGACACCCACACACCTGCGCCCTGGGTGAATGTCATCGCTAATCCGACGTTCGGAACGCTGGTCAGTGAAACAGGGTCGGGCTTCACCTGGTACGGCAATAGCCAGCGAAATCGCCTGACGCAATGGTCGAACGATCCGGTGATGGATCCCCCGTCGGAGGCGCTATACATCCGGGACGAGGATGCCGGGGAGTATTGGACGCCAACCCCAGCGCCCATTCGTGAGGAGACCGCCTATCGCGCAAGGCATGGTGCCGGATACACGGTCTTCGAACACAACAGCCACGGGATCGAGCAGGAGCTGACAGTCTTCGTTCCGGTGGATGAGAGCGGGGGCGAGCCGGTCAAGTTGCAGAGGCTACGCTTGAAGAACGACTCCGCGAGGCGCCGCAGGCTCTCCGTGACCTACTACGTCGAGTGGACACTGGATGAGAACCGAGAATCCTCGCAGAAGCATGTGGTGACCCACTGGGACGATGAGCTGCATGCCTTGACCGCTCGCAACACCTATCACCCCGAATACGGGAGTCGGATCGCCTTTGCAGCCATGAACCCGCCGGCACAGTCCCACAGCGGAGATCGTACGTTATTCGTTGGGCGCAACCGCTCGCTGGGGAACCCTGCGGCGATGGAGCAGATCCGGCTGTCGGGACGCTCCGGGGCAGGATTTGACCCGTGCGCCGCGCTGCAGGTCAAAATGGAATTGGGCCCTGGCGAGAAGACTGAGATCGTCTGCATGCTGGGTCAGGCGGAGACGGTGGAGGAGGTTCACAGACTGGTTCTCGCCTACCGCGAAGGTTTGGCCCTCGAGATCGCGTTGGATCAAACGAAGGCATGGTGGGATGGACTGCTGGGCACGATCGAAGTGCACACGCCTGAGCTCGCTGCCGACTTCATGATCAACCGCTGGCTTCTGTACCAAAGCCTGAGTTGTAGGATCTGGGGACGCTCTGCTTTCTACCAGTCAGGTGGCGCCTTCGGCTTTCGCGATCAGCTGCAGGACGTCCTGGCACTGGTCTACGCAAAACCAGAGCTGGCACGCCAGCATATCCTGCTCGCGGCCAGCCGCCAGTTCAAGGAGGGCGATGTCCAGCACTGGTGGCATCCACCGAGTGGCGCGGGCGTCCGCACACGGATCTCCGATGATCTTCTGTGGCTGCCCTACGTCGTCGCCCAATACGTGCGGATCACCGGCGATGTGGGCATCCTGCTGGCGGAGGCCTCCTTTCTCGATGCCCCCATGTTGAAAGACGATCAGCGCGACAACTTCCTGACCCCGGGGGTCTCCCACGAACGGGCGACGCTGTTTGAGCACTGCCAGCGTGCCCTGGCGCGTGGGTTGACGTCCGGGCCTCATGGCCTTCCACTGATGGGTACCGGGGATTGGAACGATGCCATGGACCTTGTCGGGGCAGGGGGCAAGGGGGAAAGTGTCTGGCTCGCGTGGTTTCTCGTGGACGTACTCCAAGACATGGCTGACCTGTCGGATCTGCTGGGCCAATCTGAAGCGAGCCAGGCCTATCGGCAGAAGAGGGATGCTCTGATCCAGCACACCGAACGAGAAGCCTGGGATGGAGAATGGTATCTGCGGGCAACCTTCGATGACGGCACGCCGCTCGGTTCCTCAGCAAATGAGGAGGCGAAGATCGATTCGCTGCCTCAGTCTTGGGCCTGCTTGAGTGGCGCCGCGAAGTCGGATCGCGCAGCGTTGGCTTTGGAGTCGGCATGGAAGTACCTTGTCCATGAGGACGAAGGCCTCGTGCTGCTCTTTACGCCTCCCTTCGACAAGTCGGAGCCTTCGCCCGGATACATTCGGGGCTACCCGCCGGGGGTGCGGGAGAACGGAGGACAATACACGCACGCTGCCTTGTGGCTTGCCATGGCCTTGGCGCGGCGAGGGGACGGCACGCGGGCGGGGAGGCTGCTGAAGATCCTCAACCCAATTGAGCGCGCTCGCGATCCGGAATCCGCCTGGGCTAACGGTGTGGAACCGTACGTGGTCGCAGCGGACGTGCATCGGTTGCCTGGCCGGGCCGCTCAGGGAGGTTGGTCGTGGTACACAGGCTCGGCGGCGTGGATGTATCGAGCCTGGGTCGAGGACATCATGGGATTGAAGGTGAGCGGGGATACGCTGCGCATAGATCCCGTCATACCTGGCTGGTGGGAGGGCTTCCGCCTCCAGTATCGTCGCGGTGAAGCACTTTACGAGATTCGGGTTGAGAATCCGGACGGATGTGAGACGGGCGTTTCGTGGGTGGAAATGGACGGCCGGCGTAAGGAGGACGGGGTGATCCGGTTGGATCGGGGTCTGGTCAGGCATAGGATTCTGGTTCGCATGGGACACGAGGCGGCAACTGGATCTCACTCTCGTCCATAGGCGCAGGCGATCTTGGGGACTCGCTGGAGCCCTGGCCTGTCTGACCAGAAACCGCTGCCCTGAGGGGCGGGGTAATGGGTCGGTTTGCGGGTTGGAGCCCGCTGTGGGTCACCGACGCAAGGGCGGGCCACACCGGAATTCGGGCGCTCCCCTGCATCGAAACCCGTCTGCGGGCTCGTTCTCGTTCACGGTCTACACTTTCTGCGGGAGAGAACAGTCCCAGTGGGTGGGTTTGGTCCCAGGAGCCTTCAGTGGTCAATCAAGCGCCGGTTGACAACGCCTGTGAGATCGTGCTTCAATGGCAGTGATCGCGAGGCGTGGATGGGTTGCCTGTCGCGAGAGCAGCCCTCAGGGGGAGCCTGTCGCGAGGCGCCGTCGGCTGTTTGATCCTCCCTTCGGGTACCTTGCGATAGCATGGAGGTCAGATCATGCGCGTTCCTGGCACGATCTTCTCACTGCAGAAGCTCGGGCTGCTGGTGCTCCTGATCTTGGGCATCGGCGCCTGCCAACCGGCTGCCTCCACACCCTCGGTCCGCGTCGGCTACTTCCCGAACCTCACCCACAGCCAGGCGCTCATAGGCGTCGGCCGAGGGGATTTCACCCAAGCCCTTGGACCCTCCTTTGGGTTGGAGCCGACGGTCTTCAATGCGGGCCCATCCGTCATCGAGGCGATCTTCGCCGGTCAGATCGACTTGGCCTACATCGGCCCGAATCCTGCCATCAACGGGTACGTCAAGAGTAAGGGTGAAGCCCTCCGCGTGATCGCCGGTGCTACGAGCGGCGGGGCAGCCTTCATCGTCCGTCCGGAATCCGGGATCAAGACGGCGGCCGATCTTGGGGGAAAGCGGATCGCTACCCCGCAGCTGGGCAACACCCAGGATGTGGCCTTGCGCGCGTACCTGGTCGCCAATGGATTGCGGACGACCGAGCAGGGCGGCACCGTCCAGGTGATCCCGACGCAGAATCCGGAGATCCTCGACCTCTTTCGCCGCGGGGATATCGATGGGGCATGGGTGCCCGAGCCCTGGGCCACACGCCTGCTCGTGGAGGCCGACGGCGAGCTGTTCCTGGACGAACGCTCGCTGTGGCCCAACGGCGACTTCGCCACCGCGCTCGTCATCGCCCGCAAGCCCTTCCTCGACGAACACCCGGACGTCGTGGTGACGTGGTTGGAAACGCACGTAGCCCTGACCCTCTGGGCGCAGGCCAACCCGGAGGAGGCCAAGCGGCGGGCGAATGAACAGATTGAGCTCATCACCACCAAGGCGCTGCCGCAGGCCGTGCTGGACGGTGCCTGGTCGCGCCAGCGGCTGACCTACGATCCGATCGCAAGTTCAGTGCTCCAATCCGCCGAGGCGGCCTATGTCGCTGGCTTCCTCGAGGAAGAACCTGACATCTCAGGCCTCTTCGACCTGGGACCGCTGAACCAGGTCCTCGTCGAGCAGGGTCTACCGGCCGTTCAGTAGATCTGCACATCCCTGACCGAGGTCGCCATGAAGCTGGAATTGCGCGCTGTCAGCAAGATGTACCACGGTGCCCGCGGGCCCACCCTGGCCCTCCACGATCTTGAGTTCACGATCGCTCCGGGAGAATTCGTGTGTCTCTTGGGGCCCTCCGGTTGCGGAAAGACGACCACCCTCAACCTGATCGCGGGTCTGGACCAGCCGGACTCGGGCGAGATCTTGATGGACGGCCGTCCCGTGGCCGGCCCGGGGAGCGACCGTGGGGTGATTTTCCAGGAGGCGGCGCTCTTCCCATGGCTGAACGTATGGCAGAACGTGGCCTTCGGCTTGGCCGCCCGCGGGGTTCCCCGAGCGGAACGGCTGAGAATCGCCCTCGATCATCTGCGATTGGTGCACCTGGAGCCGTTTGAGAAAGCCAACGTCCATGAATTGTCCGGGGGCATGAAGCAGCGTGTCGCCATTGCCCGCGCGCTGACACTCGATCCCGAGGTGCTCCTGATGGACGAGCCCTTCGGCGCGCTCGACGCATTGGCGCGCGAGCAACTCCATTTTGAACTGCAGACGCTTTGGGAGCAGACCAGGAAGACCATTGTGTTTGTCACGCACAACGTGCGCGAGGCCCTCGTGCTCGGCGATCGAGTGCTCCTCTTCTCAGCCCGCCCCGGACGAATCCGAGGCGAGTTTGCCTGCGACCTGCCGCGGCCGCGGCACATTGACGACCATGCCCTGGTTGACTGCTCTCGGGGGATCCTGCAAGATCTGCGCGAAGAGGTTTTCCGGACGCAGCAGGAGGATCGACGTGAGCCGATGGCGCCTTAGGCTGGTGTTCTTTGCCGCCCTGCTTCTTTTATGGGAGGGGTTCTTCCGGCTGCGCGTCTGGCCCGACTATGTTTTCCCCTCGCCTCTGGAGGTGGTGAGGCACCTGGTGATCGGGTTCGCCAATGGCTCCTACTTCATCGCGATCTCCACCAGTCTGAGGCGCATTGTGCTGGGGTATGGACTCTCCTTGCTCATCGGGATCCCGCTGGGCCTGCTGCTGGGTCGAACGAAGCTGCTCGAGGAAACACTCGGGTCGATTGTCCTGGGTTTACAGGCGTTGCCCAGTATCTGCTGGCTTCCATTGGCCCTTCTGTGGTTTGGGCTCTCGGAGAGAGCCATTACGTTTGTGGTTGTCATGGGCGCGGTGCTCTCGATCACGCTCTCCTCCGCCGATGGGGTCCGAAACACCCCGCCGCTTTATCTGCGGGCAGCCCGGACCATGGGTGCCCGCGGCTGGCGCCTCTACACCTCCGTGGTTTTCCCGGCCGCGCAGCCTGCGCTACTCTCGGGCATGAAGCTGGGGTGGTCGTTTGCCTGGCGCTCGTTAATGGCGGCCGAACTGCTCTATGTCAGCCTCGGCCTGGGTCAGGTGCTCACCCTGGGCCGGGAGCTCAACGACATGGCCCAGGTGATCGCGGTGATGTTGGTGATCATCGGAA
>Ga0315274_10008195_pt1 | contig 15143 bp, 14 predicted proteins | sample YL17G02_20_MG_FD_203700 | JGI IMG/M metagenome (GOLD analysis project Ga0315274, IMG submission 203700) | Sediment microbial communities from Yellowstone Lake, YNP, Wyoming, USA - YL17G02_20 | ecosystem: Environmental > Aquatic > Freshwater > Lake > Sediment | place: USA: Wyoming | collected... | reverse complement strand
CCAGAATTTTCCAGCCACTGATTGCCTCACCGACTGCCCGCATCGAGGCATTAAAAAAACTTCATCAGGCGGGTATTAAAACATATATTCATGTTGGCCCGATTTTGCCGCACTTTACTGATTTTGGGGAAATTTTTGGCGCGACGCATAAATATCTGGATTCGGCGATGGGGGAAACTTTGAATACCCGAGGCGAAAATTGGGAAAATTTAATGTGTGCCCTTTCGAAAAACTATCCAAAGATAATGCCTGAATTTAATAAATCTAAATTTAAAGACCCGAAATATTTAAACCAAGTCAAATCCGATTTCCAAAAAGCCGCCAGAAAATATAAAATAAAAGTCACCGGAGTCTATAGCCATGCCGGATGACAAAAAGCCAAAAGAAAGCCAGACGTTTATTAATTTAGGAATTGTTCTTAATAGTAAGGGAGAGGTGATGGTGATAAGAAGGAAAAAAGTAGAGAGATTTAAAACCGGATCGATTTTATCATGGGCATTTCCCGGTGGGAAACAACATTTGGACGAATCGAGGAAAAAATGTATTGAAAGAGAAGTTATGGCAGAAACTGGGTATGAGATTGAAGCGGAGAAAGAAATTTCTATTAGAGTGCCGCCAGAGCAGCCAGTTTTACTCGTTTATCACCTCTGCCGACTTATACAACAAAAACCGGTCGGCAAGCCCCAACAACCGTGGGAAGTTGAAGAAATCCGTTGGATTAGACCAGGAGAATTGAAAAATTTGTTTACTTCTAGCTTGGATCCCAAAGTCGCTGAGGAATTAAAAATCTAAAATGCTGAAGGTTGATTCTGTTTCTTGGGGGAAAGTAAAAGTTGATGGTAAGGTTTACCATCAGGTTTTGATTGTTGGGGATAAGGTAATCGAGCGGGATAAACCAAAGCTGGAAACACTTTTTAGCACCACTCACGAAATCGGCGACTGGGAGCAAAAGCTGCTTCTATCCGGAGAGCCGGAAATAATTTTGATCGCCAGTGGTTTTGGCGGGGTTCTTAAAATCAGTTCAAAGTTAAAAGTTAAGATTGAAAAGTTGGGCATTGAACTAAAAATTCTCTTGACTCCAAAAGCAGTTGACGAATATAATCGGCTAATCGCTCAAGGTTACAAAGTCAACGCGTTAATTCATACCACTTGTTAATTACAAAATAATCGGTAATTTTATGAAATTTGAACCAGTCCAACAGGAAATTCCTCAAGTTAAACCGTTATTAAAAAAGAGGACCAGAGATAAAAAGCCGGTTTCCAAAAAGACCCAGCGGTGGATAGTGGCGGTAGTTTTTATATTTACGGTATTGGCGAGTGCCGGTTTTTGGCTGAAAACCGAAATCCCCAAATTCTGGCAGACAATTACCGAGCCGGTAATTATTTCGACGCTGCCTAAAAAAAAGCAGTTTGACCCGAGCCCGGTTTTAAAAGAAATTGAAAGCCTAACCCAAGATTTACGCGGAGCTTACGGAGTTTATGTTTATGAGCTAAAAACCGGTCGTGAATATGGGGTCAGGCAAAATGAGGTTTTTCCGGCCGCCTCCTTAATGAAACTGCCGGTAATGTTATTGGTTTATCAGGAAGCGGAAAAAGGTAATTTAGAACTTAACGACTATCGGGAGTTGGTCAAAGTTATGGGCCAGCGTTCGGATAATGCCGCTTATAATCAATTGGTAAAATATTTTGGTAAAGAAAAAATCCAGGCTTTAATTGTAAGTTTGGGGATGAAAAAAACGACTGTTATCAAAGACGACATTGCACCGGTGGATATCGGACTATTTTTTAAAAAGCTATACGAGGGGAATTTAGTTAATCGAGTTCATCAAGAAGAATGGCTTGGTTTTCTAACCAACACGATTTTTGAAGACCGGATTCCGGCCGGTATTCCGGACAATATCCGCGTGGCTCATAAAATCGGCACCGAATTAGGCACCTTTTCTGATGCGGGGATAGTTTTTAGCGATGATCCATTTATTTTAGTTATCATGTCCAAAAACGCCCGCGAAAATGAAGCCACTGACGTTACCCCAAAGATTACAAAGGTAGTATGGGAGTTTGAAAATAAATAGATAGTTTGGTAGACTATAGGATATGAAAGAATTAGATATTGGGGCTGATTATAGTCTACAGTCTCGTATGTAAATTAAGGGTGCAAAGGCTAGATACCGAACCGGAAGAAATTTAGCTTGTGAGGTTTTAGGACAAAATCTTAGCTGGCTTGATATTGGGCCGAATCGAGGTTTTGGTTTAGCTGAGCTTTCCTCTTTAGCAGGTAGTGTTATAGCAGTTGATATCAATAGGGAGTATTTAGAAGAAGCTTTACAACAAAACCCTCAGGTTAGGGGAGCAGTAATGGATGGTACATCTTTAGGGTTCGGTGCGTCTGCCTTTGACGTTGTCAGCGCTTTTGAAATAATTGAGCATTTGGATGAATGTGGCCAAGAAAGATTACTTAGAGAATGCAGACGAGTGCTTAAATCAAAGGGGGTTTTATTGCTCTCTACGCCAAATAAAGAAGCAAGCGGCAAAAGAAGAATGAGCGCTGATCATAAAAAAGAGTTAACTCGTGAGGAAGCGAGTAATCTTCTGATAAATGCAGGTTTTACGGTATCTAAAGTTTTAGGTCAGGGATTTTTTAACCGAAGTATTTCCATCGATTTTTTCGTTGGGCTAGGGAAACTCCGATGGTGACTTACTTTTACTATTTTGTTTTGCCCTGGTCGATAAGAAGTCAGTTAACTGACTTTACTTTTACTTCACAAGATGCGACTCAAGTACGAGAATCGCGTGTAGGTGAGACAGAAAGACTGATGTTTTTCTGTTGTAAAAAAACTGACTAAGCTTTCAAAAAGGTGTGGGAGTGGGAAGATAAAAAAAAATCCTTGACAAATTGTAAATGATCTTTATAATAACATTAAGGATTCATAAAGGAGATATAAAGTGGATATTTTACAGATTCCCTTTGTGGGAACATACGAACTAAGGAAAGATTTACCGGTTCTTCTAAACCAACTGCAAAAGCAAGATGGGGGGATGGTCGTAACCCAAAAAGGGAAACCGGCGGCAATGCTTTTATCGCTGAAAAAATATCTGGAGATGAAAATGGTTAATGAAGAGCTGGAAGAGGCATTAAGAGAATTAAAAGATAGTCGATATCTAGCCGGATTGGCGGAAGCAAGAAGAGAAATCCGGTCTGGTAAAGGTAAATCGGCTAAAAAAGTTTTTAAGGATTTGCTAATCTAATGTACGAAGCGGTTTTTGGTCGGAAAGCGGAAAAATCTCTTAAAAAAATTCCTCGTCAATATCAAAAAAAAATTAAGCAAGCCGTGTTAAAGCTGGAAAAAAATCCTTATTGTTTTGGAACGGTAAAATTGGTAGGTTATCAGATAGCTCAATACCGTCATCGAATCGGTGATTACCGGATTAAATTTGATATCTGGGAAGAAAAAAGAATTTTAATGATTTTGGATATCCAAAGGCGAACTACTACAACTTATTGAGGCAGTGTGGGGGTGGGAAGAACGGGGCAAGTAACTTTGGATTCGGTACCGGTAATAAAATATTCTTCTTTGCCACAAACTTTAGCTCGAATAATACCTTCAGGAATTGGGAACTCCTTATCCGGAGTGTCTTTCAATAGATTTGTCATAATTTTGTTCCAGATTGGTGAGGCGCCGGTAATACCGGAAGCAACGTAGCTCATGGGAGAATTATCGTTGTTGCCGACCCAGACGGCCGTTAAAAAGTCGGGGGTATAGCCGATGGTCCAATTATCGCGCATATTTTGAGTGGTGCCGGTTTTAACCGCTACGTGCGGATGGTTATCAATGTTTAACCAGGAATGAGGCCCAAAAGCCGGTGTCCGGGCGTTATTATCGGCAAGAATGTCGGTAAGTAAAAAAGCGACTCCCGGAGAAAAAACCAATTTCGGATTACGCATTATGGGTTGCGTATTACTCTCTAGTATTTCTCCTTTAGAGTTCTTGATTTCTAATATCGGGTTTAAATCAACCCTTTTACCTTGATTGGCTAAAGTGCCGTAAGCGACGGCCAAATCGACCATTTTTACTTCACCGCCGCCTAAAGTGAGCGATAGGCCAAAACGAGTCGGATCCTCCCAGGTGGTGATGCCCATATCAGTGCCTCTTTTAATCATTTTATCTACCCCTAAAGCGGAAAGAACTTTGACGGCGGGAACATTGTACGAGGAAGCCAGGGCGCGTCTTAAAGTGACGTTACCGTGGAATTGACGGTCATAATTTTTAGGTGAATAAGGTGGTTGACCAGCCACTTGGTAGGTAATTGGCGTATCAGGAATAATCGTGGCCGGAGTAAAGCCGGACTCTAGGGCTAAAGAATACATCACTGGTTTAATCGAAGAGCCGGGCTGGCGCGGGCGAGTGGTGACATTAACATTACCATCGTTAGCGACGTCAAAATAGTTTTGCGAGCCGACCATGGCTAAAATCTCGCCGGTAGCCGGGTTAGTAACTAAAGCGGCGCCATTGCTAATTTTTAAAGATTTTAGTTTTTCGATTTCTGCGCGGACGATTTCTTGAGCCTGATTTTGTAAATTTATATCTAAACTGGTGGTTACTTGAAGACCGCCTTGCTCGACAAACTGTTCACCAAACTGTTGGACTAACATTTCTTTGATAGACATCACAAAATGGGGGGCTTTAATTTCATTTTTCATCTGGTTAAAATGTAGTTCTTCGTTCTCGGCCCGTTTTTTTTCTTCATTATTGATGAATTTTTCTTGTAACATTCGTTGTAAAACCAGGCTTTGTCTCTCTTTGGCTTTCTCCGGATGGGGGCCGAAGGGTGAGTATTGGGTGGGAGAAGCCGGTAAACCGGCCAGTAAGGCCGACTCAGCCAAATCCAGATCTTTAACTGATTTGCCAAAATAAGTTTGGGCAGCCTCCTCAACTCCATAAGCTGCGCCGCCAAACCCAACTTCATTAAGATACATTTGTAAAATTTGGTCTTTAGTGAATTTTGTTTCCACCAGGAGGGCCAGGATGATTTCCTTAATTTTACGCAGTAAGGTTTTTTCTGGCGAAAGAAGAGTATTTTTAACTAATTGTTGGGTAATGGTCGAACCGCCGTAAAGCCGACCGCCTCCGACGTCTCTGATGATTGCCCGGACGATTCCTTTAATCGAAAATCCGTGATGGGAATAGAATTCAGTATCTTCAATGGCAATGGTCGCTTTAATCAAAGACGGCGGAATGTCTTTTAAATCGACGAGGGTGCGGTTTTCTTGGCGGTAAATTTTATATAACAGCTCGCCATGGCGGTCAAAAATTTTGGTGGTTAAAATTGGCTGGCGAGTAATTAACTGGTTGGGGTCGGGTAGGGTTCCTAAAATAAACAAAGAAGCAGGACTTGTTCTCGCAAGCTCGAAATAAGCAAATAAGCAAATAAATACCAATAAAAGTATTGCCAGGATGTTTATCAGTATTTTTTTGGATATTGGTGGTAATTTCTGGCGAAGTGCTTTTCTTTTCCGTCTTTTAGGAAGCTTGATTTTGGGCAAACGAATCTGCAACAGCCGGTTGATAATCAGCAAGAAGCCGTAAAGAAACCAGTAAATCGGTTTACCAATTTTTTCCAGAAGTTTTGGAAGTGCGCCTGTCCTTTTCGCCATGGGTTTATTGTAGGTTATCTTAAGGATTGATTAAAGGGGGAATTTATTGACTTTTCCAGTTGGAAAGTAAGATAGTCAAATCTTTTTCGTCGACAATCCCGTCAATATTTAAATCTGCGCTTAACTGTCCGTAACTTGGAGTGGGAATTAGGCCTTGTAGACTCCAACTATCTAAAAGTATATTTAAATCGGTTATATTTACTTGACCATCATGATCAATGTCTCCAGGGATATTTATTATTTGTCTTTGAATAAAGGGAGAGCCGATAATTATTCTTTGCAATGGGCCACTAATACGGTAGAGATTCAGTGGTGGTTTTTCTGGGGAAACAGGATCTTTAAAGTTGGTAAAATCTTGTATCACTTTTAAAAGTGATTTTCCTACATAATCACCATGGTTCCAGTATCTAAAAAAATAATCCTGATTATTGACAAACCGGCAAGTAGTACATTCAGGGGTATCATCTCTTTTAATATCGTCAGCGTCCAATTTTCCAATGTAGGAAAGCCCTAAACTTATGCCATTAATAAATGCTAAAGGGAAAGACCGGGTTTCATCATAATAAAAGTTGCCGTTATTGCAACCCCAGGAAAATAAAAATAATGGTAGTCGCGGCAGAGAGAGTAAGTCATCTTTAGTTAAGTTCCAAACCCCGTTTGGGCTGCCATGAGAATGAAGATATGCCAGCTCTGGAGATTGTGAGAGTTGACTAATTAATTCAGGCTTCACTGATTCTAAGTTATCGCAGCCGCCATCATGAGGATGAACTTCAACGACTAAAGTTTCACCATAAACTTCTTTAAATAAATTATAAAAGATTTTATCCTTACTTGCATCGGTGTCGCAGTGAATGGCAATTACCACTTTGCCGTTTGAAGTTATTTCTCCAGAAAAATATTTATGATGCTTATCAAAATAATTCTTTAATTGTTCTATTGGAGACCCCAGGCTCGGGTCGTTAAGTGGTTTAATCCAAGAGGTATATATTTCTGGACCTTCATGAATTCCAAAAGTTTCATATTTGAAATAATGCCCGTTTTCTCTTTTTTCAAAAGAAGCATCAAGGTCTTGGTAGTAGAACATAAACGGAGCTGTATTCCATCTGTTATATATTTGGTCGTAGAGAGCATAAGGAATATCACCAATAAAAATTGCTCCCTCTAAATTTTTACAGCCTTCAATTGCATCTATCTGACACTCGTCAATAAGAATTTGCCTAATATTTTCAGGTTGATAATTTTTTAAATTTTCGATGGCTTGTAATTTTATGTTAACTGAAAATTTCGACTCAACATCGGTTTTAAATTGGTTGATAGGATCTATAAGACTTATGTAGTCGTTGTTATTAATAAAAACTAAAACATTTTTTCGATTAATCTCATCAGCTGCTTTTAGAACTTTATAAAATTTTGTTTTCGTAGTTATTGAGTTGGGTAGGAATAACATGACTAAAAGAGGAAGGAGTATTAAAAGAAGGCCTAAGTTTTTCTTAGATTTCATTAAGTCAAATTTAGTTTATTGAGGGAAGGTTGTCAAACTAGAGGAGGGGGTTGACTCTGAAATTGGCTGGGCAATAATTTCGCTGGGTTTAATAATGACTGCTTGGTCTGGGAAAATGCAATCAAGGCAATACCGGGTACCTAGGGGATCGGTAATAATTTGCCTCTCTTGCAACTCACGGTTTTCCGGCGGAGTTTTATCGGTCGCTAACCGTCCGGTGGTTTTATCGATTTCTACTATTTGGCGAAGATTCTCAATCTCAGCGGGGACGGTTCCGTTGATAAAATATTCAAAACGGGTCGGACAACTACCTTCGCTGGCAGGGATTTTACCGGAAGTAGAACAGATGTGAGCACCGACAATTCCGTCCGGCCTAAAAGGCCAATTTTCTTTTTTATCCTGAAGGGCATAAGTGATGATTTTATTCCAAATTGGAGAAGCACCAGTGACACCGGAGGCGACATAACTCATAGAAGAATTGTCATTATTACCTACCCAGGTAGCGACCATAATTTCCGGATTCCAACCGATAGTCCAGTTATCACGTAAGTCATTGGTAGTGCCGGTTTTAACCGAAACTTCCGGATGGTTTTTAACTACTAGGTAAGAAGTGGGTCCAAACATTGATTGGCGAGCGTTATTATCTAGTAAAATATGGTCAATTAAGTAGGCGGTTTCCATAGAAAGTACCCGCGGGCCCTCTTTTTCCTTTTGTTCGAAAATTACCTGGTTATTTTGATCCTCAACCTTTTTTATCGCCCATAAATCCTGGCGAATACCTAAGTTGGCAAAGCCGGAAAAAGCCTGCGCCATGTCATACATTGTTACTTCACCTCCACCCAGAGTAAGGGAAAGGCCGTAGCGGGCCGGGTCAATAAATGTAGTAATTCCCATTTCAGTCGCTTGATTAATAAAATTCTCTAATCCGTTTAAGGCTAAAACTTTAACTGCCGGTAAATTATAAGAATTCCCCAGGGTAAATCTAACCTGGGTTGGGCCATGAAATTGGTGGTCGTAGTTATCCGGACAATAAAGTTTTTGACCGGCAACATTAAAACAGGTTGGGATGTCGTTTAGAACGGTAGCCGGAGTAATCAATCTTTTCTCGATTGCCAGGGCGTAATTAAGCGGTTTGATCGAAGAGCCTGGTTGCCGGGGTCGCAAAGTCAGGTTAACGTTACCGTCGATTTCTTGGTCAAAATAATTTTTTGAGCCAACCATGGACAAAATCTCGCCGGTTTTAGGATTAGTCACCAGGGCAGCACCGTTGGAAATTTTTAATTTATTAAGTTTGGCAACCTCGGAGGCGACTGCTTGTTGAGCAAAAGTCTGTAGGTTTAAATCCAAGGTAGTAGTAACTTTTAAGCCTCCCTGTTCAACCATTTTTAAACCGTATTTATCAACCAGGAGTTCCTTGACATATAAAACAAAGTGGGGGGCTTTAATGATAGTGGCTGGTAGAGCATATTTTAATTCCTGCTCTCCCGCCCTTTCACTTTCCTGCGCTGAAATATATCCATCCTCAACCATTCTTTTTAACACTCTTATTTGTCTTTCTTTAGCTAGTTCTGGATGGGCGCCAAAAGGGGAAAAACGGGTTGGGGAAGCCGGCAAGCCGATAATTAAAGCGGCTTCTGCCAGGCCTAAATCTTGAGCGTGTTTGCTAAAGTAGGTTTGGGCAGCCGCTTCGATTCCCCAGGCGGTTCCTCCATAGGGAGTCTGATTTATATACATTTCTAAAATTTTGTCTTTGGAATAAATGACTTCGGTTAGAAAAGTTAAAACCGTCTCTCTGATTTTACGTTTCCAAGTTCTTTGTGGGGTCAGCAAACTGTTCTTGACCAGTTGTTGAGTTAGGGTTGAGCCGCCCTGAAGTGTTTGGTGAAAAACAATATTGTAGGCAGCACGGGCAATTCCGCCAAAATCAAAACCATGATGGCGGTAAAAATTCTTGTCTTCGGAAGCAATTGTCGCATATTTTATATACTCCGGTAAATCCTGAAGTTTTATGGGAGTGCGGTTTTTTTCAGCGTAAATTTCGTAAAGCAGTTTTCCGTTACGATCTAAAATCAAGGTTGAGGCAGGTAAGTCAGGAGAGTTAAGTTTGGTTGGGGAAGGCAAATCTTTGAAAACATAAACAATAAAAACCAGGACAAGGAGAGTAACTATTAAGTAACAAATCGCCAGCTGAGATTTATGCTTCTTGATTAACTGGATTAACTTGGTCAACTTGGTATTTTTGGTTGGTTTTTTCTTTGTCATCTTGATATTATTTTGTTAATTGAGTTATTATACCAGTAATGGCATTTTTTGCTAAAATTTTAGATAAGATATTGCATCGTAATAAGCCTTCTCTAAAACACGTTTTTGCTCTCTTTTCATTTGTTTTTGTCGTTTGGACTATTTATCGCTATTTCCCGGAAATTTTGCCTACCTGGGCAGAGGAATTAATTTTAAAACCCTTGATTTGGTTACCGATTACTTTCTGGCTTGTTTTAAAAGTGGAGAAAAACAAACTTTCTTCTTTGGGGTTAACGGCGAAAAATCTCTTTCCTTCGATTTATTGGGGAATTGGTTTAGGAATAGTTTATGCATTGGAAGGGTTCTTGGCCAATATATTGAAATACGGCGGTGTTCATATCAGCCAATTGGGTTATACACCGGCTTCTTTTTTTTGGATGCTGGTAATTTCTTTCGCGACGGCTTTTACTGAAGAACTGGTTTTTCGAGGTTATATCTATAACCGGTTAGTTAAAATTTGGGGAAAAGAATGGCTGGCCAACTTAGTTTCCTCGTTGTTATTTGTTCTAATTCATCTGCCGGTTGGGGTTTTTGTCTTAGGTTATACGCCGGTAATAATGCTAATTTACTTGCTATTGGTATTTATTTACGCGATTGGATCCGGATTCGTTTTGGCCCGGACTAATAATCTCATGTCGAGTATCCTGCTTCACGTATTTTGGTCCTGGCCAATAATTTTGTTCAAGTAGGTAATGAAAAAGAAAATCAATTCTATATGGGTGATTCTGGTTTTGTATTTGTTAATTGCTTTGGTTTGGACGGTTTACCGAGCTTTTTTTCATCTTTCTGAAGCTGCAGACGAATTAGTTTTTAAACCACTAGTTTTTGTGCTGCCAGTTTTGATTTGGGTAAAACTGAAAGAAAAAACAACTTTAAATTCTTTAGGATTTACAAAGAGGAACTTATTGACGAATTTGTTAATCGGCTTGGGTTTTGGATTACTTTTTGCCCTTGAGGGGATAATTATTTCCGCCATCAAGTATCAAAACTTAACTTTTAATCCTGACCGTTTGAAGTTAGACAATATCCTTTTTATGGGGTTGGTTTCGTTAGCCACTGGTTTTAGTGAAGAAGTGCTTAATCGGGGATTTTTAATGAATCGGCTATGGGGAAAATGGGGCAATGAGTTTTGGGCCAATTTTGTAAGTGGGTTATTTTTTGTTCTGATGCATTTACCAATCGCTTTCTTCGTCCTTAATTATCGTTTGCCTTTTGATTTAATTGCCTATTGTTTGTCGATTTTTGTCTTAGGTTTTGCCGACGGCTATGTTTTTGGCCGGACCAAATCGATTTATTCTCCGATTCTTAGCCATGCCTTATGGAACTGGTCAGTAGTATTATTTAAATAAGCCTATAATATTTGTATATTAAAGGAAGAAAGAATATAATTTAACCGCCATGACTAATCAAACTACGATTACCAAATTGGAGAAAGCCCTGGGGGAGTTTGCCGACAAAATGATTTTGAAAACGATTCTGGAAACTCTCTCGGCTGATGATGTCAAGAAATTTTTAGACTTGCTATTAGCTAACAAATATACCGAGGCGGAGAGACTGGTGACGGAAAAAATCCCCGATCTGGAAGCAAAAATTAATCAAGGTAGTCAGAAAACATTAAAAGATATTTTTTCTCGGAATCAAAAGCTAACTTTATGAATATGGAAGCCAGAACAGAAAGACCGTCTGTAATGCCCAAGGAAAAAAAAGGGGATTTTTTAACGCGCGCGTTAAATTCCGCCAATAAATTCGCATTCCAAAAAAAATTAGATACCAGTCATTCGTCCGATATCGTTGATAGAGCAATATCTGATCATATAATGGATCTAAGATTAATGGATCAGGCTCGAGAAGAGGCAAGAAGAAATATATTAGGATTCAATTACGAAGACTTACGCTGTTTGGCATCTGCCAGAAAAAGACAGCTTCAAAAACTAGCACTCGATAAAGTCGTTTTTGGTTTTTTTTATGAGCAGGTAAGAGAGGCCAGAAGAGAAAAATCCAGAAGGAATCACCAGGCGGTTAAGGAATATGTGGACTCTTATGGGGCGAATGTTTATTTTGACCCTCAAGGGCTATTGGACAAAAATGGCAGGTCCCTGTGGGGTGCGGCTGAATTAGCTAGAAAGGCCTCGATAGTAAAAAAAATGCGGGGAGATAAGGCCATTGAAGGGGAAAGACAACTTAGTTACGCGGAAATTTTAGCGAAAAAAATGAAAGAAATTGAAGCCGAGAATCACCGTTTGGAAGCCCAAATAAAAACATTATTTCAAAAAAAAGCGCCGGAGTATATTTCTCGTAAACCTAAAATTGAACAGCAGTTATCTAATTTAAAGCGACTTAATCAATTTAAAAGAGCTCTGCGGGTTGGCGCAACGGTTATTGTTATTTTATGGGGTCTTAGGTTATACAAAGGATTAAGAGCACCGCCTCCGGTTAAGGCTTTTAGTGACAGGGCGGCAGTAGTGTCATTGTCTGCTCAAGAGATGGTGGATTTGGATATTGGTGGTCAAGATATGCCTACCCAAACACCTGAATCAACTCTAACTGCCACTGCGACCGCTACCATAGAACCAACTCAAGAACCGATGGCAACTTCTATCCTTCAACCGACGATCACGGAAACGATTAAACCAGAAAAAACTAATGTTAATCAGGAAATCTATCAGAAAATATATAGTGCGGTTGAAGCAAAAAGAAAAGAACGGGTTGGACAAGATGTAGATTATCTAAAAAGAATTAACCCAGAATTGAATCAAGATAAAATTTCCTTTTTATTAGTGGGAATGGATGCTCGGCCAGGGCAAAAAATTTCTCGAGCCGATGCACCAGTGATTGCTACTTTGGATTTGAAAACTAATAAGGTATCAATTATTCGTATTCCCCGAGATTTGCACGCGCCGCTTAAAAGAGTTCTGGAAAAAAATAAGACTTACGCTAAATACGCTGATAAGGCTTTCCGGGTTAACGCGACCACAGTTTTTGGTGATTCAGATGACATGCGTCGAACTGTGGAAGAAGCAACTGGTTTATCAATGGATTTTTGCTTCTTTTGGGATTTTAAAGGCTTTCAAAAATTGGTTGACAGTGTTGGTGGGATAACGGTAAAAGTGGAAAAAGCGATACACGAAGAGACTTATCCTGATGGGAATAACGTAATGATTTTAGATATTCCGGCCGGAACACAGACGATGGATGGTGTAACGGCTTTGACGTATGCGCGAACTCGTCATGCGGATACGGATTTGCTTCGCGGTCGAAGGCAAACGCAGATAGTCGAGGTTTTTGCCCAAAAGTTAATTGAAAGAATTAAAAGTAATCCTATTTCTGCCGTAAATTTTATTTCTACATTAGAAGAATTGCGTCGTGACGGGCATTTATCCGTTTGCGGAGAATTTAGTGTTCTTAATCTTCTTCAATTGGCTCAAAATTTAGTTTCCGAAAATTTAAGAAATTTTCGTAAGCCAGAATTGCGTTCTATCGATTTTTGGAGAAAAGTGATCTCGGGGCAAAGACTTAAAGCAGATCGTTACCAATTATTTGTTGGTGATCCAAAGGCAACTGGAGAGCCCAATTCTGATTCGGAAGATCCACTCGATTATTGGACTAGAGTAAGAGCGGAAATAGAGGCAATGTTTAAATAGTAGTTTCATTGGCGAGAGCTAAAGTTTATAATCAAGTTAGAAGGGGGGTGAAGATAATGAAGAAAATTCTGTTGGTTGCTTTAGTTTTGGGGATTTTCTTGAGTTTTGTTAGTCAAGTTTTGGCACTTACGCCCAAAGCCAGTCCAATCCCACTGCCGACACCGACACCGGGAAAAGTGGAGTATTTCTTAGTTTACCCCGGGATACTACCTGACCATTTTCTTTACTCGGTTAAGATGGTTCGGGACCGAGTCCTGACTTTTTTGACGGTTGACCCGCTTAAAAAAGCCGAATTATTTTTGCTTTTTGCCGATAAAAGATTGGGGGCAGGCAAAGCCTTAATCGAAGGCGGAAAGGTTGATTTGGGCGTCAGCACTCTGACCAAAGGGGAAAAATATTTAGAGCAGGCGATTAATGAAGAAAGAGTTGCCAACAAAGCCGGCAAAGACACCAAAGGTCTTTTGGAGCGACTCTCTCAAGCCAGCCTGAAGCATGAAGAAGTCTTGGTGGATTTGAGTCAAAAAGTTACTGGTTCTGCTCGGTCAATTATCGACCAAATCCTGACTTACCCCCGAAAGGGTTATACGCAACTTAAATCGTTGATCTAAAAAGTAAGCTATATCGGTATATCTTAAATAGCTGATACAGTCTGATGTTTTTATTGGTGGTTGACAGCCTTGGTTAACCAGCTGATAAAATGTTGACACTTTGAGTTAGAGGCAGGCAAACTTCTTATTCTAAGTTGGTGATTTTTATGTCGAAAAAAACAGACGCCACTGATTTTGCATTGGCAGTCAAAAATGGTAACGGCGATAATGGTTATCATTTTAAGCATGCCGGTAAAAAAGGAACGATTTCGATTTTAGAGTCGGAAGCTAAGGCAGTGATTGTTGGCCAGGGAAGCAAAGACGATGCCAACAAGATGAATTCGCCGGAGGCAACCGGCTTTACGCTGGCGGAATACGTTAAAAAAGAATATGCCCTCAACTGTGTTTTTTCTAAAGATATTAGTCAAGCTCACCGCCGGGGCGATGTTCATCTGCAAAAACTTGGTTTTATTGATCGGCCTTATTGTTCCGGACAATCAGTTGAGTATGTTAAGAAGTTTGGTTTAGAGAAACACTCTTCTTTTGCGGCAGTTAAGCCGGCGGCTCATGCCGATGCGCTTTTGGATCATTTGCACCGAATGACGATGGCTCTGCGGGCTCATTTTGGCGGAGCAATCGGCTGGGATGCGATTAACGTTTTTATTGCCCCCTATCTAACCGGAATGGCCGATGCCGAAATTCACCAGATCGCCCAGAAGCTGATCTATTCTTTTAACGAAACTACCGGTCCTCACGGAGCTCAGCCGGTTTTTTCCGATGTTAACCTTTACTGGGAAATTCCTAATCACTTTGCCAAAGTGCCGGCGATTGGTCCGCGGGGAAAATATACCGGTCGGGTTTACGGCGATTATGCCAAAGAGGCCCAGGCGTTTGTTTGGCAAATTTTTAATGTTTACGAAAAAGGCGATGCCAACGGAGCGCCTTTTTTCTGGCCAAAAGCAAACCTGCATATTACGAAGAAATTTTGGAAGACCAACTACCATGAAGAATTTTTAGAGCACGTTGCCCGGGTGGCGGCCAAAATGGGCAATCCCTATTTTATTTTTGATCGCAACAGCGTGGCCAAGATTTCTGAATGTTGCCGGTTGTCGTTTGAGTTGTCAGCCGAGGATCTGGAGGATGCCAAGAAACCATGGCGAATGCGTTACGCAGCTTGTCCCTACTTATCACCAAATCTGCCCCGAATTGCTTACCGGGCGGCCGGCAATGAGCAAAAGTTTTTTAAATATTTAGACCAAACTTTAGCGTTGCTTTTTAAAGCCCATTTGCAAAAGCGCGATTTTCTGAAAAAGATTTTCAAGTTAGGTCTAAAAGGACCAATGGCGATGTTGGCGACAGTGGCACCCGGAGAAAAAGAACCTTATTTGCGCTTTGACAAAATGGCTTATTTAATAGCCATTGTTGGGGTTGACGATGCGGTTCGTTATCATATAGGCAAG
>Ga0315274_10008194_pt1 | contig 15143 bp, 13 predicted proteins | sample YL17G02_20_MG_FD_203700 | JGI IMG/M metagenome (GOLD analysis project Ga0315274, IMG submission 203700) | Sediment microbial communities from Yellowstone Lake, YNP, Wyoming, USA - YL17G02_20 | ecosystem: Environmental > Aquatic > Freshwater > Lake > Sediment | place: USA: Wyoming | collected... | reverse complement strand
TTCACATTCCCGGCGGCGGCGGACTCCGCCGCGAGTGTCATGGGATGTGTCGACTACATGGGAACTATCTTGTTTGCAATAAGGACAGCGCATCTCACTCCCTCATAATAATTAGAACAAATGTAGCTGCCATCTATGGCGGTCGCCCAACTTTACCCCCTCACCTATGGCAGTGTCGGGTGGTAAATTGTAGCATAGGTGCGCAGTGAGCGCAAGAGGATTTTGGGTAACTCTAATCTTAAAGTTTGCCGGGAAGCGCAAAGATTCAAAATAACTCTCACCATCCCGGAGAACAACACCCCCACAATACGAAAAGGGCCTGGCGAAGGCACGCGACCTTACTCCAGGCCCCTGGGAGAGGGCTACCAACCCTCTCGCTGCCTGCCTCCCCACGCGAAGGCAGGGAATGGGGAGGACAGGCAGGCGATCGGAATCAACCGGGAGGAGGGGCCGGCGATTCCAGGAAATATTGATTACCGATTAAGCAGGCGTGCAACTTGCCACACACCCGTACATCTATTTGGCGCGCTTGCGCATAAACGCCGGGATATCCAGGTCTTCAGTGTTGAGCGTATAGGTAGGAAAATCCGGCTGGCGCGGCTGTTGAGGCGCTTGTTGCGCCCGGGAGACAGCAGCCTGGGCAAACTCTCGCACCTCACGGCTCTCGGATTGAGATTGCCCGGTGCGTGGAGCAGTGCGTGATTCCTGGCGAGGGGCAACAGGATTCATGACAATCCGTGGAACACCCGTGCGCTCGAAACCAGTGGCAATCACTGTGATGCGGATTTCGTCTTTCATGTTTTGATCGATTACCGCGCCGAAGATCAGGTTCACATCCGGGTGAGCGGTTTCTTTGATGATGGCGGCTGCCTGGTTGACCTCGAACAGGGTCAAATCTGGGCCGCCGGTAACGTTCAACAAAATACCGCGGGCACCATCAATCGTGATGTCCAGCAATTGGCTGGAGATGGCCTTCTCGGCAGCTTCCTTGGCGCGATCATCACCCTTGGCTGAGCTGACCGCCATCAGGGCCGCCCCTCCCTCGGACATGATCGTACGCACGTCGGCGAAGTCGAGGTTGATCAATCCGGGCACAGTAATCAGCTCGGAAATGCCCTGCACGCCCTGGCGCAGCACATCATCTGCCATACGGAAAGCATCCTGCAGGTTGGAGCGCTTGTCCACAATTTGCAGCAGGCGGTCATTAGGGATGACGATCAACGTATCGGATTGTTCCTTAAGCTTGGTGATGCCTGCCTCGGCGGTCTGGATACGGCGAGAGCCCTCGAAGGTGAACGGGCGGGTGACAACACCGATCGTCAGCGAGCCAACCTCTTTGGCAATCTGCGAAACAATCGGTGAAGCGCCGGTGCCCGTCCCGCCGCCCATGCCCGATGTGATAAAAACCATGTCGGCGCCCTTCAACACCTCATAAAGGTCTTTGGCTGATTCTTCGGCGGCTTTTCGACCTTGCTCCGGATTACCACCCGAGCCCAGGCCGCGCGTCAGCTTCTCGCCGATGCGCACACGGGTGGGTGCCTTCGAAAGACTTAAGGCCTGGGCATCCGTGTTGATGGCGATGAAATCCACGCCCACCAACCCTTCGTCGATCATGCGGTCGATGGCATTGCAGCCGCCGCCGCCTACGCCAACGACTTTAATTTTGGCGAAGGATTCCATCTGGTTGAATTGAAAGTTTGCGTCCATTAATACTGCCTCCTCTTTTATTGTAGATTTTGTCGGTCGATAACGGTAAAGAATACCGCAGCGATAAAGATATAGCGTTTATTTTCGATCATTACGGAAGTAACCTCCTCAGCCAGTTTCTAACCTTTTCCCAGGTCAAACCCTCCACAGCGGAAGTGGAGCGTAAGGTCAAAAATTGTGGCGAAACTTCGTTCATCAATAGTGCCCAGCGCAACAAACCTACGCTGGTAGAAAAAGCCGGAGATAAGAGTTTATCGATCAGGCCAACCATGTTTTCTGGCCGCGCGATCCGCACAGGAAGACCGAGCACCCGGTTAGCCAGGATACGAATACCCGGCAGCAGACTGGAACCACCCGTCAATACCATCCCAGCTGGCAGTAGTCCGTCATAACCGGAGCGTTTAATCTCCTGCAGGACGAGACCAAAAATTTCTTCTACCCGCGCCTCAATCACGTGTGCCAATTCTTGCCGGTTGATTTCCACAGGCCGATCTTCACCGAAAGGCTTGACAGTAAAAAACTCTTCCGGGCTGACTTCAGACTTCACTGCATTTCCATGCTGCAGCTTGATCTCTTCTGCCTGGGTGATGGGCAGCCGCAGGCCATGGGCGATGTCAGAGGTAATGTGATTACCCCCCACCGCCAGCACCGCGGTATGCCATACATCCCCATCGATACACACCGCAATATCGGTGGTCCCACCGCCCATATCACACACGATCACACCCATCTGACGCTCAGTATCATTGAGTACTATTTCTGCCGATGCCAATGGGTTGAGAACGAATTGCTCCACATCTACACCCGCCGAGGCTACACACTGGCGCAAGTTCTCGACCGTTGCCTGGGCAGCCGTGATAATATGCGTTTCCACTTCCAACCGGAAACCGTGCATGCCGATCGGGGTACGGATACCATCCTGCCCATCCACGGTGAAACCACGCTGAATAATATGGATCACCTCACGGTTGTGGGGAATGGCAATCGAGCGGGCGGCATCCACTGCCCGGGCGACATCGTTCTCATCGATCGTCCCGCCGGTGATGCCCACCACCCCATGGCTGTTGACGGAAGAGACATGCGAACCCGCCAGGCTGACCAATGCTGAGGTGATCTCCAGACCAGAGGTGTGTTCAGCCTTCTCAACCGAACGGGCGATAGCCTGCGAAGCGGCCGCGAGATCAACCACCACGCCTTTCTTGAGCCCCTGGGAGGGTTCGATCCCCACGCCCAGGATGCGCAGCTGGCCTCGGGTTTCTTCCCGCCCTACTAAAGTACATACTTTCGTAGTACCAATGTCGATGCCAACAATGACCGGTGCATCCATAAATCACCGCTCCAGACGGTAATACGGTGCGTGGAGATACTCCACGCTGATCAAAACAGGTTGAATGCCATCTTTTTGCAATCTAGCCGCCAGGGCCTGGTAAACCAGCAATTTCTCATCCATATCGCGTATATCCATTCCAAAATACACTTGCCAGCCGAATGGATCCATCCAGCCAAGGCCGTGTTCGCTGTCATACAACAACGGTGTGTTCTTAGGGGCCTTCAACGCCATCCGGCTAATCACATCTACCATTTCCGGCGAGATAAAGCTTAAGTCCATCGGGGAGGTTTTTTCGATCGCGGGAGGGCTGTTCTTCGCCTCAACCACGGTCAACTTGCCAACGTCACCACGTGGGGGAAAAGCCAAACCTTCCTCGTCCACCCACTGTTCGCGCCCATCTTGAGACCAGGCGATAACCGGTTGGCGCTCCTGTGCTTTCACTACTACCTTGGCTGGCAAGCTAATCTTCACTGAAACCGCCTTCAAATCCGGAAAGGCTTGCTGTAAATCCTGTCGAATCTGCTGTGGGTTAGCCGAGAAGATCGGCTGCCCGGCGAGACCTGCCACCGTGTTGACATCATTTGCCGTCAGGCGCTGCAGGCCAACAACCTCCACCGTACTGATCCGGTACTTGGATGAACTCCATAAATACACAGCCAGGGCCAACAACAATGCCGCCATAACGCCGGAAACTGCTCTCCAGCTAAGATGAAAGACAGGCATGGCAGGCAGGTGCAGCTCTGCCCCGGGCACGCTTAATGCCACGTTGTAACGCCGCTTGGGAGGCGCCCCAAGCTTGCGTGGTTGTACTGGCAGATTAGCCATCCCCCCGCGCATATAAACAGGTGAGGGTGTGCCCATCGAACGGGGGCGCGGCGTTTTGGAGCGCGTCACAGGTTTGGAGCGGCTTACCGGCTTGGAGCGCGTGGGGCTTTTCCTTTGCCGCGACCCAAAGGAAAGGAAGCTGGATCGGCGTGTGCGCAGCTCGCGGCGTATACGTGCCGTCACCGCAACCGCTGCGTACGGGCGGGTCCCGGACCCGTCCCTTCCTGTGTCTGGGGTGGGAGAGCGCCTGGAGCGTCGAGAGGTGGTCATCTTCGGAACCTCCGTTCCGTCTGATCGCGATCGGCTTTACGTTCGAGCGCCAGCTCAATCAACCGGTCAACTAGATCCGGGTAAGGTAGCCCAGAGATATCCCACAACTTGGGATACATGCTGATTTGGGTGAATCCCGGCATGGTGTTGATTTCATTCAGGTACAAATTGCTCGTGTCCCGATCCAGCAGGAAATCCACCCGCGCCAGTCCTGCACAATCTACTGCTTTATATGCCTTCAATGCCAACCGGCGCGCCCGCTCTGCCGTCTTGGCGTTGATCGGGGCCGGGATAATCAATTGCGAGGTGCCATCGAAGTACTTCGACTCGTAAGAATAAAATTCGCGACTGGGGATGATCTCGCCTGGCACGGAGGCCTCTGGCTTGTCATTACCGAGCACGCTGACCTCGATTTCGCGGGCATAGACCCCGCGCTGGACAAGCACCCGCCGATCGTAACGAGCGGCTTCTAACAATCCTTCTAACAGATCGGAGCGGGAGCGAGCTTTCGTTATACCCACCGACGAGCCCAGGTTGGCAGGCTTGACAAACAACGGATAATGGGCCACCGCTTCCGCCCGATTCAACGCCACTTCGGGATTCTCATTTAACTCGCTGCGCAGGATCACCGCATTTTCCAACACAGGAATACCATTGGCTGCCATTACATCGCGGAAGATACCCTTATCCATGCCCAACGCTGAGCCGAGTACGCCAGCACCCACATAGGCGATATCAGCCATTTCCAATAAACCTTGCAATGTGCCATCTTCACCGAAGGTGCCATGCAAAACAGGGAAGATGATATCCAGGGAGGCTAAAAGCTCCAACAGCTGCCCATGCTGCGTGTTCCGGATCCCACGCAAGCCCGGATGAGAAGGATCGGGCAGGATCGTGGCTGGAATTAATTCATCCACGCGGGTGTCGATCATCGCCTGGAGAACATCCTGCCCGGTGAACCAGGCGCCTTCGTGGGTGATCCCGATCTGCGTGACGATGTAACGGGCTGGGTCGAGTGCTCCCAACACCGACTGGGCCGACATGAGCGAGACTTCGTGCTCGCCCGAGCGCCCGCCAAAAATCACACCGACTCGCAATTGCTTCCTAACCTCAGACATATACCAAACTTTCAGCGTTTCCTTCACATCGTTGTGGTGACCTATGGAACGAGCATCGGAAAGTCACCAACCAATTCAATTTCTAATTCCAGTATTACACCAAACTTATCTGCCACAGCTTTTTGCGCTAATCCTATCAGCGCCTGGATATCAGCAGCAGTAGCATTGCCATTGTTAATGAAAAAATTAGCGTGCCGTGAGCTGATCTCAGCCCCGCCAACACAAGTTCCTTTTAACCCGGCCGCCTCGATCAGTCGTCCTGCATAATCACCTGGCGGATTGCGGAACATCGAACCCATGCTGGCTCCCGCAGGCTGGACCCGGCGGCGCTTCTCCGCAATCGCATTCATCTTCGCCTGCACCGCTTCCAATGTGCTGTGGACCAGCCTGAGCGTGGCGGAGAGCACGACCGTTTGCGGCTGCGGGGTGTGCTTTCCTTTTAACGCACTGCCCCGGTAGCGGTATTCCAGCCGTTCTACAGGCCACAATTGACGGCCCTGGATGGGATGCAAGATTTCTGCCACCACCAGGTTACTGGCCATGTCACTACCGTGAGCGCCAGCGTTTCCAATCACCGCGCCGCCCACCGTACCAGGGATACCCGAGGCCCACTCAAGACCGCTCAAACCTCGCAGTCCAGACTGGCGGGCCAACGCTCCAAAGTTCACACCTGCCTCGGCCCACACGGTGGGAGGTTCAGCTTCCGGGGATTCCAGCTCGTTGAAACGGAACCCTTCGCCAGGCGGGGAATGGTTAATCACCACCACCCCTGGTACACCGGCATCGCTGACCAATACGTTCGATCCGCCACCCAGGATCATGAAGGGTAAATCAGTTTTCCAAAGTTCAATAACAATTTCTGCCAGCTCGTCTGCTGTCTCAGCCACCATCAGCGCATCTGCAGGCCCCCCCACCCGCATGGTCGTATAGTGAGCCATTGGGACTGACCGCTGCAGGTTGGGGATGGACAGTTCAGACAATTTCATAAAACAAGGTATCTACTCAACATCGTTACTTATAATGTTTTGATAAATTCAATCAAATGCGAGATCAACTCCGAGGAATGTTCTGAACGCTTGACTTCCTGGGCAATCTCGTCATCCGTCAGGTCATCCTTTGGGTTAGGAGCCGCGATCAACCGCAAAGATTGCAGCGCCAATGTTTCAGCCTCAAACCGGCGTGGGGCAGAAGCGCCTCGTCTGGTTTTCGGCGGTGAAGGCGGGCAAAAACCGCCCGAACGCCGCTTGGTTGGTTTTGGATTAGACATACAACACTACCTTTCATCGAGGCCGCGCTCTGTGATCGCGCTCAGAGTTCGCGGGCAGTCATATCCCTTAAGCACATGCGTGGGATGGTCAATGTTCGGCCAATCCCTGGATCACCTGGGTACTGATCTGATCCGCATCCCCGGCGGAGAGTACTACCAGCACATCACCAGGCTGCAGATAGGTGAGTAGCAGCACGATGGCATCAAACAGGTCAGGCGTAAAATGAACATCAGGGTAACACATTGCGGCCACAACCTGCTGGGCTGAAAATCCATCGCCAGGGGCAGCTTCGCGCGCAGGGTACACTTCGGTGACAATGACATGATCGGCATCGAAAAAGGAGGCGGCAAAAGCATTGAGTAGTGCCCGCGTGCGGCTATAGGTGTGCGGCTGCCAGACCGCCCATATCTGCCGTCCGGGGTAACGCGCGCGGGCCGCGGCCAGCGTGGCACGGATCTCGGTGGGATGGTGGGCGTAATCGTCGATCACGGTCACCCCGCCTGGCTCAGCCCGCACCTGGAAGCGGCGATCTGAGCCGCGATACTCTCCCAGCGCCTCAGCTGCGCGGGCTGCATCCAATCCGAGCTGATCAGCCACCGCCACACTCGCCAGAGCGTTGAGGACGTTGTGAATGCCTGGCACTTGCAGCGACAGCGGCACTACCTGATGGTGAATTGCCAACTGGGCATCGAACCCACCACACGCGTTGGGGATCACATAGTGAGCGGAATAAGCAGAATTTGTATCCATCAAACCGTAGGACAGCCTTCGTCTGCCACTGGATTTGACCTCAGCCAGCAGTCTTGCTGCGCCAGGATCGTCTCCACAAGCCAGCAGCACACCTGTCGGCGAAAGCCGCCCCACGAAGGCCCGGAAAGCACCAAAATAATCCTCTGCTGTGGGGAAACAATCCGGGTGATCGTGCTCAATGTTTGTGATCACGGCAATGGCCGGCCGTAATCCCAAGAACATATGATCGTATTCATCCGCCTCAATCACAAAAGCATTCCCTTTGCCAGCATGAGCATTGGTTCCCAAATTGACGGCCACGCTACCAACGATATAAGACGGATCCTGGCCGAGGGCGGTCAGCATCCAGGAGATCATCGCGGTGGTCGTCGTCTTCCCATGCGTACCGGCGATGGCAATCCCTGTTCGACCTTCCAGCAACTGTCCGAGGAAATCAGCCCGTTTGAGAACCGGGAGCCCGGCAGCCAGAGCCGCTTGTACCTCAGGATTATCATCCGGGATGGCTGAGGAACGGATCACCAACCCAGCGCCCTGTACATTTTGGGCGTTATGACCTGTGAAAATACGCGCCCCTGCCTCTTGCAGGCTGACCGCCAGCGGGGAGATCACCCGATCCGAACCGGTGACCGAATAGCCCATTTCCAGCAATACGCGGGCGATGGCCGAAAGGCCAGTCCCGCCAATGCCGATGAAATGAATGGGCGAAGCAAGTGTAAGCATTAGAGGAATACCACGATCACAAACAAGAAAGCAATAGCCACTGCAAAGTACAGCAACAATGAACCTGCTCCCATCCAGTGGGGCGCCATGTAGGTCAACAAGCGCAATACGGCCTCACTTGTAGGAACTGTGAAATAGTTTTGCAAAGGTTTGTACCCGGCTTGATCCAGGAAATACCAGAGCGTGCCGATCACCAGGTACCCGTTGATAACGCCCATCAGAAAGCCAAGCAGGATATCCGCCAACCGCTCACGGGCGAACCGCGCCCCACTCAGCTTGGGGAAATTGGGCGTCTGGTAGGCGAAGAAAGCCAAAATGATGATCACAGACGCCTGTAACCAGAATTTACTTTCCGAGCCCTCAATGGCGACCGTGTCGCGGATGGGTGGCAGCTTTTCCAACACAGACAGGATGAATAGAGCCAGGATGACGCCAAAACACACCAGCATTTCTTTGGCCCAGCCTCGCATCGCGCCAATGGTGCCAAACATAACCAAAAGGAGTAAGAAAATAAAGCTTAGGCTAACCATAAGCTGCATCCTTTTCGGGATCTGCCAGGCTTCGCAGCAGATTGGCGATAGAAGCGGCAGCCTGGGGTTGGTAGAGAGCTTGCATGGCCTGTCGCATCTGCCCTCGGCGGGGTGCATCATGGATCAACTCTCGCACGAGGGATAGTATTTTGGCGGGAAGTTCTGCATCCTCAACGACAACCGCCGCACCATGGCGGGCCAGGTAACTGGCGTTTACCCGCTGGTAACGCCAGGCATGCGGATAGGGAACGAGGATGGCGGGGACCCCAAACATAGGAAATTCTCCCAGGCAGGAGGCACCCGCCCGCGAGACGATCAGGTCGGCTGCTGAGAATGCGGTACCAATCTCCTCATGTAAATAAGGAAAAGCATGGTAACGAGCAATTTTTTCCGGCGAGATGGTTGCTCTGAAAGCATCCACCTCCGGCCAATCCAGCTTGCCGGTGAGATGTACTACCTGCATCTCAGCCAGCAAATCGGGCAGGACCGACATCAATGCCCGGTTAATCGAACGCGCTCCGGTACTGCCTCCAGTAACCAGCAGCGTGAGAAGATCGTCGCGCAGGCCCAGCACCCGCAGGGCATCTACCCCATCCCATACTTTTAAGCTTTTGCGCACCGGATAGCCGGTAACGGTCACGTTTTTACGCTTGAAGTACACCCGGCCTTCCTCGGCTGTGATGGCGATGGCATCCGCAAAACGGGCCAGGGTCTTCAACGCCAGGCCAGGCTCGATATCGGGCACGTACAACAGGCTCTTTGAACGAAGCCGCGCCCTCGATGAGCGACTCAATCCAGGCAGCCCACCAAAATTCAACCGCGCCGGTAAAGACCATCCCCAGGCAGCCAAAGCCATCGGGACAGCCACGAACCCGCCGGTAAAGAGCAACACATCCGGCTGAAAACGTTTTAGGAGGCGGCGCGAGGCCAGCACTCCCTGGAAGAGCTTCCAAAGGTTACGCGGCAGAGCACGTAAACCAACTCCATGCACACCTGCTGCGGGGATCGCTTCGAAGGGCACACCTTCGCGCTTCACCAAATCAGCCTCCATGCCGCCAATACCACCAACCCACAACGTTTCAACGGGGGTCGTTGAAGATTCAAGGTTATGGAGTACGGCGAGAGCGGGATTCACGCCGCCGCCGGTTCCGCCAGCGCAAATCAACAACTTCACCGAATGTCCTTTCTCCTTGCTCAACCGTCTTTTCAGACTGACGCGAAATGTTCAGCAATATGCCGATGGCTGCCATCGATACCAGCAGGTTCGAGCCACCTGCACTTATAAAAGGCAGAGCGTTGCCTGCAAAAGGCATCAACCCGACCATGACAGCCATGTTGATGAATGCCTCAATCGCCAGCCAAAATGCCAGACCGGCTGCCATAAGCCGTCCCAACCCATCGGGAGCGCGGCGGGCAATCGCCAACCCGCGCCACAGCAACAGCCCGTACATGGTTACTAGAAAGACCGAGCCTGTAAACCCGGTTTCCTCGCCAACTACTGCGAAGATGCTATCTGTATGCGGTACGGGTAAGCCAGTGAGCTTGGTTGAGGCATTGCCAATGCCCACGCCAAACGGGCCTCCTTTAGCAAAGGCTTCCATCGAGCGGGTCACGTGATACGAGGCATTTAAAGGATTTTTCAATCCCTCGATGAAGGTGTGCCAGCGCTCGCTGCCGGTGCCTTGTGAGCCGCCTGATTGCACAACCAGCCAGCCTACCGCAATACCCAGTACCAGCACGACAAAAATCTGCCGAAGTTCACCGCCTGCCAAAAAGAACATCAATCCGCCGAGCAGCATAATGGTTAGCACGGCGCTGATGTCAGGCTGCAAGAAGATCAACCCGCCCACAAACCCAAGGATCCCCCCCAACGGAATCAGGCCGAAACTCACATCACTCAGTTTTTCTCGCTTGGCAAACAACCACACAGCCAGGTAAATGACGATCACCACCTTGGCTAACTCGGAGGGCTGCACCGAGCCATTCAGCAATGCACGAACAGCACCGTTGCGCACATCACCGATGAGCAGCACGGAGACCAGACCGGTGACAGCCGTACCCATCGCAGGTACTGCCAGCTTGCGCCAGTAGTGGTAATCTATCCAGGCCAGGGCAAGAATGACTACACAACCAACTCCCATGAACATCAGTTGACGTTTAAAAATGTAGGTCGCCGATTTAAAGTTCGTGTTCGAAAAATCCCAACTGGCTGAATACACCATCAACATACCAAAAATCAACAGCGTAACAGTCACCAGCACCAAAGGCACGTCAATGTGCAGCCGCACCTGGCGGCGCGAAACCGCTGCAGAGCGGGTCATTCCCGAGAGGTTTGTATTCATGGAGCTTCCCATACTCATTTTCGCATACCTCTTATGATCATCGAACTAGTCTTATCAAACGACGGGCATCCGTCACAGCTCGTTTACCAATTTTTGGAACGACTCACCGCGTTCTTCAAAGTCACGGAACTCATCGAAGCTGGCGCCGCCTGGTGAGAGCAAAACAACATCACCCGGTTCGATGATATTGGCAGCGGCTTGTACAGCTTCCCTCAGGCTGGAGCACTTTACCAGTTGGTACACACCTGGGCCAGCCGAGGTAACCGCTTTTTCAACCAGATCCGCCATCTCGCCAAATAAAATCAAATGATCGACCCGCTGGCAGGCCAGGGCAGCAAATTCGTCCCAAGGCAGGTGCTTGTCCCGTCCACCGATAAGCAAGACCAGAGACTCGGTAAACGAGCGGATGGCAGCCATGGCTCGCTCGGGAGCAGTGGCAATCGAGTCGTTGTACCAGTCAGCCCCGCCCCAATGCCGGACGAACTCCAGCCGGTGAGCTACACCATTGAAATCCTCGACACCAGCTCGCATGGCCTCAACGGGCAGCCCGGCTTCGGCAAAGATGGCACAGGCAGCCAGCACGTTCAGCAAGTTGTGCTCGCCGCGCAGCCGTATGCTGGAGCGAGGCATCAGCTCGGTTTCGGACTGTCCATCCCGCAGGTAGAGGCTGCCATCCCGGTAGAAGGTGCAGGCCTCAGACTGCCCAGGCCTTGCGGCTGGAGGGGGTTTAATCCCGAAAGAGAACAGCCTCCCGCGGACTTTAGCGGCCAACCCCCACGCACCGGGATCCTCGCGCCCCAGCACAGTCACCCCGGAAGGGGGTTGAAACTCGAGTATGCGGGCTTTGGCGGCAGTGTAGGCTTCCATTGTGCCATGCCGGTCGAGGTGGTTCGGTGTGATGTTGAGAACAGCAGCCACCTGCGGAGAGAAAGTCATGATCTCGAGCTGGAAGCTAGATAACTCCATCACTGCCAGATCCCCGGCGGTCATCTCGTCTACCACCGAAATGAGTGGAACTCCGATATTACCGCCAAGAAAAATCCTTCTGCCCGTCTCTGACTGCTGACCATTACTTACCGCATTCGCCATGCGCCAGACCAGGGTTGTGGTGGTGGTTTTACCGGCCGAGCCGGTGATTCCGATCACTTTGCAAGGTGCAGTTTCTAAAAAAATTTGCGAGTCGTTCGATAACTGAATGCCGCGCTGTTGAGCTTCAGCTATCAACGGCAGATCGAGCGAAACGCCTCCGGATGGACATACCAGATCGCAGTCCTCCAACAGCCTGAATGGGTGGCCACCCAGCGCCCACCGGACGGGGATATCTGCCAGAGCGGCCACAGCATCTGGAAGATTATCAACGGTTTTCTGGTCGGTCAACGTCACCTGCGCGCCATGCTTATTCAAATAACGGGCCAGTGCAATTCCCTGGCGGGCTGCGCCTACCACGACAACTTTACGACCAGCCCAATCTGCCATCTTCAAGCCATCGCGATGGCGATGCCCAGCATTGCTGCCAGCAGGCTGATCAACCAGAAACGCTGGACGATCTGCGTCTCGCTCCAGCCGATCAACTCAAAATGATGGTGTAAAGGTGCCATCTTGAACAACCGCTTGCCATGCGTGAGCTTAAAGTAGCTCACCTGTAAAGTCACGCTGATCGCTTCGCTCAATGGGATAATGGCGATCAACAGGATCAACGGCCATTGCCCGGTCATCAAGGCCACCACAGCCAGGGTTGAACCCAGGGCCATCGAGCCGGTATCGCCCATCATGAGCTGAGCAGGATGAACGTTGAACCACAGAAAACCGAACAGCGCTCCAACCAATGTGAAACAGAAACGCGCCAGGTACCATTGCTGCTGCAGCAAGGCAATCGCCCCGAAAGCAGTAAAAGCGGTGGCGCAGATCAGTCCTGCCAGCCCGTCCAAACCATCCGTAAAGTTGACGGCATTTGACTCGGACACGATAATAAATGCTGCAATAGGAATGTACAGGAGGCCCAGGCTGAGCTCAGCATTTGTGGCAGGCACGATTAATTCAGGCACTTCCAGAACATATTTCAGCCCGATGGCGATCGTGAACGCCAGAATCCATTGAGCAGCAAATTTCACACGCGCCCGCATACCGCTTCCCTTGCGCTTGCCGCGAATGCCCTCCCAGTCATCAACTGCACCGAGTACCGCGAATAACAACAGGGTGCCTAAAGGCAAGAGCACCGAACGTCCCAGCACATCCAGGCCGAGAATAGAGGCTCCATTCAGCAGCACGGTAATCAGCATAACCGGCAAGGTGAATAAGACCCCTCCCATGGTGGGGGTGCCCATTTTGGAAAGGTGCCGCTCGGGTCCTTCAATGCGGATGATCTTACCGATCTTGAAATGGCGCAGAATTCGCAAAAGCGGCGAACCCCAAATGACCGTGAGCATGAAGGCAAAGGAGGCCAGAGCCAGTGCCAGGGAGGTTTGTCTCATACGATGGACTCCAGTGCCGTTACGATGCGATCCATGCGCATCCCGCGCGAGCCTTTGATCAGCACGACATGCCGGGCAGTCAGGCGCTGCTGCAGAAATTCTGCCACCTGATGCACCTCCTCGAACTCAGTGATGGCCATCTTCTGCAATCCGGCCTGCCGGGCAGACCGGGCGATAACCTTGGCCCGTTCGCCTATGGTAATTAATTCATCTACGATCTCGGCCGCGCGGGCGCCAACCATCTCGTGACCTTGCTGTTCATACGGGCCCAGCTCGAGCATATCTCCTAACACCGCCAGCCGGTACCCATCTAACTCACCAAGCAGTGTCAACGCTGCCAGTGTAGAGTCGGGGGAGGCATTGTAGGTATCGTCGAGGATTAACGCCCCAGATTGGGTGCGCAGGGCCACCAGCCGCAGCTGGGTGGTGCTGGAATGCAATCCCTCGATGATCTCCTGCCAGGTAAGGTCTTCCACCAGCCCAACGGCGGTGGCTCGCAGAACGGTTTGTACGGAGTGGCGACCGATCATAGGCACACGCAGGTGAAAAACCTCGCCACGATAGTGCAGTTCGAAGCGAATACCATCCAATCCGAGACCGTCGATGTTATCAGCCCAAAGATCAGCATGCGGGTCCAAGCCATAGAAGAAAACGTGCGCTTTAGTCTTAGCACCCATCTCGCGTACCAGCGGGTCATCATAGTTCAATACGGCCCAGCCTTCGGGAGGTAAGGATTGCACCAGCTCCGCTTTACCACGCGCAATGGCTTCAACAGACCCAGCCCGTTCGGCATGCACGGTACCGATATTGGTGATCACACCAACCTGGGGTAGAGCCAACTCGCAGAGCGTTTCTATCTCGCCCGGCACATAGAACCCCATCTCAAGCACAGCCCGCTCATGACCTTCGCTCAAACTCAGCAGTGTGAGCGGCAGCCCAATTTCATTGTTAAGGTTGCCAGGATTTTTTAAGGTACGGTAACGCTGGCCAAGCACTTCAGCGATCAGTTCTTTCGTGGTAGATTTACCCACGCTGCCGGTGATGCCGATCACCCGCACGTTCAGTTTCCGCCGCCAGTAGCGCGCCACTTGCTGAAGAGCTTTCAGCGTGTCGGGCACCCGCAGGCAGAATGGGCCATCCAGGTCAGCGATCGCCTCCAGCTCGAAGTCACCTTGGAGATCGATCACCGGAAAATGGCTGGCAAGATCTTTTTGCACGAGAGCCAGGATGGCTCCCCGTTTGAAAGCACCCTCCACAAAATTGTGCCCATCGAAGTGCTCGCCCGGCATGGCTACAAACAACGAGCCGGGAATTGCCTGCCGGGAGTCCACCGTTGCTTCTGTGATGATCTGGTCCGCTTGGGTGGGCCTGTTACCGGTAAGGGCTTCGAGTACGTCGGCGAGGGTCAACATGCGACATTATTGTCCATTCATCATCTGTTTCCGAACATCGTCCGGCGGCAGATTAGTCAGTACAACCAGCCGTTCAAATACTTTACGGAACACGGGCGCAGCGACAACCGAACCCCATTCGTTGGTGGCGGGCCGCTCGAGCCAGATGTACACCAGAAATCTCGGATCGTCCACCGGTCCCCAACCCACGAAGGAGGCATTGGTCCAGTCGGGATCGTACCCGTTGGGGGTGGAAATGCTGGCGGTACCGGTTTTTCCTGCCACGCGATATCCCGGGACCAAAGCGGAAGAGGCTTCTTCTTCCAGCGAGGCAACCAACATTTCGGTAAGGGTGTGGGCGGTCTGTTCCGTGATCGGTGTCCCTAGAACATTCGTAGGCATGACATACTGCGCTCCCCGA
>Ga0315274_10008192_pt1 | contig 15144 bp, 14 predicted proteins | sample YL17G02_20_MG_FD_203700 | JGI IMG/M metagenome (GOLD analysis project Ga0315274, IMG submission 203700) | Sediment microbial communities from Yellowstone Lake, YNP, Wyoming, USA - YL17G02_20 | ecosystem: Environmental > Aquatic > Freshwater > Lake > Sediment | place: USA: Wyoming | collected... | reverse complement strand
GAACGGGCTCGGGATGACCGCCTTGTGCCACTCGAAGACATCGGGAGTCTTTTCTTCCGAGAAAAGACTCCCGATGTCCTGGTCGCTACTGGAGTCAGGTGCATACCCGAATGGTATGAAGTTAAGCCACCCGATGTGCCACGGTCGGCTTGTCCGACCGTGTCCTGGGCGGTTTCCGCCCAATGGATCGGCTTATCTTCACGCCATTCGTGCATACCCCACTTCTTCTATTTTTTGCCGCTTCAGGCTTTCCTGTGGGTGCCACAAGCCCTTGTGTACCGAGTAGCCATCAAGCACACTGCGGTAACCCTGGGCGGGAATGGTGTAAGTTCTTGGTAGGACTGATGCTAAGGGAGGTAGAAGGGGATTCTTCACCGCGCTCATGCCAAGGGGTACCCACAAGAAACCCGGAAGAGCCATTTTTTTCGTCTCAATAGGTATGGAACACCGGGAAGGGGAGACGGCCCAAGGCGACGAAGAGAGAACAAGGCGATTCGTGGGCAGGAGCGATGCCGGAAATGAGGATTCCGGAGTTGTACAACTCCGGAATCCTGCTCGTCGGGGAAACCCAGACACGCAGGCGCGCCACCCCAGTGCCCGAAACGGGCCACGCCTTTTTGACTTCACCCGCGCGTCCTGATAACATGCAAAACATGCAAACCTGACAAGGCTGGAGACGCCTCCGCATGCTCCCCGATTCGCGCGGCCATTTCGGTCCTTATGGCGGCATGTTCGTGCCGGAGACGCTCATGCCGGCGCTCCGGGAGGTGGAGACTGTCTATCTGGAGGCCAAGGCCGACCCGGCGTTCCAGAAGGAGATGAGCTACTACCTGGCGGAGTATGCGGGACGGCCCACGCCGCTCTACCTCGCGGAGCGCCTGACGCGCGAGCTTGGCGGGGCGAAGGTGTACCTGAAGCGGGAGGACCTGCTCCACACGGGCGCCCATAAGATCAACAACACGATCGGCCAGGCGATGCTCGCGCGGCGGATGGGGAAGCGGCGCGTCATCGCCGAGACCGGCGCCGGACAGCATGGGGTGGCCACGGCCGCCGCAGCAGCCCTCTTCGGCCTCGAATGCGTCATCTACATGGGCGCCGTGGACATGCGGCGCCAGGCCCTCAACGTCTTCCGCATGCGGCAGATGGGCGCCGAAGTGCGCGAGGTCACCAGCGGCTCGCAGACGCTCAAGGATGCCATCAACGAGTCGCTGCGCGACTGGGTGACGAACGTGCGCACCACCCACTTCTGCTTCGGCTCGGTGGCGGGCGTGCATCCCTTCCCGATGATCGTGCGGGATTTCCAGAGCATCATCGGGCGCGAGACCCGCGAGCAGATCCTGGCCAAGGAGGGGCGGCTGCCCGACGTGCTCGTGGCGTGCGTGGGGGGCGGGAGCAACTCGATTGGGCTGTTCCACGAGTTCCTCGGCGAGCCGTCGGTGGAGCTTGTGGGGGTCGAGGCGGGCGGCGAGGGGATCGCGACCGGCCGCCACGCGGCTCGCTTCCCCGAGCTCACCGTGGGCGTGCTCCACGGCTCGCGGAGCTACGTGCTCCAGGCGAACGAGGGGCAGATCCGCGAGACCCATTCGGTGTCGGCCGGCCTCGACTACGCGGCGGTCGGCCCCGAGCACAGCTACCTGCACGACACCGGCCGCGCCCGCTACACCTTCGCCACGGATGCCGAGGCCCTCGATGCGTTCCAGGCCCTCAGCCGCCTGGAGGGGATCATCCCGGCACTCGAGAGCGCCCATGCCGTGGCGGAGGCGATGAAGCTGGCGCCCAAGCTCTCGCCCGATAAGCTCATGGTCATCAACCTCTCCGGCCGCGGCGATAAGGATGTGCAGACCGTAGCGGAGATTCTGGAGAAGGCGGCGGCGCGATAGGACGGATAGGACGGATAGGACCGATGGGACCGCGTGGTCCCATGTGTCCCACAGGCCCCATGGGTCCGATCCACCTCTGTGTGGCCGCAGGAGGCGGCAGCAATGAACCGCATTGACGCTCTGTATCAGCGGCTTCGCAGCAGGGGCGGCTTCGCGCTGAACGTCTACCTGTGCGCGGGCAACCCGTCGTTGGGTGCGACGGACGCGTTGATCCTGGAGATGGAGCGGCGAGGGGTGGACGCCATCGAGCTGGGCATGCCCTTCTCGGACCCCGTGGCGGACGGCCCCGATCTCCAGCCGGCGCACGCGCGGGGCGTGGCCCAGGGCATTCGGCTTCAGGACGTGCTGAAGCTCGTCCGCAGCGTGCGGAAGCAGAGCCAGATCCCCATCGCGCTGATGTCGTACTACAACCCGATCCACCACCGCGGCCCCGCCCGCCTGGTGGCCGAGGCGGCGGAGGCGGGGGCCGACGGGTTGATCGTTCCAGACCTCCCGCCCGAGGAGGCCGAGGAGCTCATCGCGGCAGCCTGCCAGCACGACGTGAAGACGGTCTTCTTCGTCGCGCCGACAAGCACCCCCGACCGCATCGCGCTCGTGAATCAGGCGGCGACCGGGTTCATCTACTGCATCTCCGTGACGGGGGTGACGGGCGCCAGGGCGTCGCTGCCTCCCGAGCTGGCGGGGCAACTCCGCGTGCTGCGGAAGGCCACGGACAAGCCGCTGGTCGTCGGCTTCGGGGTCTCGACCCCGGAGCACGTGCGGGCGATGGCCCAGGTCGCCGACGGCTGCATCGTGGGGAGCGCGGTGGCGCGGGTCATCGAGGGCGCCATCGGCCGCCCTCTCGACGAGCTGCTGAGCGCGGTCGGAGCCTTCGTCGAGCCCCTGGCACGGGCAGCACATCGGGCACGCTGACGGCGCCCTCCGATGTCGAGGGCCCTGAGTCCCCGATGTCTCCTCTGCCATGTCCCTCAGGGCCGGCTCCGACGGGAGCCGCTCGGTTCCGCCAGGACAACCCGATGTCCTCTCGTTCAAGGAAGAAGGAACGCGCTCGCCGGATCGTGATCATCGGTGGCATTGTGGCCATCAGCATCGCGGTTCTTGCCGGGCTGGTTGGGCTCATCGTCTGCCTGACGATCAGCGGCAGCAGAGTCGAGCGCTGGCGTGGGCTGGCGGAGCTCTATGGCGAGACGAACGGCCTGGATCCGGGACTCGTCTTGGCGGTGATCCAGGCGGAGAGCGCGGGCGATCCCCACGCGGTGTCGCGCACGGGCGCAAGGGGGCTGATGCAGTTGATGCCCGCCACCGCCGACGAGGTGGCGCGGAGGCTGGGCGTCCGACTCTGGGGCCACAGCGACCTGTTCAACCCCGACATCAACGTGCGCCTCGGCACGGCCTACCTGGCCCAGCTCCGCAGGATGTTCGGGGACGATCCCCACCTGTACATCGCAGCCTATAACGCCGGGCCGGGGAGGATTCAGCGGCTGCGGAATCAGAACCCCGAGCTCTCCTCGGAAGAGATCATCGCACGCTTCGCCCCGGAGGAGACCCGCACCTACGTGCCGCGGGTGCTCCGCTACTGGGCCAAGTGGCGGCGCTGGCTGGCTCAATCGCGCGAGAGGAGCCGATAGAGGCGGACGATGACCACGAGGAAGAGCGCGGTCCGGGCAATCGTGGTCCCCTGGAGCAGGAGTTGGCTGCCGAGGGCGGTCGGGCCAGCCTGAGGGAGGACGCACGCGGCCCACACCGGCATCTCGAGGAAGGCCAGGAGGGTGAGCACGAGTGCCCAAAGCCCTCCTTCGCCCAAGGGGAACACAATCAGCAACAGCGGGATCAGGTACAAGGCGAACTGGGGGCTCCAGCCCTTCGACAACAGGAAGAGCAGGAACATGCTCAAGGCGGCGAAGACCACCCTTCGCCGCGGCGGCAGCGCCGAGGGCAGCGAGGCGAACGTCACGACGTAGAAGAGCAGGGCGGCCAGGGCCGCGGCCCCATAGATGCACCAGTAGAGCGCGCCGGTCCTCGGCCCGGAATCAAGGAAGCTCAGCCTGGTGGCGAACCGGCTGGCGACGCGATAGAAGGCCACTCGGTGTTTCCACCAGCCGTCGAGGTCCAGGAGGGCCTCGTTCGCTTTGGCGAAATCGCGCTTGCCCGTCTTCGCGTCGCGCAGGTAGTAGAGAGGGAGGAGCGCCGGCTCAGGATCCGTGTAGACCTCCGGGGGCAGATGCAGGAGCACGGAGCGGACCGCGGGCTGCCCGACGTAGCGCTCCACGAAGCTCTTGTGGTTCTCCCTGCTGATGTCCCTCGGGGTCGGGCCGACGTAGCCGAAGTCGTAGCGCCCGTCGAGGAGCGCCCAGACGGTCTGCCACGGCGGGCGTCGAGCCGTGGCATCGAAGGAGGCGGCGAGCCACTTCCGACCCGAGATAAGGAACGGCGCCGCGATGCAGCCCACGGACAGCACGAACACCCCGATGGGGAGCAAGCGCCAACGCCATCGCGCCTCGCACTTCAGCAGGACGGGGAGAAAGCCGATCGGGAAGAGCTTGGCCATGAAGCCCGCTGCCGCCAGGAGCGCGGCCCAGGCCAGCCTGCTCTGAGCCACCGAGTAGAGGCCGGCGAGCATGAGGAACACGGGGAACGTGTCGAGATAGCTCAGCGAGACGAAGGCCGTGGAGAAGAGCGCCACGTAGACCCAGCACGCCCGAACCGCCGCCTTCGGCCCGCGGAGCATCTTGGCCAGGGCGTACACCACGGCGAGGCTCGCCGTCTCCCAGAGGATCGAGGAGAGCTGGGTCGCGCGGACCAGGCAGGTGGCTTCCCAGGCCACGTCGCCCCTGCCGCAGAAGCCGACCGCCAGCCAGCGAAGGCCCACGACCAGGTACGCCAGGAGAGGCGGATACTCCAGCCAGTAGTCGAAGAAGGGGTGGTAGCCGATATCCTGCAGGTACGCGAAGGGGAGGAAGAAGCCCTTGACCTCGACGTAGCCGGGCTGAAACCACCAGATGCTCATCAGGCGGAACGAGACGAACAGGCCGAAGAGGAGCGCGATCTCGTGGCGGACCTCGCGTGGCAAAGGCGTCTCGACGGACTGAGTCGTGTAGTGCTGCTTAGGTGGGTAAGCCACTGGGCTCGCCTCAGAGGCACACGCGGTCGCCGCCGGCCTTCTTGGCCCGGTACATGGCCTCGTCGGCGGCGCGGATCAGCTCGTCGCGGGTCTGCGCGTTGTTCGGATAGCTCGCTATGCCCATCGAGTAGGCGATCGCGTCGATCCGCTCGCCGGTGCTCGCGACGAGCTCCATCGAGTCGAGCTTCTTCTTGATGCGCTCCGCAGCGATCAGGGCGCCCGCCGTGTCGGTCTGCGGCAGGACGATGAGGAACTCGTCCCCGCCGAGACGCCCGACGAAGTCCTCCCCTCGCGCCGCGGAGCGAGCCGTCTGCGAGATGCGCTGGAGGACCGTGTTGCCCGTCTCGTGGCCGAACGTGTCGTTGATGAGCTTGAAACTGTCGAGGTCAATGTAGATGACGGACAGCGGGGAGTCGTGCCGCTTGGCGCGCTGGATCTCCTCGTTGAGGCGCTGCTCGAGGTAGCGGTAGTTGTACACCCCCGTCAGCTCGTCCACGAAGGTGAGCATCTCGATCTTCTCGCGGGCCTCGTGGCGCATCCGCTTCAGACACTGGAGCAGCCCGACGCACAGCACGATGGCGGCCAGGCCGAAGAAACAGAGGCTGCCAAGCTCGACCGGCGTGATCGTCTCCCGGAGGACGACGAGCCGCAGCCCCAGGTAGCTCAGGAGAGACAAGGTGAGAATGAGCATGAGGATGAAGACGGAGCGCAGGTTCGCATGGAGCGCGTGGAGCTCTTGGACGCGGAACGCGAACTTCTTGCCCACCGTGGTGAGGTCCTGAGTTGCGGGAGCTCGGGCTGCGGACGCCGCAGCCCCTCGCTACGAGCGGAAATGGTGGTCGCGGATGGCTTTGGCGCTCTCGAGCCAGCCGAGCAGCTCCGCCTCCTCGCCCTCCGTGAGGATGCGCCGCAGGGTCCGGATCTCCCGGTCGAAGTGGCTGAGCGCATCCAGGATCCGTTCGCGGTTCTGGAGGCAGACCTCGGCCCACATGCGCGGGGCGCCAGACGCGATGCGCGTCGTGTCGCGAAACCCGGAGCCCGTGCACGACATGGAGTCCGGAACCGTCACGTTGACAATGGCCGCCGCCACCAGATGGGGCAAGTGGCTCGCATAGGCCACAAGGCGGTCGTGCTCGTTGGGGTCCACGACTCGCACCCGCGCCCCGGTCGCCTGCCACAGCTCGGTCAGGGCCGTCAGGGCGCGCGGATCGGTCCGCGGGGTCGGGGTCAGGAAGCAGAGCGCCCCGTCGAACAGCTCGGGGGTCGCCTCGTCCACGCCGCGCTTCTCGGACCCAGCCATCGGGTGGGAGCCGATGTAACGCCATCCGTCGCCCGCGAGCTCCTCCAGGGCGCGGACCAGTTTCGCTTTCGTGCTGCCCACGTCGGTCAACAGGCTGCCCCGCGGCAGAGCGCCGAGCACCGTCCGGGCCAGCTCGACCATCACGCCCACCGGGGTGGCCAGAATGGCCAACTCGGCGTCAGCCACGCCGGCCTCGATATCGGTCGTGCCTTCGTCGATGGCGCCCAGAGCCGCTGCCCTGTCCAGCGAGGCCTGCCGACGGCCGATGCCCACGACCCGGCGCGCCAGCTTGCGCTGCCGAGCCGCCAGGCCGATCGACCCGCCGATCAACCCCACCCCCACGATGGCGATCGTCCGGAACGGCAGCACCCCCAGCCCTGAGATGACCATGTCCTCCGGGCCTCCAGGCCGGCAGGCCATGCGGGCCTGTCGACGCGAGGGAGTCTATCAGATGGTCCCATGGCTGTCAATTCCTTTCTCGGCGCCGTTCGCGGAGTATGGCCCCCAGTTGTGGGGGCTCGGTGGCGGATTCCGGCACTCGGATTGGCACTGTTCCTGGCACGCGGCGCTGCGATCGCGGGCATGCAAGAACCCGTGCCAGTCCGAGTGCCGAGGGGGAACCTTGCTCCCACCACTGGGGGGCGTACTCCGGCTCGGCTTCGGCTTGATTGCGCTCGCATCTTCTGGTAGCATTGGGTGAATCCTTGGAGGATGCGTCGCGGGATCGGCAGCTTGGGGGCGAGCCGTACGATGGCGCCGCGGTCGCCATGAGCGCAACCGGCAAGTGAGCGGAGACGGCTATGCCGGCCCAGTACGCCGATCTCTACCACGCAGAGGGGCTTCTCTATCGCGGCGGGTTCGCCGAGATCTGGCGCGCGAGCGGGCCGGATGGGAAGGTCGTGGCCATCAAGCGGCTCCGACTCGACAAGCTCCGCGACCGCGCCGCCGTCCGCTCCATTTACCATGAGGCCAGGATGGCAACCGGCCTCGACCACCCTAATGTCGTCAGGGCCCTCAACTTCTTGCCCGGCCCCCCATTTCCGACGCTCGTCATGGAGTATTTCCCCAGCCGCAACCTCAAGGTCCGCATTCTCGACCGCCGAGGCGATCGGCTCCTGACGTCGCGGTGCAGCGACATCTTGCAGCAGATGGCTCAAGCCCTTCTCTACGTCCACGAGCGCGGCATCATCCACATGGACATCAAGCCCGAGAATTTCCTCCTCTCGGACGACGGCTGGGTGAAGGTCACCGATTTCGCCCTCTCGGCCACGGCCGCCAGGTCGTGGCGCCGCTTCCTGCCCGGGCCGCGCCACATTGCAGGCACCCTCCCCTATATCGCTCCCGAGACCCTGCGACGCCGCCACCCCGACTTCCGCACCGACATCTACTCCTTCGGCGCCACCGTCTTCGAGCTGCTCACTCGCCGGCCCCCCTTCATCACGAGCGACCGCGATGAGCTCCCCAGCATGCACCTCCATCAGCCCCCGCCCTGGCCGTGGACCTACAACAAGAACCTCACCCGCGAGGTCAACGACTTCGTGCTGGCGATGCTGGAGAAGGACCCGGGCCGACGGCCTCAGACCATGCTCGACGTGGCGACGCGGCTCAAGCGCATCCGCATCTTCGAGAAGGCCCCTGCCGAGGAGGCCCCTGCCGAGGAGGCCCCACGATGAGCACCCCCAGCGGGCCGGACTTCGAACGGCCGCTTCTCGACCTCGCGAAGAAGATCCAGGAGCTCGAGGAGTTCCAGGCCAGCAAGGGCGTGGACCTCGCCGAGACCATCGAGCAGCTCCGCGCGGAGCAGGGACGAGTCGCCCGCGCCATCTACGCCAACCTCACCCCCTGGCAAGAAGTCCAGGTCGCTCGCCACCGCGACCGACCCTCCACCGTGGACTTCATCGCCATGATGTTCACCCACTTCCTGGAGCTTCATGGCGACCGCCTCTTCCGCGACGACGGCGCGGTCGTCTGCGGACTCGCTCGCCTCGAGGGCCAGCCCCTCCTCGTCATCGGCCATCGCAAGGGCAAGTCCACCCGCGAGAGCATCGCCTGCAACTGGGGTTACACCCATCCGGAAGGCTACCGCAAGGCGATCCAGAAGGCCCGCATGGCGGAGCGCTTCCACCTCCCCATCATCCTGTTCGTCGACACCCCCGGCGCCTTCCCGGGCGTGGGAGCTGAGGAGCGTGGCATCGCTCATTCCATTGCCGAGAACATCGCCGAGCTCTCGACCCTCCGGGTCCCCCTCCTCTGCGTGATTCTGGGCGAGGGCGGCAGCGGCGGGGCCCTCGGTATTGGAGTCGGCGACCGCCTCCTGATGCTCCAGCACGCCTACTTCTCCGTCATCACGCCGGAAGGCTGCTCCGCCATCCTCTTCAAGAGTCTTGACAAGACGGAGGTCGCCGCGGCTGCCCTGCGCCTGACCTCGAAGGACATTCGCGAGCTGGGCATCGCCGACGAGATCGTCGAGGAGCCGGATCTCGGCGCCCATCGGCAGCCCCGGGAGGCCGCCGACCGCCTCAAAGCCGCCCTGCTTCGCCGCCTCAAGGAGCTCATGGCCCTCCCCATTGACGACCTTCTGGCCAAGCGCTACGAGAAGTATCGGCGCCTCGGCGCCTTCCTGACCGGCAGCTAAGCTCCCGCTTTGCCTGGACGACTCTCCCATGCGCATCGGCCTCGGCTACGACATCCACCGCCTGGTCCCGAACCGCCCCCTCCGCCTCGGAGGGATCGAGATCCCCTCCCCGGTCGGCCTCCTGGGCCATTCGGACGGCGACGTGCTCCTCCACGCCATCTGCGACGCGCTCCTGGGCGCGGCAGCCCTCGGCGACCTCGGCGAGCACTTCCCCGACACCGACCCAGCCCTTCGCGGGATCGATAGCGCGCGGCTCGTGGCCGCCACGCTGGAGAAGGTGCGCGCCGCGGGCTTCCGCCCCGGCAACCTCGATGCCAACATCATCGCCCAGCAGCCGCGCCTCATGCCCCACAAGCCTGCCATTCGCCGCCGCGTGGCGGAGCTCCTCGGCCTCGACCCCTGCTGCGTCAGCATCAAGGCCAAGACGGCGGAGGGCCTCGACGCCATTGGCCAAGGACAGGCCATCGCCGCCCAGGCCGTCGTCCTCCTCGACGAGATCGCGCGAGACAACCCCGCCGAGAAAACGGTATAATGCGCGAGCCGCTGCCCCACCCGAGGAACCAATGAGCATCGCCTACTACAACACCCTGACCAGGCGCAAAGAGCCATTCGAGAGCATCGAGCCCGGAGTCGTTCGCCTCTATAGCTGCGGCCCGACGGTCCATGACTTCGCCCACGTCGGCAACTTCCGGGCCTTCGTCTTCGTCGACGTCCTCAAGCGCCACCTCCTGCTTCGCGGCTACCAGGTCCGCCACGTCATGAACGTCACCGACGTGGGCCACATGACCACCGACGCCGACGAGGGCGAGGACAAGATCGGCAAGAGCGCCCGCGAGCGCGGCATCAGCCCCTGGGACGTCGTCAAGATGTTCACCGAGGCGTTCTTCGAGGACGCTCGGGCGCTCCGCATCCTGCCCGCGATGGTCTACCCCCGCGCCACCGAGCACGTGCCCGACATGATGCGCCTCGTCGAGCGCATCCTCGCCAACGGCTTCGCCTACGTGTCCAACGGCTCCGTCTACTTCGACCTCCCCAGGTTCCCCGCTTACGGCCGCCTTTCGGGCAACACGCTCGAGCGGCTCCAGGAAGGCGCGCGGGTGGAAGTCAACCCCGAGAAAAGATGCCCACACGACTTCGCCCTCTGGAAAGCCGCCCCGACCAGCGTCATGCAGTGGGAAAGCCCCTGGAGCGTCGGTGTCCCCGGCTGGCACATCGAGTGCACCGCCATGGCCATGCGCTACCTCGGCGACCAGATCGACATCCACACGGGCGGCGAGGACAACGTCTTCCCCCACCACGAGTGCGAGATCGCCCAGGCTTTCGCCGCCACGGGCAAGGACCCCTACGTCCGCACCTGGATGCACAACCGCCATCTCCTCGTCGAAGGCACCAAGATGGCCAAGTCCCTCGGCAACTTCTACACCCTCCGCGACCTGCTCCAGAAAGGCCATGCCCCCACCGCCATCCGCTACCTGCTCCTGAGCGGCCACTACCGCATGCCGCTCAACTTCAGCACCGAGGGCCTCGAGGCCGCCGCGACCGCCGTCCGCCGCATCAACGACTTCGTCGCCCGCCTCGCCGAGGCCCCCGACAGCGGGCCGGGGCCGGATGCCGGTCCCGCGTGCCAGAAGGCCAGGAGCGATTTCGCCGCCGCCCTCGACGACGACCTCAACATGTCCAGCGCCCTGGCCGTCGTCTTCGAGCTCATGCACGAGATCAACCGCCTGGAGCTCACCGCAGCCTCGGCCGGGACTGTGCGACAGGCGATGGCCTATTTCGACAGCGTCCTCGATGTGCTCGATGCTCGCCAGGAGACCCTCGACTCGGAGATCGAGCGCCTCATTGCGGAGCGGCTGGCCGCGCGCAAAACCAAGGAGTTCGCGAAGGCCGACTCGATTCGCAACGAGCTGGCCCGCCGTGGGATCGTCCTGGAGGACACCCCCCAGGGCATCCGGTGGCGACGCGCCCGCTGAGGGGTTGCCGGTGTTCGGTGCTCGGGTAAGGAGATGACGGTGCGGCGTATCCTGATCGTGCTCGCCGCGTCCGCGTGCCTGGCTCTTCCTGCGGTGGCCGGCGAGGAGAAGCCACGGCTGCGGGCCCGTTGGCGCCTCTGGCGCGCGCCGGCGTATCTCGTCATCGGCCTGCCGCGCGACCTTCTCGATGCCCCATCCAAACTCCTCAGCTCCATCCCCGTCTTCAACCGCGTCTTCCTCGCCCCTCTCGGCATCCTCAATGGCCTCACGACCCTCGCCTCCTGGTCCTTCACCTCCGATGGTCTCGAGGCCGGCTTCGAGGCCTGGGTGGCCTGCATCAACATGCGGCGCTCCTCCAAGCGTGCCCCTCCGCCCGCCTCGATCCAGGATCGCCCCTGGTGGAAGAACTACTTCCCCAACTGGCGCACCTTCCGCGTCGTCACCCTGGAGCCGGAGGAGGAGTAGCCGGGAACGAGCCGCGTCGGGACGAGGGATGCGTGGCCCATGTAGCACAGCCGCCTTCGGCTGTGCTACATGCGGATCTCACGTCCGATGCTGATCTTTGCCCGCATCTTGTGGGCTCGCCCTCGAGGGTGGAGGGTTTCGCCTGTTTCCCCGCTCCGCTTTGGATTCCCAGCGGAGCGGGGAGACAGGCCAAACCCCCTGTTTAGCACGGCGCCCCCTCAAGATGCGGGCGAAGATGAGCGTCCGATGAGGGGGTTCGCGCAGCAAAGGGGGAAAAGGGGGCATTCCACTTTCTCAGTAGTGTACCCGCGTGCCGATCACGCGCATCTGCACCAGGGTCACGAGGAGGATGATCACGAAGAGGATCATGGCCAGCGCGGAGCCGTAGCCCACCCGAACGCTCTGGCCTCCCTCCCCGTAGAAGGCGTTGAAGATGTAAACCGTGACCGTGTTCGCCGAGCCGGAGGCCTCCTTCGAGGCGAGGATGTAGACGTGGTTGAAGACGCGGAACGCGCGGATCACCGAGACAATCGAGAGGAAGTACAGCGTCGGCGAGATCAGCGGCACCGTCACGTAGCGCAGCCGTTGCCAGCCTGTGGCCCCGTCGATCGCCGCCGCCTCGTAGATCTCCTTCGGCACGTTCGTGAGCGCCGCCAGCAACACCACCACGTCGAAGCCCAGCGACTGCCACACCGAGAACGCCATCACACACACGAGCGCCAGACTCGGCCCCCCCATCCAGTCGGGCAGGCTGCCCCCGAAGTGCTGAGCCACGAGCTGGAAGACCCCCGTCTCCTCCTCCACCCAGCCTTGGGCCGGAAGCCCCACCTTCTTCATGACCGCGTTGGCCAGCCCCCAGTCATTGGGGGCAGGATACAGAATCCACAGCCACACCGCGGCCGCCGCCACGACCGACGTGATGTAGGGCAGGAAGTAGATCGTCCGATAGACCGCCCGCCCTCGGACCTTCTGGGCCAGAAGGTTCGCGATCACCAGCCCCAGCCCGATGCTCACCGGCACCGTCCCGACGACGTACCACACCGTGGAGACGAGGGACTGCCCGAACTTCGGGTCGGCGGTCAGCGCTCGAACGTAGTTGTCCAGGCCGACGAACTCCCCCTGCCTCAGCCTCCAGTTGAACAGGCTCACGTAGACGGCGTAGCAGACGGGGAAAATGCTGAAGACCGCCAGGATGATCGCCGCAGGCCCGATGTAGAGATACCCCGTGAGGTTCTCGTGCCGGCGCCGCTTCCTCGCTTCCACCGTCTCCTTCGCCATGGGGCTCCTTCTTTCGCGGCAGATTCTAGTCGCACCACTCGCCAGTGTCAAGGGCGTCCGGCTCCCCCGGCCGATCGTCGTCGTCCTCGCCGTCGTCCTCGTCCTCGACTCCTCTCTTGAGGCGCCCATGCCCCTTCTCCTGCTGAGAATGCCCAACGGCTCGACCCGCGAGATCCCCATCGGCAGGGGTCTCGTCATTGGGCGGAGCGCCTCCTGCGGAGTCCGTCTCGACGACGACCGCGTCTCCCGCCGCCACGCTTCCGTCTTCCGCGAGGGCGACGAGTATTTCCTCAAGGATCTCCGAAGCCTCAACGGCACTCGGCTCAATGGCCAGCCCGTCACGTTCGCCCACCTGAGCTTCGGCGACGAGATTGGGATTGGCCGTGCCCGCGTGTTCTTCGCCGACCGCGCGCCCAGCGAGCTCGTCGGCACCACCCTTGCGGGCTACCGCATCGGCGAGCAGATCGGCTCGGGCGGCATGGGCATCGTCTACCGGGCGCGCCAGATGAGCCTCGACCGCACCGTCGCCCTCAAAGTGCTCCACCCGCGGCACGTCGCCGACCGCCAGTTCATCGAGCGCTTCCTCCGCGAGGCCCGCGCCGCCGGCGCACTCGACCACCCCAACCTCGTCCACGTCCACGACGCCGGCCAGGCCGACAGCGTCTGGTTCTACGTCATGGAATACGTGGATGGCCCCACCGCCGCCGATGTGCTCGAGCGGCGGGGACCCTTCACAGCGCCCGACGTCGTCCAGGTCGCCACCCACGTCGGTGGCGCGCTGGGCTACATCCACGGCGAGGGCATCGTCCACCGCGACGTCAAGCCCGAGAACATCATGCTCGCCTCCGACGGCACCGCGAAGCTGGCCGACCTCGGCCTCGCGCGCCCCGTTGCCGCCCCGGCCACCGATGTCGAGCAGGGCGAGGACGGCCGACCCCGCGTCTGGGGGACGCCCGCCTACATGGCCCCCGAGGTGGCGCTGGGCCAGGAGGCCGACCCCCGCTCCGACCTCTACTCCCTCGGAGCCACGCTCTTCCACATGCTCACAGGCCGTGTCCCCTTCGCCGGCGAGACGTCGGCGGAGATCCTCACCCAGCACGTGACCGCCCCCCTGCCCGACCTCCAGACCGTTGCGCCGACTGCTCCCCCTGCGTTCGCCCCCATCATCGAGCGCCTCATGGCCAAGCGCCGCGAGCACCGCTACCAGAGCGCCGAGGCCCTGCTGGCCGACCTCTCCCTCGTGAGCCGAGCCCTTGCTTCCGCGAGCCGCGGTGTCTGACGAACCCCGCCTTGTCTCCGTTGCGTCTTTTGGTTATAAGCTATCTGTCGTCAGGTCTGTTGTCTCGCATCCTTTCGCGTGTTCCGAGGGCATCCTGAGGGTGCAACTGTGAAGTGTTTCGTCACCGGCGCTGCCGGGTTCATCGGCGCCCACCTGTCCCGTCGCCTCCTCGACGAAGGCTACGAAGTCGTCGGCATCGACTCGTTCACCGACTACTACCCGCGCGCGGTAAAGGAAGCTCGCGTCGGGTGGCTCCGCGGCCGGCCGGGCTTCACCCTTGTCGAGGGCGACATTCTGACCGTGGACCTCGACCCCCTGGCCGCCGGGGCCGAGTTCATCTTCCACGAGGCCGCGCAGGCGGGAGTCCGCGCGAGCTGGGGCCAGACCTTCCAGATCTACACCGACAACAACGTCCTGGCGACCCAACGGATGCTCGAGGTGGCCCGCCGCACCCAGCCGCGCAAGTTCGTCTATGCTTCATCCTCATCCGTCTACGGGGAGGGCCGCGACCGCCCGACGCGCGAGGACGACCCCAAGCGCCCCCTCTCCCCCTACGGCGTCACCAAGCTCGCCGGCGAGCACCTCTGCCACCTCTACCACCGCAACTTCGGCGTCCCGGCCGTCTCCCTCCGCTACTTCACCGTCTACGGCCCGCTCGGCCGCCCCGACATGTCCATCTGGAAGTTCACCCTCGCCCTGCTCCGCGACGAGGAACTCGTCCTCTACGGGGACGGCACCCAGTCGCGCGGCTTCACTTGCGTGGACGACGTCGTCGAAGCGAACCTTCTGGCCGCCCGATCGCGATTCACCGGCACTGTTTTCAACGTCGGCGGCGGCGGCTCCACAACCGTCAACCAGCTCATCCGCATGATCGAGCGGCTCGTTGGCAAGCGTGCCCGCGTCCGCCGCGAGCCCTTCGCCAAGGGCGACGCCCATCACACGCAGGCCGACATGGCCCGCACCCGTCGCCTCCTCGGCCTCAGGGCTTGCACCCCGCTACGAAAGGGGCTGCCGCCGACCGTGCAGTCCATCCGCGACTTCTCCCGCCTCTGATGGCTGACCTCGACGACGATCCGAGCCGCCTTGGTAGCACTTCAGCCGTCTGAAGTTCCGCCCCCACCGAGCTTGCCTCGGTGGAGCGATGATTGGCTACTACCCGCGCGGCGCCGACCCCTCCTCCCTCCGCCCGCCACAGGCGGGCGGGCGGAGGGAG
>Ga0315274_10008190_pt1 | contig 15145 bp, 22 predicted proteins | sample YL17G02_20_MG_FD_203700 | JGI IMG/M metagenome (GOLD analysis project Ga0315274, IMG submission 203700) | Sediment microbial communities from Yellowstone Lake, YNP, Wyoming, USA - YL17G02_20 | ecosystem: Environmental > Aquatic > Freshwater > Lake > Sediment | place: USA: Wyoming | collected... | reverse complement strand
CCCAAAATAATCGTTTGGATATTGGCGGGTAGATTGGAACTACCGACCTGCTATGATACAAGTCAAGTAGATCTTATGGCTACCTCCATAATCGAATACTCGGGAGATCGGAATATCTTCTCAACCTGCTATTCGTGGTTTTCCCACAGTTTACCCATTCGAAAAGTCGAAAATAGCGCCAACATTCTTCGGGACGTGTTAATTAACACATGGTCGGACGCGTCGTGCGCCTTATTTCGAATGTATCCGATTTTGATAATTCCAATATCCTCTTATCGATCCTCTATTTAACTGTTCATTCAATTACTGCTACTGCATACGGTTGTTTTGATATCTCTATGGCTCGTATGCGGACTGCCAATTTGCGGGCCACCGCCACAATCGCTTTCTTCTTGCTGCCCGAATTCTTCCAGACCCTGTGAAACTTATTTAATAAGACCGGGTCATGTTTGACGGCTCGCCAGGCACATTGGATCAACCAGCCTCTAACCGGGCCCGATCCCTGGCCGGTTATGTGTCCGCGGTGGACAGTCTCGCCGGTAGAATGTTCACTGCTGGTAAGACCAACATAGGATGCAAAGTGCCGGCCGCTCGGAAATCGAGTTAAATTGCCCCACTCCAAGGTAAACCGAATCGCCGATAACCACCCAATTCCCGGACAGCTTTGCTTTAAGGCCACCGATTCCCGATAATTATCCTTTTCACTTACCGCTTTCAATTGCGCCAATAAACCCAGACAAATCTGCTCCAGACATTCTATTGTCCGAAGATAAGCATCTAAACATACCTGTAATGGGGAAGATAGCTTCAACGACTTAAGCTTACGGTAATCTGCTGCCTTCCAGGCCCCTGATGGCAAATCGCCATTAAGCCCGTGCCAATCCAAAAACTTCCGAATCTGATTCTTGGTCGCCGTAATTTTATTCTGTATCTGCGAAAGGGTTCGGCTAATCTGCCGATCTTCTCTGTGTTCCTTATCCGGAATATGGCAACAGACATAATCATTATTCTCAAGAATCAAAGCCAAACGCCGGGCATCACCTCTATCGGTCTTAACCCGATTGACTTTCGCCTGGGTAACCGTGTGGGCCGGCGTCACAAAGCATTCTATCCCATCACCCCCGAGGAGATCGTGAAGCCAAAACCCCCCAAAGCCAGCTTCATAAATTACCGCGATTTCGCACTCCGGATATTTGCCCCGCAAATAATTCCTCAAATTATCGTATTGGGCAGGCATACTGGTCTCGGCGATTACCGTACCCTCGCTCCGAACACACAATTTCCAGGTCCGCTTCGAATCCTCTAACCCAACAAAAATCCGTTTGCCTTTAACGATGAAATCTTGCATCTTTCTCATGAGGCTACCTCCTTAAATTGTGACGTTTAACGATCATGTAATTTAATATTCTAATATCTAAAAGGTAGCCTCACCTTTTATTATAGATCCCTTTGCTCGTATACCATAGTATCTTCGGGTTATGAGCCGGATCTAATCCCCTCACACGGGACAATACCGAACAGCAAGGGACAATACGGGCAAAGACTTACGCCCTGTCTTCTTTGCCGGTGTTGTCCCGTTTTGTCCCGTATTACGATGTATTATGTTAGAAAAATGTTGGAAAACATAAGGGCCGGAAAGCAGATCGATTCCACTTTTTAGCTGCTCTTTACGGCAATGTCTTAACAATTGTTGGGTTTTGTCAAACATCGCCCAGCCTAATTTGGACCCATTATTAAATCCAATTAATAAATATTGACATACTTTTTTCCATTATTATATTCACATAGACGGATATGAGAATCCGAGGGTTGGCGCGGACGCTCATTAGTTGACAATATAAAGGAGAATAAATGTCCGAAATCAGAAAAAAATTAAGTTTCTTGGATCGATATTTGACCCTCTGGATATTTCTTGCGATGGCTATTGGAGTCGTAATGGGATACCTTATGCCGAATATTCCAGCTTTCTGGAACCGGTTTAATGCGGGGACCACCAATATCCCGATTGCTATCGGGTTGATCCTGATGATGTATCCCCCGCTAGCCAAGGTGCGGTATGAAGAAATGGGCCGAGTGTTTCGTGATTTTAAGGTTTTAAGCCTAAGTCTCATCCAGAATTGGGTCATCGGTCCCATCTTGATGTTTTTTTTGGCAATTGTATTTCTGCCCGCCTATCCGGAATACATGGTGGGGCTCATCATGATAGGATTGGCCCGCTGTATCGCGATGGTGATTGTCTGGAACGACCTTGCCTCGGGAGATCCCGAATACGCCGCTGGTCTAGTGGCATTTAATTCTGTGTTCCAGATTTTATTCTATTCTATTTTTGCTTGGATATTTGTAACCAAGCTCCCTCCGCTTTTTGGCCTTTCCGGCGCAGTTGTTGAAATAACGATTGGACAGATTGCCAAGAGCGTCTTCATCTATCTGGGGATCCCTTTTCTGGCCGGCATCATCACTCGCTTTTCTCTCATAAAAATGAAGGGCAAATCCTGGTACCATCAGAAATTTATCCCCAAGATTTCGCCTATCACACTAATTGCTCTTCTATTTACCATCATTGTCATGTTCTCGCTAAAGGGGGAGCACATCGTCAAAATACCCATGGACGTAGTCCGTATCGCGATACCGCTTCTAATCTATTTTGTCGTGATGTTTTTGGTAAGTTTCTACATGAGCAAGAAAGCCGGCGCCGATTATGGCAAGTCGACGACTTTATCATTTACGGCCGCTTCTAATAATTTTGAACTGGCCATCGCGGTGGCCGTGGCGGTGTTCGGCATTCATTCCGGCGTGGCCTTTGCGGCGGTTATAGGGCCGCTAGTTGAGGTACCGGTTATGATTGGGTTGGTCAATGTCGCGCTGTATTTCCGGCGACGATATTATTCTTCTGAGGTACTTATTAGCGAGAGGGAGGTTAGTCGTGCGTGAGATAGCGGATATATTCAAAGCCCTTTCTGATCCGACTAGGCTTAGAATTGTGGCCCTGCTGGCACAGGGGGAACTCTGCGTTTGTGACTTAATGGAAATCCTAAAATTGCCACAATCGACGATCTCGCGGCACATGGCTCGGTTGAAATCGGCTCGCATTATTAATGATCGCCGCCAAGGGAAATGGGTGCATTACAGCCTCCAAAATGGCAACTTGCCCGACAAAATACGGCATTTTTTGAAGACAGAACTTCCTGGCGACGAACCGCATAGATCTGATTTGAAAAAGCTCGAAAAGTACATGGTGAAGGACCGCTGCCAATGACCAGCCAATCCAAGCCACGCATCCTGGTTCTTTGCACACACAATTCCAATCGCTCACAGATAGCAGAAGGCCTATTGCGCGCGTTGGGTGGTAACAGGCTAGAGGTTTATTCTGCCGGTCTGGAACCTGGCCGCGTCAACCCGAATGCCATAAAAGTACTCAAGGAAATCGGTGTCGACATTTCAGGCCAACGCTCCAAGCATATCAACGAGTATGTTGGGCAAAAATTCGATTATGTCATCACTGTCTGCGATGAAGCGGCGGAAAACTGTCCCTTCTTTCCGGGAGAAACCACTCGGCTTCACTGGCCGTTTGAGGACCCCGCGAAATTCACCGGCACGGACGAGCAAGTTTTGGCCCAGTTCCATAGAGTCCGGGATCTTATCAGAAATAAAGTTTCACGATGGGTGGGCGAGCTCCACCTTTTGGGAGAATAGCTTCCATATCGTCTTCAAGTATTGGGATATAAGTTTTTAGGAAATTTGAAAATTAAGAATCGATTTTGAACAAAGGAGTAATCATGTTCAGCAAACGCGCGGCAAGCATAGCCTTGAGCCTGTTAATGGCTTCATCGACGGTTTGGGCATCGACAGCAAAAAATCTCGAGACAGCCGCCCAAAAAGGCCAGGTGGCATTTGTACTGGTTACTGATGGTTCTACCGCTGATGTTTCGAACGCAAAAACCACCATTCAAAGTGTGACTAAGCAAAACAAGAAATCCGTCATGGTCGAGCTCGACCGAAGCAATGCGGCCAATGCTGACATTGTTACAAAATATCGTTTAGCCTCGATGCCAGTACCAATGATCCTTGTGCTTAATCCTAGCGGGGCGATCAGCGGCGCAATCCAGCCCGATAAGGCGACCCCGGAGGCTCTCGCAAAAATGATTCCCTCACCTAAGAAGGCGGAGATTATCAAAGCACTCTCGGAAGGCAACGCGGTCTTTATCACGGTGTATCGCAAGGGCATGACATCGGTCGAGACGGTTAATAGCACATGCGCTATGGCCTGCCAGCAAATGGCTGGAAAATCAGTACAGGTGAAGGTCGATATGGATGACCCGGCCGAAGCCGGTTTCTTGACTGATATGAAAATTAACATGGTGTCGACCGAACCTGTAACGATGGTAGCCAATCCCCAAGGCCAGATCGCAGGCTCATTCACTGGCGAGGTGCAGGTTACTCAATTGGTCGCCTCCGCCACCAAAAAAGTGGGTGGCTGCTGCCCGAAGACCGTGGCTAAACCCGACGCCTCCTGTGGGCCCACCACGAAAAAGTGAAGGTCTGATAAATGAAGTTAAATACAATCATATGGAAGGAGCTGTGGCTTCGAAAATCACAGCTTATCTCTGCCCTTCTTGCTGTTACTTTAGGAATCGCGGTCATCGTAGGGATTCAGACCGTTTCAGTGGTGTCCGAGAAGGCGGTCAAGGTCAAGCTCGATAACCTTGGTGCCAACATCATGATCTTGCCGCAGGCGGCTTCGGTCGATGATTATTATTCGGCTGATATTGACGCCCCCACGTTTCCCGAGGAATATGTAGACCGGCTGACTAACTCGATGCTACCGGGCGTGGATAATCTGTCCCCACGGCTGACCCGCAGGATCAAGGTGAATGAAATTCCAGTAATATTGACCGGAATCCTTCCGGCAAATGAGTTGGCCTCCAAACCGATCTGGCAGACCGCCGGGCTGGTCGGCGAGGGCTTGAACCCAGCTTGTGATCCGAACGCTATGGCTAATAAGAGCTATGGCTACCAGGACGAGAAACTCCAGCGCAAAGCAGTCGATTCGCTAGCTGCCGATGAAGTCTTGGTTGGGAGCGTCATCGCGCAGCGGTTGAAGCTGACGAATGGGAAGTCCATTACCATGGAAGGCAAAAGTTTCACTATCGCCAAAATCTTGCCAGAAACTGGCACCATCGATGATAACCGCGTCTATGCGCATCTGCATGTTGTGCAAAATCTCCTGGGCATTAAAGGCCAGGTCAGCGCTATCGAGGTCATGGGCTGCTGCTCGGCCATATCCGATGGTCTTCTGGGGAAGATGCGCAATATCCTCCCCGATACCCGCATTACTACAATCAGTCAGATTGTCAATACGCAGATCGAGACTAACAATCTGATGGCAAAAATCTCCATGATATTTTTGGTGATAATTGTACTGGTGGGCGCAATAACGATCGGCAATTACATGTGGGCCAATGTCGAGGAACGGCGTAAAGAAATAGGTATCCTTATTACCATCGGCGCGAAAAAATCGAAAATCTACCGCTTGTTTTTGAGCAAATCAGTCATCCTGGGATTTGTCGGCGGTATCACCGGTTACATTCTCGGGACGCTGTCGGCTCTGGTTTTAGGACCGCAGTTGGCCGGGCTCAGTACCAGCCCGGTGCCGATCTATTTTGTGATTTCGATACTGGTGGCGGTCGTGATAGCGCTTTTGGGAAGCATAATTCCAGTTTATCGCGCCGCCAGACTTGACCCCGCTTTGATCATGCAGGAGATATAAACGATATGTTTACCTTGAAAAAAGTAGGTAAGATTTACAACAGCCGGCGAGGGACCGTTAAGGCATTGGATAATGTCTCGCTTAATATAGAGCAAGGGTCCTTTGTTAGTATCACCGGCAGCTCTGGCTCCGGCAAGTCGACCCTTCTTTTAACGCTTGGCGGCCTGATCCGTCCGACTGGGGGCCGAGTAGAATTTGGCGGAAAGAATCTTTTCGATTCATCGGAATTGGACTTGGCCGAATACCGGAGCAAAAGCGTGGGATTTGTCCTTCAGACATTCAACCTGGTGCCCTATCTCTCGTCTGCGGAAAATGTCATGCTGCCGATGATATTCAATTCATCCTCAAACGGTGATAAGCGCCCAAGGGCGGAAATGCTATTGGAGAGAGTAGGGTTGGATGGCCGTCAGGAGCATCTTCCCAGAGAGCTTTCGGTCGGGCAACAGCAGCGCGTGGCCATCGCCCGCGCCCTGGCCAATAACCCCGAGGTAATACTGGCCGATGAGCCAACCGGCAATCTCGACCCCACCCTGTCGCTGGAAATCCTGGAGATTTTGGAGGAATTGAACCTCAAGGAATCGAAGACCGTCATCATGGTGACGCACAGCCCCGAAGCGGCGAAATTTGGCAAGCGCCATTTGCACTTGAAAGATGGGATGCTTATAGATTGATATCGAAGCTGGTCAATCTACGCTGCAAATGGAAAAAGGATAGTGAATGAAACCAGGAATCAAAACAATAGTAATAATTTTTATACTTATCATGGCGTTGCCAGGGCTAGTTTGGGCCGGAGCGAAGCTGACCATACCCCAGCCGGAGTTTGATTTCGGCTACGTGCCCCAGGCCTCTAAGATCTCCCATGACTTTTGGCTGTATTCGACCGGGGATGATACGCTTAAGATCCTCAAGGTTAACCCCGGCTGAGGCTGCACCAAGGCGCCTCTTGAAAGAGAGGTACTTGCTGTAGGTGACAGCACACGGCTCGAGATTATTTTCAATACCGGCAATTACCGCAATGCCATGACCAAGTCCCCCTCGATTCAAACCAATGAGGGGCCGCAAAATCAGTCTGTCCGAATAAAATCCCAAATCTTCACTAACTCGGATTCTACGTTTCCGATCACGCTGAAGCCTTCCAAGATCGCCTTTCCCGATTCCGGTGAGGTCATGATAGTGGAGCTATATTTTACTATCACCAATGTTTCCAAACAGGATTTAAGGCCCACGCTTATAAGCTCGCCTAAATCGCTGGTCTCCGTGACGCTGCCGAAATCGATTCCGGCGGGTGGGTATGCCGACGGCAGCATCAAGCTGAAAAACGCGGGCCAAAAGAAGGGTTTTGAGAAATCGGTTACGATACAACTCAACGACGACGCCGATACTCGCTTCACGATACCGGTCACGCATGGTTCCGTTGCGCCGGTTGCGCTTCCAGCCAAGGGGCAAGCCGGTCATTAGAATGATGCTTCATAATTCGATTTACTTTCGATCGGGAAGATATTACTGTCCTTGACGATGTTGTCTAATTGTCGATTGGGAACGATGCTGATGCGCACGTTCCAGCGGGTTAGTGCGGCACGGTATCACGAAGGAACTCCCGAATAGACCAGCGCAAGGAATTGAGATTGAATGTGATATGGTAGAGGAGAAGATATGAACGACGAGGAGAATAAGGGACAATCGCCATGCTGCCAAGGTGGCGATTGCTGTTCGCAGGCTGAAGCCCCGCGGAATAAACGCGGAAATCGTTGGAAAGCTCTCATTTTCGCTGCGGTGATCTTGTTGGCCTGCGCCGTCTCGGCCTATTCGCTTTTCCGGCAGCGGCCCGCTGCGGTCGGTTCAGGCTGCTGTCCCCCAGGTTCCGCCGCGTCCTCCGGAATTGGAAAGGGCGCGACCGCCGAGGGGCTGGGAGAAATGCTGGCCGGAGCAAATTTGGCGCTCATTGTATTCCCGCGCACGGGAGATTCGCTTCCCCCATATATCGGCGCGGCCCTTGACTCGGTCAAAGCCGAAATCGGGATCGATAAGCCAGGCCTGCAACTGCTCACCCTCTATCGTGAAAATCCAGCCTATATCGTGGCGATCAACCAATACAATATAGATGAGTATCCGGCGGTTTTGGCTTTAGGCAATAACTGTAACAGGGTTTTAACGCAAAGCGCTATCAATAGGGATTTGATGCTTGACCTCTATCGCCAGAGCGCGGCGGCCGGTCCGGCCTGCTGCCCCACGGGAAACACAGCAAAATAATGGAATGGATTGAGAGCGTCTTACGGTCACCCGGTTTTAACGCCGCCGCTTTTCCCGCTGCCTTGGCGCTGGGGTTTTTGACTGCAGTAACCTCCTGTTGTAATTTCGGCATCATCGCCGCGATTGCGGGGTACGCGGGCAGCCGCGATGAGGCGTTTCGCAGCCGGCAAGCGCTTTCCATGTCCTTCTTTTTTTTGATCGGCACGGTGATTTCGCTCTTTGCGCTGGGACTTCTGATCGGCCATTTCGGCGGGCTTATGGGAGCGGGCATTCGGCGCTATGGCACGTTAATTTTAGGATTTGCGGTCATCATCGCCGGATTAGTGGCGTTGAAGCTGGTGCCATTTCGCCTTCCCTCGGTTGACGTATCGAACATGAAACGGTTCGGCGGGCGTTTCGGCCCGGCCGTGTTTGGGCTGGCTGTGGGCATGGCAAGCATCACCTGCACCCTGGCCTGCTGCAGCCCCTTGTTTGCGGTTGTGCTTGGCCTGGCAGCAGTGCGTGGCCAGGCGATCTGGGGAGCCTCGATTTTGGGCTCGTTCGCTCTGGGGTATGGCGCCCCTTTAAGCGCGCTCATGCTCGGCCCGGGCCTTGGTCGTACGACATCGCTAGCCCAGCGGGTGCTTGAGCCCATACGTATCATAAGCGGGATTGGGCTTATCGGCGCGGGATTCTGGCTTTTGGCGACTATGTGAAGGAAATAATTTTAATCGGGGCTTTTGTAAAAATGGTTTTTATGAATTGGAAAGTGAGCTGACGTGAATGACAACGGTGAAAAACCGACATATTCGTTATAGCGTATCAATAATAATTTTGGGATTAGTGGTATATTTAGCATTGGGGTTTGGGGCCCGCACGTTTGAGGCCTACTGCCCCTTCGGCGGCGCCGAGAGCCTGTGGGGGCTCTTTACCACCGGCAATTTCTCCTGCACCCTTGGCCCGCTCAATTTATCGCTCATGATCGCCCTGATCGGGCTGGTAGTCATCTCCAAAAAATCATTTTGCGGCTGGGCCTGCCCGATCGGGTTTTTAGGAGAGCTTTTCGGTAAAGCGGGCAAAGCCGCCTGGAAAAAACGCCCCAAAGTGCCACGCCGCGCAAATGCCTGGATAAAGATTATGCGTTATGTAGTACTGGTCGCGGCTCTTTATTTCACTTACCGAACCGGAGAATTAATACTTCGAGGATATGACCCGTTTTTCCTGATATTCTCGGGATTCGGGCACGGCAGCATCGGTATGATCTCCGTGATTGTCTTGTCCCTGACCGCCATCGGAGCGCTGCTCATCCCGATGTTTTTTTGCCGCTACCTCTGCCCGCTGGGCGCGGTGTTCGACCCGTTCAGCAAATTGGGACTTATCAAGGTTATCCGGAATGAGGAATCATGCACCGCCTGCGGAACGTGCGGCGATTCCTGTCCGCACGATATCCCGGTGCAGACGTATCAGAAGGTAAGGCATCGCGACTGCACCAACTGTCTTGAATGCATCGACGCCTGCCCGGATAAAGGCACATTGCAGCTTCGGGCGGGGCTGTAGGAGGAGAATATGAGAATACCTGGATTTATTATTCCGATATTTATAGCGGTGGCACTTACCGGCGGATATTTTTTAAGGACGGCCTTTACGCAGCCGACGACAAGCGTGATCCACGCAGACCAGAGCGGCAAGATGTCCGTTTTTGTGGTGGACGGTTTGAAATGCGGAGGCACAGCCTCGTTTTTCTCGTCGCTGTATGACAGCATTCCCGGAATATATGGTATCACGACCTATGCCACTGAGCATAAGGCGGTGTTCAACTACGAACCGGAGTTGATCAGCCAGGACAGCATCAAGGCGGTCATGGAGGCGACCATTTTTTTCAACGACGGTACCAGCGGCCAGGTTTTCAAATGCCTGTCGGTGGAGTGATTCCCTAAAAGCAGGAGGCTCTTTATGAAGCGCTTAAGCATCACGATTGTTATTCTCTTTACGGTTTTTACGATGGCCTGTAAGAAATCATCGGACATCTCTACAAGCGGGGGTCCACGCACTAATTCAGGCACGACGCAGTCTGCCCCCGCCCGATCTCAATCATCGGAAACTGCGCCCGTCTTTGAGGAGAATATTCCCGAGGCCATGCCGCCATATGCGGCCCCTCAACCCATCGCCGCGGCAGGCTTGAATCCGCCGCATGGGCAACCGAACCATCGCTGCGACATCGCCGTCGGAGTCCCACTTGATTCGCCTCCGGGGACAGGGAAGACACCACCTGTTAGTTCGCAGCTGAATGCCCCAGCCCAGACTACCACCACACCGACAGCTCCCGGCATGAATCCGCCGCATGGGCAACCGAATCATCGCTGCGATATCGCCGTGGGTGCGCCGCTCGATTCGCCTCCGGGGACGAAACCGACATCACCCGTTGTCTCTGGGCAAAACATTCCGTTGCAGACTGCCACCTCGCCGATCCCGACCGCTACCACGCCGACGGCTCCGGGTATGAATCCACCGCACGGGCAGCCGGATCATCGGTGTGATATCGCCGTGGGGGCGCCGCTCGATTCGCCTCCGGCAAAATCGAAGTAATTTCTTCAGCGACGGCACCAGCGGCCAGGTGTTCAAATGCCTGTCCGTGGAGTAGTGTCTTAAGGATGAAAGCATGAAGATAGAACTCTTTTATTTTGAAGGGTGCCCCAACCACGAGCCGACCGAACAGCTGCTGCGGGAGGTCATGGCCGAATTGGGCATCGACGCGGAGATAACAGCTGTCAATGTGGCGACCGAAGCAGACGCCATCGCCAGAAAATTCTTGGGTTCGCCATCTGTCCGCATCAACGGCCGGGACCTGGAAATAGAAGAGGACGAGTCCACGCCATACTCGATGCGCTGTCGCGTCTATCATGGCCGGCAGGGTCTATCCGGAGTGCCGCCCATGCAGATGATTAAGGCAGCGCTCTTGAAAGCGCTGCCGAAGCCCTGAATGGGATCCGCTACATGCGGAAATAAAATTCACCCACGCATTACCAGCCTTCAAGGTAATCAACCTAATATATTGTCAAGCAACTAGTTACTATAGCTATGAACCATAGCAAAATATTGTGAAAAAAAGCACTTGACTTTTAATGCTTATGTGGTAATATTGCCACATAGGAGAGTAAAGAAATGAAAAATCAATTTGAACTAATCACCCTCAAGGCCGATATCCTCAAGGCTCTGGGACATCCCACCAGGCTCTTGATGATCGAAGTCTTGTCAAAGGGCGAAAAATGTGTTTGCGAACTCAATGAACTGGTGCCCGCCGATCACTCCACCATATCCAAGCACCTGTCGATCCTGAAACAGGCGGGGCTGGTGTACGATCGCAAAGATGGCTTGCGCGTCTATTATCGCCTGGCCTGCCCCTGCATAATGGATTTTCTTGGGAGCGTGAACAAGGTGATCGAATTCCGAGCCAAAAAGGATTTGGCGGCTCTGAAAGCATAATATTAAAAGGGACGTCCATTAATGTCAAAAGATATTAAGAAATTGCTGCTAATAGTGGCTGTATTTCTGGCGGCTTACTTTATGCCCCTTGGCGACGCAGCGGCGGGCATGCGCTTCAAAAACTCGCTATTTGAGTCGCTGGCGATGCTGAACGATTACGCCCGCCAACACGTTCTCTTATGCCTGGTGCCGGCCTTTTTCATCGCCGGCGGCATTTCAGTTTTTGTGAGTCAGGTATCGGTCATCCGGTATTTTGGGGCCAAGGCCAACAAAGTTCTCTCATACTCCGTAGCCTCTGTTTCGGGAACGATACTGGCGGTCTGCTCCTGCACCGTGCTGCCGCTTTTCGCCAGCATCTATTCACGTGGCGCGGGGATCGGCCCGGCCACCGCTTTTCTCTACTCCGGCCCGGCCATCAACGTCTTGGCGATAATTCTCTCGGCGCGGGTGCTGGGAATCGAAATCGGCATTGCCCGGGCAGTCGGGGCGGTGCTCTTTAGTGTCATCATTGGCCTTACCATGAGCTTCCTTTTTCGCAAAGAGGAAGCGGCGAAGGCAGCGGCAGGCGAGCTTGCAATGTCCGATATCGAGGTCCCGGCGAGATCGCTATGGAAGGAAGTTGTGTTTTTTGCATCATTAGTAGGAATACTGGTTTTCGCCAATTGGGCCAGGCCGGGAAACTTCGAAAACAATATTTGGGCAATGATCTTCAGCGGGAAATGGTTTATTGTGGGTGGATTCGCCACCGTACTTACCTATAGCGCGACTACTTGGTTCGGAAAAGAAGAGCTTAAGGGCTGGGTGCGTTCCACCTGGGAATTTGCGCTGATCATCCTGCCTTTGCTATTCTTTGGCGTACTCATATCGGGATTCTTGTTTGGACGGCCTGGCCACGAGGCGCTTATCCCCTCATCGTGGGTAACGGGCCTGGTGGGAGGCAATTCGCTCTGGGCAAACCTGTTTGCGTCGGTTTCCGGAGCTCTCATGTACTTTGCTACTTTGACCGAGGTGCCGATCCTGCAGGGACTCATGGGGGCGGGCATGGGCAAAGGCCCGGCCCTGGCGCTCCTGTTGGCCGGTCCGGCCTTAAGCCTTCCGAGCATGATCGTCATCCGGCAGATCATGGGCACGAAAAAAATGTTAACATTTGTATCATTGGTAGTCATACTTTCGACGGCAGCGGGAATGATTTATGGCAGCATCTAAAACGAGATCTCATGCACTTTGTGGCGCAGCTTTTATAATCACGCTTAGCGCACTAATGTTATCAATCCTGTGTTCCTCACTACAAGCGGGGGAATTTGACAAACAAAAGTCTCAGGACGCGGATTCTACGGCTGCAAATTCGTCAAATTATATCCCTAAGAGTGATTCCCTGGCGTCATATCTCAAATCCGGCAAGCCGACGCTGGCCTTCTTTTATTATTCCGTGGCCTGCTCGTGCACTGCGGCCCGATGCGCCATCGCTGCGGCTTCCATCGATAGTATTCCCGCACTTACAAGCGCCAACGATTCCCTGAATTTCGTGAAGATCGATGCCTATCAGGAAAGCGATGTCGAGGTGCCTTATAACCTCATGATCATGCCGGCAGTCGTCTATTACGATAAAAGCGGGAAGGAGATCAACCGGCTCGAGTGGGGCACCAGCCGCGAGGCGATCAAGATGTTGATCGAACACCCGGAGACAAAACAAATCCCGTTGGATTAGGGGGTAAGGATAATTCTATGTCTAAGGTTGGAATATTGCCCTGCGGAGGGGCCTGCAATGTGGGAATGATATCAATTAAGGCCACGGTGCGGCTTTTGAAAAACAATCAGAATGTCGGATATGTATGCCCGTTAGGCTTGCCGTTGGGTCTCGAGAGCATCGTATCCAAAGCAAGGGCATTTGATAAGCACATTGCCCTGAATGGCTGTGAGCTTGAGTGTGCCAGCAAGGCCCTGCAATCTATAAATATCGAGCCCGACAGAAAAGTGCATATCATGAACGAATATAAGATCGCTAAAAACAAAAATTTCGATGATGAAACCGGGCTGGATTTGATCGTTGAGGATCTGATAAAAGAAATTCAAAAGTTGAGTTTTGATAAGCCTTAATATAGGAGAAATAAGATGAAAATCCAAGTATTGGGCACTGGCTGCCCCAAATGCAAGAAGACCGCTGAGGTCATGAAAGAGGCCGCAACCAAAATGGGGCTGGCGGAAGGCACCGATTTTGTTCTGGAAAAGGTTGAGGCCATCCCCGAGATTATAAAATTCGGTATTACCATGACCCCCGGCGTGGCCATCGACGGCAAAGTCATCACCTCCGGCCGGGTGCCATCAGTGGCCGAGGCCACGACTATGATCACCAATCATTTGAGCCAGGAGGCATAATGAAACGGCAACACGTTATTTTAGCCGCACTTGTGATAGTATTCTCATTGGCCGTGTTATTGGGCAGCGGCTTGATAAATCTTGGTTCGCTTACCGCATTTGCGACAGAGAAAAAAGCTGTCGAAACAGTGGTATCGGGTAAAATTCCTAAGATGCTCGATCTAGGCAGCAAAAGCTGTATCCCCTGCAAAAAAATGGCGCCAATTTTAGACAGTCTTCGCGAGGAGTATAAAGGCAGGGCGGAGATAATGTTCATAGACACCCGTGAAAACCGCAAGGCCGCAGCCGACTACAAGATCACCTTGATCCCGACACAGATTTTCTTCGATACCTTGGGAGTCGAGAAGTTTCGCCATGTTGGTTTCTACCCGGCTGATTCAATCGTGACACATCTTAAAGCACTCGGGGTTAAATAGCAATGGAGGCGATTGCTACCTTCGTTCAGAACAATCCATCTTTAGCCATAATTGCCGTATTCGCGGGCGGATTGATCTCGGCCGCCTCCCCCTGTGTACTGGCAGTCATCCCCTTGGTAATTGGGTACGTCGGCGGCTACTCGCAAGGCAACAAGAAGAAAGCCGTGGCCTATTCGCTTGTATTCGCGTTCGGCCTTTCGATCGCTTTTACGCTACTGGGGGCGGCCGCCGGTTTCATCGGCTCGTTCTTAGGGCTGACCGGCAAGTATTTCTACTGGGCAATCGCGGTCATTGCCATACTCATGGGACTGTCTCTTCTAGGGCTTTACGAGATCAGGTTTCCTTTCAAAAGCAAGATGCAGGTGAAGACCGGCGGTCTTGTCGGAGCTTTATTGATGGGGCTTTTGTTTGGGGTGGCTTCCTCGCCATGCGCCACGCCGGTGCTGGTGGTGATACTCGCCTATGTCGCGACCAAGGGACAGGTATTATATGGCACGTTACTGCTATTCGTGTACGCAATCGGCCACTGCGCGCTTATCGTTCTGGCAGGCATCGTGACTGGGTTTGTGGAATCGTTTGCCAAATCGAAAGGCGCTACCGGCTTTTCGACTTATGCCAAGAGACTCTCCGGAGCGCTGATAATCCTGGTAGGGGCATATGTGTTTTATGTGAATTTCTGAGGCGATAAAACTAATGATGAGTTATTGAAAACTTCACACCCAGCAAAATGCTTATAAGCCTTGGAATGTTTCCGGCCAGTGGAGCCGGTTTTTTCAGTTTGAATCATGATCTCTCGATTATCGGACCTTCGGGTTTGGGACCCGACGGTTTTTGATCTATAGTTGCCCATTTTGTTGATTTTTAAACTTCGGGT
>Ga0315274_10008189_pt1 | contig 15145 bp, 9 predicted proteins | sample YL17G02_20_MG_FD_203700 | JGI IMG/M metagenome (GOLD analysis project Ga0315274, IMG submission 203700) | Sediment microbial communities from Yellowstone Lake, YNP, Wyoming, USA - YL17G02_20 | ecosystem: Environmental > Aquatic > Freshwater > Lake > Sediment | place: USA: Wyoming | collected... | reverse complement strand
CGTGAGACGGCCGCCCAGTAGGTCCGAAATGATCTCGGGCTTACGGTTGTGTGCCTCGGGACTCTCGGCGATGTTCGGCGGGAAATGCTCGACGCCGATACGTTCCGTCCGACAGAGAATGGTTGCGCGCTCGACGACATTGCGCAGTTCGCGGACGTTCCCCGGCCATGAGTACCGCCGCAGGGCATCGAGAGCGGCATCGGTGAATCCCGCGAAAGAACGATGGCTGCTTCGCGCGAAGAACGCCAACAGCCGCTCGGCAAGGGGCACGATGTCCTCGCGTCTTTCGCGCAACAGCGGGAGGTCAATCTGCACTACGTTGAGTCTGTAGAAGAGGTCTTCTCGAAAGCGGCCTTCTTTCACTGAGCTCTCAAGATCGAGGCCCGTGGCGGCGACGATCCTCACATCGGCCCGGCGGGTGAGATGGTCGCCCAATCGCTCGTATTCTTTGTCCTGAAGGAAACGCAGCAGCTTGGGTTGCAGCGATAACGGGAGGTCGCCAATCTCATCGAGAAGTAATGTACCTCCCTCGCAGGCGGCAACGCGTCCCGGATTGTCGCGGATGGCCCCCGTGAATGCGCCTCTCGCGTGGCCGAACAACTCGCTCTCGAGCAACTCGGCGGACAGCGAAGGGCACGACACGCAGGCGAACGGTCTGTGTGCACGCGGGCTCCAGCCATGAATGGCGCGCGCCAAAACACTCTTGCCCGTGCCGCTTTCGCCTCGCAGCAGCACCGTTGCATCCGACGCGGCAACTTGCTGCGCCATGCTCAGCGCCCGCTGCATTGCAGGACTTGCCGACGTGAAGTCCACTTCGGGATTGACTCGCTGCAGGTCCTCCTGGAGCGCGGAGAGCTTCTGTTCCAGCGCCTTTAGCTGCGACACCTTGTCCACCGCCAGATTGACCTGGGCCGGGGTAAACGGTTTTGGGATGTAGTCCGTGGCTCCCCGGCGCATCGCCTCGACGGCAGTGTCGATTGAGGCGTATGCGGTGATGACGACAATCTTGAGCCACGGCGCAACGGACAACAGAGCCGGAATCAGGTCAAGGCCGCTTTGAAGCCCGAGCCGCAGGTCTATGAAAGCGACATCAAACGATTGGCGGGACGCCTCCGACTCGGCATCCTGGAAGTTGCTCACCGCAACGACTTGATGTCCCTCCGATTCAAGACAAACAGACAAGGTCTTTCGGATATTCACCTCGTCATCCACGACAAGAATGGTCAGATGAGCTTTTCCCGATGTCTCCGCCATATGTGATCTTCTCTTGACCGCGACAAGGGGCTGCAACCCCTTGTCCGTTTTAAGTAGGGTCCGTTTCTCCGAAACGGCGCCAGCCCGCTCAATTCACATGGTACCAGAGCGTCACGCTTAAGGAAAACGCGGGAGAGACGAGCAGCACAGAACCACCGCACGAATGGGAAGGGTCAGTGGTGATCTCTCGGGAGATGCAGAGGCCGGAAGAGCCGCTGGCGCAGTTGCGGTTCGCGCAGGAGGACGCCTTGGAGGAATGAGAAACTGTAGGTGAGGTGGCCCTCGTAGCCGCAGGTGTTGCCTTGCCAGTCGAAGAACTCGGCCCCGCGCGGGTACTGATCCACGACGCCGTTCTGAAACGCGCCGCCGTTCGGGAAGACGCCGCGCCGCTGACGTTCGAGCATCGCATTGAGAATCACGTCGCCCTTGTCGCGCTCTCCGGCCATATAGAGCGCGGTCATGAAGTGCACGGCGTCGCTGACGCAACATCCTCCGTTGAGGTACTTCCCAAAGGTGTCCGTACCGTCGTCCCTTTCGGGTGCGCCGCAGATCGATGAAGCTGGCTCGCCAGGCTTGGCCTGCAAGTAGTCGCCGCGCCGGACGGGCACGAGTGTGAGCGGCACTCCCAAGTCGAAGCGTGTAAAGCCGGCGTCTTCGATCTTCTTCCAGAGCCGCAGCAGGATTTCGCGCGCTTCCGTGGGATTCACGAGTCCGTATTCGATTGCGAGGCCGTTAATCATCGGCGATGCGAGGTTGTGGAGTTCTCCGTCCTCGCTTTTCCACCATGCCAGCCAGCCCGTTGAAGGGTCATACAGGGTCTTGAAGAACGCCTCTCTCAAACGTTCCGCGAGTTGCGAATACCGCGCGTTTGGATCCCGGCGTCCCAACTTCTCTTCGAGGTCCGCCAAACATCGCCATGCCCGGTACGTCAGGATGTTGCTGTACGCATCCTTGTAACCGGCATTGATGGTATCGTACGCGGAGGCGCTTCGGGCGGGTGCGAACAGTGTGCCGTAATTGCCGCTGTGGGTGCACTCCACGAGACCATCGGCGTCGGTGTCGCGCTTGGCAAGGTAGTCCGCGATGAACTCGAGTCGATCAATGCGTTGCTCGAGCCACGCCCTGTCGCCCGTGGACTCGACGTAGTCCCACGCGGCGATCAAGGGGCTCGCGTTCGCATCGAGCATGTCGCCGTAATCCCAATAGGCGATCACCTCGCCGGTGGGCCGCGTCCGCTCGGTGATCCAGTAATCGATCGTGCGGCGTACGTGGGTCGCCAACGAGATTCCAGGCGCGGCTTCCGGCGTGAAGAAAGCCTGGTCGGCGTACAGGTGGATCAGGCAGCTCACCGGGTCGCTGATGACGTTGTTCGAGAGAATCCCAGGCGGCGCGCTGAAGGAGTGTCCTTGGTCGCCCCACCGCGCGCTGGGCTGGAACATGTTGAACCACCCGCGCCGGACGTCGCGCCACAACGGCTCATTGTTAAAATCCTTCGGCATGGGCAGGAACACTGGGGCGAGATGAAGGCCGCAGACGGGCGGAAACTCGAGTTCGAGATCCACGGTGTGGTTTGCGCGGCTTCCCACCAATTGCCCGATCACTTCGACGCCCTCGGAAACGCTCAACAACATCTGGCCGAAATCGGGCGCACACACAATCGCGGGGAGTTTGAGACTGCCGTCTGAGTTCCATGCCGCCGGGAACACGGTCGTCGCGGTCGTCCGCGCATCGAACGGGAATCTGAGCCGGACACGCTCAAGACCTTTCCCGTCGAAAGCCATATCCATTGTCGAGTTTTCCACGCCGATTCGCCAAGTGAGCGAAGCCCCTTCGCCGCTGATGCGATATCGGACATGAGTCTCATCCGTGGCCTCTCGTGTGCTCGAGAGTTTCGTCCGCCACTGGCCATTGACTCGGACCTCGAGGACCGCCGGCGCCCGGAGGAGGTTGTTCCGGGCACGGCCCCCGCCTTCGGTATCCCAACTGAGAACCATGACAGATGCCGAATCCGAGGCGGTCTCAACACGCAACACGGAGGCGGCTTCCTGCCGTCCAGCCGCCGACATGGGCTCTCCCTGAGCGTGCGGGCACGCCGGCCACGCCAAAAAGATAAGCGTCAATGCGATTGCGGATATCGCAAAATCCCTGTTCACGGCGTCCCATCCCTTGCTTCTTTCTCTGCAACTGGGACTCGATTATCCACGATCCGCCACTCTGTGCGCCACACCGGTCGCGTCGATTCGCCTCAAGGACCTTCGGGACGGCATGGAAGACTACGAGTATTTCGTCATTCTTGAATCGCGTGGCGGACACGAGGCCGTCGACGAGGTAGTGCGCACCGCCGTCCCCACATGGGGCACATGGGAGCAAGATCCCTACCGCCTTCGTGAACTCCGCCGCCGCCTTGCCGAGAAAATCCTCAAACGCAACGGCTGACCCGTCGAGGCACGCCATAGGCACGCCGCCCGGGAGCGTTCTCGGGAAGCGTGAAAGACGAACACGATTATGTTAGAGTAAGAGTTGTTTGGCCGAATGGCAAGGGTGGTTTTAGACTAACAAGGAAGGAGCAATCAGATGAAGAGACTATTGGTGGTGTTTATGGCGTGCAGTTTGCTGTTCCTGGGAGTGGGCTGCGGCAAACCAAAGGCGACCGAACCTGGAGCTAGCAAGGGTATCACCTCAGATCGGGACCGTCGCGAACAAAAGGAGACGGATCAACAGAACACGCAAGGCACACCCCCTCCAGCGGGAGGAGCGGCAAGGCAGTAGTTCTCGGCACAGCCAACATCGCACAGGATCAGCGGAATTCCCCGTGTGGGGTGCCTCACGCAGAAAAACACTTAGCGTAGGGGCTGTGCAAGATGTGTGTGTCTTGAGCGTGGCCAAAGGTGTGAGATCGTGCGCTGCTGTTGCATGATGCCTGAAGATGCATGCGTAGGCGCCGCGGTTGCTTGACGCGTGCGGCTCTGCCCCGGAGGCAATAATGGCAAAGAGGCATAAGGAGGGACCCTTCCTGCCCAAGACGGGGCGTTCGACGGGTACGACCGAGTGGGCGCTTGCCGAACTCCTAGGCCCAGCAGCCCTTTACGCCGGACTATTCCTGTATCTGCTCATATGGGTGAGCCCCGTTCTAATCCATCATGTGCAGGAGCCCTTTTTTCTGGCCAATCGTTCCTTCTTGATAGAGCATCTGGCGCGTCCGGGCGGTTTGATGGAATATCTTGGCGCGTTCTTCGGGTTGTTCTTCAGAATTGGCTGGGCGGGCGCCGCCATCCTGACAGCCCTCACCGCGATTCTCTGCGTATCATGGCGCTATTGTCTGCGCCGACTAGGCATGCCCGCCGGCGCCACGCGCCACCTGCTTCCGGCCTTCTTTGTAGCGTGGGCGCATGGCCGCTACGAAACCCTCCTCTCTTCCACCGCGGCCGTCGTAGTGGCGGTCGTATTGCTGGCCTTATTCCTACTTGTGCCTCCGCGGGCTTTCTGGCCAAAGCAACTGGTTTTCATTCCCCTCAGTTGTCTCGTCTACAGCGTGTGCGGAGGTGTTGTAGTCCTCTTCCTTGCCCTGTATCTATTTCATCTTTTCTTTGACGAGGCGTTTGCCTCGTCCGTGAGTCTGAAGGCTAAGATCGCCGCCGCCGCCATCGCCACCGTGTATGTGCTGGCTCTGCCGTGGGCAGCCAGCGTCGTCTACTACGGCGGACTCCCAGTAATCGCATACGAACATCTAATCCCGCAACGGTGGAAACAAGGCGTTTCGATCGAGGTGATCCTACTCGAATCCGCAATGGTGGTCATTGGGTTGCTGTCGGCGATTGCGGCTCGCCATTGCGAGAGAGTGTCTGCCGGGCCGCTGGGGCGCGCCTGGTTCGCATTCAAGCACTCGCGTTGGGCCGGCTGGGCGCTCGTCCCGCTGACAGGCTTTCTGCTTCTCTCTTGCACGCTCTTGTTGAGCTTCAACAGAAACGAGAAGACCCTTGTCACCCTGGACTTCCTGGCTGATTCGGGACGTTGGAAGGACTATCTGTTTCTTCTGGATGAGGCGTCGTCTCATCCTGTCTTCACGCGACCGCCCGAGGAAGTTCTGCCGGACCTTGCGCCTGTCCTTTTGAATACCAACCGATCCCTCTCCCACGAAGGGCTGCTCGCGGAGAAGATATTCTCCTATCCTCAGACGCTGGGCGTGAGCAGCCTCCTGCCGTCCGACCAGAAGTTCTGCCTGCTGAATCGCCAGGTGCTCTTGCCGTACGCCAGGCTTTCCTTTGAGCTCGGGCGCGTCAACGAGGCAGAACAGATGTTCTACGATGCATGGGCCTACTGCGGGTGTCGCGCGAGCCTTCTTCGCGACTTGGCCCGGCTCAACATAGTCAAGGGCCGTTTCGAGGCGGCCCGCGTCTTTCTCAACATCCTGAAGCAGGCGCCTTTCGAACGGGCGTGGGCCGTGGCGACCGAAGAGCAAATGGACCGCGACCCAAGTCTCGCCTGGGACCAGAGGTTGAAATGGATCCGCTCATGCAATCTCACGGAAGATTGCGTTGGAACATCCGCCTACGGCGCGCAGGAAAAGGTGTTGGCGCTCCTGTTGGTGGCAAATCCACAGAACAAAATGGCGTACGACTACCTCATGGGCACATTCCTGCTGACGGGCCAGGAGGAGAATCTGGTCAACTACATGGCCATGCTTAGGAATTTCGGCTACAATGAGATCCCACGCCACTATGAGGAGGCCACTCTCGCCTACCTGGCCAGAAAGAATCCCATGTCGGTCAACCTGTACGGGTACAAGATCAAAGGAGAGACCGTCCGGCGATTCAAGGGATTCGAAGATCTCGCGGCCCCGTGTGGCGGAGACCCGGCCAAGCTGTGGAGCGCCCTGTCGGCTACCCATGCGGATACGTATTGGTTCCACCATAAAATGGGGATGACCGGGATCTCGTTGAAAAACGGCAAGATTGGCGGGCTGGCAGGAGAAGCTCAATGAATCCCCGAGCGGCGGTAGTGTTGAGAGGCGTCCTGACGACGGCCGCCGTGCTGGTCTCGATACTGGGTTGTGGCCATGTGCGCGTGCCCGATGGCCTCGAATCGGCGAATGCGGCGGGGCGCCTGCCCGCCCTTTCTCCGGACTATGCGGGGATTGTCATCCCCCCCAATATCGCACCGCTGGACTTTCGTGTTCGCGAGCCGGGCTGCGCTTACTTCGTGCGCATCTCATCGTCACCGGGCAATGTTATTGAACTCCTGGCTGCCGACGGATGTTTCTTGATCCCGGCGGCAAAATGGAAAACGTTGCTCGATGCGGGCAAAGGAAGCGCGTTGCGCATTGAGGTTTTCGTCAAGGATCTGCAGGGCGCCTGGACCTCCTTTGACGCGATCGAGAACACCATCGCCGAGGAACCCATCGACAGCCACTTGGCCTATCGCCGCATGGTCCCCTGGTACCACACGTATGACGAGATCGGAATCTACCAACGCAATCTCGAAAGCTTTGAGGAAAAGCCTATTCTCAAGAACTCGGACTTCTCGGGTCACGCCGGCGAGGTCTGCATCAACTGTCATGCCTTTCCCGCGAACCAGCCCGATAGGATGACCATTCACGCTCGGTTCCCGTTTGTTATGCTGTTGGCCCGCGACGGCGAGGCTGCGCCGCTTGATACGCGCACGGACATCAACAAATCTCCTTTCGCCTACACGGCGTGGCATCCGAGCGGGAGGTGGGCAGTCTACTCCGTCAACAAGATCCTCCAGGTTTTCCATACCATCGGGGAAACCCGGGATGTTCTCGACTTCGCTTCAGACCTGCTCATCTATGATTTTGAAAAGAACACCGTGACCGCCATACCGGAGATTTCCCGGCCTGACCAATTGGAGACATTTCCGGCATGGTCGCCCGACGGACGCTGCTTGTACTTCTGCCGGACCGCCGTGCCGGCCGGCGAACCGATGGCGCACTACCGGGAAGTGAAATACGATTTGGCGCGGATTCAGTTTGACCCTGATGCGGTCTCGTGGGGAACAGTCGAGACCGTTCTCTCGGCGGCCGATACCGGCAGGAGCGCGGGGTTGCCCCGGGTGTCGCCCGACGGACGCCACCTGCTGTTTTGCCTGTGCGACTATGGCACGTTTCCTATCTTCCAGACGAACAGCGATCTGTACATGCTGGATATCGAGACTCATTCGCTCGAACGGCTCGCCTGCAACAGCGACGCATCCGAAGCGTGGCATTCCTGGTCGGCCAATGGACACTGGATTGTCTTTAGCTCCAAGCGGTGCGATGGGTTGTTCGCGCGGCCCTATTTCAGCTACATCGATGCGTCGGGTCATGCCAGTAAAGCCTTTGTCCTCCCTCAGAAAGACCCCGCGTACTATGACGCCTTTGCGGAAACGTACAGCGCCCCAGAACTGACCCAAGGGGCCGTGACTGTTTCGCGGGAAGCGCTCGCAAACGCCTTGCGTCATAGTGAGGAGGCCGCCAACGTCATGGTCGACCCCGAGGCGCTCAAGTCGCGGCAGAAGGACACGGGCGGACCTGCGCCGGGGTACGGCAACCAGTCTTAGAGGATGTATGAAAACGGTTGACAGCGTGGCACTTCCGATCCGAATCGGAATTCGGAGCTACGCGGTTGTGCCCGTTTGAGCTCACGAGTATCCCCGCCATCCGCACAAGGCCTTCTTGTACACACTCGGGGCGAAACGCACCTTTGGCCAAACCAGAAAAACATGAAAAAAGGGGGTTGACAAGAAAACCTGGAGGTGCTATAGTGCGTTTGTATGAGGAGGGAGACCTCAAGAAGATGGGCCGGAAAAGGGAGAGCCGTTTTTGGGACGGTGCGGGCGGGTAAAAGCCACAGAAGGCGGTGCGGGGTGAGACGTTTTTCAGGCGGGAAAAGGGTTGGATTACTCATAGTGTCCCTTGAAAGGGTGTAGCTTTTTCTTTTCTGCGTTTAACGGTCCCCGTGGGGGGGATCGATAGAATCGATGGAAAGGAGTAATGCTTAATGGGAAAGAAAGGTTTCACATTGATCGAGCTGCTGGTCGTCATTGCGATCATCGGCATCCTGGCGGCGATCCTGCTGCCAGCTCTCGCGCGTGCACGCGAATCGGCTCGCCGATCGTCATGCGCAAACAACTGCAAGCAGATGGGTCTTGTTTTCAAGATGTACAGCAACGAATCGAAGGGGGGAAAGTTCCCGCCTCGCTTCGTCCGCTGGGATCAAGGCAAGCCCACCTGGCAGGAACTCTCCTGCTGGAGCAGCGTGGACGGGAGTACGATCTACCCCGAGTATCTGTCGGACCTGAAAATCATCCTTTGCCCGTCGGACGCGGAAAACTCAGGCGAAGAGGGCGGAGACATCTGTGAGTGGTCGAGGAACATCAATGCGAGTTGGATGGGGATGGTCGCCACCGCCGGCGACTGTAACGGCGACGGAATTCTAGAGTATTGCCGCACCCCAGACGTCTCGTACATGTACTGGGGCCGCACCATCAACCCGATATGGTTCAGCCCCGCATATGGCGACACGGTGACGAACTACAATATCGTTGGGAACTGGATTGACGACGAAATCGCAACCGCTGGCTACCGTGAATCGGACGAGAGCGTGACGCTCGACGGCGGGCAGGAGGTTACGTCGTACATCCTGAAAGAGGGTATTGAGCGGTTCTTCATCACCGACATCAATAATCCGGCCGCGAGCGCCACGGCCCAGTCGACCCTCGGGATATGGTACGACACCACGCCGCGCGTTACGCCTGAGGAAGGCATGGACGCGATGGAGTTCAACCATGTGCCGGGCGGCGGAAATACCCTGTTCATGGATGGGCACGTCGAGTTCATCAAGTATGGGGCTGATCCGGCAGGTCCGGGCTACATGTGGTCCAAAGAAGGCGAAATGGACGACTACGATTACTTCCCATGACCTGACGATTTGGACCGCAAGTCCATGATTCGTACCGGGCGGGGTGGAGATTTCTCCACCCCGCCTTTTCTCATGTTGACAGGGAAAACGGCGGGCTTCCCCCAACAGCGGTCGGCCTCCGAAACGCAGATCCTGGCGGCGCCATCGGTTGAAGAACCGGCTGAAAAGTATGCAGTATGCGTCGCCCGTGGAGATGTCGGGCCTTCTCGCACCGAAGCGTATCTGGTAGGCCGTTTGAGTGAAGCTATGTTTTCTTCGGCCGCGGGGCGCGCGGATTCCGAGGCAACGCTTGTATCGTAAGAGGGTGAATGGGGCCAAGCGCAGTAGTCACAGCGCCAGGAATTGAAGGCACACCGGCCTTGAAACGCATGGTCTCAATTGACGCCTTGCGCGGGTTCGACATGTTCTGGATCATTGGGGCCGAGGAGATCTTCCACGCGCTGAGGAAGATTAGCAATGCGGGTCCGGCGGCTTTCCTCGCACACCAGTTCCATCACGTATCGTGGGAAGGTTTTGTCTTCTACGATCTGATTTTCCCCCTTTTCGTTTTCATTATCGGCATATCCGTGGTGTTCTCGCTTGACCGGATCCTGGAGAATGAAGGCAAGGCCGCCGCTTACCGGCGCATCTTCCGGCGGGCCGCCCTCCTGTTTCTGCTGGGTGTCTTCTACGACGAAGGCGTCGCCAACTGGCACGAGGAGAACGTCATCTGTGGGGTGCTCCAGCGCCTCGCCCTGGCGTATTTCTTCACCGGCCTGCTTTACTGCAACTTCAAGCGGAAGGGCCTCGTTGTCGCGTTCTTTGCGCTTATCCTCGGCTACTGGGCGTTGCTGTCTTTCGTGCCTGTCCCGAGCACCGGGAAGACGTCGTTCGAAGAAGGGGTGAACTGGACGCACTATGTCGACCAACACATGCCTCCCTATTACGATACGGATCCCGAAGGTTATCTCAGCACGGCGACAGCCGTTGCGAGTTGCCTGTTAGGAGTCTTCGCTGCGCTCCTACTAAAGGACAAGAAGACCGACGACCGGAGGAAGGTCCTCGCCTTGATTGCCGGCGGAGCCGTCATGGCCGTTCTGGGCTATGCATGGGGCTTGCAGATGCCGGTCATCAAACACTTGTGGACCTCCTCATACGTTCTGGTGGCAGGGGGTTACAGTTGCATGCTGCTCGGCGTTTTCTACCAGGTCATCGATGTCTGGCAATATCGGAAATGGGCGACGCCGTTCATCTGGATTGGGTCCAACTCACTGGCGATTTACATGATAACGAACATGGCCGGCATGGACGAACTTGCAGAGCGGTTCGTCGGCGGCGATATCGAGGCGGCCCTAGGCCCCTATGGCGATCTCCTCGTCACCATCGTCGCCGTCGGGATGTGTCTGCTCATCGTGCGTTACATGTATCGCAAGCAGATCTTCATCCGCGTGTAGCTGCGCCGTGGCAGCCTTGAGCGGCTCAAACCTCTTGGAGTTCGAGGATATCAGAGTTTGATGATGATGCCCTTTTGATGAAGGTAAGAGGCCGAGCCGTAACACGCCGCATAGAACACCGCAAAGCCCACAAGAACCCCCGGCAGGAACGACGTGTGTTCCGGAAGGAACCGTTCCGCGGAACCCATGATAAGGTATTGGAGGATATAGATGAACAAGGGGTTTTGCCCCAGGACCGTCAAGTGGGGAACCCGGATGTCAAGGACGTCGCACAACGCGTAGAACGCCAATAGCGTCAGGAAACACAGCCCCGAAGACCAAAGCACGTAGGGTGCGGTCATCCAGTACTGCGAGAACGGCCACGCCGCCTTCGTGCCGGCCCATTGCAGCCTCAGTATCAGGCCTGCCGCGCACAGCGCGGCTCCCCATGCCAGGCAGCCTCTCATAACCCTGGCGGTATTTCTTGTTGCCAGCAAATCGTAAGCGACTGTGCCGCACAACAACATGAAACACCAGCTCAAAGGTCCGATCGGGCCGCCGTTGATGTTGGATTTGACCAGTTCCGGCCCCAGCGGAATGAGCTTGAAAATGAACGGAAGCGCTCCCTCCTTGGTGTAGTCGACCGTTCCCAGGAGCCAGCCGCCATACGACGTGAACGAGAAGATGAGCTGGTACGCCGACAGGAGGAGCACGCCTGTGAAGATACGAACGCTCGGTTTCTTGTCGATCACGAGTATCGCCAATAACCCGGCGAGACCGATATCCATGAGTGCGTCCCAGAGATACCCCGCGTAAATGGCGAAGGCGATCAACGTCAGCAGGGCATACCGTTTGAGAGCCGACCTGCGCGCTTCCGCCAGGCCGCCTTGGTCAATCCGGCGCACCATGGACAGCCGCATCGCCATTCCCACGACAAACAGGAACAGCGGAGCGATCGTGTCCGCGTAAGTCATGTAATCCTTGTGGTGGTGCAACTGCGACCAGGAGAGACTGAAGCCCCCGAAGTAATTGACCACTAACATGCCCAAAATGGCATACCCGCGCAGTTGGTCTATCGACACTATCCGCTGCGCCGGCTTGGGTGATGTCACGCTGTCGGCTGTCATGGCGCTCACATGGTCCATTCGAGGCCGAGTTCCATCAGTTTGGCGGGGGTGGGATTGCCGGTTGCCGGGTCCCAGCCCATGATTCCGTAGTATTGGTCGAGCATGGTCGGGAAAAGATCGCGGTCCACGTGCGCGCCTTTGCTCGGACCATCGGGAATGGGCTCGTACAAGCGGCCGGGGAGGATGTCGTCTTTCCGAGTGAAGCCGCGGCGCGCGTTGATCTGCCGCATCATGTTGGTCTTGCGTTCGCCGACTTTCATCAGTTCCCAGAAGGTGCAGTCCCAGCCGGTCGTAAAGCGCAGAAGGTCCTCGATTTCACGGTAGTTGAAGAGGTTGCCGGGTCCCCACACGAACATGCACAGGGTCAGCGTGTCGAGCAGGCTGTAGTAATGCTGGCTGAAGGCGGTCATGCGCATTTTCGGCAGGCCGGTCGATGCGCGCGTGCCTTTGCCGATGATGGCAAGCCCGGCAGCGAGTTCGCCGCCGCCAGCCAGCAGCCAGTCGTGCTCAGATGACATGTGATCGCCGCCAATTGGCACGGTTGCGTACATGATGGCCTGGCTCGGTTTGACCTGGGCCATGTGCGCGGGCAGCCCCTGGCCCTTACAGTGGATCGCAAATGGGGCGGTCTCCTTTCCGAAATGGCGTATGGCCGCGTCGAAACCTTCCGCAAGCACGTCTCCAATTCCCTCGCGCCGCCCGATCCGGTCGATCAGCCAGAAGAGGTCTTCCGGCGCGCCAAAGCGAAGCGTCTTGCCTTGGGTTGCGTCAAGAGAAATCAGGTTGTGCTCCATGGACTCGAACACGTAGGCGGCGATGGCGCCCATCGTGATCGTGTCAATGCCATATTGATTGCACATTTCGTTTGCCTTGGCTACCGCCGTCACATCGGTGATATCGAGGTTTGAACCGAGCGTGCTGAGCGTTTCGAACTCGGGCCCTCCGAGTTTATCGCTAACGGAATACGGCGTCTCGACGCGCACGCGTTTCCTGCACGCCACAACGCAGCCGAAACAGGTCGTCTCGCCCGCGCCGATTTTCTCGCCGAACACCTGGCCCGAGAGCTCCTTGTAGTTCGGATGCCAGCCGCGGGTGTAGTTGTGCGTGGCCATGTTGCCTGCTTCGGATTGGAACTGGACCACGCCCGGGGTGCCATGTGCGCGCAGCGTCGACGGGAAGTCGGCCGTGCGCACGCGCTCGCCCGCGAGCACCGCAAGTTTGCGCAGACCTTCCGGGTCCGCGAACTCGACCTTGCTCTTGCGTTGGACACGCACGGCGATTGCACGCAGGTTCTTGCTTCCCATTACGGCCCCCATGCCGGTCCGGCCCACGGCGTCATTGCGATCCGCCACGAGGCACGCGTACCGCACGAGGCGTTCGCCCGCCGGCCCGCACTGCACGATGCACACGCTCGTCCCTTTGAGCTTGAGCTCCACGTTGAGAAGGTCATAGACCTCGCTCACGCTTCGACCCGTTAGATGGGCGCCGTCGCGGATCTCGATGCTCTCGCCGTCCACCAGGAGATAGCTGGGCGCGTTGGCCTTGCCGGTGATCACGACGGCGTCGTATCCCGCGAACTTCACGAAAGGCCCAATGTCGCCGCCGACTTGTCCCTCGCCGACGGCGCCGCTCACCGGCGACAAGGCCACCGCACTGCAGCGGCTCACGCCTGAGAGGGCGCAGCCCGTCGTCACGCTCGGCGCGATCGTCAAGACGTTGTCCGGCCTCAGCGGGTCCGTCTGCGCCGATGTTTCCTGCAACAGGAAATATGCGCCGACGGCGCCGCCGCCCATGTAAGTGCGGTAGAACTCATCGGGGAACGCCTGCTTCTCAACGGTCTTCGTGGTGAGGTTCACCCGCAAAATCACGCCATGGCAGCCGCTCGGCATTTTCATCTCCCTGCAATTATCCGTGTGTGCGAGAGGGGCATTATAGGGAAGCGCTGCGACTACAATCTACCGGCGGCCCGTCTCTCGTGATCATGAAAAGAGCGGGAATGGGAGAGGGCCCCGCGCGATATCGCGCGGGGCCCGTCGTTAATGCTCGACACCGATCAAACGCGCGCCGCTTGGCCGGCCCTTTCCTTCGAAGTCTGTTTGCGCGCGATGGCGGGCTTTCCCGAGACGGCGGTCTGCTTCTTGCGCCGCCAGTCCTGCCACACGTAGGCAAGCGCGCTGGCAACGAAGATGCTCGAGTATGTCCCGACGACGATGCCGATGGTCAAGCAGATCGCAAAGTCGCGCAGAACGCTCCCGCCGAATATCAGCAGCATGATCACCGTCAGCAAGGTGCACAATGAGGTCAGCAGAGTCCGGCTCAGCGTCTGGTTGATCGCCAGATCCATGATCTCGGCCAACGTCATCCCACGGCCCACGTAGAGCTTGAGATTCTCCCGGATCCGGTCGTACACGACGACCGTATCGTTGATGGAATAACCGATGATCGTCAGGATCGCCGCCACGACCGTCATGTCAATGTGCCGCCCGAGGATCGAGAGCATTCCGGTCGCGAAGACCGAATCGTGGAACAAGGCCAAAACGCCCATTACGCCCCACACCAGACCATACCGCCACCAAAGGTAGATGATCTGGAACAGGAAGCCGTACATGATGGCCTTCACGGCGTCGATGCGCAACTGCGTCCCGATGGCGGGCCCCACCACGGCCACGTTCTTCAGCACCACCTTGTCCATGTCGCCGGCCCCGCCGCAGAGAGGAGCCAATGCTTCCTTAACGCGCGTCTCGATGTCGCGCGTCGCAGCCCCGCCGGTCGACTCCGCGCTCTGTTCCTGGATGTCGCTCGTGCGGATGGCGAACTCATTGGCGGTGGTCGCGCTCTCGCCGTATTCCTGGACCACGGCGTTCTTGAACTGCGAATCATCAAGCTGTTGCCGAACGGCGCCGACGTCGACCTTCTCGTTCGCGTTCAGCGTGACAACCATGCTTGTCCCGCCGGCGAAATCCACGCCGAAGTTGTTTTCAACCCCGCGGAGAAAGAAGGCGGCGACGCCGATCACGAGGGATATGATACTGACGGCAAACGCCACGTTCCTCGTTCCAATGAACGGGATCTTTGTATCCACCGGGATTATGCTCATCATCGGCAGCTTCTTGAGCCATTTCTTGGCGATGATGAAATCGAAGATCGCCTTGGTAACAACCAGGGCCGTGAACACGCTCGTCAGAATACCGAGCGCAAGGGCCACGCCGAACCCTTGCACGGGCCCCGTGCCGAATTGGAGCAGGACCAACGCCGCTATCAGTGTGGTCGCGTTCGAGTCGATGATCGTCGTGGTCGCCCGCTCGTAGCCTAGCTCGATCGAGGCGATCAAGGATTTCCCGTTGCGGATCTCTTCCCGCACGCGCTCGAAAATCAGGACGTTCGCGTCAACGGCCATACCCAGGGTCAGCACGAACCCCGCGATGCCCGGCAAGGT
>Ga0315274_10008188_pt1 | contig 15145 bp, 12 predicted proteins | sample YL17G02_20_MG_FD_203700 | JGI IMG/M metagenome (GOLD analysis project Ga0315274, IMG submission 203700) | Sediment microbial communities from Yellowstone Lake, YNP, Wyoming, USA - YL17G02_20 | ecosystem: Environmental > Aquatic > Freshwater > Lake > Sediment | place: USA: Wyoming | collected... | reverse complement strand
GAATGGCACGGACTTAAGAGATAAAGGTTATGATTTTGTAACAATCATTCATAATGGTGTTAGTTCTTAGCTCCAAAGGAGCGTTATATTTATAGATATGTAAAACCAACAAAACCCATAGCTCCGAAGGAGCGACATATTTTCAAAGGTCTAGTTTATATATCGCTCCTTCGGAGCTTAGATTTGTTGTTTGCTCGTTTTTCTATAAATATGACACCCCTCTGGGGTTAAAATTCCTTAAGTCAGTGCCATTCGTCTAAAGCCTGCGACTACCAGTTTGTTATTTTATGCTTAACCAAAATGTTACCCGATTATTTTGTTAAACTTCATAAGCTTGCGACTACCTATTTTGCTTTTTTGGGACCGATCATTCCAGATTCGAGCATTGAAAGTAATGGTGAATCCTCAATATCGAGCGGGAGGTATATCCTCGCACGTCTTCGGCTGGATTCATACGTTGAGAAAATTAGTTCAGTTGCCTGCAATGCCTTTCTTCCGCTCAGGACAGGCTCACGTCCTGTTTTGAGGCAGTCAATCAGATCAAGAACGGACAGAACTGTGTCATCGCCTTTTGGAGCGTCATCAAGGTTTGGTATCTGCCAGCCGTCCGCGCCTTCGTGCATCACACGGATCGCAGGTCCGTTGTGTACGTATACCTCGATCATGCCTTTCGTACCAATCAGCCTATTGTCGCATCCACCACCGGTAGCACTCCCTGTGGCAAGCAATCCGTAGACGTTGTTCTTCCATTTAATGTAGGATAGACCATCGGTTTCCAACTGCACAGCGAACGCAGTTTGTTCCTTTTCCCAGTTGATCTGTCCCATCACCCATTCTGCAGGCTCATCGTTGTTGTAGAAGAAAAACATATCGAACCAGTGCGTTCCCCAATCGAACAGGTTAGAGCAATAGCCTTCTACACGATGCAGTTGTCCGATTGTCCCGTCGTTTGCAAGTTGCTTTGCTTTGAAGAAAGGTCCGCCAAACCTGCGCTGATGGCAGAACGTAATCATGACGTTTTTGTCCACACATGCCTGATAAATTTTCTTTGCTTCACCCCACGTTGGCGCCATTGGCTTTTCAGCATGAATAGCTTTGACCCCTGAGTTTACGGTGTCTATGATCATCTGGTAATGTAAGCCAGTCCACGTGCAGACGCTCACTATGTCAGGCTTTTTCTTTTTCAGCATTTCTCTGTAATCTTCGTATATTCCAGATTCAGGAATATTGTGGGCTTTCGCCATTTCTACCGCATTTTCCTTTTTGGGATCAGCGCAGGCGACAATCTTGACGTCCTTTGACGCCGCATATCCATTGGCATGGCTACGACCACGCCCACCGCAACCGATGATTCCGACTTTGAACTTTGGCATAACATTTTCCTTTCTGTGTGAAGTTACAAAGTTACTCCGGCTTTAGATCAAGACGCCACAGTAAAAAAGAACAAGGTCCGGATTTATCCGGCTTCTTATCGTGGTTGAAACAATCTGAGGCAAAATATACCTCATCTGAAACAACGGATCCCTGCAGAACATTAGGTACAAATGTATACGCAGTTGCCTGATACCCAAGCTCAATGGGGTTGGTATTGGGCAATGGCGTCCTATTAACAGAGCCATCACCAAGAATATCACCTTCCCAGATATTATACTGCCCCATACTAGGATTATTTATAAAGATTGAATATTTATCAGATACAGGGATCCATTTCCCTGAGTTAGCTAACGAATCTTCTACCTCTAGCGATTTTAGTAGCTTGAGTTGTTTTGTTTTAGTATTATATTCCCAGAATTCATGATGGCAAACTTTTCGACCTTCAGGATACCTATTGTAATATATGATAAGTTTACTCCAATCTTTCGGGTTTATTGGACGCAGATCATAAGAAAAATATGAACCATTGCCATTTGCTGGTAAGTCCTCACGATGAACTAGCTTTCCGTTCCAATCAATATGTATAATACGGGTTGTATGTATTTCTTTATCATCCCAGATTTCACCGACAATAACGATCCCATCATCAGTCACGGCAACCTGCGGATAGAAAAACCCCACAGCATTCTCATATTTTGTCGGTTTTTGAAAGACGAAATCAAGCCCTTGCCTCTCTCCAAAGAAAATAACCGGTGTATTGAACGGTACGCTTCCATCTTCAGAGATTGCCAGTATCACCAGAACCATTCGCTTGCTGTCAGGACTGACACCGACATTCATCCGTAAATGGAAATCGTTGTATGGTTCTGTTGGGATAAGTTCGGTTCTGTCTATAAGTGTGGAAATGTCATCCGGGTCTTTACTACGGTAATATCTTAGCTTTCCTTTATTATATGATGGGTTGTCTGTGGTGTAAGTAACCCCGATGAATACATGGATATAACCATCGGAAGTTCGGATCATCTGCGGTTGGTTTGAACCTTTTACGTTTTTATCTGTAAAACGGATGGTTGAGACTTTTGGAGAACTGCCATCTAGCGGATATTGCCCTATCAGTGCTGTGGGTGTTTTATCGTTTTCATCATAAGCTGTCGCTGACCAGAATATATTCTTTTCACCGAGTAACAGGTAACAGAACGTATGCCCTCCCCATTGGCCTGCGATGCGATCATGCAGGATTATTGGTTTATCTACCTTGAGAGATAAACCCTCGCTGAAAACCATTGGTGCCTTAAACAGTAACCCAAAAGATACAAAAACCAGAATAGCAATTTTATCCATACTGACAACCTTTTCAACACTGATTAGATTAGGATTTTTCTTATCACTCAAGTCTAAAGAACCAAAGATAATATACCCCTTATCCATCAAACCGTCAACAGTATTTTGTTATTAAGGAACCATAATTAAATAACTTACCTAATAGGAAACACACCCCGGACCCCTCTCAAGAGGGGAGTTTTGGCGAATTCCCCCTTTAGCTAAAGGGGGGATTTGATTAAATAAGTCATATATCTAAATATCTCAAAATAGGGAAGTTATTTAATCACGAATACTAAGTTTATCTCTTGATTGCATATTATAGACTATATTAAAGACTATTTTGGATATACTTATACGAGTTTTTCAGTTAGCTGTGTTTTATATGGAATCAAGATTCCGAAATTTTATTGCCCCACTTATCAAACGACTCCTGATCAGCCTTTCCCGATTCAATAAAGTCTTCATTCAGTAGCTCTACATCAGTGGAAAAATCCTCATCAGGTGCGGTAGGCATGGATTTGAACTGAATCTTATATAATCGGTTATACAATCCGTCCTTCGTTATAAGTTCCTGGTGCCTCCCCGTCTCCATGATCTTGCCGTTTTCAAGCACGACTATCAGATCGGCACTGTGAACAGTGGAAAGACGATGCGCTATAACAAACGTTGTCCGATTTTTTACCAATCGCTGGACGGCTGTCTGTATCATCATCTCGGTCTCTGTATCCACAGATGAAGTCGCTTCGTCAAGGATAAGTATACGTGGGTTAGCCAGAATAGCTCTGGCAATGGAGACACGCTGCTTTTGCCCGCCTGACAGCTTGACGCCACGCTCACCCACGAGTGTATCGTACCCTTTGGGCAGCTCCATGATGAAATCATGGGCATTTGCCGCTTTTGCCGCTTCTATTATATCCTCGTCAGTGGCGCCTATCTTGCCATAAGCAATGTTAGTCTTTACTGTGTCATTGAAAAGAAACGGGTCTTGAAGCACTATGCCCATCTGCCCTCTTAATGATATTTGTTTAACGTCCTTTATATTATATCCGTCAACTAAAATTTCACCGGATATTGGATCGTAGAATCTTGCCACCATGTTGATCGCCGTCGTCTTTCCAGCACCGCTAGGCCCAACAAAAGCGATCATCTGACCGGGTGACGACTTGAAGCTAACGTCTTTGAGAACCTCTATACCGTCCACGTAGCTGAAGCACACGTTCTTGAACTCCATTTCCCCACGGATCGCTGGAAGCTCGATAGCATCCTCTTTATCCGCTACTTCTGGCTTGGTGTCAAGTACCTCAAAGACCCTATCAACGGATGCCAAAGCCCTGATTATGTAGTTAAAGAACCTGCTTACACCCATTATTGGACCATAGAGCATATTCACGTAAGGAAAGAACACTATAAACATGCCAGGCGCCATTTCATGATTGAGTACCTTGATACCGCCATATAGCAAAACTATCAGCGAACCTGTCTGCATGAGTATCCCTATTACAGGATGGAACGCTGTGCTTAAGTATCCGACGTTTATTTGCATACGCCTGTTATCGTCGTTTGTTTTTTTAAACCTGCCAAGCTCGTGATCCTCTCTGGCAAACCCCTTTATTGTGCGGATCCCCGAAATATTATCCTGTATAACAGCATTAAGGTCGCCTATCTTTTGACGCAGAAGGTAGTAGCGCTTTCGCATGAATATACCAAAAGAAACAGTCGCAAAGATCAAAATCGGAGTAACCAGCAGTGACAAGACTGTCAATTCCCAATCCCAGCTTAAGCATAAGTATAGTACCAAAAACAATCTGATCATGTCTGTAATGAACCAAATCACAGGACCAACTATCACGTCCTGTAATGAGTCTACATCATTAACTGTTCGTGACATCAGGTCTCCAGTCCTGCGGTCCTCAAAGAATCTGAGCGAAAGCCTTTGGAGATGATCGTAGACGTGATTTCTCATGTCAAAAGTCAGCGTATTACCAAGCTTTGTCATTATGAAACCGTTAGCGACAGATATGCCACTTTCAAACAGGTGAAAGAAAAGGAAAGCCAGCGCAAGTACAACAAATGTGACAATGAACCTGTTTTTATCTGGCATCCATTTAGTTGATATATAGTCAGTAGCTTTGTTAATAACTGGCGTTATAGTCAGCGATTTTAAAGGTGCTGTTGGTCTTGGAGAATGGCTTTGCTCTACACTTCGATCTACATTGGCAGGTTTATTGGTTTCAGTGCTTCCTGCTGACCATATCTGATCTATGGCGACACCCATTATCTGTGTAGGCAGGATCGAGGTAAACGATGAAATAGCCGACAGGATTAAAACTATCATAGCAAGATGCCAGTAAGGACGAACGTAGCGAAGAAGCTTAATATACGTTTTAAGTGCCTTGATACCAGATTTTCGTTTCTTATGGTACTCGTATATGAGACGCTTTATCGGTTCTTTTGGCTTCTCTTCTTTGATTTTCTCTTCCGGTTCTTGCATTGAGTGGAAATGTATATGTCTGTGCAAATTTTATTCTCCCTCAAAGTAATGGGGTTTTCTTCGTGGAGTAGCTGGCTTCAGCCTGCGTTAATTGCGAAGTTAAAACTTGCTAATCCAATCCCGCAAAATTGAAATAATCTTTTTCATCTTTCTGTAATCGTCTCGTCTATCTTTACGCCAAAGTGCCGTCCCGATTCTTCTATATAGACGAGAATCTCATCACCGGATTTAAGGTGTGTTACAGATATAGGTGAACCATCAGGGGTGGTTAGCCTTATAGTCTCGGCGTTTTGCAATACGAGAGATAGCTTCTGTCCATTATAGTCGGCTTCAACCAGCATCATAGGTCTTCTCTCGATTTTACTCCTTCCCACAAAAGTAATATCTGTCCCGCCTTTTGCATCAACGATAAGAACCTGATCGCCTGTCCTCAAATCCGCAAGATACTTTGTCTTGCCATCTGGAATTCTGATGTAGGCGTGTACCGCACCTGCGTTCACCCTGAAAGGTCTTGGATCACAGTATGGAGTCTCAATATTTTCTGCACGTATAAGGAACATCCCGCTACTCGAATTACCCACGAGCATACCCTGACTACCTATCATGTTCGTGCAAGTGTCAACGCACACACGATCAGCTAATCCTAACTGTTTTGTGCCTGTTATCTCAGCGATAACAAGCTCAATCGTCTCGGATGATTCTTTTATTAATTTTGCCACTTTTATGATCTCGTTTATATCGTCAGTTTTTAACAGCACCCCGTCAACCCCTGTCTCAAGTGCCTCGATAGCGAGTTGGGCTTCCTGATGATCTTTTACGAAGGCGATCACGTTTTTCGTCTGTGAAACAAGGTTTTCCAGAGGTATAACCATCCAGTCTGACGTCTTTATCACTACGATTTTGGATGCACCAAGCGATATAGCTTTCGCTTCGTCATCCTTGCTGTTGATCTCCAGTTCAATTACGTCTTCGTCTGGTTTAATATCGCCATTTTCAGCAATAGCCAGAACAAGTCCCAGTTCCTTCACTCTGGGAACATCATCTGGCAAGACAAAGATTGCATCTGCCCCGCTTTCAAGAGCAGTAGTGACTAAATCTCTATTCCATTCTCTAGCATCCAACCAAAATTTCTTCATGTAAGTTTTATACTCCCTTATTGCATAAGTAATCTAAGTTCTGCTAATAACTTTTTTTGTATTTTCTATTTTTTGCAGAAGTTCCACTTTTTTTGCCAATGCCTTTAAGTCATACTTTTTCTCAGCTCTTCTCATCCTAATTTCATGAAGCCCAGCCATCATATCGTCTACTTCTCCACGAGAATTGGTGAATTCTTTGGCAACTTCATCCCTTACCTCTACTTGATAAAATTTACTGAAATATGGCATCTTTTGTATCCTCCTTATTATTAAAGCATAGAAGGTTCTATGATTTCTAAGGATTACTGTCATCCAGATAAGCGTTCGGAACTGATGTGTCTAGGTAGATTTTCAATCTTCTTGCCATTTCATATTTCCCTGTCTTTAAATGATAGAGATAAAAAAACATCACAAATCGTTTGATACCATATTCTACAACTCATCCGTCGAATGGTCAAGGAATTTTTCCATTGACTGAATTTATGTGATCGTTTATACTCTTTTTTTGCGTATAATACCAATTCTATTTATTGATTGTGCATTAGAATTAATCGTAGAGACACGCTGATGCGTGTCCTGCGTATAATAGTTATGCACAAATAAATAACAGAAATGGTATAAATATAACAGGGAGTGATGTCTATGGACGAATATTCTGTGATTGATAAGAGAAAATATCCTTTTCTGATCATGGATAAGTCTATCCCTCTTGCCTATGCGCCGTATATAGGTCCTGAAGCCGTATGTTTATACATCCTTTATGCTTCACTCGCTGATCAGGGCAGTTCATCGTTCAGTCTTGAAGACGTCAGAGATTTCCTTAGTATCAATAGTGAGACCCTTGAGAAGTGTAATAAGGCATTGGAAGAGTATGGCTTGATAAAATTGGAAAACCACGAGCATAACGGTCGGATAATCAGCAATTGTTACGTACTTCAGCCGCCGCCATTTCCTAGAACCCTGTATGCCGATCTGAATAGTAAAGCGTTAGTTAAGGACGTTGTTCAAGATATATTGAATCTTGCACCCGAAGAACAGCAAAGTCAAAGTCAACCCAAAAGAGCAAGAGCAACGCTGATAACCTCCACCAAACTGATCAGCAAATTTTACTCAATGATGGGTGACGGAAAGGTGGATATATTCGAAAAAGAATCCGGCAAAAAGCATATCAATGATCTTACGAAAAAAGGATACTCGCTTGAGGACATTGACTTTGCTATTGAATGGGGCTTTGAAAACGCAAGAGGGGAACTGGAAGACCTTTCATCTATCGGAGACTTGATAGACCGTGCAATCGAATCAAGAGAGAAATACATGGCTGAACGATCCCGACAGGCAGAAGAGGAAGTTAAGAGTCAGGAAAACGAACACATAGAGCGAAAAATGATAGAAGCATACAGAAAGATGATGTCAGACTCTGAAAAGAAAATGCTCCGGGAGCGCGCTATGGACATAATCAAACAGGACAAAAGTATAAACGAGGAATTTGTTACAGAACAGTTTATAATAATTACAGAAAATGAGATAATTCGTGAAGAATATCTTCGCAAAGGAAAGCAATCAAATGAGAGACGTTGAGGAGACAGACAATGAAAAGGTTATCAATAGGCTTACAATAAAAGACTTACCTGAAGATGAGCGCCCTCGTGAAAGGCTGATCAAGTATGGCCCTCAGTCACTCAGAACTTCCGAATTACTGGCTATTATAATCCGTATAGGCACTCGTAATGAAACGGCAGTTCAGCTATCTGAAAAGCTTTTGCAAAAATATGACGGGGACCTGAAGCGATTGGCAAGCCAGACGGTAAATCAGTTATCCAAAGATATAAAGGGTCTTGGAGAAAGCAAATCTACTCAAATCACCGCCGCCTTTGAACTTGGGAAACGCCTTTCCGCTTTTACCGGTGACGAACGGTCGCAGATTAACTCCCCAAAAGATGCTGTGCAGATACTTATGCCTCAGTTACGGTATTTGAGTAATGAAGTGTTCTACGCCCTCTCGCTTGATTCAAAAAACTACGTTACAAAGCAAAGGCGTATATTCGAGGGCAGTCTGAACATGAGCATCGTCCACCCACGAGAAGTCTTTAAGTTTGCGATTGAGGAATCAGCCGCATCTCTCATTGTAGCTCATAACCACCCATCAGGTGACCCAACACCGAGTAACGAAGATATAAAAATCACCAAACAGCTTGTGGATGCTGGCAAAATACTCGATATCCCAGTTCTGGACCATATTATCATAGGTGATGGAAGATATATCAGCCTGAAAGAACAGGGTTCGATGTTAAATAACCGTTAGCTTATGATGGGCAATCGCTGAAAGCAAAATCTAAAAGTTAGGGGGAATAATAAACAATGCCAGTAGTTAGCAATTGGAGAAAACACTACTCCGAAAAACTTATGAGTGCAAGAAACGCACTATTGAAAATTCATAGTGGTAACCGTGTCTTTTTAAGTCCGGGATGTGGCGAGCCTCAGCACCTTCTGGATGAACTGGTGAAGCTTGGGGGAACTGAGAGGCAATTAAACGACGTGGAAATCGTACACATGCTGACTGTTGGATCAGCCCCGCACGCTCAAAAGGCTTATGACCGCAACTTCAGGCACAATTCACTCTTTGTTGGCCCCGGTGTGCGTTCGGCTGTATCGGAAGGGGTTGCTGATTATACACCTATATTTCTCTCAAATATCCCGGCGCTGTTTAGAAGCGGGCGTATGCCTCTGGATGTAGCACTTATACAGGTTACTCCAGCGGACAACTATGGCTTTTGCTCTCTTGGCGTATCTGTGGAAGCAGTCAAGGCGGCGGTAGATTCTGCCGATCTGGTCATAGCTCAGATAAATCCAAAGATGCCTCGTACTCTCGGTAATAGTTTCATTCACGTTGAGGAACTTGATGCAATAGTTGAATACGATGAGCCACTTCTGGAAGTTCCATCTGCTGAGCCGGATGATATAGCCATGACCATTGCACGACACATTACACGACTTATCGAAAATGGATCAACTTTGCAGATAGGGATTGGAAATATTCCAAATGCTGTCCTTTACGGTCTTAGTGATAAAAAAGACCTGGGTGTTCATACTGAGTTATTCTCCGATAGCTTGATTGATCTGATTGAATCTGGTGTTGTAAATAATTCAAAAAAGACCTTTCATCCAGGGAAAGTAATGGCAACATTTTGTATAGGTACTCGCCGTCTTTACGATTACGTTGATAATAACCCGATCTTTGAGTTCCATCCAGTGGATTACAACTCGTCACCGATAAACATAGCAAAGAATGAAAAGATGGTAGCGATAAACACAGCACTGGAGGTTGACGTAACGGGTCAGGTTTGTGCAGACTCGCTGGGGTATAAAATATACAGCGGAATAGGTGGTCAGGCTGATTTCATGCGTGGAGCCGCTCTCGCACCAAAAGGGAAACCCATAATTGCTTTGCCGTCAACTGCTGAAAATGGCACGATCTCACGAATAGTTCCGCATCTTTCCGAAGGGGCTGGTGTTGTTACTACGAGGGGTGACGTGCATTACGTCGTCACTGAATATGGTGTTGCTTACCTGCATGGGAAAAGCCTGCGAGAACGTGCTATCGCAATGATTCAGATCGCACACCCAAAGTTCCGTGAACAATTACTCTCAGAAACAAAGGCTAGAAAATACATATTCGAGGACCAGATCATACCAGAAGGGGCGATCTATCCAGTAGAACTTGAACACACAGAGCGATTTGCTGACATGGAAGTTTACTTCCGTCCTATCAAAGCCAGTGATGAAAGGCTATTTCAGGAATACCTTTACCGTTTATCTGAGCGATCTGTATATCTGAGATTCTTCCAGATCAGAAAGGCATTCCCGCACAACCTTGCGCAAGAGTTGGTTGCCGTAGACTACCAGCAGAATCTTGGCATTGTTGGCACTCTCGATTCATCAGACACATCGCCAGTCATCGCCGCAGCGCACTGGATGCTGGATTATAACGAAAACATGGCTGAGGTAGCTTTTTCGGTGGCGGATGAATATCAGCGAAGGGGTATTGGTACTTATCTACTCAGGTTACTTATGCGTCTTGCCCGTGAGCAAGGTATACGTGGGTTTAAAGCCACAGTTATTGCGTCAAATACCGGTATGATACGTGTTTTCCAGAAGAGTGGCTACGTACTTCACACTGATTATGACAGCGGAGCAGTATCGTTAGAATTCCGATTTGACGAAAAGGCAGAAGTTAAGCAAGGAACAGGCAAATCGTCAAATGAGTGAAATGGAAGATATATACAAAGCTATTAATGAAATTTTACAAAGTGGAAAGCGCGCTTCTCTAGCCACAGTAGTATCAAAGCAAGGGTCAACACCTGCACCTATCGGGTCAAAGATGCTCGTTTTGTCAAACGGAGATATATTAGGTACTGTCGGCGGAGGAAGCATTGAGGCAGAGGTACGCCAGATAGCCAGAAAAGTCATGACAGAAGACTCACCAAGGCTTGTGAGTTTTGATTTAACAGAAAATGATTCCATCTGTGGCGGGAGCATAAGTATGTTTATTGAGCCGATCGCATCTTCGGAGAAAGTTTACGTATTCGGTGCAGGCCACGTTGGGCAATACGTGAGTAAAATGGCAGCGATGGTCGGGTTTAAAGTTATCGTCATTGACGACAGAGAAGAATACGCAAATCGTGAGCGTTTACCAGAAGCACATAAAATCATAGTATCGGATTTCATGAATTCATTTGAAAAACTGGAAATAGAAGATAACTCATTCATTGTTATAGTGACAAGAGGCCATGCTTTTGACGAGCAAGTGCTGGAATGGGCGTGTGGAACGAAAGCAAAATACATAGGCATGATCGGGAGCAAAGCTAAAATTAAGAGTGTGTTCAGCAACCTTAAACAAAAAGGTGTTGATGACAAAAGGCTTGATGAAGTTCACGCTCCTATCGGATTAGATATAGGCTCGCAAACACCGTCTGAGATAGCTGTCAGTATTCTGGCAGAGATTATACAGGTTCGTTATCATAGGGAGAAAAAATGAAAAAATATACACTCGTTCTACTATCGTTTGTCTTCATAGTAAGTTTAGTATTCATTGCATCATGTCAGAAAACTGTCACTGGTGAGACTGATAAATCTATGGAATCTAATGCCAATAAGCCTGTTGTTGAAAAAACCACAACGACAAAACCAGAAATAGAAAAAGCCGAACCTGAAGAAAAGCCAAAGGCAGATGAACCTGCTTCAAGTGCAAAAATGAATGAAGAACCTAAAGCAAAAGAAACTAAAGTGAAAAAGGCTGAAGAAAACGCTTCTTCAAAAATTCCTGCGTTTCAAGGGGTGAATCTGGTTGACGGTAAGAATATGTCTCTGGCTGACATGGATGGTTACGTGCTTATAATAGACTTCTGGGCGCCGTGGTGTCCGCCGTGCCGTTCAGAGATACCCGGTTTTATTGAGCTTCATAACAAATACAAAGGCAAGAAATTCGCTGTCGTCGGCATAGCAATATCCACAACTGAGGATGACGTTAAAAAATTCATAGCCGATCAGAAAGTAAATTATCCCATGATTATGGGAACAGACCAGATCAGAAAGGATTATGAAAAAGCTATGGGTCAGATCATCCAGGGGATACCGACTACACTTATTATAAACAGGAATGGTGAAATTGCGGCAGTGCATGTAGGTGCTGATACCAAGAGTGTATTTGAAAATGAAATTCAGAAGCTATTATAACTTTAAGCTTATAAACATTAAAGGTAGGTTGGGTTGAGGAACGAAACCCAACATAGTATTCCTATAAGCCAACGGTCTTTTCCATCACTTCAAGGTATCTGTCGTATGCTTCGTTCCATCCAGAGGCAATTTTTGGTTCGTACATTGTAACCTCAAACGATTTTCGGGTTATCGCTCTTGCTTCCTCAATGGATTTCACGTACCCCTTTGCCAAAGCCTGCATCATTACGTTGCCAATAGCGGTCGCTTCAACCGGACCTGCCACAACCTGACGCTGTGTAGCATCAGCGGCAAATTGGCACAAGAGTGTATTCTGACATCCTCCACCTATAACGTGAATAACGTCAATGCGTTCTTTCAGCATCTCCTCAAGCCTTTCTGTCACCCACCTATATTTGAGTGCAAGGCTTTCCAGAGCGCACCGCAGTATAGCACCCTTTGTCTCTGGAGCTTTCTGCCCTGTATCTTTACAGAAATCTATTATTCGCTGGGGCATATTACCATGGCTTAAGAAAGGCTCATAGTTCGGCTCTATTATAGAAACTAATGATTCTGCTTCCTCCGCCATTTTTACCATATCACTGTAAGAGAAATTCTGTCCATCGTTTTCCCACGTACTGCGGCATTGCTGAATAAGCCACAAACCCATTATGTTCTTCAGGAAACGATAAGTATTGCCGACACCACCCTCGTTAGTGAAATTATATTTAAGAGACAGGTCATTGATAATAGGCTTGGTGATCTCAACACCCATCAGTGACCAGGTTCCGGAACTTATGTAAGCCCAGTTTTGCCCCTTTGCAGGAACTGCCGCAACAGCACATGCTGTATCGTGACACGCAGGTGCTATCACTGGTACGTCATCCAGCCCAACCTCATCTCGAATTGATGGCAGTAATGGTCCCAACACAGTCGCAGACGGTACGATCTCAGGAAGGATGCTATATGGTAATCCTAATCTATCAAATAATTCCTTAGACCAGCTTTTTTTGCGGGGATCATAGAATTGAGTCGTAGTAGCTATCGAAAATTCAGAAACTTTTTTACCAGTGAATAAGAAATTGTATAGATCGGGCATCATAAGTAATTTGTCTGTCACTTCGAGTATTGGTGATTTTGCAAGCGACGTAGCTAATAACTGGTAAAGGGTATTCAACTTCATAAACTGGATGCCCGTTATCTGGAATATTTCCTCTCGTGACACTATGCGGAAAGCCTCTTCCATCATACCATCAGTGCGTTTGTCACGATAGTGATATGGGGCGCCCAATATGCCGTCATCTTTGCCTACAAGGGCATAATCCACTCCCCAATTGTCAAATCCTATCCCATTCAGTTTTGATCCATGCTTCTGGACGTATAAATCAAGAGATTTTTTCATCTCCTGATACATCTGCAAGACATCCCAATGTAAACTATCGAAGACATGTACCGGCGTGTTGAGAAACCTATGAATTTCCTCAAGAGCTAAAGAGTCATTATTCAATGAGCCAACTACGGCGCGCCCGCTTTCCGCACCCATATCAATTGCCATAAATTTCGCATTTCCTTGCATCTCTTATCTCCTGAATGTTATTCTTCAATTATAGGTTACGTGCTTTCACCTATTCCATTATAACACCAGATAAAAATCTCATCAAGAAGTTAATTTTGCTAAAAAGCTGTGGAAAAAAATAGACTAGCGCTGTATAATATCACTGTCTAATCGGTATAAAACGAATTCTAGCATGAAAACACCTATTTTAGAGAGGATACTTATATGTCAACAGATGTTATTTATGATTTGTTATTGAAGGGCGGACACGTTATTGACCATGCCAACAATATAGACAAAAAAATGGATGTTGGTATTAAAGATCGCAAAATCAAGAACGTTGCTCCTGATATTCCAGCCAGTGAGGCAGCCAAAGTAGTGGACGTTTCCAACCATTACGTCACTCCCGGCATTATAGACATACATACTCACGTATACACAGGCTGGTCATCCAGTTTAGTTGCCGACTCTCATTTGTTTTCATCTGGAGTGACGACAACGGTGGATGCGGGAACTGCTGGTTGGAAGAATTTCATTGATTTCAAAGAAACCTGCATAGACAGGTCACGAGTGCGTATTCTTGCCTTATTAAATATAGCCAGCGGGGGGATGGTTCTGGCTGATACAGAGCAAACTCCAAAAGAAATGCACCCTAAGATAGTCGCATCTATGGTCGAAGCATATCCAGACTCGATCGTAGGGATCAAGACGGCACATTACTGGACGAGTAAGCCCTGGGATTCTGAGCATACGCCATGGGCATCTGTGGAATCTGCTGTTGAAGCGGGCAATATCTGCGGTAAACCCGTTATGGTTGACTTCTGGCCACGTCCACCTGAACGCCCATATCCTGACTTGATCTTAAAGAAACTGCGCCCGGGCGACATCCACACTCACGTTTTTGCTCAACAGTTCCCCGTCGTAGATAAAGATGGTAAAGTTTACGACTATATGTTTCAGGCTCGTGATAGAGGAGTCATATTTGATCTTGGGCATGGAGCCGGTAGCTTTTGGTTCCGAAACGCCGTACCTGCATGGAATGATGGGTTTTATCCAGATTCTATCAGCACGGATTTGCATACAGGGAACATAAACGGACCTGTTGCCAGCACTTTAAACACAATGTCTAAGTTTCTGAGCATAGGTATGCCTTTGCAAGAAGTAATCTATCGGTCAACAGTAACGCCTGCTAAAGAGATAAACCGTCCTGAATTGGGGACCCTGAGCGTTGGCTCAGAAGCCGATGTTGCAGTAATTAAAAGTTTAGAAGGAACATTCGGGTTTGCAGACTGCGGAAGGGCAAGAATGACCGGTAATAAAAAACTGGACTGCATCATGACTATAAGGGCTGGTGATATTGTGTATGACCCAACTGGTTTAAGTATGCCTGAGTGGAAAGACGCGCCTGCCCCCTATTGGGTTATTCCATCGCTTCAATCGTGATGAATATGCCATCCAAGCATAATTTTTATGTCCATAAAATAGACTCAAGCTGCTTGGTGCTTAACCCAAAACTGATCCCATTCTCCATTGGCTACCAATATACGTATGTTT
>Ga0315274_10008187_pt1 | contig 15145 bp, 13 predicted proteins | sample YL17G02_20_MG_FD_203700 | JGI IMG/M metagenome (GOLD analysis project Ga0315274, IMG submission 203700) | Sediment microbial communities from Yellowstone Lake, YNP, Wyoming, USA - YL17G02_20 | ecosystem: Environmental > Aquatic > Freshwater > Lake > Sediment | place: USA: Wyoming | collected... | reverse complement strand
ATGGGGAAGAGCTGCTTCCCCGAGAACCACCCCCTGAGTCTGGGGGTGCGCGACGTGCCGGCGGAGAGGTGGTTGAAGGGTTCGGACCTAGTCCTCGCCATCGGGGCGAGCCTGGGGACGACTAGCTTCGGCCATGAGGTCCCCACTAAGGGCAAGACCATCATCCAGTGCACCATCGACGAGCAGGACCTCAACAGGGCGACGAGGACGGACCTCGCCGTCGTCGGCGACGCCAAGCTCGTGCTCAAACAGATGATAGCGGAGGCGGAGAAGCAGGGGGCGAAGCCCCGGGGGGGCGTCGAGGCGGAGGTCGCCGCCGCGAAGGAGGAGAAGATGAAGAAGTACCGCCCCCTCATGGAGTCAAACGAGACACCCATAAACCCCTACAGGGTCTACGCCGAGATAATCAATGTACTCGACCCCATGAACAGCGTTGTCACCCACGAATCTGGGAACACGCGCGACCAGCTAACCACGGTCTACGACGCCGTCGTGGAGCACGGCTTCATGGCGTGGGGCAACGTCTCCACCCTCGGCTTCGGCCTCGGAGCCGCGATGGGGGCGAAGCTCGCATACCCGAGTAGGCAGGTCGTCAGCGTCACCGGCGACGCAGGCGTCAGCTACCAGATGGGGGACTACGAGGCCCTCATCAGGCACGGGATGGGCATCACCACCGTCCACATAAACAACGGGGGCTTCAGCGGCTACGGCCCCGGATTCTGGGGCGGAGGCCACACCCCCTACGCCTGCGAGGTGACTAAGCAGGACGTCTACAAGACGGCGAAGATGGCGGAGGCCCTCGGCATGCACGCCGTCAGGGTCGAGGACCCCGACGAGGTCGCCCCCGCCCTCAAGGAGGCCCTGAAGGAGAACAAGAAGGGGCGCCCCGCCTTCATAGAGGTCATCTGCAGCCGCCACCCCGTCTTCGGCGGCTGGGTCAGGCCACCAGCCCACTAGGCGCGCAGACCCCACTCTTTTAACCGGATAGCGGATTCTTTCTACCCATGTTCAAGTCCAGCGTGGATGAGAAGGCGGCCACGGGGCTGCTAAAGGAGCTTGTGAAGATCGACTCGGTGAACCCGACGCTCGTGCCCGGCGCCAAGGGCGAGGAGGAGATAGCCGAGTATGTTGCCAATTGGCTCAAGGCACTCGGCCTCAAGGCCAAGGTCGATAAGATTGAGGCGAAGCGGTGCAACGCCGTCGGCGCCCTCAAGGGGGCTGGGGGCGGGAAGAGCCTCATGCTCAACGGCCACATCGACACCGTGGGCTACGACTACATGACCATCGACCCCCTCAAGCCGGTGATCAAGGACGGCAGGATGTACGGGCGGGGAACCTTCGACATGAAGGGCGGACTCGTCGCCAGCCTCGCGGCGCTAAAGGCCGTCGTCGACTCCGGGACCCAGCTCAAGGGCGACGTCGTCGTTGCGGCCGTATGCGACGAGGAGTACGCCAGCATCGGCACGGAGAGGGTGATGGAGAAGACACGCGTAGACGCCGCCATCGTCGGTGAGCCCAGCGCCCTCCAGATCGAGAGGTGCCACAAGGGCTTCGCCTGGATCGACGTCGAGACCAAGGGCCTCGCCGCCCACGGGAGCGCGTGGCAGGTCGGCGTAGACGCCATCGTGGAGATGGGCAAGGTCCTCACAAGCCTCGAAGCCCTCGGGGCCAAGCACCAGAAGAGGAGGCACCCGCTCGTCGGCCCCGCCAGCGTCCACGCCGGCACGATCAAGGGCGGCCTCGAACTCAGCACCTACCCCGACAAGTGTCTGCTCCAGATCGAGAGGCGCCTCATCCCCGGGGAGGAGAGGAAGGACGTAGAGGAGGAGATGGAGACGCTGCTCAAGGGCATCGCGGATAAGGACCCCAAGTTCACCGCCAGCTACGAGATAATCTTCTACCGGGGCTCCATGGACGTCCCCGAGACCTCTGACATCTGCCAGACCATAGCCGCCTGCAGCAAGGAGGCCATCAAGCTCACCCCCGCCTTCACGGGTGGCTCGGGGTGGCTCGACACCCAGATAATCTGGGGCAAGGGCATCCCCGCGGTCGCCTACGGCCCAGCCGGGGACGGCGCACACGCAGCCGTCGAGTGGGTAGACCTAGACACCGTGATGGACGCTGCGAGGGTACAGGAGCTAGTCCTCCGCCGCTTCTGCGGCGAGAAGCCCTAATCTCTCCCCTGCATTAAACTAGAATAATTGAGGGTTGAGCTAATAAATGGGTTAGAGCCCTGCAGCCTCACCCAGCCTCCTCGGGTCAGCCACCCCACTATAACCGCCCTTCTCTCTGTCCCTCCACACGAGCTGCATCGACCCCATCCGCCAGTCGTATGTCCCAGCAGGTTTGACGACCACCCCTCGTCGGAGGAGGTCCTCCACAACAGTCTTCGGTAGCCTGTTCTCTATCTCGAGGCTTCCGTCGTCGCCAAGTGGCCAAAATCTAGGCGCATCCACCGCAGAGTATGGGTCCATGCCATACTCCAGGATGTTTATGAGAGTCAGAGGGACGGTGAAGATGCAGTCACCGGGGCTTCCTAGTGCCAGCCAAGGCGCGCCGTCCCTGAGCACCATCGTGCTCGCTATAGCGTGTCTCGTCCGAGCCCCCGGCTCGACAACGGTGCCAAACCTCCCCGTCCCTGTGACGTCTCCCGTCGTCACCGCCGTTCCGCCGCAGTCGACGCCATCTATCACGGCCCCCGGTACTCCCCCTCCGTTTCCGGTGTTCATCATCTCCACCCAGTTCCCCTCCGAGTCGACCACACTGAGCTCACAACTATCATGGGGCTTTCTATCCTCAATGGGCAGGCCAGCGTGAAGCTGAGCCTTGCTGAGGTTGAGTTTTAACCACCCCGATAGGTCGATCTTCGGGCGGCTGCCGCGATAGAGGTTGGCGAGCATCTCGTGATATTCTCTGGAGAGTAGGATCTCTGAGGGGACGCCGTAGAATTTTGGGTCGTGCATCAGCCCCTTCTCGTTATGCGCTCTGGCGAGAACCCACGCCATCAGCGTCAGGGCTTCGGCCGACTCCGTGTAGTGGCCCATCTCTCGTAGCTTGAATTCGTCGAGGGTCCCCATTATTAAACCCGTATACAGGGCACCTCTCTGCGGGGGCGGCATCCCCATGATCTCTTCGTCCCTGTACTTGAAGCGGAGAGGGTCACCCCACTCAGCCTCGTAACCAGCCATGTGATCCATGGTAACGGCCCAGCCGATCCGGTTTCCCTCTTCCACGAGGTGTTTCGCCCAGTCACCCTTCGTGAAGTATTCGGGACCCTCGTCTCCGAGCCTTTCGAGGGTCCGTGCCAACCTCGGTACCATCCACCTCTCTCCCGCAGGAACGAGGAAGCCGTCGGGGGTGAAGAACGCCCTCCCCGAGGGGAAGTAGGTTCTATATTGAAGGCTGGATTGGAAGTACCCGTATTCCCACGATGTGATAACGGTCCCCTCCCTCGCCGCCTTAATTGCTGGCTCGCACAGGGTCTTCCAACTCATCGAACCGAAGCGATCAAGCATGGAGGCGAGACCCGGCATGAAACCGGGGATGCATGCTGCGCTGGAGGTGGCGTAGGGGTTCGGGTGGAACGGGCGGAGTCCAGCAGGCAGCTCGGCGCAGGCGTCGACGAAGTGACCGAGCCCAGCCTCCGCGTCCCAGATCAGGGCCGCGACTGTCCCTGCATGGTTTGTCATGTGTGGCTCGTATACGGGTTGGACAAGACTACCGGCGACCGCCGCATCGATAGCGTTACCTCCTTTCCGTAAAACCTCAACCATCACATTGGACACAGCGGGGTGGCTGCTACTCACCATTCCCTTCTTTCCGTAAGCGATAGGCTTAGGTCCCTGTCTAGGAGCCGAGAGAGACATGGATATGGATAGAATATAGAGAAGATAAAATAGGCTGATCGGAGAAGATGAAACCATGACGAGGCTGACTGTTGTAGACGCTGACAGGTGCGTCGGCTGCCAGCTCTGCATGTTCGCCTGCAGTAGGCGCTTCGGCGAGGGGGGTCTGGCGAAGTCGGCGATAAGGGTACGCTCCGCGGGGGGCTTCGAGAGGGGCTTCGTCGTGGTGGCGTGCAGGGCGTGCCCCGACCCGCCGTGCATGAAGGTGTGCCCCGTCGACGCCTTGGAGCCCCGAAGGGGCGGAGGCGTCGTCCTCAAGGCGGGAAAGTGCATAGGCTGCCACCGCTGCGCCGAGGCCTGCCCGGTCCACGCCGTCTTCTGGGACGACGAGGCAAACAAACCCGACATCTGCGTACACTGCGGCTACTGCGTCGGCTACTGCCCACACGAGGTACTGGCCATGAGGGAGGCTGAACAGCTGTGAGGCTCCCGACACGCGTCTTGATGGCGGACCTGACGGCCCGACGATTCACGGTGGAGGACCGCGCCGACCTATTCCAGTACTACATCGGGGGCGCTGGCGTGGCCATCAGCCTCCTCAAGGAGTACTGCCCGGTGGGCGCCGACTCCCTGGGCCCGGATAACCCCATAGTCTTCGCGGTGGGTCCGCTCGTCGGGCTCTACCCGCTCGCGTCGAAGACGGTTGCGATGTTCAAGTCGCCCCTGACGGGGAACCTGGGTGAGAGCCACGCCGGGGGGCGGAGCGCCGTAGCCATAAGGTCGGCGGGCTACGGCGCCATAGTGATCAGGGGCGCCAGCGAGTCCCCCGTCTACCTCTCCATCGATGACAAGGGCGTCCAGTTCAGGGACGCGTCGGGCATCTGGGGGATCGCCAGCAGCGTAACCACGGGCAGGATAATCAGGGAGCTGGAGACCGGGGCCGGGACACGCACGATCATGAGGATAGGCGGAGCCGGTGAGCGCCTCGTCAGGTACGCCTCCGTCATCACAGAGACCTACCGCCACTTCGGCCGCCTCGGACTCGGCGCCGTCTTCGGCAGCAAGAAACTCAAGGCAGTCACCGTCTCCGGCAACCACGGCATCGAGGTCAGCGACAGAAAGCTCTACCGCGAGACATACGACGACATCTACAGGCGCGCCGTCGAGTCACCCGTCATGAAGAAGTACCACGACATAGGCACCGCCTCGAACATCATGCCCCTCAACCTGCAGAAGGGGCTCCCCACCATGAACCTCAAGACCACGACCTCGCCCGATGCGGAGCGCATCTCCGGCGAGAGGCTCGCTGAGAACTACCTCGGTCGCCGAGTCGCCTGCGCACACTGCCCCGTCGCCTGCATCCACATCGCCGCCCTACGCGAACCATACGAGAAGGAGCCCTACTTCTACAAGACCACCATGATCCCATACGACTACGAACTCATCTACGCACTCGGCTCCATGCTCGGCATATTCGACGAGAAGGCGATGCTCCACCTCATAGACGACGTGGAAATCTGGGGGCTCGACGCCATGAGCACGGGCGTCGTGCTCTCCTGGGCGACCGAGGCGCAGGAGAAGGGACTCATCAGCCAGAACGAGACCCTCGGACTCAACTTCAGGTGGGGGGACGAGCCAACATACGCCAAGGCCGTGGAGCATATCGTCAAACAGCCCAACGAGTTCTACGCCGCCCTCGCCCGGGGCGTCGACCACGCCTCGAAGCGGTATGGTGGGGAGGACTACGCCCTCGCCTTCGGGGGCAACGAGATGCCCGGCTACCACACGGGCCCGGTCAGCCACGTCGGCTACCTCACGGGGAGCCGTCACAGCCACCTCGACGCGGCCGGCTACAGCATCGACCAGGCAGCCCTCAAGGACAAGCTCCCAGACCCCAAGGCGGCCGCCGCGAAGCTGCTCAAGGAGGAGGCATGGCGCCAGATCCTCAGCAGCCTCGTAGTCTGCTTCTTCGCCAGAGGCATCTATGATAAGGACACGGTTGCGAAGTCCCTCGAGACGGCGGGGCACAAGGTCGCGCCGGAGGCCCTCGACGAGAAAGGCATGGAGATACTGAGGGAGAAGAACCGGTTCAAAGAGAGGGAGGGCTTCAAGGCGAGTGAGCTCAGGATACCGGGGCGCGTCTTCGAGACCGCGAGCCCGCTGGGTAAGATCGATGAGAAGTACCTCCGGGAGTCCGTGGAGGAGTTCTACAGGCTCCTCTACGCCTAGGTCTTCTCGATGTGAAAGACTTCCCTCAGCTCCTCGGAGACGGGGCTGTGATCATGATCAGAGGGCATCAACTCGCTCATGTGCTCCCACCAGCGCCTGCAGACCGTCGTCCTCGATACCGCGTCCCACTCAGCCTCGTCCTCGAACTCGATGTATGCGAACAGCTGGCGGGTCTCGGGGTGTAGGAAGATCGTGTAGGTGTGGACGCCGTGATCCTTTAGGGTCTCCTCCAGCTCGGGCCAGATGGGGTTGTGGCGCGCCTCGTACTCCGCTTCCCTGCCTGGGTAGACGCTCATCACGAACGCCTTTCTGATCACGGTGAATCCCCTAGAGGTCGAGTATATCCGCCTCGAGCTTATCCGCGTCGAGGACGCCGATGCTGCTCCTCCCCGTTAGGTAGCCGCATACCTCCCCCGGGTTGACGACGAGGGTCCGCCCCTGCCTGGCTGTCTTTGCCTTGTGGTCGTGGCCGTGGACCACTGCGTCATAGCTGCCGTGTGCTATGAGGGAGCGGAGCAGGGCGTCGTCGTGGCCGTGGAGGAGTGCTATCCTCCTGCCCCCCGCCTCGACCTCGGCGAAGTTGCCCACGATCTCCTTCCCCACCGCGGCGTAGACCTCCCTGAGCTTCTCCCTCTCGGCGCAGTTGTTCCCGAGGACGCCGATCATCTTCGCCCCGAGCTCTGAGTAGGGCTTCGCCGTGAATGGGCTTATGTAGTCGCCGGCGTGGAGGACGAGGGCGACATCGAGCTCGTTCAGGCGCCTGATGGCCGCCTTGATCATGGGGACGTTGTCGTGGGTGTCAGAGATTAGGCCAATGCGCATCAGTCCTTCCTCCCAGCGTGGTAGAGTATGTCGCGGACCCTGAGTATCTCCAGCGTGCTCGTGCGGCCCGGTGCCTCCAGAGTGGAGCCGGAGACGACCATGATGGTGTCGGGCTCCCTCACCATCCCGTCCCTGAGCGCCTTGTTCACCGCCCTGATCATGAGCTCGTCCCTGTCGTCGCTCCACTGGACGTCGAGCGGCTCGACGCCCCAGTATAGGCGGGTCCTCCGCGCTATCCTCGCCTCGCGTACCACGGCGAGGATGCGCGCCGAGGGCCGGTACTTGCTCACCATGAGGGTCGTGAAGCCGCTGCGCGTCACCGTGAATATGGCGGCGGGCCTCACTGCCTCGACTGCCTGCGAGGCGAGGCTGCCGATGATGTCGGGGATGGGTTGCCCCTCCCTCGGCCTAGGTGCCCTACTGAGTATCGAACCGGCCTCGACGACTCGGCTGATGCTCTCCATGACGCGGACGGCCTCGATGGGGTGGGCGCCCATCGCAGTCTCCTCGCTCAGCATCACGGCGTCGGCGCCGTCTAGGATGGCGTTGGCGACGTCGCTCGCCTCGGCCCGGGTGGGGCGGGGGTTCTCCACCATCGACTCGAGCATCTGGGTGGCGACGATGACGGGCTTCCCCGCCTCGTAGCACTTTGTGATGATCTGCTTCTGGAGGAGGGGGATGTCCCAGGGAGGCACTTCGATGCCGAGGTCGCCGCGCGCCACCATGACCCCGTCGCTAGCGTCGATGATCTCGTCGATGTTCTTGATGGCCTCGGCGTGCTCTATCTTGCTGATCACCGGCTGGTCGCCGTCCGCCTCCTTTATGGCCTCCTTGACGTTCTCGACGTCCTTCCTGCTCCTGATGAACGAGGCGGCGAACCAGTCCGCGCCGACTTGGACGCCGAACTCGATTCCCTTGAGGTCCTGCTCGGTGGGCGGGTGTAGGCTCAGGCTGGCGCCGGGGGCGTTGACGCCCTTGCGGCTGCTCACCTCACCGCCGCTGACGACCTTGGCCTCGAAGCCATTCGAGTCGCCGTCGACCTTGATGACGTCGAGTTCGATGAGGCCGTCGTTTATGAATATGTGACCGCCGGGGCGGACCTCGGCGGGGAGCCTCGCGTAGTTGACGGGGAGTGTCAGGCCCTCGCCGACTATGTTCTCCGTGGTGAAATAGACGGCGTCGCCCGCCTTGAGTTGGACCGGCTCCTTCAACTCCCCGAGGCGGATCTTTGGGCCGGGGAGGTCGACGAGGACGGCTACCGTGCCGAGGCTCCTTATTGCGCGTATGGTGTTCCGGTGATCATCGAGGCTGCCGTGGCTGAGGTTCAGTCGGGCGACGTCCATCCCCGCCACCGCCATCTCCTTGAGGATGTCGGGCCTCTTGCTAGCCGGCCCTATGGTGCATACTATCTTGCTCCTCGCGTAGCCATCCATGATGCTTCGAGAGTTATCAGCGCCGCTGGGTTCTTATCCTCTGCGCCTAGGATACCCGTGGAATCGAGTTGCGCTGCGCTGTGATCCTCCACGCCCCCATCGGTGGGGGGAAGACGACCACCGCCCTGGCCGCGGCGGAGAGGGCGAAGGCCGACGGGATCAAGGTCATGGGGATATTGAGCAGACGCGTCCTCGACGGGGGCGAGTACCCGAGCTACGATCTCATAGAACTCGATACGGGAGAGACGATGCCCCTAGTCAAGCCCGCGGGCAAGGCGTGGGGGGATGGATGGGAATCATACGGCAACCCCGTCTTCGTCTTCTCGAGGAAGGGACTCTACTCCGCGAACCTCGCCCTCCACCGCGCCGCGTCGGAGATGAGGGACGGTGTAGTCGTCTTCGTCGACGAGTGGGGCCGCCTAGAGTCGCAGCGCAAGGGTGTCCACCCCGGCGCCGTGATGGTCGCCAACGCCCTGAGCAGGGGAGGCGTAGCCGTCTACCTGTGCCGCGACGATAAGGTCCAAGAGGTCACCGACCTGCTCGAGGGGAGGTCGGCCCGCGTATTCAACATGGAGGCCGGGGACGCCGGCGCCCTCCTCAGGATAATCCGTGGCTGCTCGAAGCTGTAGATTCTAAATATCCCATCCGTGTCTCTACACTATGCGGTTGGCACCCATGGAGTATGACAGGATTCTAAGCGACCTGCTCAACAGGGACGAGTACCTCGTCGTGGGGAAGAAAACGGTGAGGTCGGACGCCCTCGACAAGCTACTCGGCAAGGCCCGGTTCACGAGCGACTACATCCCGAAGGACACGATGGTAGTCAAGGTGCTGAGGGGCACGATGCCCCACGCCCTGCTCAAGAGGGTCGACACCTCCGCGGCCCAGAGGGTCCCCGGGGTCGTCGCAGTATTAACTGCTAGGGACGTCCCGGGTGAGAACGAGATAGGCTACGCCCTCCCCGAGCAGCCCTTCCTCAACGGCGTGAAGGTCCACTACGTCGGCGACCCCATAGCCCTCGTCTGCGCCTGCGACGAGATGGCGGCGCAGGAGGCGCTTGACGCTATCGTGGTCGACTACGAGCCGCTTCCGGCGGTTCTCGACATCGACGCCGCACTCGCCGAGGGGGCGCCGGTCATCCACAAGGACGACAACATCGCCATCAAGACGAAGATCAGGAAGGGTGACATAGCCAAGGGGTGGAAGGAGGCAAAGGTCGTCATCGAGGACACATACTGGTCGCCGTACCAGGAGCACATGTGTCTAGAGCCCGAGGCCGCCTACGCCGTCCCAGACGGCGTCGGGAAGGTCACCATCATCGCCTGCATGCAGAGCCCCCACCTCGTCAGGGACAAGGTGGCGCGTGTGTTGGGTTGGAAGCTCAACCGGGTCAGGGTCATACAGGCATTCACGGGGGGCGCATTCGGGAAGAAGGACGACACGGGTCCTCTCATCAGCGCCTATGCCGCGCTGGCCGCTGTGAAGACGGGGAAGCCCGCCGCGTATATAATGGACCGCAGCGAGGTTCTCGCCGTCACCCCGAAGCGCTTCCCCGTCCGCTTCAAGTACAAGTCGGGCGCCGACAGAGCGGGAAAGATAACCGCCGTCGAGGTCGACATCACCCTCGAGGTGGGCGCATACGCCAACAGGGCTCCCTTCTGGCTCTGGAGGCAGACCGCACACGCCTGCGGCCCCTACGAGGTCCCAAACGTCGCCGTCGACGGTCGCGCCGTCTACACTAACAAGGTCTACGGCGGCAGCTACCGCGGCTTCGGAAACCTCGCCCTCCACTTCGCCGCGGAGCAGCAGGTCGACAAGCTCGCCTACGAGCTCGACATGGACCCCGTCGACTTCAGGATGAAGAACATCCTCAGGGTCGGGTCACGGACGACCTGCGACCAGGTCCTCGACAACAGCGTCGGGATCGATAAGTGTCTGGAGGGCGTTGCCGCCGCGTCTGAGTGGGCTAAGCACAGGGAGCCGGTCCGGGTCGGGACGAAGGTCCGGGGCTGGGGCGTCGGATGCGCCTACCACGGCAACAGCACGAGCCGGAGCACACCCGACTGGAGCGCCGCCAGCCTCATGATGCACGAGGACGGTAGCCTCACCTACCGCACAGGCATCTGCGAGATTGGGCAGGGCAGCCCCTTCGGTCACGCCAAGATAGTCGCCGAGATCATCGGCGCGAGCCTCGAATCCATAAACATTGAGCAGCCCGACACCGACTCGACCCCCGACTCTAAGCCGACTCACGGGAGTCGGGGCCTCATGATGGGCGGGACGGCTGCTGCGGACGCCGCCATAAAGCTCAGGGAGAGGATGGTCCGCGTCGCCGCAGACATGCTCGGCTGCCCCGAGGCGCAGGTGGAGCTGCGCGACAGCCAGGCCTACAACAGGAAGAAGCCTGCGGCGAAGATCCCCTTCGCGGAGATCGCGGAACAGATGCACATCCGGGGGGAGAACCCCGCTAGCTACGGCTTCTACACGTCCCCCCGGCGCTTCTTCGACCCCGAGACGGGCCTCGGGCACAACTACGCCGTCTACACCTTCGCCGCCTCTGTGGCGGAGGTCGAGGTCGACACTGAGACGGGGCAGGTCGAGGTGACTAAGATTTGGCCCGCGATGGATGTGGGGAAGGTGATCGACCCCCTCAGCGTGGATGGGCAGATACACGGCGCCATAAGCCACGGCGTCGGCTTCGTCATAATGGAGAACCTCCAGCTCAGGGACGGCGTCGTCATCACCACGGGCTTCAAGGACTACGTCATCCCATCGGCCCTCGACACGCCTGAGATAGACGACACGATCATCGTCGAGGAGGCCTACAAGCACTCGGCCTTCGGCGCCAAGGGCGTCGGGGAACCGAGCATCATCAGCATAGTCCCCGCGGTGGTCAACGCCATCCACCACGCGACGGGTCTCAGGTTCAGCACGATCCCCATCACACCGGATCGCATGCACAAGGCGCTGAAGGAGGCTGGTAAGTGTTGAAGCCGCTGACCGGATTCGATCTGCTGCGACCACCTACCCTCGTGGGGGCGCTTGAGATGATGTCCATCCTGGATAACGCCATGCCCCTGGCGGGGGGCACGGACATAGTACCCACATTCAAGGATCTCGGCTCCAAGCCGGTCCGCCTCATAGACCTCGGCCTGATCGACGAGCTGAACGGCATCATGGAGGAGGACGGCAAGATACTCATAGGGCCCACGACGACCCACGCCCAGTTACTGGCGTCGAAGGTCATCGAGGAGGCCGCCCCGGCTCTCCACGACGCCGCGAGGTGGATCGGCAGCGTCCAGATCAGGAACAGGGGCACAATCGGCGGCAACCTATGCAACGCGTCCCCCGCCGCCGACTCCGCGCCGCCCCTGCTCGTACACGGAGCCGAGGTCCACATATGCAGTCTAGAGGAGGGCCACTGGGTACCCCTGCAGGGGTTCTTCAAGGGGCCTAAGATGACTGTTCTGGAGCCGAATGAGATACTCGCGGGGCTCAGGTTCCCCCAAGTGAAGGGGGCTGGGAGCAGCTTCCAGCGCATAGGGAGGCGCAAGGGCTTCACGCTGAGCGTCGTCAACGCCGCGGTCTACGTTGAGAGGGACGGCGAGAGGCTCAGGGAGGTCAGGATAGCCCTAGGGAGCGTCGCGCCGACGCCCATACGCGCCCCGAGCGTCGAAAACAAGATCAGGGGCAAGAAGATGAGCGGGGGTCTCGTCGAGGAGGCCGCGGCGGCTAGTGTCGAGGTGGCGAAGCCCATCGACGACGTGAGGGGCACCGCCGAGTACCGTAGGGACATGGTGGGTGTGCTGGTGAAGCGCGCCATGCGTGAGGCGTGGCGACGCGCCGGAGGTGAGCTGTGATGGTGAACTTCGAGCTTAACGGCGCCGACGTCTACGTCGAGGCACCGGCGACGATGACCCTCCTAGACATGCTACGCGTCGAACTCGGCGTGAAGAGCGTGAAGAAGGGCTGCGAGCAGGGCGAGTGCGGTGCCTGCACGGTGCTGCTCGACGGGTCGCCCGTGACCTCTTGCCTGATACTCGCGCCGCAGGTCGAGGGGCGCCGCGTCTGCACCATCGAGGGGCTCGTCGATAACCCGCTGTTGAAGGAGCTGAGGGAGGCCTTCATGGAGAACGGGGCCGTCCAGTGCGGCTTCTGCACTCCGGGGATGCTGCTGAGCGCCTACGCGTTGCTCCGCGACAACAGGCACCCCTCGGAGGAGGAGGTCAAGACGGCGATCGAGGGGAACATCTGCAGGTGCACGGGCTACGTCGCGATCATCGAGGCGATACTCGACGCGGCGGAGCGCATCGCCCCCGACTGACCCACAACCTTATTCCCCCTCGACTCTTTCTTGAAACCGAGAATGGTGGAAGGCACTTTCTGGGGGCACCTCGACCGCCTCGTCGCTGAGAGCCGCGTCATAGTCGACAATCCAAGAGGGACGTCCGATGACGACCCATCCTCGATTGCCTACCCGGTCGACTATGGCTACCTTGAGGGGACATCTTCGATGGATGGTGATGGCATCGACGTCTTCGTCGGCTCGGACCCGGGACAGAAGGTAGACGCCATTGTCTGCACGGTCGACCTCATGAAGAGGGACTCCGAGATCAAGGTGCTCATCGGTTGCACCGAGGAGGAGAAGCAAGCGGTCACACGCCTCTACGAGGCCTTCCCGCCGATGCGCGGCCTACTCATCAGGCGGGGCTGAATCGTTTTAAGCAGTCGCCGCCCCTTCTCCTTGGGATGAGCGACCCAGAGATATTCACCCGCGCCGGCGAGTTCCTCGCCAAGGGGCAGAGCGTCGTGCTCTGCACACTGATCTTCAAGGAGGGCTCGGGGCCCCGTGAGCCCGGCTCCAAGATGCTCGTGACGCCCGACGGCAAGGCCCTCGGAACCATAGGGGGCGGCGGGATGGAGAGGCTGATCGTCACGCAGGCCCTCGAGGCCCTCGCCGAGGGGAGGCCGAGGACGCTTCACTTCGCCATGGGGATACCCCCGCGTGAGGGGATGATCGCCGTCGACTCAAAGTGCGGCGGGGAGGTCAAGATATTCATGGACGTAATCAAGCCTGAGCCACGGCTCGTGATCATGGGGTCGGGCTGGATAGCCCAGGCCACGGCCCGCTACGCTAAGGACTGCGGCTTCGAGGTCGTCGTCGTAGACGACGCGGAGACCGCGAGGCAGGAGTGTTTCCCGGGGATGAGGGTCGTCGGCGGCAAGTTCCCCGAGTCGCTGGGCGGCGTGGAGATCCGCCCCTCGGACTTCGTCGCCGTCCTACACGGTGAGACCTCCTTCGAGCTCGCCGCCCTACGCCACGCCGCCAAGGCACGGCCCGCGTACATCGGGCTCCTCGGCAGCGCCAACAAGGCGAGGAAGCACAGGGAGCAGCTAAAGTCGGAGGGCCTCGACGAGAAGGTGCTCGACGCCATGTACGCGCCCATAGGACTTGAGATAAACGCCGAGACCCCCGAGGAGATCGGCGTAAGCATCGTCGCCGAGATGGTCAAGAGGAAACGCAGCTAGAGGAGCAGGGTAGGGGTGAGGGGGACCCCTCGACATCCTCGGAAAAGACGCCTTCAGCCAAAAGGAACCGGAAAAAAGTCCCACTCGTCAACGGATCTATGCAAAAGGAGCATCTATTCCCTACAGCGCCCTAGGTGACGGTCGCCCGATCGTCACTGTACTTCTGGTACTCCTCGTCGTCGATGACGGCCTTGAGGTGCTGGGCGACCTTCCAGGCGTCGTGGTAGCCGACGTAGAGGGGGATGGGGGCGAGGCGCATTATGTTTGGTGGGCGGAAGTCGGGGATCACGCCCCGTGCGATGAGTGCCTGGTTGATCCTCCAGCCCTCCTTGTGGGCGACGCCGACGTGTCCTCCGCGGCGCTCCGGCTCACGCGGAGTAGCGATCGAGTAGTTGTAGGGCGCCTTCCCCAGCATCTCGTCGATGAGGTACATGAGGTAACCCGTGATCTTGAGGCTCTTCTCCCTGATGCGCTCGATCCCCGCCTCCCTCATGATGCGTAGGGAGCCCTCGAGGGGCGCCGCGCTGAACATGTTTATGGTGCCGATCTGCCAAGCCGCGGCGTTCTTCGCCTGGTCGTACTTGGTCTCCATGTTGAACATCGTGGAGCGGTCGTTCCCCCACCACCCCGCGAGACCCGGGCGCACGCCGAAGAGCCTCCTGTTCACGTATAGGCTCGCCGTCCCCCCGGGCCCCGCGTTCATGTACTTGTAGTTGCACCAGAAGGCGAAGTCCACGTCCCACCAGTCGAAGAAGTGGGGCACAACGCCGACGCTGTGGCTGCAGTCGAAGCCTATGAATATCTTCTTCCTGTGCGCCGCCTTCGTGAGGCGGGCCATGTCGGCTAGTTGCCCAGACTTGTAGTAGACGCTCGGCAGGAGTGCGAGCGCGACCTCGCCGGTCATCTGGTCGATGATGTCGTCCTCCTCGATGAGGCCGTTCCTGCTCTTGACGAGGATGAGGTCCTTCTCGGGGTCTCCGCCCTTGAGGAGTATGTCGGAGTAGAGGGCGTAGAGGTCACTCGGGAAGTTCAGCTCGTCGGCGAGTATCTTGCGCCGCCTCCCCTTGGGCTCGTAGAATGTGGCGACCAGGTTGTGCAGGTTCACCGTCGTGCTGTTTGTGACGACGACCTCCCCCGGCTCCGCGCCGACTAGCGGCGCCTCAAGGTCACCGAGGCTCTCACCGTAGTCGATCCACGGTATCTTCCCCTTCCCCCAGCCGGCGATGCCGAGGGTCTTCCACTCGTTGGCGACCCTCATCAGCGTCTCCTCGGCGTCCACGCTCATCA
>Ga0315274_10008182_pt1 | contig 15146 bp, 12 predicted proteins | sample YL17G02_20_MG_FD_203700 | JGI IMG/M metagenome (GOLD analysis project Ga0315274, IMG submission 203700) | Sediment microbial communities from Yellowstone Lake, YNP, Wyoming, USA - YL17G02_20 | ecosystem: Environmental > Aquatic > Freshwater > Lake > Sediment | place: USA: Wyoming | collected... | reverse complement strand
GGTGTTCATTGATGGCAAAGCCGGTTTCCGATACGAGCCGCTTTTCTAATTCAGACACATTGCAATTTGTGAAGTCAATCACCTTGCTGCATTTCGAACAGACAAGGTGATCATGGTGTTCAGGTGTGCGCCCGATGTAACTATGTGTGTTTTCACCGGTATGCACCATACAAACCAATCCGATCTCTGAAAGAATATCCAGCGTCCGGTATACCGTAACTTCCCCCACCTCCGGATTCGCCTGACGCACCTTTTCATACAAGGCTGAAGGGGTAAGGAGCTCCTTGCTCTCCATTACTGTCTTAATGATAGCAATCCGCTGAGGCGTAGCCTTATGGCCCGAACGACGCAGGCAGAACTTAATATCATCCAATGTCATCATAATTGAAACTCTTTTTCAATTAGTTTATAGTCTGAATAAGCTGTTGTCAAGCATCTGTTTGGAGATTGTTTACCGATGACTTTTCAGCGGAGGCCCCTTTCGTTGGGTATTGAACCCCCTGATATAATAGTGGGCATTGAGGATTTCTTTGATTAACATTGGCAAAAACATCGAGGCATATCTACCCCCCGAAATCCTGGCGCTGGTAAAGGCTGCGGGGGAAATCAGCGCTGCCAGGGGACAAAGGGTGTATCTGGTCGGCGGGTCAGTGCGGGATCTTTTGTTGAAGCGTCCCCATCTGGACATTGACCTGGTGGTGGAAGGAGATGCCCTTTCGCTGGCTCGACAGCTCGCCAAGGGCAGGGATGGGAAATTGGTGACTCACCCTCGCTTCGGCACTGCTACCTTCAGTCAGGGGGCGTTCAGCCTCGATCTGGTAACTGCCAGGTCGGAAACATACGCTGAGCCTGCAGCGTTGCCTATTGTGAAGCCGGGCAACATCCAGGACGACCTGTTCCGGCGTGACTTTTCGATAAACGCCATGGCTGCCAGCCTCGACCCTGCTCGGTTCGGCGATTTGGTTGATCCCTATGGGGGGAAGAGCGATCTCGATCGTCACCTTGTTAGGGTGTTACACCAGAGGAGCTTTAAGGACGACCCCACCCGCGTCTGGCGCGCCATCAGGTACGAGCAGCGCCTCGGTTTCAGGCTGGAGTTTGACACCACGATCCTGCTGCGCCGCGATTCAGCTATCATGGGCAGGGTGAGCGGAGATCGGCTGCGCCATGAGTTGGAACGCATTCTGGAAGAGGGTTATCCTGAGAAGGTCTTCTATCGGGCCGAGAGGCTGGGTGTGCTCAGGTGGCTGTATCCAGCGCTGGAGGGTAATGGCTGGCTGGGTGAGCACTTCGACATGGCTCGCGAGGCAAGCGGCAGCTCTAAGCCTGATATAAAACTTTATCTGGCGCTGCTGGTCTGGCGGCTTGACATTGATACTCTCAAAGCTTTCATGGAGCGTCTCAAGTTTGGCGGTGAGACGGCGCGGGTGTTGCGAGATATTCCCGGTCTAAGACGGGCGCTCCTTGGCCTGATATCGCCAGAGCTCACGCCGAGTGGCGTCTACTATACACTCGAGCATCACCGTCCCGAGACGATACGGGCTGCGGCTCTGGTTATGGATGCCGCGCTGGTTAAGCAGAGGCTTGAGCTTTATCTCTCCACCCTAAGGTTTGTCGAGCCATCCCTCAGCGGCGATGATCTGAAGAAGATAGGCATTCCTCAGGGCAAGAAGATGGGAGCGCTGCTGAAAACGCTCAAGGAAGCGAAGCTGAACGGGGAGGTAAAGACCAGGGAGGCGGAGAGGAAACTGGTCCGCAAGTGGCTGACCAAGGAGAAACGCTGAGGAGCTAGGTGGAAGAAGTCTGTAGCGTTTGCGGCAAACCCGTAGATGAAATATACGCTGTCAGTTGCATTGCCTGTGGAGGCAAGATACATTTCCCTGCGGCGGAGAATGTTAAGGATAGCTGCGGCTCTATAGTGACTCAGTGGAACATCTGCGGGCTGGCTTTTCTGTGTAAACGTTGTTCGAATCAGCAACCTTTTAGCGGCACAAAGGCTTCCGGTTAACCTGACATTACACCTAGCTGCACCTAGTTTGCCTTGGCTTTCACCCGCTGACTTTTCCCATATTTCAGGATGAGCGCGATCATAAATAAGGACTGCACCATGCCCGCGGCATTGCCGGCTATGAATACGTTGTTGTGTACGGATACGCTAAATATAAGATAAGAGAGCAGTCCTATCGCCAGGATGAACCAAGAAGGCAAAGCCATGCCACTGACATCGTGGCTCCTGAGGATCTTGATGAGCTGCGGTATGTAGAAAACCTGGGTCAAGGCAATACCTACCCAGCCAGCTATTTCCATTTCTTGCTCCTTCCTTTTCGCTGAGGTTGCCAGTCCGAAGCCATGCGCTCCAGAAGGGCAGCTACATGCTTTGTGCCCAGGATGAAATCAGCGAGCCTGATATTCTCGTCGGGAGCATGCGCCCTGGAGCCCAGATAGTCCACTCCGATGCCAGCGGTGGGCAAACCCAGGGTATCGGTAAAGTGGTACATGGGGCCGCTGCCAGCCATGGCTGGCATTATCACTGGGTCGGCTCCGAAGACATCCTTGCCTGTGGCCGCAACTATGGTCAAAAACGGGGAATCCAGCGGTGTGCGGGCAGGATTTTCCCCTTCTGTAGTAGGAGCGATGGTGATGTCTGCGAAGCCGTAGCTGTCGAGATGCTTTCTCAGCTTGGAGAGGATTTCTTCGGGACGCTGGTTGGGTACGAGGCGAAAATCAAGTTTGGCTCGGGCGATGCAGGGCAGGACTGTCTTGGAACCGGGGCCGGTGTAGCCGGAGTAGATGCCGCAGATATTGCAGATGGGCTCGAAGATGTGGCGAGACTTGTATTCGAACCCAGTGACTCCTTTGACAAACTCCTTGAGCCCGAGGCTTTGTTTTGTTTCTTGGTCATCCCGCGGCATAGCTCTAATGGCCCTAATCTCCTGTTTGGTCGGTGGTCTGACATTATCATAGAAGCCTGCGATCTGGATGTTCTCGTCCATGTCTTTGATGGAGGCGAGCGCCCATACCAAGCGCCAGGCCGGGTTGGTCACCACTGTGCCCATCGAGGAGTGTACGTCCTGTGAAGCACCGCGCGCCTCTAGCTCGACATAAAGAATGCCCTTGAGACCGAGCATGATGATGGGCTGGTCTTTCCAGTTAACCCCGCCGCACTCCCAGATGCAGGCGTCGGCTTTGAGCAGCCGACGATTGCGTTTGACGAAAGCGCCCAGGTTGGGACTTCCTATCTCCTCCTCACCTTCGATGAGGAACTTCACAGAGATGGGAAGTTTTCGCCTCGTCTTCAGGAAGGCTCTCAGAGCGAGGAGACGGGCAACGGTGTTGCCTTTGTTGTCGGAGACTCCTCTCGCGAACAGCTTCCCCTTGCGCTGCACAGGCTCGAACGGGGGCGAAGTCCACAGCTCCAGGGGTTCGGAAGGTTGGACATCATAGTGGTCATAGAAAAGGAGGGTGACTGGCGATTCGCCAGCGATTTCGCCGTAGACTACAGGGTATTTGCTTTTGGGAACGGGGAGAATCCGGGTGCTCACGCCATATTCACCCATGACCTGTGCCAGAAGCTGGACCATCTCGGGCATGCCCACTCCCTGGGCGCTGATGCTGGGCTGGCGGCAAAGCCGCATGAGGTCTACAACCCCTTCTTGCCAGTGGTCATCAATGTAATCGTAAATCTGCTTCATATAAGCCTCTCCGAAAAGCTATTTGGGGAGACGTGCGGACTGGCCTTTGCGATGACCCTTAGGCTCTCCCTTGAGCCACTGGGTGACCGCTGCAGGCAGGTCGCGCGATGGGCCTTTGACCATAGTGCACTGGGGTATGGAATCGAAGAAAGCCGACTTATAGCCCTTGGTCTGCAGCCGCCTGTCGAGGATAACCACGGCGCCGCGGTCGGTCTTGCTGCGGATGAGGCGGCCGAAGCCCTGTTTGAAGCGGAGGGTGGCCAGGGGAATGGCATACTGGTTGAAGGGGTCATCGAACAGCTCGGAGCGAGCGGAGAATATCGGTTCGGTGGGCACGCTGAAGGGCAGCCGAGCGATGACCAGAACGCTGAGCGCCTCTCCCACGACGTCGATGCCCTCCCACAAGCTGGCGGTGCCCAGAAGGACGGTCTGGGGATTGGCTTTGAAAGCGGTGAGAAGCTGTTTGGGCGAGCCGTCCACTCCCTGGGCAAGCACCAGGATGCCTTCTTCCTCCAGAGGCGCTTGGATGGCGGACTGGGTAGTTCGCAGCGCAGAATGGGAAGTGAATAAGACCAGTGTGCGCCCTTTGCAGGCACGGCAGAGGTCGATAAGCGTTTGCTCCACTGCCTTCTGATAGCCAGGTCTTCCCGGCTCGGGAATATCGTTGGGCAGGTAAATCATAGCTGCGTTGGGGTAATCGAAAGGAGCGCCCAGAAGTAGCTCTCCTGTATATTCGAGCCCCAGCCTGCTTTTGATGTACTCGAAGGTACCTTCCGTGCTCAGCGTCGCGCCGGTAAGAATAACACTGTCCTTGGTGGTGAATAGCGATTTCTCCAGCAGGTTAGCCACGCTGAGCGGAGCGGTGTACATGCCTATCGAGTTGTTCTGCATGTTGGTGGTGAGCCAGTAGATATTGTCGGTGCTGGGATGGGAGACCAGGGAGTCCAGCCTCTGGTGCAGCTCTTTATTTCGGAAAAGCAGGGATGCTATTTCCAGCATCAAGTAATCGTAGCCAGACACCTTGTTTTCGGCCAGGTCTTCCATGCCTGTGTAGAGACGGTCTAGGTCGTCGGCAATGGCGCTGAGCACCAGGCCCAGGTCTTCCCAGGCAATCTCAACCCTGGACCAACCCGGCTGAGTTCGCTTGGAATACGTCAGAAGCAGGTTGCGGTCATATTCGCCTTGGTCTGAGGCATGTCCCTCGATGAAATCGCGGAGGCTGTCGAAGAACTTAGAGACGTTGGCACGTGCCTTGTCCACATTGTCGTTGAGAGACTCGGCGAGCTGTCTCACTTGCCTTTGTCTTGACAAAGCTACAGTGCTGCCCCGGAAGCAATCGTTCAGCCAGGCGAGGAGTCCGGTGCTGCGCTGTCCTCCAATTTCTTGGTGAAACAGGTTGAAATATTCGAAGAGGTCCCACTGAGTGATTTGATACCCCAGTTGCCTGGTTGCTTCTTCTTCAAGATGGTGCGCTTCGTCAACGATGAGGTGATTATAGGGAGGCAGGACCTTGTTGTCTGAAACCATATCGGACAGAAGCAGGGCGTGGTTGACCACGATGAGATGGGCGCTCTCGGCAGCTTTGCGCGCTCGGAACAGGTAACAGGTGCCGCGCTGGTAATGCTGGCACTGGCTCTCCAGCCGCTCGTCAAACTCGGCGCAGAGCTTATTCCAGATGGGAAACTCGCCGCCTCCCAGGTTGAGCTCGGCTCTGTCTCCGCTCTGGGTGGAGAGCAGCCAGACCCTGATGCGGGCGAGAAGTCTGGCTTCATCGAGGGAGAGCCTGTCACTGTTCCTCAAGGACTCATATCTCTTGAGACAGAGGTAATTAGCTCTGCCCTTGACCTGAACTGCTCTGAGGTCCTTAAGTATAGTCTCCTGTTCCTTCCCGATTGCCCGCAGCAAATCAGGGATGTCCTTGCCGATGAGCTGCTCTTGCAGGTTTATGGTGTTGGTGGAGATGACAACGGGCAGGCTGTTCTGCGAGGCAAAAAATATGGAAGGCAAAAGATAGGCAACCGACTTTCCGGTGCCTGTGCCTGCCTCCACGATGAGGTGTTCGTTATTGTTGAGCGCCTGCGCCACGGCCTGGGTCATGCGAATTTGCTCGGGGCGGTGCTCATAGCCGGGGAAGGCTTTGGCGAGGGGGCCATCAGCCCCAAGGATTTCGGAGAGAGTATCTGCGTCCAGAGGGATTTTTTCAGCGCGAGGGGTTAGCGGCTGCTTGGCCTTTGCTTCCCAGAGAGGCTTCTCATCTTCGCCCCTGGCAGCTTTGGGGCTGCGGGTATCGGAGAAGGCTGTCTTGGTTTTGAACTTGAGTATCTCTCTGAAAAGGGAGCCGAGCGCCCAGTCCGATTTTTCGGCCAGTCGGACCAGCTCTTCCACTGTAGCGATGTCGAGCTTGTAGGCGCGATCGAGAAGGGCGACGAACAGCTCTTTGGTCGCTATGGCGTCCGGGAGGGAGCGGTGGTGGGGGATGGACAGGCTGAGGTGTTTGTTCACCGAGGCGAGGCTGTAATCGGATAACTGAAAAAGAAGAATAGTCGCCAGTTCCCAGGTATCGTATGTAACATTGGCCGGCTTGATGCCTTTCTGGGCGAGGAAGCCGAGGTCGAAGGAGACATTGTGCCCTACAACGGGGTTGTTATCGAGGAAGGAGACAAGCTTGCTGGATATGTCCGAGAAAGGAGGAGCGGCGTCTAACTCAGCCTGGGCGATGCCGCAGAGCAACTGAATGCGGTAGGGCAGTGGGCGCTGCGGGTTGACCAAGGTATGGAAGGCGTCAATGACCTCCTCACCCTGAAACTTAATGGCGCCGATCTCGATGATTTCGTCGGTATCGGGGTTGAGGCCAGTGGTCTCGAGGTCGAGGGAGACATAAGTCTGTTCCATGAGGGAATTATAACATTATGGGAGAGGGGATTGATAGACGCGTGGGGGAAAGAACGGGATGTGCTTTATATACTGTATATATAAAAGAGGATTAGCAGGTGGTTTGCAAAGACAAGGTTTTGACCGGGATCTGAGGTTTATCAGGCGAGTACGATACCACGTATCTCAAATGTTATGACTATTTAAGATTTCTGTTGATTTCATAACTCCTCAATTGTAGCTCTGGCATGATTATCCATGTTTATCGCAGTCTGGACGTAGCAAGCTTAAGATTTTCTCTTACGTTCAGATTTCGGTATGTAACAATAGCTCAAAATGAAGACGAGAATACGAACACATAGCTAAAAAGGATGGTCTCAATATCGAGATAAGCTTGGGCATAACGAACTGTATAATTAGATGGTGAAATAGGCGCAGACTCACCCTAAGAAGCACCTTTGTGCTTTGTAAGTTTAAAAAATTCAATTACAAATACGCCGTACCCCTTACCCAAGGAAAACTCACGTATATCTTCTCTTTTCAGCAGCCATTCTCTGTCATTGAGGAGGTTATTTTTGTTTGGTGCTTCCTTCAACTCTTGTGCTTCACGCTCACCAACCACGCTAAACATGACAATGTATCGGCCGCCACATTGGAATCCGTCGGCATCTTCCAAATTTGCCAATTTTTTGACGTCTTTTTCAATCTTCTTTTTGGGGTAAGAATAACCGAATTCGATGAAATCCCATGGACCAGGATTCTTTGTCAGCTCATTAGGGTCCTCAGCGGGAGATGGCTTGTTGTTTGTCATCGTAATGTCGCAATGCTGTCTTGAATTACAAGGATAGTTGTCTTCCCATGCCAGGGACCAGGTATGAAAGAAGCCTTTCTCGTCTAATAACTTTTTGCAGATAAGATAGATCAAGGCATTTTCCATGCGGCGGGTCGCAAGACCACTAACAAAATAGCTACCGCCGTCTCTCTTTTCGCTCACCCTACTAAGACTGATATGTTCTTCCTCTAAGACCTGCTCAACAACATCGATGAATTGACGCTCTTTAGGCTTATTCATATACACATCTCCTATTGTGAATTGTTTTTGCGAGACCTAGGCTGTCCCGAATAATTGTGAGTTGAAGCTCATCCTGTTTATCCCTTTGTCGTGCTATTTGGGCTTCGCTTGGAGAATCAGCGCTCGGCGCATAGACCAGCCGAGTGAAGGTAAGATAGGGCGGGCTTACGCCAGTTAATGAATTACTGCCTGCTCTATGGTCAGTCATTGAACAAGCAACTTCTCTAGACCTTTATCATCCACAACGGTTACCGTGACGTATTTGCTGGAAATCCTATTATAGTCAGATTCGTTGGGTTCATAACTACCCAGGTTGACCATAGTTAAAGGGGTGCCGACTGTGAATTGACCATGCCTTTGTGCTTGGTCAGCTCGATTAAGATAGAATTCGTTAAAATCCTTTATTAAGGGGTAAATATCCTTATCACTGGCAGAAGCGCTAAGAGTTACAAGCCTAGTTGACCTTCCCTTAATTTCGTTTATTTTGGAAATATCTCTCTCATTTGGGTCGGGTGTTGCGAAATCCTGCTCATTCCATGCAATAGAGACCCAATCATATAAATAACCATCGTGGGAGAGTAAGAGCACGTAGAATTCTCCGTTTAAAGGGTGTTTTGGCTTTATTTCTACATGGAAATCAACCTTCCGGACATATGGGTCTGGCTCGAGAAACCCCTCAAAATGGGCCCTAGGACTTAGAGACCATACGGTTACATCAGCCACTCCACCAGAAGAATTGCATGAAAAGAATACCCCAGTCGTGACTATGATTACTCCCAATAGCAACAGCGACTTTCCAAGATTGCGTTTGACTTTCATGGTTCCGATACCCTTAGGCCTTCGCACGACTCCACTAATTTAAGAAGCTCCTTGACAGGCCTTCGTCTGAAGAATGGCCTGCGAACATTAGAAGCTCTAGGCCGTTTTTTCTGATTGTTATGCTTTCTCAAGTCTTATCAAATCCGACAATAGTTTCCTTAATTACAGTAGTATATATATCTCAGTAGAATCTCGCAAGTGCGAGGCGATGTTCCTGAATCGAGTGTTTTTGGAGTGTTTAGCGCCAGTGGGCGAGTAAGGGCAGAAGCCAGCCGAAGATAACGGCGAAGGCTAAATTTATTATGACGATAGCATGACCAATGTCGGAGTTATGCCCGCGGGCAATCGCTTGTCACGGCGGGCATAAATGTAACGACTTCTTAATATTTTTTCTCCTCATTTTATAACTTCTTTAGTTTTTCTGACTACTATCATTCGTGTTACTTCAAAGAGGGAGATTGACAAGGACGATCGCTATGTCTGCGAATTACGCGGGCTGGTAGTGTCGGGAGGTTTGTGGTTGTGTGGATGTTTGTGATATTATCCTTTGCGGTTAGCCCATGAAGAGAAAGGAGGTCAAAGCAAAGGCAACAAAAAAGTAGTCGGTACAAGTCGTGGCCAACGTTATGTGTGTTGCCCAAGCTAATTGGTTTTGGAAGCGATATTCCATAAAAACAGATTAGGAGGGGGAAAACCATGGCAGCAAAGAAGACATCCGTAGTGAAGGCATCAGCGAAACTGTTGGACAAGTTGAACGATGCCATCGCCAGGGAAATCCAGGTGTCGGTCCAGTATATGTGGCAGCACGTACAGTGGGGTGGGGTGAAAGGGTTCGCGGTGCAGAGCGAGCTCAGATCCATCGCGATAGCCGAGATGAAGCATGCAGAATCCATAGCGGAAAGGCTATACTACCTCGGCGGGATACCGACCACCAAGCCGACGCCCATTTTTGTGGGCAAAACCCTTAAGCAAATGATAGAGCAGGACGTTAAGGATGAGGAGAACGCCATAAAGCTCTATACGCAGATTGTGGAGATGGCCCGCAAGGAAGGCGATGAAACAACCAATAGGCTCTTCCGTGAGATACTGCAGCAGGAAGAGGACCATCACGATACCTTTACTACCTTGCTTGAGGATCTGTAAAGCTAATTCAGTCAGGGGCTAGTTAATATAAACACGCCTAAGCAATATGCTTAGGCGTGTGACATTCCTGCGTTCATGGCGTAGTAAGCCAGACGGCCTTATTAAGACAAGAGATACCTCAGCGCCAGTGTGCTAGCAGCGGCAGGATCCAGCCGAAGATACCCCCGAAAAACAGATTTATTACGAAGAAAAGCCTGCCCCATTTGTTGCGCCTGATGATGAGGAACAGAGCAGGCAGCATCAGCAGCACTGTGAGGCAGATTATAGCCAGGGTAAAGACGGAACTCGAGCTGCCTAACCCTGCGTTCGGTGAGGCATCGGCAGCAAAATTATAAAGTGCGCCGGCGATAGCACCGAATATGGTCCAGCCTGGCGGCACTCCAACTACCAGAGATAGCATAACCAATGTCGGAGGTATACCCTGGGGCAACCGCTTCGCCAGGCGGTCATACAGGTCGCGGTTGGTGAGAAATATGTATATCAGTGTCACCAGTGAGACCGAACCCATGAACATTCCGCAGATGAGGCCAGCCAGGATATCCATTAACATTTTCTATCACCTCTAGTGGCCGAAGGCGCTGCGTTTACAGTGTGAACAAGATAACCTTTTTGTCCTCCATTTTCCAGTCGCTTAAGTATGGCTTCGCCGTGAGCCTTGTCCGGCGCCAAGGCGAACAGAGCAGGGCCCGAGCCTGCGAGATGGACGCTTCTGGCTCCTGCCTTTAGCAGGATGGAACGATACTCAGAGAGTTCGGGGAAGAAGTCGAAGGCGACCTGCTCAAAGACGTTAAACAGAAATGAATCCTCCACCTTGCCGCCGTGGTTCAGGTGGGCCACCAGTTTCTGGGTGAATTGACCTGAGGTGAAATGCGATGAGTTCAACTGCGAGTAAAGCTGGGCTGTCTTGTTGGGTACAGGTTCGACAGGAGGCTTGAGTAGCACCAGCCAGAGTTGGGGAGTGGGGGAAAGGGGGGTTATCTGCTCGCCGCGTGCTTTTGCCAAAGCGGTGCCTCCGTAGAGAAAGAAGGCCACATCCGAGCCTAGCTTTGCCGCGAGGTCCGTCAACTTATCAAGTGAGAGATTCAGTTCCCAGAGTTGGTTCAGGCCGTTTAATGTAGCGGCGGCGTCAGTCGCGCCTGAGCCGAGGCCAGCGGCTACAGGTATGATTTTGGTGAGACTAATTATGGCCCCTTTGGTTGAGCCTGTAGTTTCCCTAAGCAGCTTGGCTGCCTTCAGTACCAAGTTATCGGGCGTTTGCAGACTTGAGACATCGCAACGAAAATCGAGCCTTTCGCTAGGCTCAAAAGTGAGGGTGTCTGCCAGACTGATGGTCTGAATAATACTTGATATCTCGTGGTAGCCATCGGGGCGCTTGGCCAGGACCTCGAGGGTCAGGTTAATCTTGGCGCAAGCCTGAAGCGTTAAAGTCATCGTTTATACCCGCTGGAAAATGCGCAGTGCAAACTTCCCCATTCTTCAAGAGATAGGGTTTCGGGGCGTCGCTGCGGCGCTATGCCTGCTTGCTCTAGGAGTGCCACGATCTCTGCCAATGGAAGCTGCAGTCCCAGGGCGAGGGAGTTTCGTATCTGCTTTCGCGGTGCGCTGAACCCCGTCTTGACTATCTCAAAGAACCCGGCGATATCTGCTACCCCCACCGCTGGCCTGGGGTAGACCTCGATGCGCACGATGGCGGAATCTACCTTGGGCTCCGGATAGAAGCTCTGCGCAGGCACGTAGTCAACGATGGTGGGCTTGCCGTAGAGCTGCACGCTGATGCCAAGGATGCTCATGTTGCCTGGAGTAGCCACTATGCTCTGTCCCACTTCTTTCTGTACCATGACTACCATGAGGCTGGGCTTGAGCGATGCCTCGAGGAAGTGGCGCATTATCGGCGCGGCGACATAGTAAGGTAGATTGGCGACAACCTTGTAATTTTTCTGTTTATCTATCAAATCCTCTGGGTCTAGCTGGAGGATATCGGCATTTATCACAGTCAGGATGGCAAATTTGGAGAGCCTATTTTGCAGCGATGAGGCGAGCTTGGAGTCAACCTCGATGGCAATCACCCTTGCCGCCTTTTTTACCAGTTCTTCGGTCAGTATTCCCAGACCAGGCCCTACCTCTATTACTATGTCGGTGGGCTCAAGCTCAGCCGCGGAGATTATCTTCTCCAGCACGCTGCGGTCGACCAGGAAGTGCTGTCCCAGTCCTTTCTTAGCCTTGGCACCTAGACGATGAAGCTGGCTTTTTGCCTCAACAATAGGCGATTCTGATCTCAATCTCCTAACTCCACGTTGAATGCCTTAAAGAAAGCTTTGGGAACAGCCGTCTGCGTGTTAGACGACTGTTCCCAAATTAGCTTAGATTCCCAAATAGCTTTGAGCCCCCTGCACCTACTTGCTCTTTTTGGCGCTTTTCTTTTTGGGTTTTGAGTCTTTCAGGCCGAAGACCTTGATGGCGTTCTCGCGCATTATCATTCTCTTGGCCTCGTCGCTTAATGGGAGCTCTAAGAACTGCTTCTTGAATGCGGCGAGCCCCATGTTGTTGGTGCCGAAGAGGGTCTTCTCCTGGCCTGCCCAGAACGACATGAAGGCGTATATCTCGGGATGCATTTTGGGCAGCAGCTTGGGCATCCAGGCGGAGCAGTCGCAGTATACGTTGGGATGCTTCCACGCCATCGCTACCAGTTCGTTGCCCCAGGGCCAGCCGGTGTGAGACCCGATGATGGTGAGCCCGGGGAAGTCCAGAGCTACCTCATCGAGGTATATGGGACGTCCAGGCGAAGTGGGGAACAGTTCCGCTGCGTGTCCGGTCTGCATGCCTACGGGTATCCCCAGCTCGCTGCACTTGGCGTAACAGGGGTAGAGTCTCCTGTCGTTGAGGGGTAAACCGAAGGTAAGGGAATGGAAATAGCAGTACTTTGCGCCGTATTCCTTAACTCCTCTTTCTATCTCCTCAAGGCTTTCCTCGATGCGGAAGGGGTTGTAGCCGACGGCGGGTATCAGACGATCGGGGTAGTCTTTTATGTGCTCGTGTACCTCGTCTATTGTGTAGTTCCAGATGAACTTATTCTCCCAGTGAGACCACATCCTGATGGCAGGGATGAATATCTTGTCGTAGCCCTCTATATCCATCATGGCCACGAATTCCTCGGTGGAGGGAATGGGAACAGGTAAGCGAGGGGCCGGTTTCTTCATGGTGTCGGTGAGGATATTTTTAGGGAACTCGGAGCCCGGCCCGGTGTGCGACCTCATCATGGTGGCAGCTAGGATTTGGAACTCCCTGCCATCCCAGGCATAAGGGTTCCAAAAGGGGTAGTTCATAATGTCTATGGGTCTAATGTCTTCCACGCCTTTTCGTTCTCCTTTTGCGGGTTCTTAAGACGGCTATTGCTCTGCTTAAATGTTATCTCTAGCACATGCTGAAGCCGCCGCTGACGCTGAGCGTCTGGCCTGTGATAAAAGCGGCTCCATCAGAGGCCAGGAATACCGCGGCATTAGCGGTATCCTCAGGCTTGCCCATTCGCTGCAGTGGGTACTGGCTGATTATCTTCTCCTTAACCTCGGCCGGAATCATATCCTGGGTGACGTCGCCAGCCCACATGCTGTCCTTGCCCGCCGTGCCTGGTTTCTCAGGGATGGTAGCTCCCGGGCAAATGGTGTTGACGTTTATGCCGAACCTGCCCGTCTCCTTGGCTATGGCTTTACCGAAAGCGATAACAGCGCCTTTGGTTCCGGAGTAAACTGCCTCCCTGGGCTCGCCCACGCGTCCGGAATCGGAGGCGATATTTACAATCTTGCCAGCCTTTTTCTCTACGAAGTGGTCCAAGACTACCCTGGTGCAATTAATCACGCCCAGATAATTGATCTTGATCTCCTTCTCGTACTCCTCCTTGGGCTTCTTCATGAAGAGCTTGTTGGACACAAAGCCTGCGTTATTGACCAGGACGTCAACGCCGCCGAACTGCGCTATGGCCTTCTTGACCATTGCCTCGACAGAAGCGTAGTCGGTGACATCTGTCTTGATGCCGATGGCTTTGCCACCCATGGCGCTGGCCTCTTTGGCCACCTTCTTGCCCTGCTCCTCATCGATGTCGGCGATGACCACATTGCATTTCTCCTTGGCGAACGCGAATGTGATGGTTCGACCGATGTTGGAGCCACCGCCGGTGACGATAACCGTTTTGCCTGCCAGACCTAATTCCATTTAGCTTGCCCTCCTCGAATTTTAATCTTGATTTTGTGCAAAATTATAACGGGACTGCTTCTGCCCCATTCCGACTTCTAAGAATGCAGCATAGCAAACTTAAGGCCGTGCACCCACTGTCGACCCTCCCCCTCCGGCTTATCCCTGGCACCGGCTCCCACCAGGTGCTCCTGCGGCACCCAGAATTTACTATTTACCGCTGCTTCCTTCCGGACCTGACGGGGTTCATAGCGTTCTGCCGCGCAGGACCCAGTGTTCACAACCGATGGACAGAAGACAGTCCCGGAAAGAGCAGAGCCTCGAGCGGGGATTCGATCCCGCTATAGCGGATTGCGGGTACAGGGCACCGCTGTCTCCCCATCTAGCACGACCTTGTAAAGATATTACTATAGGGGCAAATAGGAGTCAAGCTGAAGGGTTTCAAATTCGGCTGGCGATGAGGTCGCCCATTTCGCGGGTGCCGACTTTCTGCATACTATCGCTCATGATGTCGTAGGTGCGATAACCGTCGTTCAGGGCTTTGTTGACGGCTTTCTCGATTGTCTCAGCCTCTTTAATCAGTCCCAGGGAGTAGCGCAGCATCATGGCGCTGCTGAGGATTGTGGCGATGGGATTAGCCATGTTCAGTCCGGCGCGCTTGGGTGAGCTGCCATGAATCGGCTCGTAGAGGCCGTAGGTAGTGCTGCCTTCTTGGGGAATCCCGGCGAGGCTGGCCGAGGGCAGCATACCCATGGAGCCTGCCAGCATGGAGGCTTCATCGGTTAATATATCGCCGAAGGTGTTCTCGGTGACGATGACATCGAACTCCACGGGACGCTGGATGAGCCGCATGGAGCAGCTATCCACCAGTTGATGCTCCAACTTTATATCGGGGTATTCATGAGCAAGCTCGGTGGCAATCTGCCGCCACAGCCGGGACGACTCCAGGACATTGGCTTTATCTACCGAGGTGAGCCTCTTTTTGCGCCTTCGTGCCAGCTCGAAGCCGACGCGCAAGATTCGTTCTATCTCCATCTCGGAGTAGGACATGGTATCCACCGCGCGCCTGCCCTTGGAGGTCTGCCAGCGGCGTTTGGGCCTGCCGAAGTAGAGTCCGCCGGTGAGCTCGCGCACCACCAGCAGGTCTACGCCATGAACAACCTCGGGCTTGAGCGTGGTATGGTCGGCGAGCATGGGCAGCACCTTGACCGGACGCAGGTTGGCGAAGAGCTTGAGCCCTTTGCGCAAGGCGAGCAGGCCGTCCTCTGGGCGCACCTTGCCCAGAGGGTCGTCCCACCTGGGCCCACCCACAGCTCCCAGCAACACGGCGTTACATTTCTTGCACAGCTTCAGGGTGTCTACGG
>Ga0315274_10008181_pt1 | contig 15147 bp, 17 predicted proteins | sample YL17G02_20_MG_FD_203700 | JGI IMG/M metagenome (GOLD analysis project Ga0315274, IMG submission 203700) | Sediment microbial communities from Yellowstone Lake, YNP, Wyoming, USA - YL17G02_20 | ecosystem: Environmental > Aquatic > Freshwater > Lake > Sediment | place: USA: Wyoming | collected... | reverse complement strand
GCCGGATTTATCTCCGACATTCCCCATATATTCGGCCTGTTCATGCCGTTCATCTTCTTGATCGGGCCGTTTCTATACTTTTATATCCTTTCCTTGACCCGGCCGAATTTTCGCTTCACCAGGGCCCAGGCGCTTCATTTCATCCCTTACGCCGTCGTCTTTGGCCTGTTCTTCGTCTTCGTGTATATCCGCGCCGCGCCGTACAAACTCGACCTGATCAGCCGGATTTCCGCAGACAGGGAGCCGTGGGGTCTGATGGTTTATCGAATAGGTCGAATCATCTATATTTTGACCTACCTCGCCTTGTGCCTGAACGCCCTTCGTCCTTACGCCAAGCGCATCCGAGACAATTTTTCCGCCCTGGAGCGAATCAACCTGAATTGGCTCCGTCTGCTCGTCCTCGCCTACGCCACGGGCATCGTCGCTCTGGTTATTCTGGCCCAGCTCGACGTCCCCGATATCGCCCTCCATATCTACGGGACTCTGGTCATCCTGTTCATCGGCCTGAGAGGATTGACTCAGACCGAAATCTTCGGCCGGGAGAACATTCCCGAAGAGGCTCCCAAGGCCGGGCCGAAATACGAACGGTCGTCTCTGACCCGGGAACAGGCGGAGAAAGCGGAAAAGCTGCTGCTTGCCGTTATGGAAAACGACAAACTGTATCTGGATGAGGAGCTGTCCCTCCGGACGCTGTCCGAAAAAGCCGGCCTGCCTTCCGCCCATGTTTCCCAGGTCCTCAATGAACGACTGAAAAAGAATTTTTATGATTTCGTTAACGGATACCGGATCGAGGAAGCCAAGCGGATTCTGCGCGACCCCCGCCGCCGCGACCTGAAGATTCTTGGCATCGCCTTCGACACCGGGTTCGCCAGCAAGGTCGCTTTCAACCGGGTTTTCAAAAAATATACGGGAATGACTCCCTCCGAATACAAAAACCGGGTTTAAGGTAACAAATCATCCGTTGTGACCCGGTAATTTTCCTTTATTTTCAATAACTTATAAAATTCCCGGTTCCACCCTTTCCGACGAGGCGAATTCATATCCGGCTTTCCGTATTGTGGGGGTGCGCGGCGGTGATTCCGATCACCGCCGGCCTAAACGTCTCGAACGGAGGTTCAATATGGAGATCGTGGCCAAAAAGGCGATCGACGAGAAAAAACCGCGGAAGTCCGTCACCGTGTTCGCCGGCAGCGGACGCAAGCAGAGGGGCCTCACCTACGCGGCCGCGCGCCGGTTCCTCGACAACTTGGAGTCGTACGGTGACGTTCAGGGCGAGATCGTGTTCCTGAGCGAGTGTAGCCTTGGCCTGTGTCGCGGCTGCAAGGTGTGTTTCGAACGGGGGGAAGAGCGCTGCCCGCTGAAGGGCGACCGCGACATGCTCATCGAGAAGATGATGGCGTCCGATGGCGTCGTCTTCGCCACTCCGACCTACTCCTTCCAGGTTTCCGCGATCATGAAGGCGTTCCTTGACCGGCTCGGCTTCGTCTTCCATCGCCCGCGCTTCTTCGGGAAGACCTTCACCAGCATCGTCGCCCAGGGGTTATTCGGCGGCGGCAAGATCGAGAAGTACCTCGATTTCGTCGGAGGATGTCTGGGCTTCAACACCGTAAAGGGCAGCTGTATCACGGCCCTCGAGCCGATGACGGAGAAGGACCGGCGGAAGATGGACAAGGCCCTCGCCAGGCAGTGCCGGCGGTTTCACAAGCAGCTGATCGAGCCGACCCTTGCCGCACCGTCGCTCCTCCAACTCATGGGGTTCAGGATGGGCCGCACGAGCATCAAGCAGACGCTCGGCGAGGACAAGCGCGACTTCGTCTACTACCGTGATCGGGATTGGCTCGAGTCCGACTACTACTACCCGACCCGGCTCGGCCCGCTCAAGAAGGCTGTCGGCGCACTCTTCGACTGGATGGCGGCGCGCAAGTACAAGCGTCCGGAGCCGGCTCCTCGGCTTATCACGATGGCGAGTGCAGCGGAACAGGCCGCCGAGGAGAACGACAAACGACCAACACAGACAACCGCCAGAGGAGATGCATCATGATAAACATCTTCAAAAAGCAAAACGGAATGAGCATCGTCGGGCAGGGCGGGAAAATCATCCTTTTTATGCTGCCGTCTTTGATGGCGGCCATATTGGTTCAGACGTATTTCCCCCGAATCGCCGCATTGCCCGAGAGCATCGGTTGGATCAAGCCCTTGGGATATATATTACTGCTTCTGGGGCTCATCCTTTGGGGGTCTGCGGTCTTCCAATTGATGACGGGCTTTTCCAAAGGCCGGCTCGTCACCACCGGCGCATACGGCGTTGTCCGCAATCCCATCTACTCCAGCGTGACGTTCTTCATCCTTCCCGCCGTCGCGCTGCTGACGTTGACCTGGGTCTATTTCGTGGTTTCGGTCTTCTTATATGCCGGGGTGATGATATTTATCGGCAAAGAGGAGAAGCAGCTCGCGAAAGCCTTCGGCCGGGAGTATGAAGATTATCGGGCCAGGGTCGACCGGCTAGTCCCTTTTAAAAAGCCTTCCGGACCAGCACATCAAGATCTGAAGGCGGTCCGGAAGCGCTTGCTCATCTGCGGCCTTTTGTCTTCGCTTCTGTACGTCGCTATGGATCTAATAGCCGGCCGGAGTTACAAGGGCTACAGCCTTGTCGGTCAGAATTACAGCGAATTGCTGGCTGCCGGGGCCCCGACGAGACCCCCGATGCTCCTCGCCGGCCTCGCGTACAACCTCCTTGTCGCCGCGTTTGCCTTGGGTGTCTGGACTTCCGGCCGTCAAAAACGCGCCGCGCGCATTACGGGCGTCGTGATGCTTGCCTATGCGGCTCTCAGCCTGGTAACGCCCGTTTTCTTTCCAATGGACATGCGCGGGGCGGAGGTCACGCCGCGCGGAAGCCTGCACGGTCCGATGACGGCGGTGATGTCGCTGTTCATTCTATTATCCATGGGCTCCGGGGCGTTGCTGTTCGAAAGGCGGTTTCGTTTATATTCGTTCGCGACCATCGTCATCGTCGTCGCGTTCGGCGTTTTGACGAGTATGCAGATCCCCCAGCTCGAAGCCGGGCAACCCACACCAGGGATGGGGCTCACGGAGCGGGTCAACATTTACGCGACAATGCTCTGGTTCGCCGTTCTGGCCGTCAGTTTATTGAAGGCGGAACGGAATCATGCTTCCAAAGAGACGGCATAATGAGCAACTCACATAACGGCGGCGCCGGCGCTGACCGGGGTCATCGCCCGCCCTCCGGCGAAAACGGCCTCGGAACCTGCTGTAACGGGCTCCTTCAAGACGCGGCCGCCGCCGCGGAATCTCGTTTTTTCCCTGGTCTCGTAACGGGTGTCTTCCAAGAGGAAGTCGATCATCTTCAACAGCTGCGGAGCGCCTCGGTTTTTTGGGTCGCCGGCGATGGCCTGCTGAAAACAGCGAACCGCCTCATCCTTGCGGAGGACCCGGACGTAGGTCCCCCCCAGATTTTCCCAGATCGCGGATGTTTGAGGAATGAGTTTCGTGAAGCTTTCGAAGAAACGCGCCGCCTCGAGACCTGATTTTGCCCTCGTTTCCAGGAATGTTTGAGCAGCAGCTTGAGATGTAACCTTTCTTTTTCTCGAAAACGAGGGCTCCCTTCGTTCCCGCGGAGTGAGTCCAGTCGCCGGTCATTTTTTCGCCGGTCACCGCCAGTCGGCAGTAAATCACGGCCCCGTCGGGCCAGGGAAACGCGAAGCTGATGACGCTGCCTTCGACCTTGACGCTCTGAATCGTCGTCTCCGGTGGGACCGCCTTCAAGGAATCGACGATCGTCCCGGTGTAGGCGTCCTTCTCTTTCTTCAGGACGAGGGTGAACTCGTCGACGGCGCCGTCCGGAAGAGTCGCTATTCCCAGCCAGGTTCCGCTGAAGTCCTCGGCAGCGGGGGCCGGAGCAGCCCAGACAAGGGCCGCCGCAGCGGCAAACATCGCCGCCAGGAAAACCGTGTTTTTCATGATCGAACCTCCAAAAGCTTTTGAATGGTTTTCGAGACGATAAAGCCCGGTATCGGTCGTTTTGGGACGGAAAGAGGCCTCACTCCTCTATCGCCTCGTACACGATCTTCAAGAAGTCGTTGATCCGCGGCATCCAGCGGACGACGACGACCAGATCGTCCTTATCGTCGACGACGATAAAGTTGCCTCCGGTCCCGGAGGCGAAATAAATATGCTCGGGAGCGTCCTTGAGGGTCCGCTTCCCGGGATTCAGCCACCACATGTATCCGTAGCCGGCAAAAGCCTCGGCCGGAACCCGGAGCCTGTCGACCCATTTTTCGGAGAAAAGCCGTTCTCCGTTCCAGACGCCCCGGCGGAGAAAGAGGAGCCCGAAGCGGGCCTGGTCCCGCGTGCTGATGAACAATCCGCCGCCGAAGTGACCGCCGCCGCTCACGGACTGCATCTCGACGCCGTCGACGAGAACCCAGGAATTTTCATAGCCGTGCCACCGCCACGTATTGGAGGCGCCAATCGGGTCCATGAGGAACTCGCGGAGCACCTGGGGCAGCGGCCGGCGCCAAACCTGGAGCAGGCCATAGGCCAGAAGATTCACCCGCACGTCGTTGTATTTGAAATGAGTGCCCGGTTCGTTGAGGGGACGTCTCTGCCAGAGTTCCGGCTTGTTCATTGGGACCGGTCGATCGGCCCAGTCCGGCGTATCGAAGAGTGTGCCTTCCCAATCGGAGGTCTGCTGGAGGAGGTGGTGCCAGGTGATCTTGGCGTTGTGCTCCGAATCGAATTTTCCGTCCTGAACGTACATCTTCACGGGATCGCCCACATCCCGAATAAGACCTCTGTCGAGCGCCAGGGCCGCCATCGTCGAAAGATAGCTCTTGGTCACGCTGAAGGTCATGTCGACTCGGCGCGTATCGCCCCATTCGGCGACGACATACCCGTGCCGGATGATCATCCCGCTCGTGTCCCCGCGGTGTTTGGTCGGGCCGAGAATCCGAAAGCCGGGCTCGCGTCCCCAGGTGCTCCATATCACCGCCGCCAGGTCCTTGGTGTCCTTGTTTTGATTTTCAATCGCGAAGGCCACCGCCCGCTCGACGAGCCGCGGATCCATTCCCGCCTGTTCCGGTTTCCGGGACTCCCAGTCGCCCCACTTGCCCGGAAAATACGTCTGCGCGGATGAAAGGACGGGAAGGATGACGAGCGAGGCCAAGGCTGCGGCCAGGATCGACCAGGAATAGGCGGACGAACGTCGCCATCGCCCGCATCGAGTCGCCGAATTCTTATCTCGACTCATTTCAAATGCCTCCGTGAAAGCCATTCTTCTATCTCGCGATATCCAAGCACCGTCTCGAACAGGAGTCGGATGGCAATCCCTACATCCGGAGAAAGCGGGCCACGGAATCCTTATTTACCTTTATCGTTTTTGCCGCGCCGCGTCTTGTCGATCACGAGCCAACAGATCAGATTGCCGACGCCGAAGGCCGCGAGGAGAAGCCCGAAAGCCCGGAACGTGACGAAAATGGCGGCGGCGTCGGTATCGTTGGGATTCAAGGGCATATTCGGGAGGATCCACATCCCGATGACGAAACCCATGATCCCCAGGACCAGGGAGATGATCCCGACGCGAAGGCTCACGGCGGCCCAGTCCGTTTTGCCCGTCGCGATCTCCTTGAGGTCTCCGGGGAGCGCCACTCCCTTTTCCAGGGCCATCCGTTGGAGCTCCAGGTACTCCTTGAGAAATCGCTGCTTTCGGACGTGGCCGAGGACGATCCAGACGCCCACGATGACGGCCGCTAAGAGGAGAGCTTCCATGCCAACCTCCTGGTGATGTTTTATCTCTCAGCCTATATGTCCGCTCCGGCGCCATTTTGTTTCATCAGCCGGCCGACCTTCCGGCAAAATAATCGTTGCAACATTCGAGGCCGATATGAGACATATGGATCGGGCGCCGTCATGACGGAGAAAATGCCCGGGGATGCGGACAGGCTGGTCGAGGGCCATAAGAACCTCGTCTATCACCTGATCCACAGGACCGTCCGGGACCCGGCGGCGCACGAGGAGATTTTTCAGGAGGTCTTCTTGAACGTCTTTGAGAGCCTGCCCCGGTTCGAGGGACGCTCCAAGCTCTCGACGTGGATCGCCTCGATCGCGGTCCATACCTGCTACAAGTTCATCCGTAAGACCGGGGAACGGGAGCGCTTCGAGTCGTTCGGGGACTGGCTCGAGGGGAGGCCCGACCCGGGCGTTCCCTCCGACCTCCAGGAGAATCTCGAGAGGAGCGACGTCCGGCGGCGGCTGGAGCGGCATCTCGGGGAGCTCGCCCCCAAGTACGCGCTGCCCGTCATCCTCTTTTATCTCGAGGGGATGAGCTACAAAGAGATAGCGGAGGTCCTCGGCGTTCCGCTGGGCACGGTGAAAAGCTGCCTCTTCAGAGGTCTCAAGGAGCTCCGAAAAAGGATCGAGGGAGGCGAAGATGGACACCTGTTTGGATGATGCCCTTAAATTGGACTACCTCAACGGTCTGCTCTCCGAAAAAGATCGGACCAGCTTCGAGGAACACCTCGCCGCCTGTCCGGGATGCCGGCGGGATATCGTTGAGCTTCGAAACATCGTGACCGCCGTCGCGGGTCTGAAGCCTCCCTCCGTCCCTGAGGCCTGGACGGCCGCGGCCAAGGACCGTCTCCGGGCCAAGATACCCTCCCGTGTTTCCCCGGTCCCCGGGAGGCCGGCCCCCGCCCGACGGAAAACGAACGTTTTTCAATACGCCGCGATCGCCGCCGGCGTGACCTCGGCTCTTGCCCTTCTCCTCTGGCTGGTCCTGGGCGGAACGGTCCGGCGCTGGCTCCCGGGACTCTCGACTGCCGCGATGGGGATTTCCGATCCCGGCGCCGCCCGGACGGTCGACCTCGTCGCCCTGATCCTTTCGCTCCACGCCCTGATGTTCGTCCCGTCGATCATCGACAACATCTACCGGCTCGTGCGAAGAGGCGGCCGGAGGACCCTCCGCAAATCCTCCGCCGGTTTATTCGCCGCTGAAGGCCAGGCCGGTCAACCGTGAAACCAACATGGGCGAAACCGGACATATGGAGTGTTGGATAAAGATTGAAGGGAGGCCAATGGATTCCGACGGCCCGGCCCGCCGCGTCTTCCCCCCTCCTTGATATCCCCTAACGGAGCTTTATATTTGTTCCCAGTGGCGAGATAGGATTTCACGTCACTTTGGGCTTCTTTGCGACCGTCCGGCAAATGTCCCCAATGGCTATCAGTTTTCCCTTGGGGACCCGGGCCATGATCGGCATGATTTCCGAGGCATTGACGAGAACGACCGGATCGCCTTCATTCGCCCCCATTTTGTGGACCGCGTTGTAGCAAGGAAAACGCTTTTCCAACTTCAAAACCTTCGGAAGGGTCTTTTTATCTTCGCATTTTTGAACCCAGGTTTTTTTCATGTCCATTCTCTAAAGCTATCGAAATCCTGCTCCGCCCAGATAGATAAATATGAATTTCGACACGGCGCAAGTCCGGCAGGGGAAGAAGGTAACAAATCATCCGTTGTGACCCGATAATTCCCCATTAAATTCAATAACTTAGAAAATTTTCAGTTCCATCCATTCCGACGAGGCGAATTCGCGTTCCGCTCTCCGTATTGTGGGGATGCACGGCGGCGATTCCGATCGACCGCCGGCCATAACGTCTCGAACGGAGGTTCAACATGGAAATCGTGACAAAAAAGGCGAAAACCGGGAGGATGACATGATCGCCAAAATTCTGACAAAATCCCTGCTCATCCTTGTCGCCGTCCTGTGTGCCCTTATTGCCCTCTTCGGACAAGAAGCCGTCCTGGCGGATCGGGCGAACCGGCCGCCGGTTATCGACGGCGTTCTGGAAGACAGCGCCTGGGCGAAGGCGGTCGTTTGGACTGGCTTTAAAACGACGAAACCCGACTTCGGCCTGTCCCCGACGGAGAACACCGAATTTCTTTTCAGTTATGATGTCCATCGTCTCTATTTCGCTTTCCGCCGCGCCGATTCCAACCACGTCAAAATCAAGGCCTCCTATCTTTGGCGGTTCTGAGCGGAGCCTCTCTCATGGTCAGCATGGACCGCCGGGCCCTCCCCTCGCCGGAAAGTTTGGAAGAACTCTTCGCGGCGCAGCGCTCGATTCGGAAATTCCGGGATTCCGTCCCGGACGACGACCTGATCGACCGCCTTATCGCGGCGGCGCGGATGGCCCCGACGGACATTTTAGAAATCGAGTTAATCCTGGTGACAAACCCCAGCATGCTCCAGGCCCTCGAAGCACACGCCCTGGACCGGGTCGAGAAAATATACCTCCGCTTTTACGACCGTCCCTGGATATACGAACTCGCCAGGAGGCTGACTCCAAGAATCAATCAGGACGATCGCGTCCGGCTCCGCCACATCCTCAGACGCGGATCTCTCTTCTATGGCGCTTCGGTCCTCGTCCTGGCGGTCGCCGACCCGCGGCCGCCCGCCGCGGAGGCGAGCTGTCATTATGCTCTTCACAACATGATCCTCATGGCCGGAACGTTGGGCCTGGGAACCTGCCTTTCGGGGATCGCCCAAGACCTGTTGGCCCGGGACAGCCTGGTCCGGAAAGCGCTCGGAATTCCCAAATCCAAAAAAATCCTGGGAGTTTTGCTCCTGGGATATCCCGACGTCGATTTTCCGCACGCGGCCGGACGCATCGCGATTGCGGCCCGGCGCATTTCATGACCAATCAAGAAAGGAGAATCACCGAACGGCCTCTACCCCAGATCGAGTTCTGCGTTATGCCCTCTTGACGGGATTCCGTTCGGGGAGTATGAATACTCCGTTCGACAGCCGGGAGGTTCGCGATGCGCGCATGTTTGGAAGTTTACCGAATCATCCTCGCCCTCGCTGTTTCGGCGGGACTTTCGGCGGGGAGCCGTCCAGGCCAGGGCGCCCTCAATTTCGACATCATGGAAACGGCCTACGGCCAAATGCCCAAGGACACCGGGCTGAGGGCGATGGAAGTCAGCCCCGACGGCAGACACCTCGCCTTGGCCTTTTCCAGGGATAAAAAATTTCACTTAGTGGTGGACGGGAAAGAGGTCGAAACCGCTCTCGAAGGGGTCAACCGACTCATTTGGGCCCCTGACGGTTCGCGCTTGGCGTTCGACGTCAACCGCGGCGGAAGCCCCGGCGTACTTATCGGAACTCTCGCCCCCACAGGCGCCTGGAAGACGGAGGAAGCCGGTGCGGGGTATCAATTCATCGGGGATATCGTCTTCGATCCGTCCGGAAGGCGCCTTGCTTTCATCGGAGTCAAGGAGAAAAAGAACCGCCTCGTGGTCGACGGACGGGAAGGGCCGCCCCATGATGCCGTCTGGTATCCGAAATTCTCTCCCGACGGCACCCGGGTGGCCTATGTCGCCCGAACCGGCAAACTCTGGACGTTGGTTCTCGACGGGCGGGAAGGATCCTCCGCATACGACAGTATTATGGAGCATCACTTCAGCGCCGATGGGAAGCACCACGCCTTCATCGCCCAACGGGAACGGAAGATGCTCGTCTCTCTCGACGGTAAGGACGGGAAAGCGTACGATGCCGTAAACGCGCTCGCGGTCCGGCCGGACGGCCGCCAGGTTGCGTTTCGCGCCTCCGAAGGCGGGGCGAACTATCTGGTCTTCGAAGGAGACGGCGGCCGCGATCTCCGCGACATCGATCCCGGCATGATCGCCTGGAGCAACGAGGCCAAGCCGTCTTTCGCATATTGGGCGAAATCGGGCGATGGCTATGCGTGCGTCATCGACAATCAACCCCAGAAAAAATATCCGAGCGTCAGCGGGCTGATTTTCAGCCGCGACGGCCGTCGGCTTCTATATGTCGCAGGCGGGACGACGAATCACGCAGTCGTGGCCGATCGAGGAACGGATGGTCTCTGGACAAGCCGCGATTGGCCTGAAATTCCGGGCTATATTTACAAAATGCCCCTCTTCAGTCCCGACGGCAAGCGGGTCGCTTGGGGTTTGGGCGACAAGGGTCCGATCGGCGTGGACGGGACGGCCCTTTCCGACATCAAGTTCGACTTCTACATCGGCGCCCCGATCTTCGACCGGCCCGACCGATTGAACGTCATTGTCAGACGGGGCGACGACTTCCGCCTCGTCGAGATTGTTTTCAAATAATCCACTACGCCGGAATATGAACGAAATCCGAGAGGAAAAAATGAACGAACCGAAAACAGCCGAATGGCGGCGCCGGATGGATGTTTTGCGAAAGGCCTTTCCCTCTCCCTGGAGGGAAGTCGAGAAAGACCGTGTTTTCGAAAATTCGTTCGCGGCCGCAGTCTCGCTTCTCGACCGGATGAAACATCCCCGTGTCTTTCGGGGCCAAAACGCCTGGCAGGGATATCTCGGCAATCCGGAACTTCCGGACTATGGACCGTGCCGTGAGGCCCGTCTCAACGAGGAGATGAAACCGCTCGACGGAGTCATCGAAGACCTTGTCGGCCTCTTCGACGGCCTGCCCAACTGGAACCACCCCCAGATCATGGCTAACGTCGCTCCGCCGCCCAATACGGCCTCGATCATCGGGGCGGCCTTAGGGCAAATCTTCAATCCCAATATCCTTGAGGGCGAGTATTCCTGGAATATCGCAAAAGCCGAGATCGAGGCGGCGGCCATGGCCGCTCGGTTGATCGGCTGGGATCCTCACTTTTCCGGCGGTCTTTTCACCTTCGGCGGGACGGGCTGTTACTTGTACGGCTTGAAGCTGGCCTTGACCTCTGTCTTGGGGAAGGAATCGCGATCGACGGGGATCCGGGAAGACGGCCAGGTCCTCGTTTCGCGCGAAGGGCACTACGCCAAGCTGAATTGCACGGACTGGACCGGCTTGGGAATGAACAATATCCGCGAGATCGAAGTGGACCGGAACAACGCCATGGACCTCGCCCATCTCGAAGACGTCCTGGCCGAATGCCGGAGGAAGAACAAGCCGGTCGTCATGGTCGTCTGCACGGCCGGAACGACCGACGCCTTCGCCGTCGATCCCGTCGGCGAGGTCCGCGGACTCATCGATCGTTACGAGAACGCCAAAGGCTGTCCCCGGCCCTTTCTCTACGCCGACGCCGTCATCGGCTGGTCCTGGCTGGCCTTCGGCGGATACGATTTCAAGGCGAATCCCCTCCAATTTTCGGAGAATGCGCTGGCCGTCCTCGAGTCCAACTATCAAAAAGTCGAGCCTTTGCGCCACTCTGACGCCTTGGGGATCGACCTCCATAAAACAGGCTGGGCGCCCTACGCCTCCAGCCTCTTCATGGTCCGGGATTACGACCGGTTCGCGGAGCTCATGGCCCGGCCCTCCCCCGCTTATCTTCAGGATCGAACCCCTTACAATCCTTTCAAGTTCACCCTCGAAACGTCGCGGGCAGGATCCGGCGCGCTGGCCGGCTGGGCCGCTTTCCGGCTGTTCGGGCGGGAGGGATTTCGGGTCATGCTCGGCCGGATCATCGAAGTGGGACTGTTCTTGAGGCAGTTGATCGAATGCGACCGCAACCTCGTCTGCGTCAATCCCGACAATCACGGCTTCGTCACCCTCTTCCGGGTCTATCCCAAGCACATCGACGCCAAAAAACAGTATGAGAGCGAACTGAACGACCCCGCCCGCCGGGAGGAGCTCCAGGCCTACAACCTTCTGCAGCAACGGGTGGCCAACAAGCTCTACGCCATGCTCCGCGATCCCGCCCAAAGAGTCCCGGGATGGGAACATCCGCCCTACACGAGCTTCACCTCGGGCTACCGGCCGCCCGCCTACGCGCCGGAGGAGAAAGACCGCAAGTCCTTCATTTATGCTTTGAAATCCTTCCCCATGTCTCCGCATTCGAACGAGCTGTCGATGCTCATGGTCCGGAACTACGTCCTCAAAGCCCGGGACCTCGTGATCGCCGAAATCCTGGAGGGCGATCATTGTCTGGTCGGAAACGGAGAAAACGGCGCTTCGGAAGCGTTTCCGCCGGGCTTTCTGAAGCCCGAGTGCTGGTACGGCGAAAACGAACGCATCGACCGGCGCTTTCTCGCGGCGGCGGGGGCCCCGCCTGTCGGAGAGACGCCGTTTTTCGAAACCTCGGCGCCGGCCGGCGCGTCGGTCCTCGACCTGCTTCGATTGATCCCGGTCTGCTCCCATTTGGGCGAAGACCGTCTGACACGGCTGGCGGAGGTCGGGCGGAGGGAATCGGCCGCGGCAGGGACAGTCTTGTTCTCCGAAGGCGACCGGGCCGATCGAGTCTATTTAGTCCTCAAAGGAAGCGTCCGCATCACCAAACGCGAGACGGACGGCCGGGAACTCGAACTGGCCGTCTACGGCCCGGGCGGATTTTTCGGAGAGATGGCCTTGTTCGAAAGCGGGGTGAGGTCCGCCGGGGCGGTGACGGCCGAACCCTGCGAATTCTATGTGATCGACGGCCCCGTCTTCCTCGATTTAGCGGTCTAGCGGCCGTCTCTTGGCTTCGGCCCCCGATTGTTTTACAATCCCCTCGGCATGATCGCGTATCTCAAGGGCACGGTTCTCCGCAAGACGCCGAACCAGGTCATCATCGACTGCGGCGGCGTCGGCTACGCGGCCGCCATCCCGATCTCGACCTTCGTCAAGCTGGGCGAGCCGGGCGAGCTCGTCGAACTATTCATCCACACTCACCTCACCGACAGCGCCCTCCAGCTTTTCGGCTTCTCGACCGCGGACGAGCGGGATCTGTTCCTCAAGCTCATCTCCATCTCCGGGATCGGCCCGAAGCTGGCCATGAACGTCCTCTCGGGCATGTCGGCCGGCGACCTCGAGGAGGCCGTCCGCGACAGCGACGTGGCCCGGATCGCCATGGTCCCGGGGATCGGCAAAAAAACCGCTCTCCGGATCGCCATGGAAATGGCCGACAAGATCGAAAAGAAAGTAAAGCTCCTCGCCGGAAAAGCCGCTCAGGAGACCGAAGATCTCATCTCCGCGCTCCTCAACCTCGGCTTCCGGCGGAAGGAGATCGAGCGCGTCGTCGAGGAGACGGTTCGGGCATACAAAGGCAAGGAGGAGGGGATCGAAAAGCTCCTCCGCGAGTGCCTGAAGAAGCTGGCCAGGGTGTGAAGGGCGGGATGCCATGACGATGAACCCGGCCACCGTCCTCACTCCCGTCCGGACAAAGGAGGATCTCCTCTTCGAGGACAGCCTCCGGCCGCGGACGTTCGACGAATTCATCGGCCAGGACACGATCAAGGCCAACCTCAAAATTTTCATCGAGGCCGCCAAAAAACGCGAGGAGCACCTCGACCACGTCCTCCTCTACGGGCCGCCGGGGTTGGGCAAGACAAGCCTCGCTTATCTTCTCGCCAAAGAGCTGGGCGTCGGGATCAAGCCCACCTCCGGGCCGGTCATCGAGCGGACGGGCGATCTGTCGGCCATCCTGTCCAACCTCCAGACCAAGGAAGTCCTGTTCATCGACGAGATCCACCGCCTCCATCCCCAGGTCGAGGAGATCCTCTACTCGGCCATGGAGGACTTCAGCCTCGACATCGTCATCGGCCAGGGGCCGGCGGCGCGCAGCCACAAACTCTCCTTGCGGAAATTCACCCTGATCGGGGCGACGACCCGGGCCGGAAAGATCACGGCTCCGCTTCGCGGCCGGTTCGGCATCATCCACCGGCTCGATTACTACCGCGACGAGGACATCCGTAAGGTCATCCTCCGGGCGGCGTCGCTCCTTAAGGTCAAAATCGACGAAAAAGGCGCGGCCGAGATCGCCAAGCGGGCCCGGGGGACACCGCGCGTGGCCAACCGGCTCCTCCGGCGGGTGCGGGATTACGTGGACGTCAAGGGGAAAGGCGTCATCACCGCCCCGGCGGCCCACGAGGCCCTCGACATGATGGAAGTCGACGCCCTCGGCCTCGACGACGTGGACCGCAAGATCCTGACCATGATCATCGAGAATTTCGGCGGCGGGCCGGTCGGGATCTCGACCATCGCCGCGGCCATCGATGAGGAGAAAGAAACGATCGAGTCGATCTACGAGCCGTTCCTCATGCGGATCGGGTTCCTGGAGCGGACGCTCCGGGGCCGCAAGCTGACCCGCAAGGCCTACACGCACTTGGGATTCGCTTATCCCGGCCGGGAAGCGGGCGCCGCCCCGCCCCAGAAAAAGCTATTTAACGAATGACGACGACGCGGATCATCGACGCGAAAATCTCCCTCGAAGAACTCCGGCGGATGGCCGAAGGCCGTTTCGGCGACCTGGTCAAGGCCGTGGTCGATATCGATCGCGGGATCATGGCCGTCGACGCCGAACTCCATGCCGACGAGGAGGCGTTTCTTCTCGACCATGGTTCGCGGCAAGAAAATCTCTGGTTGTCGCCGCTTTGGTGAAAGAATGAGTTTTCAACACGAGACTCTGGCGGCCGGCCGTTGGGCCGAATTCTCCCTGATGGAACAGTTGGCCAACGTCGGCAGCGAAGTGGAGCGGGCCCTGAACTGGCGCCGAAAAAACAACCCCGAGTTCAGCCGGCGGGCGTTCGAGCGCGCCCTCGAACTCCTGGGGCTGACGATCGCCGATGCCCGGCATCGCGGCCGGCTTAAGGAACTGACCCGGATGAGGGAAGCTCTCCTCGACTTTTTTTGGGGGACGAACGAATATCAATCGACCGATATCGGCTGGAAGAAATATTTCCTCGCCGTCACCTATGCGGCGCGACTGAAGAGATAACTCCCAACGAACCCGGCGGCCACCGGCCTATCGCTTATAGAGATAGACGGTGTGCTCGGTCCCCTTTTCGTCCGTCAGCGTTTCGGACTTCAGGCCTTTGTCGTCCCAGCCTTCGATCGAATAATTGTGGGAGACGACCCGTGTGCCGGGCTTGAGCTGGGACTCGAGCTTGGGGCGGAGAAGAAGGTTGGATTCGGGCAAAAGATAAAGGGTGACGATCGTGGCCGGCGAAATGTCCAAGGCCATGGCGTCCCCGAGGCGGAATTCGACGAAATCGGCGACTCCCGCCTCCTTGGCCCCGGCCAGGCATTCCGCGATGCGCTCGGGAACGATATCGATTCCGACGCCCCGGGCGCCGAACTTGCGGGCCGCGGTGATCAGAATCCGCCCGTCCCCGCAGCCGAGGTCGTAAAGGACGTCGGTCGCCGCGACCTCGGCCAGATCGAGCATCTT
>Ga0315274_10008180_pt1 | contig 15148 bp, 14 predicted proteins | sample YL17G02_20_MG_FD_203700 | JGI IMG/M metagenome (GOLD analysis project Ga0315274, IMG submission 203700) | Sediment microbial communities from Yellowstone Lake, YNP, Wyoming, USA - YL17G02_20 | ecosystem: Environmental > Aquatic > Freshwater > Lake > Sediment | place: USA: Wyoming | collected... | reverse complement strand
CTCTCAGATAAAAGGATTTAAACTCTCCTCCGATCAAAAAGAGCTTCTAATACTTATACGAAAAGAAGGAGAATCGAAAACGCTATTATTTTCGGTTGACCCTTCACACTGCCGAATAGTTAGCTTGACTGAAGATGAATCCAGACCTTTCCGAGAATGGGCTACAACCTCTTTGTTCTCCCAGGTTTTAGACACTATCATTCTGAATATCGAACAGGTAGATTTCGACCGGGTAATAAAGTTTTCCTGCCAGAGGGAAACCGAATTAGAAAAGGTCGAGTTTGAGATTTTCTTCGAGTTAACTGGAAGGAATTCTAATGCAATTTTAGTCCAGTCCTACGGATCCAAATTCGGAAAAAAATCAGGCCTGATCTTGGATTCCTTGAAAAAAGTTAGACCTGCTCAAAGCCGTGTCCGTCAGATCCTTCCCGGTATAAAATATCTTCTTCCTCCTGCGCCTAAAAAGCATAATCCTTTTAGCACCACAGAGGAACAGTTCAGAAAGATAATCCAGACCCATCCTGAAGAAAATTTAATTCAAATCTTAATCTATCATTTTATGGGAATAGATGAGCTTACCGCCAAGAAAATTGAGGAGGAATCTCTAAGTAGTTCTCCTTTAAAACCCTTTCCCGTAGATATCATCTGGAAAAGTTTGCAATCGATCTTCCATCAAATATCTACACATAAGATTTCACCTCATCTGATTTTAGATACTGCGGAAAAGCCGATCGGAATATCCCTGTTCGATCTGAATTCTATCCCGGAATCACAAAAGACTCCTTTCTCCAGTCTGAATCAGGCTCTGAAGAATTTTTTCTTTCTGGAGATTGAAAAAAGTGAAAAAGTTACGAAGCTCCAGAATCTTTCAGGGCTAATTCAAAAAACAATTGAGAAGTGGAAAAAAAGGGGGAAGAAATTGAAAGATGAACTTTCCTCCTTGCAAGAGGCTGAAAGCTTTAACAAGTTTGGAGATTTAATCTTTAACCATCTACCGGAAATTAAAAAAGGATCTGAACATATTGAATTGATAGATTACTCTACACCAGAACATCACAAAATAAAAATCTTGCTTGACCCTTCTCTATCACCTAAGGAAAATGCTCTATCTTATTTTAAAAAATATCGAAAAGCCAAATCTGGAGTTGAAAAGCTCAAAGAAATAATTATTCAAACCGAGAATGAGATAAAGGAATTGTCAGGGGTAGCAATAGACCTGCAAAAAAAAGAAAAGCTTGACTATAAAAAGATCGAAGCGAAGCTTTACACTCTTGGTTTACTTAAAGCACCCAGACCAAAAAGGAAAGAGAGGAAAAAAGGCAGATATGCTTTACGGGAATTCGTCTCCGCCGATGGCTGGAAGATCTTAGTGGGCAGGAATAACAGGGAAAACGACTTTTTAACCTTTAAGATAGCCCGGTCTGAAGACTTGTGGTTTCACGCTCAGAACACTCCCGGCTCTCACGTGGTATTAAAAAAAGGGGAAAGAAAGAAACATCCAACGCCCAAAGCCATCCAACAAGCCGCTTCTTTAGCCGCTTATTACAGTAAGGCAAAAACATCCAAAAAAGTCTCAGTGATTTATACCTTAGCTAAATATGTGAAAAAACCTAAAAACGCCCCACCCGGTTTGGTCAAAGTGGAAAAGATGAAATCTATTTTAATCGAGCCGAAGTTGATAAAACAAAAAATGTAGGGGCGACCCCCTGTGGAGTTTAGCGAAATCCCGATTTTTCGGATGGTCGCCCTTCTTCCGTCGGGTCAGTCCGCTTTGAGGCGGACGACGGTCACATAAGGATGTTCTACGAAATCGTAGTGCGACCCTTTCAGGGTCGCTTTCGTAGAGACGCATAGAATGCGTCTCTGCTTTTATAATCCCACCTTGTGGGCAAGGTGGGAATACCGATTCTGTCCCTACAGTATTGTGTAGCGGAAACCTTCAGGTTTCCATTTTCCTTTATCGTAATATTTAAAAATTGGAAGGCTAAAGCCTTCCGCTACAAAACCTTCCCGCCTTGAGGGCAAGGCAGGATACCGCTATTCCAAATCTTTCAAAATATCCTCTGCTTTTTTCACATCCTCCTCTTTAGCCTGTTTCTTAAAAAGTTCTTTTGCTTTATGTAACTCCTTTTTTGCCTCCTCATTTTTCCCCATCTTAATATAAAGAAGACCAAGGTTCGCATATGCCTCTGCTAAATCCGGGTTATTCTTAATAGCGGTTCGATATTCTTGTTCAGCCTCAGGGTAGTTCTTCAAAGCATTAAGTAGAACGCCCAGATTGTTGTGTGCGTCTGCATAATCCGGGTTAATCTTAATAGCGGTTCGATATTCTTTTTCAGCCTCCGGGTAGTTTTTCAAAGCTTTAAGTAGAATGCCCAGATTGTAGTGTGTCTTTGCATAATCCGGGTTAATCTTAATAGCGGTTTGAAATTCTTTCTCAGCCTCCGGGTAGTTTTTCAAATCATAAAGTAGAGCGCCCATATTGTTGTGTGCATCTGCATCATCCGGATTAATCTTAATAGCGGTTCGATATTCTTTTTCAGCCTCCGGGTAGTTTTTCAAATCTTTAAGTAGATTGCCCAGATTGTTGTGTGCGTCTGCATAATCCGGGTTAATCTTAATAGCGGTTCGATATTCTTTTTCAGCCTCCGGGTAGTTTTTCAAATCAGAAAGTAGATTGCCAAGATTGTTGTGTGCTCCAAAATGATTCGGATTAATCTCTATTGATTTATTATTGCAATCAATACTTTCCTTAACATTTTTTCGTTCATGAAAACTATTACCTAAATAGATTAGATTCTCAGCATCTTTTAAAACAAACAATTCATCTTTCAATTCCATTAAAATTGAATCCGAGATAGGGTAATCGGTTATAAATTTATTATCTAAATAAGAATCGTGGCAAATAGAAATAAAACTATCAGATTTTTGGATGAAACCGTTATCCTGTAAGTTCTTTAGCCAGTTGTCCCACTGGTATCTTTCACCTTTTAGCCCAAAGATTTTACTTTTTGCAATATTTTTTAAAAGCTCTTCAGTCCAGGTATATATTCTCGCTTCTCTCAGAAGTTTTAGGATATGCAGAATAGTCTTTGGCTCATCTTCTAAATCCTTATATCTTTTCTCCATCTGGTCTAAGCCTAAAACGATTGAGCCAGGTGTTCCATCTGAGGTAGCCTCCTCCAGTTTTTTGCCAATCCCTTTTGCCAGCTCTTTTTCCTCTTTTTGGTCCAGAATTCTTGGTTCTACTTTATTACTCTTGCATAAAGCTAAAAGGATAGCCATCTCCTTCTGCCCGAAAACCTGCTCAAATTCTTTCCCGGTTCTGCAGGTGGCAAGGACTTTTAGCTCTTTAGAGTTTTTCCTTAAAACGGTAATCAGCTCATCCAGACCAAATCTGCCTGCATACTTTTCTAAATCATCCAAGAATAAGATTATCTTCTTTTGTGAGAACAATTGTGGAAACTTAAAGTTTTGAATTTCGATCTTCTCATAGGCAGGTTGTAACAGATAATAGTCTTTGAACTTCTTGGCTACTTCAAAAGCACCCCTGGTCTTGCCAATGCGGGGCTTACCAGTTATAAATGCAATCCCTTTATCTTTTAGCGATTTTTCAGCTTCAGTATCGCTTTCCCGGTGAATATAAGTCTCATAGTAGCTGTAGATTCCAAAATCAGAAGGCTCTAACTCGGAAATTGGTTTATAGACTGGGAAGTTTTTCTTGAAATTAAATAATAATTCCTCTAACGTTTTTCTTTCGGACTCTTTCTTTTCTCTTTCTGCTTTTAATCTTTCTCTCTGTCGTTCATAAAGAGACAAGAAGACTATTATCAGAATAATTGTAAAGGGTAATAAGTATATCTCAGTGAGATATGCCCGATAATAAATGGGGAAATCTTGATGAAATATTGCATTTGCTATTATACCAACTATTAAAGCAATGAGAATAATATCTAAAAACCATTTTAAAGTCTTCATTCAATTCCCCTTTTTGTAAAATGGGTTTAAAAGATTTTAATCTTTTTTGGTGGTTTTGTCAAGTGATTTCAGGTAGGGGGTGTTTTCGTAGAGACGCATAGAATGCGTCTCCGTTTTATTTTCTTTAGGACAGAACAATGTCCTGTCCCCATGGTATTGTGTAGCGGAAACCTTCAGGTTTCCATTTTTACTCTATAATAAATTGGAAGGCTAAAGCCTTCCGCTACAAAACCTTCCCACCTGTAGGCAAGGTGGGAATACCGGAGTAGAGTCGCTAAAGCGAGGCTAATCCCGCCAACGGCGGGACGCACTACGAAAATATTACCCCTTCAAAAACTCCTCTACCTCTTTCATCAGAGTCTTCAAAATATCTTTTTCTTTAACCTTTTTAATAATCTTGCCCTTCCTGAAAATCAAACCGATCCCTCTTCCACCAGCCACTCCTATATCCGCCTCTTTTGCTTCACCGGGACCATTTACCACACATCCCATAACTGCCACTTTAATCGGCTCTTTAATCCTGGCTAATCTTTTTTCCACCAGCTTTACAATAGGCAGCAAATCTATTTCCATTCTTCCACAGGTAGGACAGGAGATGAGATGTGGACCATACTCTCTTAAATTTAAAGATTTCAAAATCTCATACCCAACTTTAACCTCTTCTACCGGGTCACCAGTTAGAGAGACTCTTATGGTATCACCTAAACCCAGAGAGAGAAGAGCTCCAATCCCGACGGCAGATTTTATCGATCCTATCCTTACTGTTCCAACTTCGGTTACCCCTAAATGTAGAGGATAATTTCTTTTCTCTGAAAAAAGTTTATAAGCCTCAATCGTGGTCGGCACATCTGAAGCTTTGAGAGAGATAACTATCTCTTGATAGTCTAAATCTTCCAGGACCTTAACCTGCTCTAAAGCGGTTTCAACCATAGCGATTGGAGTTGCTTTTCCGTATTTATTCAAAACGGATTTTGGAAGTGAGGCCGCATTTACCCCTATGCGTATAGGAATTTTCCTTTCCCTGGCAGATTTTACCACTTCTTTCACTTTCCATAAAGCACCTATGGTTCCAGGATTAATCCTCAGTTTATCCACGCCAGAATCTAAAGCCATTAATGCCAGCCGGTAATCGAAATGAATATCCGCTACCAGAGGGATTTTTGCCACATTTTTTATAATCGAGAGTGCCTCAGCCGCCTTTTTATCCAAAACCGCTAACCTGACTATCTCACATCCAGCCTTCTCCAGCCTTTTTATCTGTTTTAAGGTTGTCTTTACATCTCTGGTGTCAGTGGAACACATCGACTGAACCGAAATCCGGGCGCCACCTCCAATCGGCACTTTCCCCACATAAACCCTTCTGGTTTTATCACGTATGGTAAACATATTACTTATAATTTCACTTAAATTTCTTTTTGTCAACTATTTTCTTGACATAAGACTACTTCTTTCTAAATTGTGTGAACGAGTTCTGGAAGAGTAGTTTTTGGAAAGAATCTGGAGTGTAAACCTTTCCTGCGGATCCGTTTAGAGGACAGGTTTACCATAAATACTTCTTTTCAACAGGTAATTTGTAAAGCTATCCGCCTTAGGCGGATACACTCCAGTTGTTCTTCCCTAATTTGAGTTTTTCTGTAGAGGCATCTGTGAAGTAAAGGAGAACTAAATGTTTTCCAAATATAAGCTAATTTTTATTCTATTAATCATTATAATCCTTGCAGTTATTATGTTTTTTGCTCTACACCATAGAGGGATGAGCGAGAATAAATTTATAGAAGTCTATATTCAGCTATCCATTGCCCAAGTTAAGTTTCAAAATAATCCGGAGAAATTAGAAGCTGAAAGGAAAAAGATTTTTTCTGAATATAAATTTTCTCAAAAAGAGATGGACCGATTTCTAAAATCTTATAAGAAAAATCCAGAAAAATGGATCGAACTCTGGGAGAAGATAAACCAGCGTCTATCTGAATTAATCGAAAGGAAAAGAAACACTCAATCCAGAGTAAAAGCGTTTTGAATATGCTCTACCATCTCTTTTCCTGAGCTTCTATCAATCGCTATCACATCAAACCTGAAATCACAACCTGGAAATTGATACTTTTGCAAAAAAGCAGTTGCCACCTCAACAATCTTTTTCTGCTTTTTTAAATTAACCCATCCCTGCGGAGGCCCAAAGGATTTACTTCTACCTGCTTTGACTTCTATGAAAACGATGTAATTTTTATCCCTGGCAATTATATCGATCTCTTTATGACCATACCGATAATTAGTAAATAATATCTCAAACCCTTTACTTTTGAGATATTCAACTGCCTTTTTCTCCCCGGATCTGCCTTTTTGAACAGTTCTCATTTTTTTCAATCAATTTTAAGAAATTCCTGTTTGACCAGGCATTCCATTACCCTTTTGAAAGATCTGCGATGAATCTTACAGGGACCGCATTTCTGTAAGGCTTCTAAGTGTACCTTTGAGGAATATCCTTTATTCCGGTCAAAAGAAAACTGAGGATATTTTCGGTGAAATTTTCTCATCAAGTTATCCCTCTCAACTTTAGCGATAATCGATGCCGCCGCACAGGATAATGAAAGGGAATCACCCTTAACCACCGGTAATTGTGGAAGTTTTAAATCAGGTATCTTCTGATTTCCATCTATCAATATAAAATGAGGCGTATTTTTCAAACCAGAAACTGCTTTATGCATCGCCTTCAAGGAAGCTCTTAAGATATTCAGCTTATCTATCTCTTTTTCCTTGACAATTCCCACTCCGAAATCTAATGCACTCTCTTTTATCTTTTTATAAAGCTCTTCCCTTTTCTTAGAGGTAAGTTTTTTAGAATCATCGATCCCCGGAATATCTATATCCTCAGGAAATATTACGCAGGCTGCCACTACTGGACCAGCTAGAGGACCCCTACCTGCTTCATCCACACCAGCGACGAGCTTATATCCTTTACCCCAGAGCTCCTTTTCAAAAAAAAGCTTATCCTCTGCTTTTGCTTTCTTCATATCAGTGGATTTGGGTGAAGACATAATTCACTCCTGAGTAGCTGTATAAATTTCTCTCTGAATAAACTTCTTGAAAAGGAATAAAGATATTACAAAACAGAATAATGCTCCTATTCTTACCGCCCAGATAACCCCCAAGGTCTGTCCTAAAGTCCCGGCCAAAAAACTTCCTATGGGCATAGTCCCCATAAACATCATAGTGTAAAAACTCATAACCCTTCCCCTGAGCCCATCCGGGATAATCTCCTGCAATAAGGTGTTAGCTGTAGCAACTATTGAGATCATTCCCCAGCCTGCACCCATTAAAAAGAGAAGTGACAAAAAGAAGTTGCTCGAAAAAGAAAAAAGAGAAAGTGCCATAAAGAATACTATTATTCCAGCCTGCATATATTTCAGCTTCTCCTCTGCTTTTCTTGAAGCCAAACCTAAACCAGCAGTTATGGCTCCGATGCCGGCGGCAGACATAAGAAATCCTAAACCTGAGGCACCTGCTTTTAAGATATCACGTGCAAAAACTGGCATTAAGACTGCATAGGAAAAACCAAAGATGCTCATAGACGAAACCATAAGGATTAAAGCTAATCCCCTTTTATTTCCTATTATGTAGGAAACCCCCTCTTTGAAGCTAATTAAAAAAGAGCTGTTCTTAGATTGAGAAACCACATCTTTCATCCTCATCAGACTGAGTCCGACTATAACTGCTATATAACTTAAGCCGTTGATGAAAAAACAGCCTGCCTCCCCGGCTAAGCTGATTAAAATCCCGGCAATGGCAGGACCCAAGATCCTGGCACCATTGAACATTGCGGAATTTAAGGCAATAGCATTCAAAAGGTCTTCTTTCCCAACCATCTCTTTGATAAAAGCCTGCCTGGTTGGAGCATCAAAGGCATTCACAAAACCTAAACATAAAGCTAAGAACATTACATGCCAAACCCTTACTAATCCTGTAAAAGTTAGAAATGCTAAGATAAAAGCTAAAATCATTGCACCTGTCTGGGTAAAAATAATGAACTTCCGCTTTTTCACCCGGTCAGCTAATACGCCTGCAGGCAGGGAGAAAAATAGAATGGGCAGACCTGCAAAAGCACTTACCGCTCCTAAGAGGAAAGGTGAATTGGTAAGCCTAAAGACCAGCCAGCTCTGAGCCATGTTTTGCATCCAGGTTCCGACCAAGGAAATCATCTGCCCGAACCAGAAAAGCCTGAAATCCCGATGCCTTAAAGAGCGAAAGGTCTGCCAGAACTTTCCCCTTTTATGTTCTGAGGAAATTTGATCCGAACTTTTTTGGGTCTCAAACATTTATTTCCATCATCACAAGTATACCCATGTTGCTCACAAGGTGGGTTCAATCCCACCTTACGGGTAAGGGCGGGATTACTAAGTGCTTTTCGTAGTGCGACCCTTTTAGGGTCGCTTAAGCTATTGTTACTAAAACCTTTTCAGGTTTTGTCAAATTATACAGGAAATACGAAGGGTTGTAAAGAGATTTTTATTAAAGGTAGGGGCGACCCGCCGGGTCGCCCCTACAAAAAAACACCCACCTTGAGGGCAAGGTGGGATTACCAATTGGTGGAACAGACATCTTGTCTGTTCGTAGAGCGACCCTTTTCCTATTAACGGATCCGCAGGACAGGGTCGCATTGCGAGGCTAATCCCGCCAACGGCGGGACGCGCTACGATGGCTCAGACAGGAATGTCTAACCTACCAAAATAAAGGTTTATTTTTTAACTTCCCCTTCTTCCTTCTCCCTCTCCTCTATCTTCGCTGCTTTTCCTTTCATCTTCCTCAGGTAGAAAAGTTTTGCTCTTCTCACCTTTCCCTCTTTTAGCAGCTCTACATTGGAGACAAAAGGAGAATGCAAAGGGAAAACTCTTTCAACTCCAACTCCGCTGGATAATTTTCTTACGGTAAAGGTCTGGGAAACTCCTTTTCCTCTCTTCTGTATTACCACACCTTCGAAGATCTGGGTTCTCTCTTTATCCCCTTCTTTGATCTTAACATGAACCTTGACTGTATCCCCAGGACTGAAATCGATTTTTTTCTCTTTTAGATATTTACCTTCAACTGCTGAGAGCAAATCCATCTTGTTCCTCCTTCATTTCAAGTCAATAAAAATCAATTAATCTCTTTTCGCAGAGTTGATCCATCCTCAAGTGAATGCCTACGATAACTCGTAGGTCGGGCACCCTTGTCCAAGCGGATCCATTCTGGACCCGCCTTGATCCACACTTGTCTTTATATTACGATAATTATCTCCCTTTTTCAATCTCGGAAAGTAATTTTTTATCCTCCGGGCTAAGTATTTTTTTCTCCAAAAGGTCAAGTCTCTGTTCTAAGGTTTTTTTAAAAGCCTCTTTTTTCCTCCATAATCTTATCTTCTCGTGGTTACCGGATAAAAGTATTTCCGGCACCTTCAGACCTTTAAACTCTGCTGGTCTGGTATATTCCGGATAACCTAAGAGCCCTTCATAAAAAGAATCAGTCTCTGCGGACTGAAAGTTTCCTAAAAAGCCCGGGATTAAACGAACTAAACTATCGAGGATAACCAGAGCCGGCAGCTCTCCTCCAGTCAAAACGTAATCTCCAATCGAGAGCTCTTCTAAATCATACAAAGATTTTATCCTCTCATCTATCCCCTTATAATGCCCGCAGATAATTATCAGATGCTCTTTTTTTGAAAGGTCAAAAGCTTTCCCCTGATCAAACCTCTTCCCTTGAGCGGAAGTCAGGATGATATGATAATCTTTTTCCTCTGGAGAAGTAATTGAATTTAAGGCTAAAGACAAAGGCTCTACCATCATCACCATACCAGCCCCACCACCAAAAGGAGCATCATCTACACTTCTATGTTTATCTTTAGTAAAATCTCTAATATCTATTAATTTTATTTGAATTAAACCATTTTCCTGGGCTTTTTTAATTAAGCTCTCATTTAAAGGGCTTAAAAAATAGTTCGGGAAAATGGTTAGTATTGAAATACGCATAAGTTCAAAAAATATAAAAAGTATTAGTCTAAAAGACCATTCAGGGGTTCTATATAGATAAGCTTTTCTTCGAGGTTAACTTCTTTCACCACCTCTTTTACAAACGGTATATAATATTCTTTCTTATCTTTTCTAACCACCAGAACAGGGTTAACTGGGGAAAAAAGGACCTCTTTGACCTCTCCGATCATTTTCCCTTTCAGGCTTTCTACCTTACAGCCCACTAAATCAAAAAGATAGTATCTATCAGGAGAAGCAGGAGGAACATCCTTTTTCTCTATTTCTAAATATTTCCCCTTAAGGGAGTCTGCCTTATTTCGGTCTTCAACCTCTTCAAGTTGAAGCAGGATTTTCCCCTGGAAAATCCTGCTTCTCCTTATCCTGTAAACTACCTCCTTATCTTTTGAATCAAAGATAAAGACTTTTTCTACCTGGGTAAACCTTTTTAGATCATCAGTCAGAGGAGCTATCAAAAGTTCACCCTTGAGCCCCCTGGCACGGAGGATTTTACCTATGGCTACCTTATCCGAAATCGTTCTACTCCAGAATCTCCAGCATTGCCCTCTTACCCTTCTTGGCAGAGGCAGCCGAGATCAGAATGCGAATAGAGCCGGCAGTCTTACCCTTCTTACCAATCACTTTTCCTAAATCACCAGGTCCAACCCTCAACTCATACACAGTAGTCTTCTCCCCTTCCACCTCAGAGACAACAACCTGATCTGGATGATCCACCAGAGCTTTGACTATGTTCTCGATAAACTGTTTCATTTTAAACCTCCTTCAAAACAGTTATTCAGTTTTTGGTTCAGTTGCTTGAGCCTCTTTACTCTCAGTCTCTTTAACTTCTTTAGTTTTCCTCTTTTTCCTTTTCCTCCTCTCCGGAATAAAATTAGAGATCTCCATTCCACTCATATCCACCCCTTTTTTAAGGGCGGCCCATTTCCTCAACAAACCTATCTTTCGTAGAAGAGAGTTGACCGTATCAGTTGGCAAAGCCCCATTCTTAAGCCAATAATAAACCCTCTCTTCATTTACCTTAACTGAAGCTGGTTTATCAATTGGACTATACTGCCCTAAGGATTCAATAAATCTTCCCTCCCGTGGACTGCGAGAATCTGCCACTACGATCCGGTAAAAGGGCCTTTTTTTAGCCCCCATCCTCCTCAGTCTTATCCTGACTGCCAAATACTCACCTCCTTCGATAATTTGAAATTAAAATTTAAAAATGGTTTTTAACTTCCTTAAATCCATCTTATGAAAATCTTTAATCATCTTTTGCATCATGTAAAATTGTTTCAGAAGCCGATTGACCTCCTGCAGGTCTGTGCCACTACCTTGAGCAATCCTTCTTTTTCTACTGCCATCGATAATCTGGGGTTTGAGCCTTTCCTGCTCAGTCATCGAGTTTATGATGGACTCGATTCTGGTCAGAGCTTTATCCTCAAATGAGATCCCTTTTAAAGCACCACTTACTCCCGGAATCAGGTTCACAATCGAGTCTAAAGAGCCCATCTTCTTCAACTGCTGAAGCTGAGCATAGAAATCTTTGAAAGTAAAAGCTTCCTGTCGCAGTTTCTTCTCTAATTTTATAGCCTCTTCTTGACTGATTGCCTCCTGTGCTTTTTCCACTAAGGTTACCACATCGCCCATTCCCAATATACGTGATGCCATCCTATCTGGATAGAATATTTCAATAGCATCTAACTTTTCCCCGGTCCCGGCAAACTTGATCGGTTTACCAGTTACTTCTTTTAATGATAGAGCTGCACCTCCTCTGGCATCACCATCTAACTTGGTTAAGAAAATACCATCTATTCCTAACTTCTGTTCAAAGCTCAAAGCTATATTTACTGCATCTTGACCGGTCATAGCATCAACTACCAGGATTATTTCTTGAGGTATAACCTCCTTTTTGATTGAAGAAAGTTCCTCCATCAGCTCTTCATCTATATGCAGTCGTCCGGCCGTATCGATAATCGCTAAATCCAATCCCTCCTCTCTGGTTTTAGCAACTCCAGCTTGGCAAATCCTTACTGGATTATCCTTGGAAGAGAAAACTGGCAAACTGAGACTCTTTCCTAAAATTTTGAGCTGTTCAACTGCGGCTGGCCTCTGGACATCAGCCGCAACCAGTAGAGGGGCTTTTCCTTTTTTGCGATAGTAACTAGCCAGTTTACCACAGGCAGTGGTTTTGCCTGAGCCCTGTAGCCCAACTAATATCCAGACAGTAGGACCAGAGGAAGAAAACTTCATCCCAGTATTATCTTTTCCTAAAAGCTGAGTTAGCTCATCATAAACTATCTTAATCATCTGCTGTCCTGGGGTTATGCTCTTCAATACTTCCTGTCCAATCGATTTAGACTCAACTCTGGTGATAAAATCTTTAACTACTTTATAATTAACATCCGCCTCTAAAAGAGCTCTTTTTACCTCCTTTAAGGCTTCCTTGATATTACTTTCGGTGAGTTTCCCCTGACCCCTAAGCTTTTTCAGGATTAACTCTAATTTATCGCTCAGCTCTGCAAACATAATCTATTAGCTCTTAGACTAATTTACCCAACTTCTACATGAGTTTACTACCAGCACCTTTTTGTTGGGATATTAAAAAATAATATAATAACCCTTATATAAAAAGCAAGTAAAATTTAAGCCTCCCTTAACTTTTTAATAATCTTCTTATAATCCTTGCTTTTGAAAATAGCATCACCAGCTACTAATATAGTTGCCCCGGCATCTTTTACCTTTTTTGCAGTGTCTGGATTTATCCCCCCATCCACCTCTATCTCCACTCTTAACTTATTGTCTTGAATGAACTTCTTAGCCTCTTTAATCTTCTTTAAAACCGAGGTTATGAACTTCTGCCCCCCCAATCCAGGATTTACACTCATAATTAAAAGTAAATCAATCTCTCCCATTATAGGTTTAGCCAAACAGAAGGAGGTACCAGGGTTTAGTACACATCCGTTTTTCATCCCTAAGCTTTTAATTTTAGTCAAAGTCCGGTGTATATTTCTATTCCCTTCTAAATGAACAGTAAGATAGTCAGCACTAGCTTGAACGAATTTCTCTAAATATAAATCTGGATTCTCAATCATCAGATGAACATCTAAAGGGAGTTTGGTGCATAACCGGATGAAATTTACAATCATAGGTCCGAAGGTGATATTAGGAACAAAATGACCATCCATAATATCTAAATGAATCAAATCTGCTCCTGCTTTTTCAATCTTTTTTATCTCCTCTTTTAAACATCTAAAATCCGCAGAAAGGATTGAAGGTGCAATTTTGATCAATTTCTTACCTCTTTTTTGAATTTTTTTGACTATAGCCTGCCTACTCAGCTGCTAATTTTCGCAAGGCTAAAAACCCTGCCCTACACTCTTTCATACCATAGTTTTTAACTATTAGCTACTTGCTACAAGCTGCTAGCTTTTTTCAGTCCGTTGTACTCACCTCTAACTCTACGATGCTCCCTTTCCTAACTTCAGCCCCTTCCTTAGGAATCTGATTTAAAACTGTTCCGGGAAGAAGACGATTCTTTACCTTATATTTTGTCTTGCCCAATTTTAAACCAAACTTTTCAATTTTGGATTTGACCTCTTTTATATTTTCGCCTTTAAATTTCGGAACTTTAACTACCTCTAATGTATCTCCTTTATTAATCAGTACCCTGATCTCCATACTCAAAGGGACAGTAGTACCAGCAGAGGGGAAACTCTCTATCACCTCATCCGTAGGTAAACTGTCAGAAGATATGAAAACCGGTTCACCAGTTTTCAATCCACGCCCCTCTAAGGCTAATTCAGCCTGCCGGAGAGTCATCCCTTTAAGCTGAGGAACAGTAGCTTTCTCCCCTCCTTTGCTCAGGACTACTTTAATTCTCCTTCCCTTTTTTACCTTCGATTCTGGCTCAGGCATCTGATAGATTATCGTTCCAGCTACCCGTTTCAAATCATACTCCTCACCTATCACCCTCAACTCTAAGCTTTTATCTTTGAGTATGGCGTTAGCTTCCTCCGGGCTCAATCCTAATAAATCTGGAACGGTTGACTCCTGCCCCGATCTCACAAATAATGGCATCAATATCTGATCAAAAAGAAGTAAGAATAAGAGAATTGCTAAAATGCAAATCCCAACCCATTTTGTCCATTTACTTGTAATAAACTTAGCAAGTCTATTTCTTATTCTTTCTTTATTCATATTAATAAATATAATCTATCGATTCCCAAAAGTCCAAAAATATTAAAATTTCTTTTTAACTTTAGTGGCGAGGTTACCCAGCTCTTTTGTCATTGCGAGGAGTCACGCCACAGGCGGAACGACGAAGCAATCTGTTTATAGTTTGTGATTTTGTAGTGCGACCCTTTCAGGGTCGCCCAAGCGAGGCTAATCCCGCCAACAGCGGGACGCACTACGAATAAAATCTAAAATATTTTTTTAAGCCTTGCCGCAAAAGTCCCATCTAAACCATGCAGGTGAGGATAGGTTCGGATAAATCCGTTTTCCTTCACCACTCTTTTGTCAACGAAATCTGAAGCATTCTCCTTTTTAAAATCTTTTCTTTGCTCCAAGAATTGTTCGATAACCTTCTCATTTTCTTCTTCAGCCAAACTACAGGTAGTATAGACAATCACTCCGCCTTTTTTTACCAGATTTGAGGCATTAAAAAGAATAGCAGATTGAATTTTTGACAACCTTTTTATATCCTCTTTCTTCTTTTGCCATCTGGCATCTGAATTCCTGCCTAAAACTCCCAAACCCGAACAAGGTGCATCAAGTAAAATCTTATCAACTGGCTCAGTTGAATAACTCTGGGCATCTCCGATCTGAAAATCGACATTTTCAATCCCTAATCTCTGACAATTCTCTTTTATTTTTTTCATCCTTTCTGAGCTTATATCTAAGGCTATCAACTTTCCAGAAATTTTTAAAAGCTCTGCAATATAAGTCAGCTTGCCACCAGGAGCTGAGAACATTTCCAGAATCGCCTCGCCAGGTTTCGGGTCTAAAAGTAAAACTGGAAATCCTGCGCTTTCATCCTGAGCATAGATATAACCTTTTGAGAAAAGAAAAAGATATTCCAAATCGATTTTAGATTCTATCCAGTAGAAATATTTTAAGAAATCACCTCTTCTATATTTTATATTCTTTCTATCTAATGCTCCCTCTAAATC
>Ga0315274_10008179_pt1 | contig 15148 bp, 14 predicted proteins | sample YL17G02_20_MG_FD_203700 | JGI IMG/M metagenome (GOLD analysis project Ga0315274, IMG submission 203700) | Sediment microbial communities from Yellowstone Lake, YNP, Wyoming, USA - YL17G02_20 | ecosystem: Environmental > Aquatic > Freshwater > Lake > Sediment | place: USA: Wyoming | collected... | reverse complement strand
GCGTCCCAGAAGCCCAGGCCGCCCATGGGGAAGTAGCCCGCCAGCCGCCCGCCGCTGACCATGAGGTCGATGCGGCCGTCGCCGTCGGCGTCGAGGAGCTCCACGCCGGGGTCGTCGAGGCGGAACCCGGCCGGGGCGAACTCCATCTGCCGCGGGCCGTCGAGCCGGCCCCCGCCACGGTTCCTCCAGTAACGGATCACGCCGTCCAGCTCCAGGATGTCGGGGAGCCCGTCGGCGTTGAGGTCGGCGAGCTGGTAGGTGGGGGTGGAGAGGGGGACGGCGGGGGGCTCCGGGCACTCGATGGGCATGAATCTGCGCTTGGCGGGCTCAAAGGCCGTGTAGCCGAACTCAAGTGGGGGCATCGACTGGCGCTCTACTCCGTCCTCGCCCTCAACGTCGACGCGGCAGAGCAGGGAGGCGCCGTCGGCGGCCGCCGCGGGGTCGCTGTACGACAGGCGATAGCGGCGGAAGAGCCGCGTCACCCCGTCGGCGGTTTCGGTGTACGCCTCCAGCGCGCGGCACCTCTTGCTGGTGCGTATCTCGAAGCCGGCGCGGCAATCGGAGAACGGGTCGGGCCGGTCCTCGTAGATCAGGCGCACGGAGACGAGGAAGCGCCGGTCGGGGTCAGACCCGTAGTCGGCGTAGCGGACCCCCGAGAGGAGGAGCTGGCTTGAGCGGCGGTCGTCGCCGGCGGAATTCACGGCGGCGGGGCTTGTGGCGGCGGCGGGCCCTCCGGGGTCGGGCACGTAATCGTACTCGATGCGGTTGCCGAAAGGGTCCTCACAGCGGCTGATAAACCAGGCAAAGACGCGGCGCGGACTGCGGGGGTCGGCGAGGGCCGCCGGGTCGTCGCCCGCGCGGCCCGGCGTCCCGTACCAGCTCGTCAGGCCGTCCTTCGTCTGCACCCGCCAGTAGTCGTCAACGCCGCCCCGCACGTGGTTGATGCGCGCGAACAGGCCCTCCGTCCGCGGCCGGTAGGCCGACTTGTCGGCTGGGTCGGCGGGCACGAGGTCCTCAGCGCCGGCGAGGATGAAGGTATCCTGGCCATCGTCGTACACGGGCACGCCAGCCGATGTCTTGCGGCGGACGGCCGGAACACCCACCGACCAGCCGGACCCGAACGGCCCGTTGCCCTGTCCTGTGCTGTAAGAGAGGCTTAAGTGCGGCTGCAGGCCGCTGCGGCCGGGGGGTATGACGATGGGCACCGAGAGGTTGCCGGTGCCGGTGAAGAGGTCGGGGGCGAACGTCTCGCCGATGCCCTGGACGCCGCCGCCCCCTTGCGGCAATGAGAGCATCTGCCCCGGGCTCTTCGCCCGCGCCCCCATTGGCATCACTTCCCATTGGCGGTTTAGCTGGCCATTACCATATTATATTATTCTTGCTACCGATGCAACATGATAGGCATGAAACGGCACCCGCGCCAGAATCGACCAAACAGACCGCGCAATGCCTGTAGGCGCCTGTTGGGCCGGGGGAAAGGCCGGCGGGGATACGGGCCCTGGCATACCGCATATCCTGGGCGGCCGTGAAGGACGAGAAACGCCGCGATCGCCGCGGCGTTTCTGGTCCGTCGTGGGGGCCCCCCGGTCGCTACATCTGCCGGAACATCGACATCAGGACGTTCCCCGTCTCGGCGTCGAACACGGAGGTGGCCAGGCAGTTGCGGATCAGGCCCACCTTGGGGTGATTGAAGCCGTTAGGCCAGCGCACTTGCAGGACCCACACCTGGCGCTTGGGGTCTACGTCCGGTGTCTCCCCGGAGTCCTTGGCAACGATCGCGCAGCAGTCGGCGAAGGTCATCAGCCTGCACAGCACGACCTCGCCGCCCCGCGCCTCCACGTCCGCTCGATCGATGAAGTCCGAAGCGGGGCGGAGGTCCGCCGCCTGCAGGCCGGAGTTGTCCTTGTAGAAGGGAGGCGGATTCTCTACCAGCGGTTGTCTGGTAGCAGGAGACGTCTGTACCGCCGTGGCCACCAGGGCCGCGCCGATGCCGGCGGAAGCGAGCAGCACGACACACAACGCAATAGGCAAGTACCGTTTCACTCTTCACCCTCACTTCCCGGTCAGTTATCCCGGGCGTCGATCCTGGGCGCTGCGCTGCCGTGGGTTTCGGCTGCGTCGCCCACTGCACGCCGATGCCGTAGGGGAGGGAGGTGGCCGGTGTCTTCAAGCGCGCCAGACGTCCAATGGCCCCACGGCCGTTGCGGTACAACTGGAAGTTCCTCGCGCGCCAGTGGGCCGATGTGGTAGCGCGATCATTGGACTCCAGTCCGACATCCATGTCACATGCAGTATTGACGGCCGCATGCGCCTTGGCGCGCGTGTAGTCTGCCTTATGGGCATGGTCGCAGGCGCTAGTTAACATAAGATATATTAGCGGACGTTCCGGGGGCAGCGCTGGCGGGCCTGACGGCTCCCCCTCACCCGGCTAATGCAGGCTCAGCCCGTTCCCCCGTCCGAACTCCTGCGCGGCCGCGATCAGCTCGGCGCTGGGCGGCGCGAACGCGGTTGCCGCTTCCGCGCACAGGGCGCGGTCCGCGAGGTCGACGCCGAACAGCGTTCCGGCGGCGGCATCCACGGCCAGCGGGTTCCGGCCGGCGACGACCAGGCCCGGCCGCACGGCGATGGTGTCGTAGGTGCCCCCCGGCGCCGCCTGGGCGCCGCCCGGGCGGTACACGGCGACGTTCTCCAGCGCCTCGCAGACGGTCACGACGTCAAACAGCGCGTGGTAGATGCGGTTGACGTCGAGGATGGTCCGCGGCAGGTCGTGGTGGTACGGGCTGCGGTCGGGCTCGGGGATGAGCCCGAACATGTTCTTGAGGCCGAGGCTGAACCCGTGGCCCGTATCAGGGTCGGTGAGCTTCCAGCGCGCAAAGTCGATGAACAGGGCGCGCTCGCGGCGCTGGTGAAGGGCCGACGGGACAAACCCCAGGAGCTCTTGGTGGCTGATCGGGCCGCGGCCGGGGCCGTTCTCCTCAACCGCCCGCCGGACCAGCCCCGGGTCCACGGTGCGGCCGGCCCAGGCCTCCTCACTCACGTTCAGGTACGTGGTGCGGTGGCGGTCGAGGACCGCCTGCAGGCCGGCCTGTTGCAGGAAGGCCCTCTCCTGCCCCCGCAGCCAGTCGCGGTTCTCCCCCACCGCTTCCCCGGCGGGGATCCAACGTGACCCGTCGGTGCGCCCAGAAGAGTGGCTCTCGATGACCGTCGCCGGGCCGGGCAGGGCGCAAAGCAACGTATCCAGGGCCGCCGGTCCAGTGTAGTTGCCCGGCGGCGGGCCAAACCAGTTCACCTTGACCAGGAACTCGCGCTTGCTCGCGCTTTCGCGCCCGGCTACGGCCGCGATCAGGCCCCACAGCTGCGCCGGCCCGGCCACGAACGCCCACCGTGCCTCTTGACTCACGCCCCGTCCCCTCCTCCGCGACTGCTGCCAGTCCCCTGCCCCGCCGCCCCTGGCGGCGCGGCCGCGGCCCACATGCCGCCCGGGGACGCCCGGTCTATGGCCCGGGCAATACCACGACCACGAGCTCCCCGCGCTCGGTGGCCGCCAGCGCCAGGCGCCCCTGGGCCCAGACCCAGCTCCACACCGCGCTGTGCCGCGAGTGTACGCGGGTTAAGACGTCCTTTCCCTTTATCTCAACAGTATAGTTACGGTAAACATCAATCGTGAACGGCCCGGCCTGGGCCGCACCCTGCCAGCCGGGAGCCTCCGGGCGCGGCGCGCCGCGCGGCAGCGCCCGATACTCTACGGCACGCCCGTGGTCAACGTCCAGCACGGCCGCCACGACCAGGCCCTCCCCGGCGAAGCCGCCGCCGCTCTCGGGCCGGAAGGCCTGCAGCTCGTAGGCCACCTCGAACACGCCGGGCTGGCCGAGCTCCCTGGCCCCGAGGAAGAAGAACGTGTAGGGCGTCTCCAGTGACCAGCCGGGTCCCAGGGCGGCCTCCACCTCCGCGGGCGCCGGCACGGGCAGGAACGCCGGCCGGCGCACGAGCCAGGGCCGGCCCCCCGGCCGCACCTCGTAAAGGTCTCCGCGTGAGTTGGCGAGGAAGGCCCGCCCCTCGCCCACGGGTCCGGACGCACCCCACGGTGTCCCGGGCCGGTAGCCGGCGTTGGCGCGCAGGATGGGGACCCGGCGCCCCAGGTGCTCGACCGTGCCCAGTGCCCGGAAGCCGCCGGCGCCGAGGGTCGCGGCGAATACGGCCGCGGCGGCCAGCGCGACGACTGCCCGGGCCTTGACAGCCGGCCCCCTCCCCCGCCGCCGGGAGATGAGGACCGCCAGCACGACCCCCGCGGCGTAAAAGGCCAGCCCCCAACGGAGGATGAAGGGCAAAAGCTGGCCCAGGTAGCCGATCGGGGGCACGGAGACGAAGGTCAGCGCCGCCAGGAGGGGCAGGCCGAAGACCGCCCAGGCGGCCACCCCCCAGCCCCGCCACCCGGCCCCCAGCCCCGCCCCGGCCAGGGTCCCCAGGCCAAGAAGCAGGAAGTAGCGGGCGGTGGCGAGCCCCAGGACGGCGCCCTCGGGGTCAGTGCCCCAGGCGCGGGCCCAGAAGTCCAGCCACGCCGCCCAGGCCGTCAGGGCCAGGGGAAGGATGGCCAAGGCCGCCCGGCCCAACGAACCCAAGCCCCACCCGCCCCTATCGCCGCGCGCGGGCGAGTCAGCAGCCACGCCGCTCACGTCCCTTGCCGCAGGATGCGCCTACCGCAACGCCCACAGTACCTGCTTTCGCCCCTGCCCCTTCCGCCACCTGCCAGCCGACCACGCGTTCCCGCGAACAATTGTTTGCTTTTTCGGGGCGGTCATGCTATAATGGGTGGGGCGCAGGAAAGCATATGCCGGGAGGTGCCGGCGTGGGTGCAGGTCTTTCTGATCGGCAGCGCGAGATACTGAGGTACATAGCGGCGGAGGTGCGGCGGCGCGGCTACCCGCCGTCCGTCAGAGAGATCGGCGAGGCGGTGGGCCTCACCTCGACGTCGACGGTGCACGGGCACCTGGCCCGGCTCGAGGACAAGGGGTTCATCCGTCGTGACCACGCCAAGCCGCGGGCGATCGAGGTCCTGTCCCCGGAGGAGGCCGGCGTGCGCACGGTCGACGTGCCCCTGGTCGGCCGCATCGCGGCGGGCGTGCCCATCACGGCCATCGAGAACATCGAAGACACCATGCTCCTGCCGTGGGACATGGTGCGCGGCAACAACGCCTTCCTGCTCGAGGTCCACGGCGACAGCATGGTCGACGCCGGCATCCTCGACAGCGACCTGGTGCTGGTGCGCCAGCAGCAGGCGGCGGATGACGGCGACATCGTCGTCGCCCTCCTGGGCGATGAGGCGACGGTCAAGTACTTCCACCGCGAGCGCGACCGGGTGCGCCTGCAGCCCGCCAACCGCGCGTACGAGCCCATGTACGTCCGCGACGTGCGCATCCTGGGCAAGGTCATCGGCCTGATCAGGCGGTTTGAGTAGGCGCGGCCGCCGCAACCTGACGCGGCATCAGTAGAACTCGAACGCGCCGTCGCGGCGGGCCCGCAGTTCCATCCATGAGAACAGCAGGTAGCCGGCGGCGAGGTATGCCGCGCCCACGGCCAGCTCCCCGCCAGCCAGCGGGGCGAGCGTGGCCCAGGGCGCGCCGCTGTAAGCGAGGCGAGCGCCCCGTATGGCGCGGGTAAGGGGCAGGGCCCACGACAGGGCCGCCACCGGCGCGGGCAGCGCCTCGACGGGGAAGTTGGCGCCGCTGAGGACCAGAAGCGAGTACATGGCGAGGTTCAGGATCAGGTTGACGTCGTGCACCTTCAGCCCGAAGCCGCCCAGGAACAGCCCAAAGCACGTGGCGGTGATCGCGCCCGCCAGGGCGCAGGCGAAAAACCCCCCCAGGTTGGCGCCGTCAAAGCCCAGCCCGAACGTCAGGCTGCCGGCGGCAAGGGCCACCAGGGCGGTCAAGAGGCCGTCCAGGATGTAGAACAGGCCGCGCCCGGCGCAGATGAAGAAGCGGCTGGTCGGGGCGGCCATCAGCAGTTGCAGCGTGCCGAACGCGCGCTCGTTGCGCAGCGCGACGCCCATGCCGAAGATGGCGCTCGTGTGGCAGGCGATGAGCGCGTTGCCGATGACGTAGAAGCTGACGTCGGAGAGCTTGAGGGCGTAGCGCGCGACGGTGGCGAAGAATATCACCTGGAAGATCGGCGTGATGACCTTGGCCGTCACGTACACCTGGGGCGTGAGCCAGCCGTAGAGGCCGAGGAAGCACACCCAGGACTGGCTGAAGAACACCCGCAGCCGTTCTCCCGGCGAGGACCGCTCTCCCGGCACGGACCGCCCCGCGCGCTCATCCGCGCCGTCAGTGCGTGGCGAGGTCACCTCTCACCCTCACCCGCCTTTCTATCACCTGAAACAGCCACACGCTGAGCGCCCCGTAGATGAGGCCGAGGCCCACCACCAGCGCGGCGGCGGTCAGGAGCGCGCCGGCCGGTGGGTTCGCCTCCAGCGCCCCGCGCAGCACGCGCACGCCCCAGGTGGGGAGCATGGCGTACGAGATCGGGCGCGTCCAGGGGGGCAGGATCTCGACCGGGAACAGGAAACCGCAGACTAGGAAAACGGGGAACTCCAGGCCGTTGATGAGGCCGCGGGAGTTCCGCGACAGCGTGAAGATGGCGGCCATGAGCATGGCCACGGCCACAAAGCTCACGCTGACCAGGACCAGCGCCGCGAAAACGAGCGCCGGGTGCGCGACGCGCAGCGGCACGCCGCAGACGACGCGGGCGTACACGGCCGTCAGGGCGACCGTGGCCAGCCCCAGGACCGTGTTCGCCAGCACCTTGGCCAGCATGGTCAGGTAAAACGGCGTCGGCGCGACGAGCAGGAACTCCAGGTTGCCCGAGAAGCGCTCGCGGTCGATGTCGCCCGCGGACGAGAACACGACCGACGTCCACAGGTTCATCAGCCCCGACCCGGCCAGAAGGTACGGGAGGAGCTCCTGCCCGGACCGCTGGAAGATGTAGAACGTCATCACGGCGTAGAAGAGCGGCTGGAAGAAGAGGACAAACTGAAACGTCGGCCGGGCGAAGGTGTTCTTGAACTGGACAAGGAATCCGGAGGCCAGCGCGGCAAGCCCCATCACCCCCGCCCCCCCACCAGCCGCAGGTAGGCATCCTCGAGGCTCGCCTCGCGCGCCCGCACGTCCTCGACCTTGCGGCCGCGCAGGGCCTCGAGCACCAGTGGCGTGGCCTGGCCGGCATCCTCCGTCTGGACCAGGATCACCTGGCGCTGGTCGATGGTGCGCGCCGAGACGGCCGCCACGCAGCCCAGGGCGGAGATGGCCTCAAGGTCCTGCGCGGCTGACGCCGAACGCCGTGATCTCGAGCACCGACAGGCCGGCGGCGTGGCGCTTGAGGGCGTTGGGGGCGTCCAGGGCGATGATGCGGCCGCGGTCGATGATCGCCACGCGGTCGCACAGCTGCTCGGCCTCGAACATGTAGTGCGTCGTCAGCAGGACGGCCTTGTTCGCGTCGCGCAAGCTGGACACCAGCGCGCGCAGCTCCTGCGACGCGACCGGGTCCAGGCCCAGGGTCGGCTCGTCCAGGAACAGCACCTCGGGGTCGTTGACCAAGCCGCGGGCGATGTTCAGGCGCTGCTTCATGCCCTTGGAGAACGTCTCCACGCGGTCGCGCGCCCGGTCAGAAAGCCCCACCAGCTCGAGGAGGTCGGGCAGGAGCCGCTTCTGGACGCGCCGCGGCACCCGATAGAGGTCGGCGAAGAACTGCAGGTTGTCCCAGGCGGAGAGCCGCCAGTACAGGCTGCGCTCGCCGCCGAAGACGAAGTTGATCAGCGGCCGCACGCGGGAGGTCTGGCGCACGACGTCGAAGCCCAGGACGCGCGCCGCGCCGGCGGTGGGGGTCAGGAGCGTGGCCAGGACCTTGACCGTGGTCGTCTTGCCGGCGCCGTTGGGCCCCAGGAGGCCGAACACCTCGCCGCGCGCGATGGCGAAGTCGACCCCGTCCAGGGCGACGATGGGGCGGCCCGACCGGCCGAATAGACCGCGCGTGGCCGCGTACACGCGTTTGAGGCCTGAAACCTCGACCGCCGCCACGTCGCCGTTCACGCCCCCGCCGCTCACGCCCTCGCCTCCCCCCCCCGCCTTCCCTCCGCGCTCACTCGCTGGCGCGCACCGCGACCAGCCAGCCCTCGCTGCCGTCGCCTGACGACCCGGTGGACCCGGCGGCGACGTAGCCGCCGTCCGGCGCAAGCAGAACGGCGGCGGCCATGTCCAGCGCGTCGGGGCCGCCGAGGGTGAGGGAGGAAAGGCCGTTCCCCTCGCCGTCAGTCGTCAGGAGCCACAGGTCGTAGTTCATGCCGCCGGCGACGATGAAGCCGCCGTCACTGGTCTGGAGCACGGCGATGCCGTCGCCGGCCACGATGTAGCCGCCATCGGCCAACTGCTGGACGCTCCGGGCGCCGTCCGATTCCGCGCCGCCGCAGGTGCGGGCCCAGACCTCGTTGCCGGCGGGGTCGGCCTTGACGAGCCAGGCATCCCACGAGCCGCCCGGCGGCTGGGTTCCGCCAACGACGATGAAGCCGCCGTCGCTCGTCTGCTGGATCTCTTGGGCGTACTCCATCCCCGGCCCCCCATAGGTGCGCGTCCAGAGCTGGTTGCCGCCGCCGTCGAACTTGGTGAGCCACGCATCGTTGCCGCCGGCCCCCAGGGAGGAGGTAATGCCAACGACGATGAAGCCGCCGTCGCTTGTGCGCCGGATGCAGCTCCACATTTCGTCCCCGGCGCCGCCGCAGGCGCGGGCCCAGGCGGGCTGGCCGTCGGCGCCGACCTTGACCATCCAGCCGTCCCAGGTGTCGCCGTCGGAGGCCTTCGTCTCGCCGGCCAGGACGTAACCCCCGTCACCGCTGGGGGCAAGTCCGCTGATGCTGTCAATGCCCTCGCCGCTGATCGCGGCGGACAGGGTGACGGCAAGGGCCGCGCTGGGCATGGGCGTGGCGACCGCGCCGGGGAAGGCCCCGGACGGAATCGGCTGGGGCGTCACCGGACCGGGCGTCTGCCCGTCGCCGCCCGGCCCAGTCGCGTCGGCCGGGCCGCCCCGCCGGCAGCCGCCGGAGCAGACCACAAGGCACAGCAGGAGCGCGACGGCCAGCGCGCGCAGCGCCCGATCCCAGCCCGTGCCGCGGTTGTCCAATCGAGGCACCCCCAATGGCACCGTTGTCCCACCATCACCAATTCTCTTGCCCGTCAAGGATTCCTGCCCTCCGCCGGGCAAGCCTCGCCTGGACCGGGAACGGGCCGGCGCCGGCACGCCCGCCGGCACCGGCCCGCTGCCGCAATGCCCCGTCAACCCTGGAGCGCGGCCCGGTTCTACAGCTCGTCCGGCGTGACCCACTTCGAGCCGGGGTCGGTGCCGTCGATGACGCCGAACGCCCAGTAGCCCGGCCGCACCATGTACGAGCGGCAGGAGTACAGGAGGCGCCCGTCACACGGGGCGATGAGCTTCTCCGCCTCCTGCAGGGTGTAGGGGTTATAGACGACGCCGAGCACCTCGCCGCTCTTGACCTCGTGCAGCACGGCGTCGGCCGGGTCAATGTTGGGAACCAGGTAGCCGCCGACGGTCGGGTTCACGCGGTAGCGCTTCTCCCAGACGAAGTAGCGCTTGGGGAGCTCCGGCGTGCCGTCAATGATCTTGAGGTGCTTCATGACGTTCTTGACGCCCCTGATGTTCATGCCCGTCCACTTCTCTTCCAGGGCGCGGTCAAACCCGGCGCCGCCGATCTCCGGCCCGATGTTGGGGATGTTGAGCACGGCGCCGCAGTAGCCGAACGACGAGCGCGGCCCGGGGAACACGGTCATGCAATGCTGCCGGGTTACGAGCGGGGCGCCGAACGCGCGCGCCAGGTCCTTGGACTCCTTGACCACGGTCGGGTTGGGGAGGTCCATGGGGTAGCCGACGTCCTCGAACACGGATGCGAAGTTGCCGCCGTGGAAGTCCATCATGTAGTCGCACTGGCGCAGCACCTCGCGCTCGAGCGCGCCGGCCAGGAGGTCGGCGATCCAGGTGAACTTGCCGCCGAACGCGCGGTTGAGGTCGTTGCCGTCCGACTCGTCCTGGATGGAGCGCGTGCCCGTGCAGAACGCCACGGGGTTCGCCACGGGGACGACCAGCAGGTTGCCGCGCATCTCGGCCGGGTTGAGGTCGGGCAGGAGCCGGCGGATGAACTCGATCGTCTGCCACTCGCACCCGTGCAGGGCGTTCAGTATCGCCACCGTCGGGCCGGGCTCGGCCCCGGCCAGGACGTGGACGGAGAACGCGATGTCCGACCCGTTGAGGTCCATCGTCACCGGGACGCGGATGCACGCGCGACGGCCGCGCTCGACCTTCTGGCCGGCGATGGTAATCTGTTTCACGAACGCTGCCTCCTCTTATAGTGTATTGTGTTCCTCAGCGCCTCGCGCTGCTGGGTGGCCGGGCGCGGCGCGCGGCCAGGCTCTAGGCGGACAGTTCGTCCCGCGTCAGGAGCCGCCCGGCCAGCTCGCCGGTGAAGCGGCCGGCCTCGTAGGCGATGCGGCCGTTGACCAGCACCATCTCGATGCCCGCCGGGTACGCCACGGCACTGGTGTACGTGCCCCGCTCCCCCACGCGCAGGGGGTCGAAGACGACGAGGTCGGCCCAGCAGCCGGCCCGCACCACGCCGCGCCCCGTCAAGCCGAAGGTGGCGGCGGGCAGGGCGGTCATCCTGCGGATCGCCTCGGCCAGGGTCAGGATACCCTGTTCGCGCACGTAAAGGCCCAGGACGCGCGGGAACGTGCCCCAGTGGCGGGGATGCGACTGGATGCCGCAGAACGACGCACCCACGAGATCAGGGCTGGTGGCGATGGTGTCGGTGCAGAACGCGGTGCCCGGGTCGCGCGCGGCGGCCTGGAAATCCGCCTCGTCGGTGCTGAACAGCACCGTGCCCATTGCCTCCCCATCCGCGGCGAGGAGGGTGGCCCAGAGCCGGCCGGGGGTCACGCCGCGACGGGCGGCGGCCTCCTCAAGCGGTAGTCCGACGAGGTCGGCGCCGGCGGCGCCGGCGGACACGATGTGCAGCCCCGCCCAGAGGTCCTCGGGCCGCAACTTGAGCTCCGCGGCCTCGTCGGTCAGCGGGTGGGCCTCAAGCTCACGGGCCAGCCTCTCCACGGCGCCCGCGGCCTGCAGCTCGCCCTGGATGCGGCGCGCCTGCGGGCCCCACGCCTGCCGCCAGTCGTACTTGAACCGCGACGGCAGGACGATGCGCGGCCCCCACCAGAGGCCCTGCGTCGGGTACGGGATGACGTCGGCGGTAATGCGCCGCCCGCGCCGCCTCTCGGCGGCGATGTACTCGAACGCCGCTGCGCCCTGGCCCCAGTTGGCCCGGCCGGCCACGCTCAGGTGCGAGACCTGCAGCGGCACGCCGGCGGCCGCCGCCACCTCGACCGCCTCCTTGACGGCAGCCAGGGCCCCCGCCTCGTAGCTGCGCACGTGCGCGGCGTAGACCCCGCCGTGGCGTGAGAGCACCCGGCAGCAGTCGGTGAGCTCGGCGGCGTCCGCGGCCGTGGATGGCTTGTAGGCGACGCCCGATGATAGGCCGGGGGCGCCCTGCGCCAGGGCGTCGTCGATGATCTGCAGCAGGCGCCGGAGTTCGGCGGGCAGAAGCGGGCGGTCCTCGTCGCCCACGACCTCAGCCCGCGCCGACAGGTGGCCCAGAAACGGCACCAGGTTCATGCCCATGCCCCGAGAGCGCGCGCGCTTGAAGTAGCCGGCGGCGTCTTGCCAGTCAAGCTCAGGCCACTCCGGCCGCCGCGGGTCTGGCCAGAAGAATGAGTGGCGGCACGCCCGGCTTGACAGTGGGAAGGGCGAAAACCCGCACTGGCCCGCGATCTCGGTCGTTATCCCCTGCCCCACCTGGCTTTCGCCGGGCGGGTTGATGAACAGCCCGAACTCCGAGTGCGCGTGGGCGTCGATGAAGCCCGGGCTGACCGCCAGGTTGGCGGCGTCGATGCGCCGGGCAGCCGTCGCCTGAATGTTCTGGCCCACTTCGGCGATGCGCCCACCTTTCACCGCCACGTCGGCCTTCCGGCCGGGGGCGCCGGTGCCGTCATACACCGTGGCGCCAGCGATGAGTACGTCGTACGTCCCTAACACCCCCTGATCCTTCAAGTAATTGCGGTTACGCGGGCGCCGCGAGGTGGCAGGCCGCCAGGTGCCCCGGCGCGACGGCGCGCAGGTCGGGCTCGGTTTCGCGGCACTCGGCGACGGCGCGCGGGCAGCGCGCCGCGAACCGGCACCCCGGCGGCAGGTCGATGGGGCTCGGCGTCTCGCCGGGCACGCGCACGCGCTTCCGGTCAAAGAACGGGTCGGGGACGGGCACCGCCGACAGCAGCACCTGGGTGTACGGGTGGACCGGCCGCTGGATGATCGTCTCCTTGTCGGCGACCTCCATGATGCGCCCCAGGTACATGACGGCGATGCGGTCGCACATGTACCGCGACGCGGCCAGGTCGTGGCTGATGAACAGGTACGTGACCCGGAACTCGCGCTTGAGCTTGAGCATCAGGCTCATCACGCCCGACCGCACCGATACGTCGAGCATCGACACCGGCTCGTCGGCGACGATGAACCGCGGCCGGAGCACCATGGCGCGCGCGATGGCCACGCGCTGGCGCTGGCCGCCGGAGAGCTCGTGCGGGTAGCGCCCGGCCAGCTGCTCGGGCAGGCCGGCGAGCACCAGCGCCGCCACCGCCATCTCGTGCCGCGCGCGGCCGTGGCGGCCGATGCCGTGGATGTCCAGGGGCTCGGCCACCGTGTCGATCACCCGCAGGCGCGGGTTCAGCGTCTGGTACGGGTCCTGGAAGATGATCTGGGTGTTGCGCCGGAAGTCCTTGAGCTTCTTGCCCTTCAGGTGAAACGGGTCGACCCCGTCGAAGCTCACCGCGCCCCCGGTCGGCCGATCCAGAAGCGCCAGGATCATGCCGATGGTCGTCTTGCCGCTGCCCGACTCGCCGGCCAGGCCCAGCACCTCGCCGCGCTGGATCGCGAAGTCCACGCCGTCCACGGCGCGCAGGAAGCGATCCCGCGTGCGCCCGAACAGCGCCGCCACCACCCCCTTGCGCACCGGGAAGTGCTTCTTGAGCCCACGCACGGTTATCAGGGCGTCGTTTGCGCTCACTACCACTTACCCCTTTGGAAGTCGACTTCGTCGGGGCCGAACTGCCCGGCGAGGTGGCAGGCCACGCGGTGGCTGGCGTCGAGCATGCGCTGCGGCGGCTCCTCCCGGCCGCATATCGCGGCGCGCACCGGGCAGCGCGGCTCGAAGCGGCACCCCGGCGGCGGGTTGACCAGGTCCGGCGGCTCGCCGGGGATGGTCACCAGGTCACGCAGCTCGCCGCGCACGCTGGGGAACGAGCGCAGAAGCCCGATCGTGTAGGGGTGGGACGGGCGCGCGAACACGCTCTTGATGTCGCCGTATTCCACGATCTTGCCGCCGTACATGACCGCGATCAGGTCGCACGTCTCGGCCACCACCGAGATGTCGTGCGAGATGACGATCATGCCCTGCTGGTGCTGCAATTGCAGCTCCTTGAGCTTTTCCACGATCTGGTCCTGGATCACGACGTCCAGGGCGGTGGTCGGCTCGTCAGCGATGATCAGGTCGGGGTTCAGCAAGAGGCTCATGGCGATCATCGCCCGCTGCTTCATGCCGCCGCTGAACTCGTGCGGGTAGTTGACCATGCGCGCCGGCTGCAACCCCACCTGCTCGAACAGGCTCACCACCCGCTCCCGCGCCTGGCGCCGGGTGACGTCGGGCCGGTGCAGCATGAGGGCGTCCATCAGCTGGTCGCCGACGCGGAACACGGGGTTCAGGGCGTTCATGGCCCCCTGGAAGATGATCGCCGCCCGCGTCCAGCGCAGCTGGCGCAGCTCGTGGGGCAGAAGCCTGGTGACGTCGATCCCGTCCAGGAGCACCTGGCCGCCCAGGATGTGCCCGTTTTCGGGCAAAAGCCGGATCACCGCCAGCGCGGCCGAGGTCTTGCCGCAGCCCGATTCCCCCACCAGGCCCAGCGTCTGGGCGCGCTCGATGCTGAATGATACGTCGTCCACGGCGCGCACCCAGCCGCCGCCGATGCGGAAGTGCATCCTGAGGCCGCGCACGTCGAGAAGCGGCGCGCCGCTCACGCCCGATCCCTCCTCTGCAGGCGCGGGTTCATGGCGTAGTTGACGCCGTCCCCGACGAGATTGAACGCAGCGACCAGGATGAGCAGGGCGATGCCCGGGAAAAGCGCCATCCACCAGCCCACCGACAGGTGGCGCTGGCCGATCTGGACCATCTGCCCCCAGCTCACCACATTGGGGTCGCCCAGGCCCAGGAAGCTCAGCCCGGCCTCGATCATGATCGCGCTGCCCATCTGCAGGGCGGTGTTGGCGATGACCGGGTAGACCCCGTTGGGGATGATGTGGCGCGCCAGTACGCGCGGCACGCTGGCGCCGGCGGCGATGGAGGCCAGGACGTACGGGCGCTGCTTGAGCGTGAGCACTTGCGACCGCATGATGCGGGCGTTGGTCGGCCACGTCGTGAGTCCGATGGCCAACATGACGAAGACGATGTTGCTGCCGAATATCGCCGTCGCCAGGATGAGCAGGAAGAACACGGGGATCATCAGGAACACGTCGATGAACCGGCTGATCAGGTCGTCCATGTAGCCGCCGTAGTATCCAGGGATGGCGCCCATGATGATGCCGATGAGCGCGGATAGGCCGGCCGAGACGACGCCCACCAGAAACGCCACGCGCGTGCCCCAGATGACGCGGCTCAAGACATCGCGGCCGAAGTTGTCCGTGCCCAGCGCGTGGCCCGGCGTGCCCGGCGGCTGGTAGTTCTCGTCAGAGAACTGGTACGGGTCGTAGCCGGCGATGACCGGCGCCAGGGCGGCGGCCAGGAGCCCGGCGACGACGATCGCCAGCCCGACCACGGCCATCTTCTGACACCGGAAGTTCCTCCATAATTCTCTCACAGGTAGTCCGCCCCTTCAGCCCTCGCGTACCTTGCCGCGGCGCGGCGTCACCCGAGCGTGACCCGCGGGTCGAGGTACGCGTAGACGATGTCAGTGAGCAGGTTGGCGAGCACCACGGTGACCGACATGATCAGGTA
>Ga0315274_10008178_pt1 | contig 15148 bp, 12 predicted proteins | sample YL17G02_20_MG_FD_203700 | JGI IMG/M metagenome (GOLD analysis project Ga0315274, IMG submission 203700) | Sediment microbial communities from Yellowstone Lake, YNP, Wyoming, USA - YL17G02_20 | ecosystem: Environmental > Aquatic > Freshwater > Lake > Sediment | place: USA: Wyoming | collected... | reverse complement strand
CCCGGCGGCGATCACGGTGATCAGCACGATCGTCAAGGCTGGGCTTGGGACGGCCGCCCTGCTGGCCGGGTGGGGGATCGTCGGTCTGGGTGGTGTGTCGATCGTCACGAACCTGGTGACAGTGGCCATCCTGGGTGTGCTGACCATGCGGCTGTTTTTCCGCCCTCGCTTTGCCTCTGATTGGGCGATGCAGCGGGAGATGGTGCGCGAGTCGTGGCCGTTGATGGTCAACAACCTGCTGGCGATGGGCTTCTTTAAGGCCGACGTGATCTTGCTCAAGGCGATGCAGGGCGACGTGGTGCTGGGCCTGTACTCGGGGGTGGCCTACAAGCTGATCGATGCGATCAACATTGTCCCGTCCTCGTTCACCGTTGCGCTGTTTCCGCTGATGAGCCGCTACGCCAACGGGTCGCAGCAGGAGCGGGGCGGGGCCATGTACCGGGCCTATCTTCTTGCGGTGCGCCTGCTGGTGATGGTGGCTTTGCCGACGGCGTTGGTGTTGACCGTGCTGGCCTATCCTCTGTCCACGCTGATCGGCGGCTCGGGCTACATGCCCGATTCGGCGATCGCTTTGCAGTTGATGATCTGGTCCATCCCGCTGGGATTTGTGAACAGCGTGACACATTACCTGCTGATCGCCCTGGGGCGACAGCGACCCTTGATGGTCACCTTTACCATCGGGCTGGTGTTCAACATCGCAGCTAACGTGGTGTGCATTCCCATCTGGGGCTACCGAGCCTCGGCAGTGATCCACATCCTTTCCGAGCTGGTGCTGCTGGTCGCCTTTTACGTGCTGTTGCGCCGGGATCTGCCGGCGGTGGGATGGCCGGCGCTGCTCTGGAGGCCGGCTGTAGCCGGGGCGCTGATGGGTGCATGCGGCTGGTGGCTGTACGGCGTGAACAAGATCCTGGCTACTATCGTGGCCCTGGGCGTGTATGCGGCCTCTTTGTGGGCCTTGGGCATAACGCGGGAGCCCGACATGGAGATCGTGGTTCAGTTGCTGCCAAAGATAGGCTGGCTGCGGAGGTTGGTTGCGGCCGGCAAGAGGTGACCGCGCGCAGGCGGATGACCGGCACTTCTGGTTAGGACCCTTCCCCAGCGAGTTTCAGGACGGCAAAGCGCGTGTGGACCGCGAGCCGAAACCGCAAGGTATCCAGTTTGTCCAAGAGGGGAGCAACAGCAGGTATGAGACCGGCACGCTTGGCATCAACCAACAATCCGAGAGTGCCTGTCAAGCGCAGTCTCAGGGTCTCAGCTACTCGACGAGCAATGGCATCATCAAGTACAGCCACGGCATCGCGCGACTCCAGGGTCAGCATCAGCACTTCAGTCTCCCCTGGGCCCATGTCGGTGATCAGTGGTAGAGCTGTCTCGCTGGCCGGACGACGGACTGTCACCCAATCCAGCGTAGCCAAGTCAGGCAGACTGACGCCCAAAGCCCGTCCTTGTGCAAGCTCCTGTGTCACCGCTGGGGGAACGATCACCTGTTTGGCGAGAGATGGAAGGATGTGAAGCAAGTCTAGCTGATAGAGATATTGAAAGGGCGATGTATTGCAGATGATCTCAAACAAGGCGCGTTTCCCTTGAGAGCTGTTCCTCGGTAAGCTGGAAGCTGCTCACGCCATAGTCTGCCAGGCGAGACAGAAACACGACGCGTGGCACGCCTGCCAGCCGAGCTGCTGCACCGGAGGAAAGCCGTCCCAACTCAAAGAACTTGACTGCGGCTGCCATGCGCAACGCTTCACCGGCCTCTTCCAGTGGTATCTTGAGGGCCAGCAATGTCTCTCCAGAGATGTCCAGTACAATCTGGCTCATGCTCGCTTCACTCCTCTCAGACCAGTCATAGGTACAGTGTACCACCTGTGAAAGGACCTGTCAAGCAGTTCCTGAGAGTCGATACACATCTTTCTGATACGTACCTGCTTGCTTTTGCCGGTATGATAGGGTAGAATGCCAACTGTCTGCGGTTGACCTCTCGGAGACAGTGAGATCCAGTGAAAGGGAGGTACTATGCGAGTCGTGACCTTTGGTGAGATCATGATGCGTCTGGCGCCGCCGGGATTCCAGCGCTTTGGACAGGCGCGTTCGCTGGACGTGGTGTACGGCGGTGGTGAGGCCAACGTTGCCGTCTCCCTGGCGAGCTTTGGCATGCCGGTGGACTATGTGACGCGCCTGCCGGCCAACGAGTTGGGAGACGCGTGCGCCATGTTCCTGCGTCAGTATGGTGTGGGCACGTCCAAGATCGTCCGTGGCGGAGAGCGGCTGGGCATCTATTTCCTGGAGATGGGAGCCATGCAGCGGGCCAGCAAGGTGGTCTATGATCGCTCGAACTCGGCGATCGCCACCATCCAGCGAGGTATGGTGGACTGGCAGACCGTTCTCGTGGACGCTGATTGGTTCCACTGGACAGGGATCACTCCCGCGATCTCGGCCAGCCTGGCTGACGTGTGCCTGGAAGGGGTGCAGGCAGCGCATGCGAAGGGCCTGACCGTGTCGTGCGATCTCAACTACCGCTCCAAGCTCTGGAAGTGGGGCAAGAAGGCCGGAGAGGTGATGTCGGAATTGGTGCGCTATTGCAGTGTGGCGGTCGGCAATGAGGAGGACGCGGCCCAGGTGTTTGGCATTCACGCCCCGGACACAGATATCACCTCGGGGCAAGTTGATGCAGCCAAGTATCGGTCTGTGTGCGACAAGCTGGTGGAGCGGTTTCCGAGCCTCAAGACGGTGGCCATCACCCTGCGCGGCTCGCTTTCGGCCAGCCACAACACATGGTCGGGCATTCTGTGGCACGAGGGCCAGGTCTACACCGCACCGGTCTACGATCTGACGCACATCGTGGATCGGGTGGGCGGGGGCGATGCGTTTGTCGCCGGGCTGATCTATGGCCTCAACACCTACCAGGGGGATGCGCAACGGGCGCTGGATTTCGCTGTAGCTGCGTCGTGCCTGAAACACAGCATCGTGGGCGATGTCAACCTGGTCACGGTGGATGAAGTGGAAAAGTTGATGGGTGGGGATGTGTCGGGAAGGGTGAGCCGGTAAGGAGGGCAGAATGGCTCGTTTTCTCAGGTTAGATGTCCTGAACAAGATGGTGGAACTGGGCCTGGTGCCCGTGTTTTACCATGGTGAGCTGGAGGTGGCGAAAAAGATAGTCGCTGCTTGCTCCAAGGGGGGAGCCAAGGTGGTCGAGTTCACCAATCGCGGCGATTTCGCCTACCAGGTCTTTAGCGAACTGGTGAGGCATTTTGCCAAGGCCGATCCAGAGGTGATCTTGGGCGCGGGATCGGTGTGTGATCCAGAGACGGCGGGCCTGTACATCAACAATGGGGCCAACTTTGTGGTCGGGCCGATCCTCAATCCAGATGTGGCCAAGGTCTGCAACCGACGCAAGATCGCCTATTCGCCGGGCTGCGGCACACCGTCCGAGATCTCGTATGCCGAGGAGTTGGGAGTCGAGATCGTCAAAGTCTTTCCCGGCGAGACGGTTGGTGGGCCCGACTTTGTCAAGGCGGTACTGGGGCCGAACCCATGGACGCGCATCATGCCCACCGGGGGCGTGGACGCGACGCGGGAAAGTATCTACGAGTGGTTCAAGGCCGGCGTGGCTTGTGTCGGCATTGGGTCCAAGCTGATCACCCGGGAGTGGGCGGCACAGGGCAACCTGGACGCCATTGCCGAAAAGACGGCCCAGGTATTGGCCTGGATTCGGGAGGCCCGTGGCCTTGCTTGACAATCGGCCAACCTTCCGCAGGTTCGCCAGAAACGAGCCGCGTGGCGCAGCTTGCACACAACCTGCGGGAGGCTCACCGAGCATCGACAGGAGTCAACATGGTGGAAGGGAACAAGATCAAGGTCGCGGTGATCGGTGCCGGGGGCATCGCTCGGAACGTGCACCTGCCCTCGCTGCATGACATGCAGGATGTGAGCCTGGTTGCCATCTGTGATATTGTCAAAGAGAGGGCGGAGCAGATGGCGGAACAGTACGGCATCCCACGGGTATACACGTCCTATCAGGAGATGCTGGCCCAGGAAAAGCTGGACGCTGTCTTTGTGCTGGTCGAGCCGAGCAACCTGTTCCACGTGGTATGGAACTGCCTGGATGCGGGCCTGCATACGTTCATGGAAAAGCCGCCCGGTATCACGTTGTACCAGACCGAGTCGCTGTTGCGCAAGACCAACGAGGCGCAGCGCATTCTGCAGGTCGGCTTTAACCGGCGGCACATCCCACTGGTGCGGCAGGTGAAAGAGCTGGTAGAGCAGCGCACCCGGATCACCCAGGTGGAGGGGTGCTTTCTGAAGTTCGGCCTGGCGGCCTTTGACCGCGGCGGGCTGAGCGCATTCATGTCGGACACGATCCACGCCATCGACCTCATGCGCTGGCTGGCGGGCGGGACTGCAGAGAGTGCGGCATTGGTGGTGGGCCAACATGACGATGTGGTGGTCAACGCCTGGAATGGCGTGTGCCGGTTTGACAACGGGGTCATGGGGATCCTGAAGGCCAACTACAAGACTGGGGGGCGCATCCACCGGTTCGAGATCCATGGCCCGGGCATGAGCGCTTACATCGACCTAGGCTTTGGGGGGCCGGCGTGCGAGGCGGTGATCCTGGCCCATGAGGGCGAGATGCGGTATTCGCTGGCAGCACGAGGGGCTTCGACGGAGGGTACCATCCGGTTGGATGGCATGGAGCTCGCCGGCAGCCATGAGTTCTACAAGTACTATGGATTCTACCAGGAGGATCGCCATTTCATCGACTGTGTGCGCAGCGGGACTCAGCCCGAAACCAGCATCGAGGATGCGATCAAGACCATGAAGCTGGTCGATCAATTCCTGTCGAACGTGATCTAGTGAACCGGCGGCGCCCGGGTTCGGGCGCGGCTCTGACGAGTCAGGGATCGGTTCCCCGCGAGCTATCTGGGTTCTCGTGCGCACGGAACCCGCGCAGGTTCTTGCTCCACTTACACTTGGGAGGCATGGTACGCTGAACTCGACATTGCGGAGAGTCGTGGAGCACCCGGTGGTCCTGTCGGTCTATCTGCCTGCGCTGATCATCTCTTTCTCAGAGGGGTTGCTGATCCCTGTCCTGCCGATCTTTGTTCGAGAGATGGACGCGTCATATGCGTTGGTCGGCCTGGTGCTGGCCGGTGAAGGGCTGGGCATGCTGATCGGCGATGTGCCTGCCGGAATGCTGTTGCGCCGGATAGGCAGAAAGGGCACCATGCTCCTGGGGCTGAGTGGTGCCCTCCTTTCAACTGTGGCCCTTTCCTGGGTGGGGTCTCTGTCCGTGGCATTCCTTTGTCGGCTGATCACCGGCTTTGGCTACGCCTTGTGGGGCGTTTCCCGCCACGCCTACGTTGCGGACATGGTTCGAGTCGCCAGCCGAGGCAGAGCTATCGCTTTCCTGGGTGGCCTCTTTCGCATCGGGCATTTCGTCGGACCGATGGTCGGTGGGATCGTGGCGGCAAGGTATGGGCTGCGGACCATGTTTCCGGCCTTCGGTGCAGTATACGCCATGGCCCTGCTCATGGTAGTGGCCTTTGTGCGTCCCGCCGGATCGACACAGCAGCAAGGTGCAGCCCGGTCGGCCGCGCACGACAACCATCTCTTGTCCACACTCAAGGCACACTACCGAGTCTTGGCATCTGCTGGAGCCGGACAGCTATTTGCCCAGGCGATCCGTGCCGGCCGAGATGCAATCATCCCCCTGTATGCTGCCGATGCACTGGGGCTGGATGTGCGCTCTATTGGCTTTGTCGTCAGCATCGGGATGGCTGCCGAGGTGTTGCTCTTTTACCCCGCCGGGTGGATCATGGATCGGTGGGGCCGCAAGTACGCGATTGTCCCTTGTTTCGCGATCCAGGCCGTTGGGATGTTCTTCCTGCCCTTTGCGGCTGACCTGGCAAGCCTGGCTGCTGCCGCAGTGCTGATCGGCCTGGGGAATGGCCTGGGGTCTGGCTCCATGATGGTGCTAGGGGCAGACCTGGCCCCGCCGGAGACAAGGGGCGAGTTTCTCGGTTTGTGGCGGCTCATCGGTGACGCAGGCTCTAGCGGGGGACCGCTTGCCGTAGGCAACGTCGCCGGCCTGATTACACTGCCCGTGGCAGCCTGGGTGATGTGCGCGGTTGGACTGACGGCGGCTGCGATTTTCGCCCTGCTTGTCCCTGAGACGCTGAAGAGACGACGCGTGCCCGGCGCACGCTAGAACGATTCTCTGAGGGGAGGTAACCATGCTACTAGGAGTCGCTTACTACCCTGAGCACTGGCCTGAGGAGCGATGGGAGACGGATGCCCAGTTGATGCAGGAAGCGGGCATCCGGCGGGTGCGCATGGGCGAGTTTGCCTGGCATCGGATGGAGCCGGTCGAAGGGCAGTTTGACTTGGGCTGGCTGCGCAGGACCATTGACCTGCTGGGCCGACATGGGATCGAGTCCATTCTCGGCACCCCAACGCCAACGTACCCAGCATGGCTTCACAAAAAGTACCCTGACATCCACCAGGTCAAGAGCAATGGACAGGTCATGGAGTTTGGGCAGCGGCAAGATGCCTGCAAGAACCACCCAGGATACCGTCTGTACGCGCAGCGCATCGTGGAGAAGATGCTCCAGGCCCTGGGTGACCATCCGCACGTAGTGGCCTGGCAAACCGACAACGAGTTTGGGTGTCATGGCACGGCGCGGTGCCGTTGTGCATACTGCGAGTCGGCTTTCCAGTCGTGGCTGCGCGAGCGGTTCGGTGGAGACATCGGCGCGCTGAACGCTGCGTGGGGTACCGTGTTCTGGAGCCAGGACTATAACGGGTTTGACGAGATTGCATTGCCGCGGGATACGGCCGATCGGACGGCGAATGATGGCCAGAACCCGGGGCTAGTGCTCGACTTTTACCGTTTCTCGTCTGACGTGCAGGTTGCTTTCCAGCGGGAGCAGGTGAGACTCATCCGCCGCTACTCACCCGGCCGGCCCATCACCCACAACCTGATGGGCCTCTTTTCGCAGATCGACTATTTCGACCTGGCAGAGGACCTAGATGTGGTCTCGTGGGACAACTACCCGTTCCAGGCTAACGGGACCAACCGGCCACTAGCCCCGCTGGCGCACGACTTGATGCGTGGGCTCAAGCAAAAGCCGGTGTGGGTGATGGAGCAGGGCTCGGGGCCGGGCGGGTGGGGCACCTTTGCTGCCACCCCGCAACCGGGCCAGATGCGGCTGTGGGCATACCAGGCTGTGGCTCATGGTGCGGACATGATCAGCTTTTTCCGCTGGCGATCATGCCGCTGGGGGCGCGAGCAGTACTGGCATGGCATCCTCTATCACCACGGCGTTCCGCAACGGCGCTACGAAGAGGCCAAGCGCATCGGCCAGGAGTTTGCGGCGCTTTCGCCCGAGCTGGACGGCAGCGTGGTGGAGAGTCCGTTCGCCATCCTCTACGATTACGACAGCCTGTGGGCGCTGGAGAGCCAGCCTCACGTGAGCACTGGGTTTGGTTATGTCGAGATGGCCCAACACTTTGCCCAGGCTCTGGCACGGGCTGGGGTATCCGCAGACGTGGCAAGCATGCAGGTGGACTGGCGCCCGTACAAGGTGCTCATCGCTCCCTGTCTGCACGTGCTCACGCCAAAAGTGGCCGATGCGCTCAAAGAGTTCGTTCGGGGTGGCGGGACGCTGATCGTGGGCCCGCGCAGCGGCGTCAAGGATGAGGAGAACGCCATAGTAGACGAGTTGCTGCCGGGCCTGCTACGAAAGCTGGCAGGGTGCACTGTGGAAGAGTACGATGCCTTTTCGTCGATCCCCGGGCTAGACATGCGCGTTCGGGACCCAAACGGAAGGGTCTATCATGCCTACGGCTTGGCGGACGTGCTGGCACCGGAGGGGTCGGCCCAGGTCCTGCTGTCGTACAGCGAGCACTATTATGCTGGCAAGGCGGCGGCGATCCAGAACCGCTATGGACGGGGCACGTGCGTGTACCTGGGGACGGTCTTGGACGACGCCGGCGCTAGCGATTTGCTGCAGAGCGTGGCTCGCGCAGCTTCTGTCGCCTGGTTGGACGGCGTCCCTAACAGCGTGGAGGTGGCCTACCGGGTCAAGGGAAGCCAGCGCTATGCGTTCTATCTGAACCATAGTGCCAGCCCGATCCGCGTAAGCCTGACTGGGCCCGGCGTCGACCTGCTCAGCGGCCAACAGTTGGAAGGGAGCTGCGAGATCCCGGGGTTTGACCTGGTGATCGTCAAGGAGGCAGTGTAGCCTGGAGCAGACGCCGCGGGTTTTCTCTGTCCGCTGGTGTTGGTCCGTGCCAGGTTCTCTGTGTGAGGACACTGCCTTAACCGGTTTGGATGTCATCCCGCCGGGGAGGTGATACGAGTCGCACCGTCTCCGGCTGCCGTCTTGATGCTGTTCACATCCTCGAACCGTAGCTTGCGTGCCACCCAGTCGTGGATGCGCGCGATCAGCCTGTTGTTCCCGGCGGACAGCGCTGTGCGGTAGGGCACGCCCAGTCCCCAGAAGAGGAGTTGCACCGGATAGTCCCAGGGGCCATTGGCGTTCACGGCGATCGCCCCGGAGGCGACGCGGAACCCGGTGTCGACGAAAGCGACCGCATGTTCAGCGCCGTAGCACGCCGTGGAGTAGAGGAGACGAAGTCTCCCCCGCAGCCCGGGCTCGGGTAGCTGCCCGGCGATGAGTGCCTGGAGCTGATCCAGGTATACCGCTCGATCGGCGAACCAGAGGATCTGGTGCTCGCCATGCAGGTGGAGCAAGACGTCAACGGCCCGGGTCTGCGGGTCTACGGCCAGCGTGGCAAGGGCGCTGACGAACGTTTCCGCGCTGGCCCGATCCCCGGTCAGGGCATACACCCGGCGATAGGCCAATCCCAGGATCAGTCGGGCCACATAGATAGCAGCCAGCTCCAGCAGCCGATAGAGCCACCGGAGGTCAGTTCGGCCGTGGGTGGTCAGGTTGGCGATGACGAGCAGGACCCGATCTTTTCTCTTGACCATTGTTACGTTCTCATCCCACACCTCTCGGGCTTGCTCGTTGGCGCGCTCTAGATCCCTATTGGCCATGATTCCTCCCTATCCTATGGACCGAAATCCCGATCTGTCTCGCTTGTGCGTACACCCGCTTCGACCGCCCGTCTCTGGTGGTTGGGTTCGACTGCACGCAACAGGACCGTTCCGATCATCGGTGTTGGTCCCACATCAGCGGCAGAAAGCACTCCCTGGCCGCAAGGTACTCTCTATGCACAGGTGTGTACGGTCCACCATTGGCGTCATCGCGATAGACTTCGAGCGCCATCACCTGGCCATTGGTGCGGATGATGACGAATGTGCTGCGTACCCCTGTATCCCCGAGTCCCCGGGCATGCCCCACGTCGATCTGCCAGACGCCATCTATCCGGGCAGCGCTATAGTTGTGCGTATGGCCGCAAATGTAGGCCAAGACGCCCCTATCCCGCAGCAGGTGCCAGAAACGGTCGCGGTGGGTCGGGTATTGGTCCAGGCTGTCACCTATGTGACGGATGCGCCCGTTGTCGGCATCGGGCTGGGGGTAAGCCGGCTCGTGGCCAAAGACCAGGATCTGTGGCTGGCTCGTATTGCTGAGGTCTGCCAGCAGCCAGTTGTACAGGTGGTCGGGCACATCGCCCGGCGTAGCGCCATCACCGCTGCTGTCGCAATACTCGTTCAGCACTGCCAGATGTACACTGCCATAGTCGAACGAGTAAGTGGTTGTTGGGCAGCCGGATGGCCCTGGATTCACGGTCCCATAGTCGTAGCTGTTCAGCCAGCGCAGGTTACCGCCCACGGCGGCCTCCTGACCCGCACCAGGCAACTCATGGTTCCCCACCACAGGATACCAGGTGAACGTTATCCCCAGGGTTCGGGTGATGGTCCACCGCACATTGCCGGGTGGATCCAAGTCGCCGGGGCTCACCAGGAAGGCTATGTTGCCAAGGGCAGCAATAGCTTCGACAGCGCCCCCAAAGTACTGCATCGTATCACAGGCGCCTGGCCCGGCAAAAGATCGCATGTCAGCGGCGATGGCAAAGGTCAATGCGCTGCTGGGCCCTGGCTGGCTGGCCGTACCAAGCCCATGCTCTGCTGGGGTGAGGGCGTTGAGCGCAGGCTTGCTCTCAGGACCAGGAACAGCATGGACCTGGCCGGCACCCGTGGCCCCCGAAACCAATGCCCACGTCAGAACCACCACCGAGACCAGACGCTGGGTTGTTGTCAGGGACCATCGCCGCAGCTCGCCAGGATGATTCCCCGATCCGCTCTGAGCTTGGTCGCGATCCATCACCCGTCGGCCAGGATTCACCTTGGCTGTTCCTGCTCTCGGGCGTCTTCCTGCCAGGCGGGATGGTGGATGAACTCGTTAATCATCCGTTCCTTTCTATCGCTCGGCAGCCAGGAGGCGCCGATGCCATTCAGAATCAAGGCGCGGATCTCGGCACGCGAGAAACCGAGCCGCTTCTCCAGCAGCATGTACTCCTCGGCCAGCGAGTTGCCAAACATCTGGGGGTCGTCTGTGTTGATGGTGACCACGATTCCGCGCCGAAAGTAGGTCCGCACGGGATGTTCCTCCAACCTTTTCACCACCCCGGTTCGCACGTTCGAAAGCGGGCACACCTCCAGGGGTATCTGCTTTTCTGCCAGGTAATCGACGAGAGGGTCGTCCTGGTAGGCGCGGGTGCCGTGGCCAATGCGATCCACACACAGACTGCGAACAGCGCCCCAGATGCTGGCTGGGCCTGCCGCCTCACCGGCATGCGCGCTGGTGCGAAAGCCCAGGCGTCGGGCTTGCTCGTACAGCCCGGCGAAAGGCTCAGGCGGGAACTCGAGCTCCGAGCCGCCAATCCCGATCCCGACCACGCCCAGGTCGCGCACTTTGCTGACCTCTGCCAGGGTTGCGGCAGCCTTTTGAGGGCCCGAATCGCGAACCAGATCCGCGACCAATGCAACCTCGACGTCGGGGACCTGCGAGAGGCCGGCGCGAATGGCGGCGGCCAGGTCCTGAGTTGTGAGCCCATGGCGGACGAAATCGGATGGGGAAAAGAACGCCTCGGCATAGCGTATGTTCTGGCGCGCCAGGTCTCGCGCCACTGCTGCAGCGGCAAAGGTAAAGTCTGTATACTCGCGCAAGAACTGGTTCTTCCACACCCAGGTGTCGAGGAAATGAGCAAAGTCGCGATAGGTGAATCGCCGTTCCAGTGCCGCGAGGTCTGGGACGGATGGATCTCCGCCGTATTTGAGCACTAGCTCCCACAGGGCGCGGTGGGGAATGGCGCCCTCCAAATGTAGGTGCAGCTCAACCTTGGGGACTCGATCAAACCATGTCATGGTATGTGGGCTCACGCTCGCGTTGAGGAAAGGGCCTGGTGTGTCATACCCGTCCAGTATACGGCCAAACGTGCATGTGAGTCAACATGGGTGGCGGAAAGGGCTACGGCTGTGGCAGAGTGCCATCGGAGGGTGCCTTGTGGACGGCGGGCGGCGGAGAGTACTCCTCTCCCGCCCTATGCTACATTGTGCACCATGACGAGAGACCCTGCAACAGCCCCGGGGCCGCTGGTTGGCGCTGGATCGCCCGATCCCTGTTCCGGTAATTGGTCCCATTGCCTTTTTTTGTTTTTTCGGAGCAGCATCAGGTCACGACCGGGTTCTGGCGGAGGTGAGCCGCTGGACGTCTGCCTGGAAGCGATCGCGCACCGGAGGTGGAAGGGACCGGAGTCCGGCCTGGAACTCGGTGAACAGGTGGGCGCGATTGCGACCATGATACCGCACATTTGTTCTAGTGTCAAGGATGGGGGGCTGGTTGTGGTGCAACAGCCCTGCTGATTCGACTGTGCTTTACGTCCCTGGCGCTCTTTGAGGTGAGATATCGGCACTTACCAGGTGAGGCGTGCAATTGACGGGGGACCGGTTCGGTGTTATATATACACGGATGGCAGAGACGAGCGCTGATTGCCTGCCGCGCAAGGGCGTTGAGCGTTGCTCCAGGAGTGTCTATCCTATGAGATTCCCACGTTGCAGTGGCATTCTGATGCATCCCACGTCGATTCCTGGCTCGTTTGGGATCGGGGACCTGGGTGAGTCTGCCTACGAGTTTGTGGATTTCCTGGTCGAGGCCGGGCAGTCCTACTGGCAGGTGTTGCCACTGGGCCCGACGGGTTACGCTGACTCTCCCTACCTGTGCTTTTCTGCGCTGGCCGGCAATCCCTTGCTGATCAGCCCGCAGAAGCTGGTCGAGGCCGGCCACCTCTCGCACGTGGACTTGGAGGATGTGCCGCCGTTTCCGGCCGGCAGAGTGGATTTCGGGGCCACGATCCCTTACAAGATCGGCCTGCTCGACAGGGCCTTTGCTCGCTTTGGGAAGGAAGCCTCCGAGAGCCAGCGCAAGGCGTTTCGGAACTTCTGCGATGAGCAAGCCACGTGGTTGGACGATTTCGGCCTGTTCATGGCGTTGAAGCAGGCACACCAGCTTGCGCCCTGGCACCAGTGGGAATGGGACATCGCTGCCCGGCAGCCGGATGCCCTGGACCGCTGGCGGAGGGTGTTGTCGGACAAGATCGAAAGCCAGAAATACCGCCAGTGGCAGTTCTTTGAGCAATGGCTGGCCATCAAACGCTATGCCAACGAACGCGGCATCGGCATCATCGGCGACATTCCGATCTTTGTGGCCAGGGATAGCGCGGATGTCTGGGCTAATCCGCATCTTTACTACCTCGACGAAAAGTTGGAACCCACGGTCGTCTCGGGCGTTCCACCCGACTATTTTAGCCGGACGGGGCAACTGTGGGGCCATCCCCATTACCGCTGGGACGTCATTGCCCAGGACGGTTACGCATGGTGGATCGCGCGCTTTCGCATGGCTTTTACCCAAGCCGATGTGGTGCGGATCGACCACTTTCGCGGGTTTTACAACTATTGGGAGATCCCGACAGGGGAAGAAACGGCAATCCGTGGGCATTGGGTCCATGGCCCCGGCGCGCGCCTGTTCCGTGCCGTCACTGCTGCTCTGGGCGAAGCGGCGATCATCGCCGAAGACCTGGGGGACTTTGACCAGGAGTCACGCGCCGGAGTGGACGCCCTGCAAGCCGAGTTTGGCTACCCCGGCATGAAGGTGTTACAGTTCGCTTTCGGCAGCGATGCTGCCGATGCCTTCCTGCCGCACAATATGACCCGTGACTGTGTGGTGTACACCGGCACCCACGACAACGACACGATCCTGGGCTGGTACCAGGAGACGTCGACGGCAGCAGAGCGCACGTACGCGCTACAGTACCTGGGCACTGACGGCTCGGACATCACCTGGGACCTGATCCGACTGGCATGGGCTTCAGTGGCGCACACCGCCGTCACTCCTGTTCAGGACCTGCTCAGGCTGGGACATGGCTCACGCATGAACACGCCCAGCACCACTGGCGCACCCAACTGGTGCTGGCGGCTCGTGCCCGGTGCGCTGACCGCCGAGGTCGCTGGCAGGCTGAAGGAGTTGACGACTATATACGGTCGAACAGCGCGCAGAGCATAGAGATCCTCTAGCGCTCGCCCAAAGCGTGGAGCATATGGCAGTTATAGCGTACGGCTGTTGCCAGGTCCTCCAGGCGGATGTGCTCGTTGGGAGCGTGGGCGCCGCTGGCCCAGTACCCAGCGCCGCCGGGTACGGAAAGGCCCGGCACACCGACAAAGCGACGCAGCGCTCCCAGGAATGGCAGTGTCCCACCGATGAGCGGGCTGATCGACGGTGGCCGACCAGCGAAAGATGCCGTGATAGCGACCATGCGCTGTACAAACGGATCTTCGAGGGGAGTGATCACCGGTTCCGAGCCGCCAAGGGCCTTGACCTGGACGTCGGCGAAACCTTCGGCGTCGAGGTGGGTGCGCAGCCTGGCCAGGATGTCGTCGGGATCTTGGTCCGGCACCAGGCGAAAGTCGATCTTGGCCATAGCCTTGGCTGGCAGCACTGTCTTGACCCCTTCGCCCGTATACCCGCTCATCAACCCGGCAATGTTGCAGGTCGGGCTGAACGCGTGCCGCTCGCGAAGCGCAACCCCGCGCAGCCCATCGACAAAGCGGTCGATCTGGTAGATGGCCATCATTTTCTCGTCCATGTCGATGTGATCGGCCAGGGCCTGCAGTTGGGCCGGAGTAGGCGAGCGCACGGCGTCGTAAAAGCCGGGGATGCGGACGTGCCCATCGGCTGCGCGCAGGGAGGCCAGGGCGTGCACCAGTCGCCAGGCCGCGCTGGGCAGGACGGGCGCCGAGCCAGAATGGGCATCTTGTCCGATGCCCTGTACCTCTAGCTGGACGTATAGCAAGCCCTTGGTACCCAGCACCAGCGAGGGCCGCCCATCGGGATCGAAACCTGACCCCTCCCACAAGCACCCATCGGCGCGAAGCAGATCGGCGTATTGCCGGGCAACATCCCCAAAGTGGGGGCTTCCCACCTCTTCCTCGCCCTCAATGATCCAGCGCACGGTGACAGGCAACGCTCCATAGACGGCGCGCAGGGCATGGATCGCGGCCAGGCGGGTAGCGATCTCGCCCTTGTTGTCTGACACGCCACGGGCATACAGCTTGCCATCGCGCACTGTCGGCTCATAGGGCGGCGAATCCCACAGCTCTAGCGGCTCGGCTGGCTGGACGTCGTAGTGGTTGTACAGCAGCAGGGCAAATGGACTGCGGCCCCGTTGTTCACCATACACGGCCGGGGGCGCCCCTTGGACGCAGAGACGCTGAGTGGTGAATCCGGCATCGGCCAGCAGCGATTCGACCAGCGTTGCCGCCTCGGCCATGCCCAAGTTCTGTGCGGCCACGCTGGGCTGTCGGCAGAGCTGCTCGAGCAGCGCCTGCGCTTCGCCGGTGTGGGCGTTGAGGTAAGCCTGCAGCAAGTTGTCCATCGTCTGTCTCCTTGTGATTCTGTAGGAAAACGCTGGAGTCGAGCCTTTAGGCGGCTATAGGTTGTGGATCCACCGGCTAAAGACTAGACTCCTAGTGGTCGGTGGGGCGAAAACCTACAGAATCCCTTGTGGGCGTCACTGAGGATCGGGCGGATCTGCGCTCCGCGGCGTACGACGTACGTCGGATGTCATTGTACCACAGCCGCAGCATGAATGGCAACCAGGCTGAGGGAAGCGTCACAGGTTGGGGACATCC
>Ga0315274_10008177_pt1 | contig 15148 bp, 5 predicted proteins | sample YL17G02_20_MG_FD_203700 | JGI IMG/M metagenome (GOLD analysis project Ga0315274, IMG submission 203700) | Sediment microbial communities from Yellowstone Lake, YNP, Wyoming, USA - YL17G02_20 | ecosystem: Environmental > Aquatic > Freshwater > Lake > Sediment | place: USA: Wyoming | collected... | reverse complement strand
CAACAAGCGTGTTGTTGAGCTCTAGTTGTAATATACCGTTTTTGTACCATCTGATTTCCGTGCCTGATTCAAGGTCTCCGTCTGGGTCATAGTACGTGTAGCTAGCTGCTAGGTTGTCATTTGTGTAAGGTGTTGAGGGGGTTATTGTTAGGTTGTATGCTGTGGGGGGGTTGTTTTCGACTATGGTTATGTTGTTTGAAAACTTGGCTACGCCGTCTTGGTAGGCGTCATTTGGGGTTACTTGGCATTTCCAGACATCGCCGACTTCGGTCTCTTCTCGGACTATTGTTGAGCTGTTGCTTAGGCCGTCTTTGGTTTCGAGGTATCGTTGGTAGATTTGTTGTGGTGATAGGCTTTTCGGGTAGATTCTGACTTCGTCGATTATTCCTTTGAAGTAGTCGAACCATCCAATGCAAAGGGGTTCACTGCCACTTGTTTGGATACATCCTGAAACTAATTCGGTGCCGACAGCGACGCCGTTGATGTACAATGTTAATCCGTTTCCATTCTTGTAGGTAAATACTATGTGATACCAAGTGTTTATCTTAAGTGTAATGTTAGATATGACTCGATAGTAGTTGGTGACATTCTGTAGGCCAGCGTCTATCCAAATTCCAGCAGAGATCTGGTTTCCACTTAATCTTATTTCGTAGCTTGGTATTTTGGCAATCGTTCTCGTACCGCTTACGAAAGCTGTTAAGTAGATCCAATGCTCTACAGTGATTTCCGACCATTTTCCTCCGCCATCTAAAGAACTTGTCGCGGGTATTTGGATGTAGCCTTTGTCGAACTTATAGGCACCGCCAAATCTTCCATCACTTGTCCAAGTAACTCTTCCTATGATGACCCCGTTGTTGCCGTATCCTGAGTAGTCTTTGGTGATTGTTGAGCTGTTTGTGTCGAAGGGTAAGAGTAGGTTGGTTATTGAAACGTTGTTTTTGTACCAGTTGTAGATGTTCGTCACCGTGTCGCCGTCAGAGTCGGAGGTTGTTTGATTGAAAGCTATTAGGTCTTCATCTGTTCGGTTAGTGCCTTCGCTTGATATTAGAAGCGGAATATCATGGGTCGGGGGTGCACCGGGATACGTAGTAAATGTATACGTTTGGGTTGTCCGATAGATCCCATCAGTTGCATCAACAATCCATGTGTAGGTTGTCGAAGGCGCAAGGTTGCTAATAGAAATTGCATATCTTCCATCAAAAACATTGGTACCACTCCCAGAGCCGATATCTGGACTGGTTACGACGGTGTAGTTCATCATGTTGCCCCTATCGTTTACGAGATTAAAGCTTAGTTGGTTCAAGTGGAGCTGTACCCACGTTGCGTAGTTCAGAGTAGATGGAACTGAAATAGCTGGACCATACGGGATAGTCTCTTGGTTTCCAATATTGTAAAAGCTTAACGGGTCTTTTTGGTTGTTGTAGATGGTGAGAATCGAGCTTGCTGAGAGGGCAATGTTAGAAATGCGGATTTCGTCTAATGCACCTTTAAGATACCTGCTTGCTTCGTAAGTGCTTCTGCCGATATCTAGTGGAGTGCCACTGTTGTCGAAAATTGACAATATTGTCAGCGCGCCGGTTGTTGGCGCTTGTAGGCCGTTGACGTAGAATTTTGGAACTTTGCCCGACTCCCACACAACGACCACATAGTACCATTGGCCTACTGTAGGGTTGAAAGAGACATAATATGAGCGGTAGATGACGCCATCTGGAGATATGAATAAGCCCAATACTTTTCCGTAGGTTTCGTGGGTCTGGAATTCGATGAACCAGCCTCTTTGGTTGCCCTGAAGTTTATACTTGTTTAGCAAGGTTTGTCTTCTTGTGGTGTCTTCTAGCTTGAGCCAGAAGCTTACTGTGAAAGCTGTGGTGAAACCTGTAATACTGTCACTGTCAGGCACCTGAACGTAGTCGTCTAGCCCGTCGAAGTTGTCTGCGCCATCTACTTTGCCCAATATGCCTTGAGCTATTCCACCGAAGGATGTACCGTTGTTGCCATTTGTCGATGAGTCGTAATGAAGACCCGTTTTCTCGTTCAAGTGGAGTACTAATTTGTAGCTTGTCCCCCAAACTGCTGTTGAATTCTGTTGGTTCGTTGCGTTTGGGTTGCCATAGTATATGTAGAATTTAGTGTATGTTATGGAGGAGATGAGGGGAACGTTCACCCATGCAACTAAGTGTCCACTGCTGCTGTCGTAACATTCCATTTGATGGCTGAGCTTGATGTTGTTGGAGTCCACGAAGACTATGTCTCCGCCGTCGGCACGGGTTTTGTTTGTTAGGTCGCTGTCAGTGAGCTCTACGATTACTGGGAAATCGGTTTGATCAGACCCTACTTTAGCCGGGTCTATGGTTATTGTATTGCGGTATTTCCAGAGGGTGTTCCACCAAGGTGTTTCTGATTCAGTGGCGAAGGTGAAGGTTTTGCTAGTCCAGCCAGTGCCATCCGTCACGTTAACAATCCAAAAGTAGGTTGCTGAACGGGAAAGATTGCTTATGAAAATTGTGTATCTTCCATCGCCTACGTTTATGGCACTGTCAGATCCAATGTTCGGATAGGTTGTGACTGTGTAATTCACCAAGTTGCCCTGGTAGTCCATTATATTAAAAATAAGCTGTGATGAGGAAGCTGGTACGTTGGTTGCCAGATCGAAAGGGGAAAGGGCAGTTATGACGGGTTCTTCGGGAAGCGCTTCCTCTTCACCTATTGTATAGAACCCAAGCGGGTCTTTTTGGTTGTTGTAGATGGTGAGAATCGAGCTTGCTGAGAGGGCAATGTTAGAAATGCGGATTTCGTCTAATGCACCTTTGAGATTTCTGTTTGTCGCGTAGGTGCTCTTGCCGATGTGGAGGGGAGTGCCAGCATTGTCAAATATGGACGTGACTGTAATTGTGCCGGTTGTTGGCGCTTGTAGGCCGTTGACGTAGAATTTTGGAACTTTGCCCGACTCCCACACAACGACCACATAGTACCATTGGCCTACTGTAGGGTTGAAAGAGACATAATATTCGCGGGACGTATTGCCGTCCTGAGACACGAATAAGCTAAGGGTTTTTCCGAATGTGGCGTGGTTTTGATATTCGATGGACCATCCCTTTTGGTTGCCGTTGGTGTTGTACTTCATTAGGATTGCCTGTCTCCTAGTAGTATCTTCTAGTTTGAGCCAGAAGCTTACTGTGAAGGCTGAGGTGAAGCCTGTAAGTGTGCTGCTGGGGGGTACTCCTACATAGTCATCTAGGCCATCAAAGTTATCTGCGCCGTCAATTTTGCCAGCAACTCCTTGGGCTATGCCACCGTACGGCGTGCCATTGTTTCCATTTGCTGCGGAATCATAGTGAAGACCTGCTTTCTCGTCCAAGTGTAGAATCATTTTGTGGCTGGGATCCCATACGGCAGTAGGGTTTTGTTGGTTTGTCGAATTTGGATTTCCATAGTAAATGTAAAGTTTCGTATGTGTTGTTGACGAAACGAAGGGCACGTTTACCCAGGCGACCAATCGTCCTGTGGTGTCATTGTACACTTCTATTTCGTGGTTTAGCTTGTTTTGGTTTTCGTCAGTGAAAACGAAGTCGTCTCCCTCTTGCTGTGCCTTGCCTATAAAGTTTCCATCTGCAAAGTCTATTAGAATTGGGAAATCGGTTTGGCTCGAGTTCACTCTCGTCGGGTCAATTCTTATGGTTTTGCGGTATTGCCAGTAGGTGTTCCACCAAGGTGAATCTGATTCTGTGGTAAAAGTATATGTATTGTCGTTCCAGCATTCTCCGTCTGTGACTTCCACTTTCCACGTGTAGGTTGTGCCATATTGTAGATTGCTAACTCCGACGTTGTATTTCCCGTTGCGAACATTGACGCCGCTGTCGGAACCGATGTTTGGAGTAGTTATGACTGTGTAATTCATCATATCGTATTGAAAATCTTTCAAGGCGAAGCTCAACTGAGAAAGTGTGACTGACACGTTGGTCGCTCCATTTGAAGGAGAAGGGTCGGAAATTACCGGAGCTGAACGACCAGGCGGAGGCACATATTCAGCCGCTCCAAGTCTACGTTCGCTGTAAAACCGCACTTCTGTTCTGGGTCTTGGAGTCAGTCTTCGTGCTGGAGTATCAAATGCATAGATTAAACCAGTTTCGCTTGCAACGACTACCTCATTGTAGCAATCCCCGTCTATATCTTGAACTACAGCGTACATCAGTCGCGGTACCAGGCCTTTCACTTGACCTACAAGCGTGTAATTTCCATCATATTCATAAACGAATATGTCTGTATCGTTAGTTATTATAATGTCCATGTAGCCGTCCCCAGTCACATCTGCAATTTGTGGCGCGAATTTTCCTGCTATGACTGGAATTCTTGCGTCTACTTGCCATTTAACTAGATCCCAAACTATGATGTCGTGAGTGCAGTAATCGTGCTCACCATCTGCCATTAATATTTCGAGGTCACCGTCCCTGTCAATATCATAAACCGATGGTTGATAATGGATCGGTGCATCGTCTGGAATATTGAGAGTCTTTTCGATAACGCCCCCATCTGTTGAATCAAAAACCGCTATTCCTCCACGTTGATCACCCGCGATAACCTCCAATATTCCATCTTTGTTGACATCTGCAAGCATTGGTCTATGACTGCTTGAAAGGATATCCGGGTGCTCCCATTTTAACGTTAAATTCTTGGCCCAGAAGCAACGCACTCCTTTACCATATCCTCCATCGTCATAATACATGCGTCTGTCTGCTACGTAGAGTTCAAATTCTCCATCATTATCTGCATCTGCTATAGACAATCCTCCAGCGCATGGGTGCCAAGAGAAAGTCTGATGCATTATCTTTCCATCATAGGTTAGGGAGGTTATTCTTCCAGTGCTATTCAAGCCTGCATTTGCATCCCACATACTCGCAGCGAAGATTGTTGGATATCCATTCCCATCGATGTCTGCGACTACGGGATCAGATTCCATTTTCCCGCCAAGTCCCATCCGCCTCCAATACGTAGTTCCGTTGTTGGCAAATAGAACGTGCAAACCTGAGGGTTGGTCAATTGTTACGATAATCTCAAGGATGCCATCCTTGTTCAAATCTGCTAGTTCCGTTTGTGCAGCGTCAGATATTCCTTCAACTGGCACAGTCCATACTACGCTGCCATCTGTTCCATTGAGCACTGTTACGCCGCCTGCACCTGCGTGGATTATTTCTTCTCTGGAATCTCCGACGACATTCGCAATCAACACGCCAATAGACGCTCTTGGAACTCCCGTCGCCCTCCATTTTTGTACTAGTATGGTCGTTGTAGTTGTGAAACTGTATGTTTTATTTGTCCACGTGTTTCCGTCACTAGCAGAGACACTCCAATAGTACTTGGTGCCCAGCGTGTTCAGTGTTGTAGGAATCCATGAATACATTCCATTTCTAACATTTGAATAACTTCCTAGATCTTGCCATATTCCAGTTGCATTTGTGCTGAATATTATTGTCATAGGTTCATCGTCTACGTCTGTTGCGTAAATAGACAATGTTGGGTTTGTATAAACATCCGTCGCTCCGTCATGAGGATTCTCTTCTGAAATGAACGGAGGCACATTTCCATCAAGCCTTTCTTCTTCGCCGATTGTATAAAATGCGGATGGGTCTTTTTGGTTGCTATAGCTGGTAAGAATCCAAGTTACTGGGCGAGCAATATTCGAGATGCGGACTTCATCGCACATCATCTTTGTATTTTCTTGCCATAAAATGTTAGAGCCTATACTAAACCCTTTCACTGCTGAGTCATCGAGAGGTGTTATGAAACCTGTAGCAAGAAGTGTCGAAATGTCATCAGATCCTACAAGGATACCATTCACGTAGAAATATGTTCTATTCGTTAACTTGCTCAGCCCCCATGCAACGTAAACCCATTGATCAACCAGAGAGACAGGGTACGAAAAAGATCGAGTGGCGGCTGTTGTAGGATTATACAACCTAACTTGTAGTGTAAAACTGTTAACTGGAGAAATATTGGGTAAGCCAATGTAGAAACCATACCACGAAAGAGGCGATGGCAAAGCCCTTCCATACATATGTGTTTTGGCCCATTTGGCTGCTGCGGGAACACTGTTCACGTAAATCCAAGATTCGATCATGATTTCGCTTTCTCCGAGAAGACTTAGATCCGTCTGCCTCAAGTGATCATTTACACCGTCAAAGGCGTCGGCCCCATCGATCTTTTCTGAAGAGCTTTTGCTAACTCCTCCATATGGAGTAGCATTATTGCCGTACCTAGTAGAGTCAAATCTAGTTCCCGAGTTTTCTTCTAAATGTTGAATCGCTAAGAAATTAGACTCCCAAACTTCTGTTCGGTTTTGTTGATTATCTGCGAGGGGATTACCATAATACACGTATAGTTTCGTATCCACCGTACTAAGAAGAAGGGGTATTCTCACCCAGGCCACGAGATGACCTGTGTCTCGGTCGAAATATTCTATTTCGTGATTAAGTCTCATTCCTGTGCTTGTATCAACGAAGACAATATCATCCCCGTCTCGTTGAGCTTTGGCTAAACCGCTTTCGGTTATGTCGACTAACATCGGGAAGTTCTCTAGAATTCCGCTTACCTTGGTTTGATTGATTGTTATTGCTTTTCTGTAGGGCCAACTTTCGTTCCACCAACTGTCAGACGCACCAGCGAGTGGCACAAGACTTAGTAATGGGGTAAGTAAGACGCTGACTAAGAGTAAAGATATAACCACGTAACTTAACAATTTCCGGGATTCTAATCTAGGAATTCTCATTTTGTGTTTCTCTCTCTTTCTCATCATTTAAGGTTGGATCTCTATAGCCAAATACTATTGGTGAAATTTATACCTTTAACTGGGCGCGTGCATGTCAAACCATAGTATGCTTAAAAGTCTTTGCTTCTGCATCAAATTACGTTTGAATCATACTGAGTTTAGCATTTTTGAGGATTGATTCTACGTGTATATGGGTTGAACGCTTATACCCGAACCCTTATTAGTTCTGAACAGAAGAATTGGAAGTAGTGCACACTCGCAATGAGAAATCGTTGGGCCAAACATGAAACTCAGTAATGCTTTCAAGATTGAAGCTAACACAGATTGGTGAAATTCTGTGATAAAAGAAATATACTTGCGTTGGCTTCTCATTGTCATATTAAGTAACCTCAGTCTGGTTATTTTTGCAGTTGCGTATACTCAACCCTTATCATCCATCAGATCTTGCGGAACTATTCTTGATTATACTTTAGTATTAAAGTCGTTCCCCAATCCATCTAAGGTTAACGAGTCTATTACGATATCTGGTAATCTGGTTACCAGCGCAGGTGTTCCTTTGTCCCAACAAAGGGTGCTGATTCAGTACTCAAGAAATTCGGTAGAGTGGGTGACTATCTCTGAAGTCACCACAGATAATGTGGGCGATTTTTCCTTAGAATGGTTGCCTTTTTCGAAGGGTCTACTCTACATTCGAGCTATCATAAGTGCAAAAATCGCGCTTACGGAGCATGTAGTTGCTGATTACGTGATATCTGCGGACGGTTCGGGGGACTCTGCAGGGATTCAAGATGCAATAAATGCCTTACCAGCTGACGGAGGCGTAATTTACACTAATGATGGTATTTACGATCAAAGCACTCAACTCAGGATAGTAAATAGATCAAACGTAGTTCTAGTAGGAAGTGGATACAATACTAAGATTATTAAGACGTCAGGGCTACTCCTGCGAATCGCGAACGTTACTAATCTCTTACTCAGAAAATTGCATTTTCATCATCTAACTAACGATTTCTATGGATCAATTAGAGTTGATGGATTTAATGAAGGTTTGACCATAGATACGTGCTGGTTTACGAGAGATACGGGACCTCTTGTCAAACACTCTGATCTGGTTTGGTTTAATCCTAATGGAACTCATAGGAATTTACAGATTAGAAATAGTTGCTTCGAGGACGCTCAGGTGGATTCTATTTCTCTCAAGGAAGTAATCGGGGGTACTATTGAAAATAATACTTTTATCGATGCTGCTACTGACACTGTTTTCAATGAAGGGAGTGGAATAACAGTTGAGGGATGTTCCAATCTTTTATTTAGAGAAAACACCATAAAGAGAACCAAAACACAAAATATGGTTGGCATAAATGTCTTCGGAAGCTCAAATAATATTACTATAGCTGGAAATACTGTAATCAATACAGTATTTGGCATAAATCTAGACGAAGTTTCGAATATTTCAGTCAAAAACAACAAAGTAACCGACCCAAAAGCTAGCGGCATTAGAGTTGAAAACACTTCAAATGTTCAGATTGAAGGAAATTATGTTGAACAGGTTGAGTTTTATAGGAATAGCACGGGTATCTTTACAATAAACAACTATGAAATTACAATTTCTGGAAACACTGTGGCTAATCTCCCTTCTGGAATAAGTGTTCTATATGCAAGAAGAGCCACTATTAGTTTCAATTCAGTTGATCCTAAAGCCACATTTTATGTCTCAGGTGAGCACGGGGTTACAGTTTATGTTTGTTCAAATGCAAAAATCAACAATAACACCATTGTGAGAGCATTTGAAAATGGGCTAGCAGTGGTTTCAAGTCCTAAAACCATAATCTTTGGGAATACAATTGCCAGAAATTACAGATCTGGAATTATCCTTGTTAACTCAAACAATTCAGCTATAACTAGCAATACTCTCAAAAATAACGGTCAAAATGTAGAAAGTACTTTTGAAAGAAATGGGGTCGAGCTAGTGGACTCATTCACTTGCACCGTTAGTGAAAATAGGGCTTATGATGATCAACCAACAAAGACACAGCAATACGGACTGGTTGAAAAAGGAAGTAGTGACTACAACACTATTCTAAGGAACATGTTTAGATACAATCAATTGGGCGCAATGAAGATAATTGGTACTCATACAATTGCAAAGGATAATGATATTTGACACGATGTTCTTCTGTAAACTACGAAACTTTCCAAGGATAACCCTTGGGTCACCCTAATTATGAACATAGATTTCGCCTCTTCCATCCTCGTACACTTTGTTTAAACTAGTATAGTTATCAAAGAAGAAGAAATCTTGACCGAGAGGAGGCCCGTGAGGCGCCCATATATCACCAGAAACCGCTTGACGTTCAAAAGCGTATGATAAGATCAAGTATTTGTAGCCATTCTTGTTGAAAACGCTATCAACCTTGGTTTGGTTAAATTGGTAGAGCATGTCAAGGTTTTCGGCGAACTTGTAAATGTACGCTTTATTAGTCTTCGAGTGGAATGCGGCTTCCGCCAGAAGTTGGCCTGAAATATGAAAATCAGATAAAATACTGCCTTGCCCTGCATTTTTCATAGTCCAATCAGCTGTGGTCTTCATCGAAGAATAATATTGACGACCGTCAGTCGCGTGTACCGGATCTTCCCAGTTGGCCACAAATTTTGAAAAAACTATAAGGATTATTATCAATGATATGAAAAAGAAAATTCCTTCCCTTTTCAATTTTGTCCCTGAGCGGCTAAGGGAGTAGAACGCAAGAAGTGAAGAGAACATGAATAAGTATCTGAACCCGCCTGCAGGGCCGTATGACCAGTAGATTACTGTTTCCAAAACGCCAACAGCAATTAGTGAAAAGAAAACAACTGATCTGGAGTTTATCTCCAGTCTTCCTGTCTTTCTCAGGCTGGAGAATATGTGATACAAAGCATATGCAGTGATCGGTAAAACAATCAAGATTTTCATTGCCGTATCAAGGTAGATTGTGAGTACATTGCCAAAAACTGGTCTGAACTCTTGGACTCGACTAACATTTCTTGTTAATACATTATATACATAAATGATGTAGTTGAGCATGGTGTTCCATAATCTTCCGAGTGAAGCACTTTCAAGAAAAACAGGCAACTTGCTCTCAAAAACCAAGAAGAAAGTCGCAAACGCTAAAGTCAGAGTGACCAGACTGTTGAGATATCTTCCCGATGCTATTTTAAAAGAGTGGTGCTGAGCTAGAACAATCAATAGTGAAATAAAGCCTAACACCGCAATATCGAAGGCTTCCACCGAATAATACGTCAGATAAGATACGATAAAAACCAAGCAAAGTAGAACTACACTGGAACGCGCACGTGTCTTGGGTTCTATAATTCTCATGAGAACAATAAGGAACACGTAATGCAAAGCAAAACCCAGAGAGATGTAATATATGTTGTTGTTCAGGTTGCGTTCGTATGCAATGAACACAGCATAAAGTAGGGCCACAGTATGAGATTTGCTAAAGACTCTACCAAAAGCATACGATAGAAAAATGATCAATAGTCCGCAAATAGGCAAAAACAATAATTCCTCCAGTTTCAACCCTGTCACCTGACTGAAAACAACAAGAAAGGAAGTCACGGCAACTCTCTCAGATATTCCGTTAGCATGTGTTTGCCATGGCGCATTTGGGCCATGAACTTCTATAAACGGTCCTGTGAGAATTCTATTCTGTTCAATTGAAGCTTGTGCAACAGAAACTGAGGAATACATGTAAGCATCGGTAACCTCATTTGCCCAAGCAACAATTTTGGGAAGTATTAGCAAACATACTACTAGTAATGAAATAAAGAACGTCAACCTATTTTTAGTGTGCGGATTTCTAGAGGTTGAAATTTGAAGCTGCCGTAGGTTCATTTTCATCCTGATGACCCCTTCAGGTGTCATGCATAAAGAATTTGAGTTTACTATGACATCTTAGTCGTTTGCTTGCTTGAAAACCTTGCGCGCGCGCTTGCTCAATATTTCGGCTCTCTCAAGCACACTAATCATCTTATGTTGCTTTGAGTTATGCTGGTTCAAAGTAGTTTTGTATAACTCAACTATTTCATCTAGTATGTAGCTAAAATCATATTTCTTTAAGACTTCCATGCATTTAGATCTTAGCTTTTCCCTGAGTTTACTATTGTCAATAATCATTTCAATTTTTCTTTCCAAATCCTCAACATTACCACTTTCAAAAACTAATCCAGCGTCTCCGATCACTTCCGGCGGGGCTCCAACATTAGACACTATTAACGGAATCTTAAAAGACATAGCCTCCAACAAAGCTCTGCCAAAGGGTTCCTGCCAAATTGCAGGGTGAACAAAAAGGTCGGCTTCCGAATAGTACTTATGTTTATCTTCTTCGCTCACATATCCGGCAAAAGTTACCTTGCCATCAAGATCGAGATTCCTAGCCAATACTTTAAAGTCGTTTATTTTGCTGCCTGTCCCAACTAGAATTAGGCGGACATTCTTATGTTTACCTGCCACTTTCGAAAAAGCGTTGATTAGAATGTGAACCCCCTTTGTCCTCATCATCCTTCCAACATACAAGATGTTAAAAAAATCACTGTTACGAGGCTTGGAATACATTTTTTTTCTGAAATTGTACTGCATGAAATTTGGAATAATCTTTATCTTCTTTTCGTTGAACCCAAATCTTGCATAGGACTCCTTCACAGACTTACTCAATGCTACGTAATTGTCAAGGTTCTTAGACATTTTTGTTAATACTGGATACACCATTGAATAAAGAAGCGCTGTGATTTTCTCTACGGTTGACTCACATTCGATAGATCGATCGCCTAGGCATCTAAACCTCTTCCCTAAATTACAGTCCTTGCATCCATAGACAGCTGAGCCAACCGGACAGAATGCGATATAGTTATTCAGCGTGACGACTACTTTTTTCTTCCCTCCGAAAATCTTATATATTCTTGCCCCAGGCAGAGGTTGTACATTGTAAACATGATAAATATCTACACTGTTTTCCCACTTTTTCATGGCGCTGGCAACGTATGGAATTAGAGTCAAGAAAAGAGCCTTTCTTGTAAAGGTTTTATATCTTATAACGTTTACTCCGTTCATATTTTCCGAGCTGCTTGTTTTTTCCGTGCGATCAAACGTGAGTACTGTGACTTTGTGACCCCGTTTGACCAATTCCTCAGCCAATAACTTTGTGCTAAGTTCTGAACCGCCTATCATATTTGGGTAGTAGGACGGTGTGATGAAACCTATTTTCAAAATCCGCACCTTGCATAGACTTGAGTTATATGCAGCATCTGTTGTCTTTGATGTCGTTTTTCCTTTTTGTCATGTTAAGGTATCGAACATTCCATGGCCAAAAGAGCTAATTCGTTTGCTCCCCCGTTAGCTTACATCATAAATATCTTCTAATCTCTGAACTACCTCGTCCCATTGAAGAATCTTTGTTCCAATCCAACTCTTCATAGCTTCTCTATTGACTCTGCCATCAAGAACGTTGTTAATCAATTCTGTCAACTCATCAAGTCTAATTGGAAACCCAACACCGAAACAACTTCGATTATCAACCCACTCACTTAAAGCCGAAGTATTGGCTACTATGGACGACGTTCCAGCAGTTAGAGCTTCTGCGACAACTAAAGAATAAGCCTCATGTGCTGATAACAAAACAAATACGTCAGCATTGGCGTACTTCTGCAAAAGTTCACACCTTTGTAGGTTCTGGGAAAATAAAACTCGATCGTGTACTCCGAGTTGTTCCGCTCGATTTTCTAGAGCTTTCCGTAAGGAGCCGCTGCCAACAATCTCCAAAACTACATCATCGCCCAACTTTGGCAAAACCTCAACAAGGTATTGTACACCCTTGTAAGTCTCTAGTCGCCCGACATACAAAATAGATTTGACCCCCCGTCGATAACGCCTAAGACCTGTAAATTCGCTTAAATCTAAGCCGTTTGGAATAACAACAACTCTATTTGGATCAAGCTTGAAGAAATCACAAAGCAATCGCTTTTCAAAATCGGACACTGCAACAATGTTGTCCGCCTTGATAAGTGACATCTTGCCAATATGCTTAAACAACTTGAACAAACAGTTCCTGAAGGTAGTGTGCCCTGCACCGTGAAAATGTGTGGTAACAATCAATTTTCGAGATTTCGTCAATGATGAAAGATGCATCGGAAAAGCATGGTACCCATGACCATGGACGACATCGAACTTGGTTTTAAGCAACCTAGTCATAATATCTGAAGAAAAGAAATACGAGCTGCTAGGAGCAAAACACTTGAACCGCTCCACTTTCACTCTATTAACAATTTCGCGCCATGGAAGATGATCACCTGGATTAGTCGCATAAACGGTAACGTCATGTTTCCTAGCTAAGCGTTCCGAAATACTCCTAACATGTTCGGAGATGCCTCCTATACCAGATTGATAAACGGCACAGACCTGAAGAATCTTCAAAGCTCCCCACCAAAATAATCCTTAGGAAAGACAAGTTCAAGAGCTTGGCTTAACATTTGAAATAATCGACATCAACTTTCCACTCTCACTTACGGGAAAGTCTTCCACAATCGTAACATTAAACACGACATTCTGCTCGGGCAAACCCAGAATTTTAGCAAAGTGTATATTGAGCTTCTTCTCCAAAACTTCCTTATCCAAGATGTTTTCCTTCACACATAGGAAAACATCAAAAAAGTCTGGTTTCTTCTGCAGAATACGAAACTGCTCAATACTGTTGTAATATTCAAACATGCTCATCCCGACAGTAAGGATCCTAGGCGACAACAGTCGCCCATCAGGTAAAACGATAAGCGAATCCTTTCGACCTTCAACAACTTTCATGAGCGGCAGTATTCTACTGCATTGACACACATCATCTGAAGGTCTTCCCAAATCCTCAATTGAATATCGAATGAACGGCATAGCGAAATTGAATAAACTTGTGTAGACAATTTCACCTGTCTCTCCTGGCGAAACCTCATTCCCTTCACTATCAACAAATTGCGTAATAACACTATCTACATCCATGTGATAACCAACTTTCTCGGGACACTGCCAAGCAGTTCTGTCCACTTCAGCGCATCCAAACTGATCATAGTATGGCGCGCTAAAGACCCTCTCGATAAGCTTACTTGAAGATTCATCAATAAGGTCCGCGCTTCCGAACACCAGCCGTGGTTGGATTTCCCTTATCCCTTGTCGTTCAGCCTCTTTAGCAAGCAGAAACAACGCCCCAGAATAGCCATCAAGAACATCTGCCTTCGCTTTGCGAATAACTTGCGCTTGCTCATCAACACGGTCGAAGACAGAGATGCACCTCTGAGCATAGATTCTCAACAGCCGTTGGATGTTTGTCGTATCCGCGAAGTGACGAGGCGCAGTTATGACAACCCATCGGTCTCGAGGACGCTGACCACAACTGATGTTCGCACGCAAGTAAATTGACTTTCGCCAATCATCTTCAGAGTGACTTATGTAAAACCTGAAGGGTTTTCCATGCGAACCGCTCGTCCTCAAAACTTTTAGCTCTTCAATGCGATAATGTCTCGAAACCAGTTTCAAAGGATCTACTTGTCTGAGTTCGTCTTTTCTGGTTATGGGCAGTTTAGCTAGATCCTCTAAGGACTTCACATCACTTGGTGACAAGCCTGCCCTTCTGAATTTTTCGTGATATAAGGGCACGGAATCATAGGCATGTCTCAGGACAGCCCTCAAGCGTTTCTCTTGGTACTCTTTCAGCTTCTGTTTACTCCACTGCAATCTCCTCAACGCAGTTCCTAACAAATAGAGAATTCCTGCAAAATTGGGCACGTATGTCACCTTCAGAGACTTCTGGTTTACCGGCTTTCCTTTCATTCTATGTGTATACCCGATTTCTGCCTTAAGAATTGTGAGCGTTTGCGCAACTACACAGTTCTAATCTCTATTTTCTTTCAATTCTCTTCCAAAAGACAGTTTTCCTAGCTAATGAAAGTAAGCCTGCCACTAAATACAATTGATGCAAGATAAAGCTAAACACTAATCTTCGCAGGGGCTGCAGGAATCCTAACGCTAGTAAGATAGCAGATGAAACAAGTAAGACTAAGAGATAAAGCATGACACTATTAGACAGAAGAATAAAAACAATCGTTGAGACAAATCCAGTGCACATCAGAATCGGACATAAAACGTGCATCGAAAACTTTAAAGGAAATATCTTTGATCCAAACTGACCGTACTTTTTATTCAAAAGGACATCCCTATTGGACAAGAACACCTGAATCAAACGTTTTGCTCTTCTAACCTTCTGCAACCTTTGCTGGCTAATAGTTTCGGGTACGGGTTCATAGATCAATGCGTTGGGAACATAAAGAAACCTGAGACCGCTTTTCACGACATTCATCGCTATATTC
>Ga0315274_10008176_pt1 | contig 15148 bp, 15 predicted proteins | sample YL17G02_20_MG_FD_203700 | JGI IMG/M metagenome (GOLD analysis project Ga0315274, IMG submission 203700) | Sediment microbial communities from Yellowstone Lake, YNP, Wyoming, USA - YL17G02_20 | ecosystem: Environmental > Aquatic > Freshwater > Lake > Sediment | place: USA: Wyoming | collected... | reverse complement strand
CTCGGAAGTGGTGACCTGATCGATGTCACCGACGTCAAGATCGATCTAACCAACAACGCAAAGCAAGTGCATACGCTGCGGCGCCCGGGAGCCGGTTATACGATGGGCACCCAAGAAACTACGGTTACGTTCAACGTGGCCGTGAGTGAAGAGGGGCCGGAGCGTGATTACGTTAAGATGGTCCAGAAGGGATTGATCAAGCAGCTGCGGATCAAGATTCCCGGAAAGACGATCAACGTGGAAGGCGTTTTCAAAAACGTCGGATTTGAGCTCCCGCTTGATTCCGAGATCAAGCAATCTCTCACCTTCGTCGGTAAGATGGGCAGTTAATGCGGGATGCATTTATCCAAATGCCCGATGAGCGCGATCATGTTCTCGCTCAAATTCTCAACAAGAATTGGGCAGAATTGGAAGCGCTCGAACACGCTGGCTATTTGTTGTTTCCTGAAAAACTTTTCAAGCGGCGCAAGGACGGAAAATTTGAGGCGATATCGGTTATAATGAGGGTGCCGCGAGAGCCCGAGCGCAGAGCAGCGCGAGTGGAAGCGCGGCAGCGAGCGCAAGCTGATGGATTAGATCCGCAGCTCGATTCTGATCTGATAGAGGAATTGGAAACGATTTCGATCTTGTGGCGTGCGATTCGCTCACCGACGCCGCCATACGAACCATTTACAGCGGATGCCGCCGAATTAGAGCGCGTTTATGATCGCCCGTGCTTGATGCAAGCATATGCGAAGTTGGATGCTCTCCACCGGATACTCGATCCCGCTCCATCCAGTATGACGGAAGGCGAGATGTTGGCGCTGATTTCAGCGCTGGCAAAGGAGCGGAGCGTACTCCCTTTAGCCGTATTCGGGCCGGGTGCGCGGGATTCCTTCGTGATTACTATGGCCGAGCGGCTGCTGACCTTAACGGGATCGAAGTAATAATCGGATCATTTCGCGCGCTCGATGCTGGTGTTATTACACCCGACCAGATGATCGAAATGATTCGAGGCGCGGACTTGTCGCAGTTTGTTCGGATATGGGATAAGATTACCGAGAACGCTCAGCACGTTATTGAGCGGAGGGCACGCTGATGGCATCTCGGGAAGCGACACTACGACTCAATCTGAATAGCAGCGCATTCGAGTCTCGTATGCGTAGCCTTGCGTCTGGCGTGGCAGCTGCCGGAACGCGGCTTGGTAGCGCGATGAGCGCACCCCTATCGGCGGGATTGAATGCTGCGAAATCGTCGTTGTCTGGGATGGCTAATCAGATCAAAAATACAGCCAAAAACATGATCATGTTTGGCGGTGCGATATCGCTGGGAGGTTTAGTTAAAAATGCTGTCGAGATGCAATCATTATATCGGCGAATTGCATTCGATGTTTCCAAAATAAAGGGTGAAACCTACGACTGGCAAGAAGTGCAACAGCTGATCGCTTCTCACATGCGCAACACGGGGCAGAGCAGCAGCGATATGGCCAAAGCGTTTCACCAGATATTCCAAGCGACGGGTGATTTGGAATATAGCGCGGATGCGCTGCAAGTCATCGGGATCGCAGCGACGGCAAGCACCCAAGACGTTGATGTCATGGCGAATGCTGCTCAGTTGATGCTTCGTAAATTCGATATCGCAGCCAAAGACATGCCTGATGCGCTGGCTGCATTGTTACAGTTGACTGGAGTAGGCGGCAAGGGCCTCGATGAGTTGGGACCGCGTTTCGGAATTCTGGCAGGTGAAGCGAAAACTGCTGGAATGAAGGGCGCGGCGGGCATGAAAGAATTACTCGGAATGTTTAAGTTGCTCGACAATGAAATCGGAGAGAAAGCAGAGCCCGGAGTGATGTCATTGTTTCGGCAGTTGCGCGCTGGATCTGGCGATTTAAAAGCGTTTTCTAAAGTCGGTGTGAAATTCGCGATTGATGCCACACCGTTGCAACGATTTCGGAAAATTCTGAATGACACGGCTGGCCGCAAATTAGCGATCAGTGCATTCGGCGGGGGTAGTAAAGAAGTTTATGACGTATTGGTGCGCCCATTTGATGAGGCATTTAAGCGCGCCAAATCGGAGCATAAAACTGATCTCGAAGCTACGAATCTTGGAATTACTGCATTCGATGAGGCGCTTACTGCATCGACGAAAACATCATGGGACTTTGATACCCTACAAAAGAAGGCAAAGTCACGCATTGCCGAAGATCCGTCGATCCAGATGAATCTGGCGATCGGTAAGATGAAAAGCGCATTCAACAAGCCGGAAGTTGTCGCAGCGATGAACAAAGTGGCCACGGTTTTACCCAAGTTGGCCACTGCGCTCGCTGATTTCTTGGCGTGGATTGTGAAAAACCCGTGGAAAGGCGTCGCTGCGTTCGCTGGTGGAAAAGCATTACTTGCAGGTGGAGGCGCTGCGATTGGAGTGGCAGCTCCTGCGATCGGAGTTGCTCTCGTCAATAGTGTTCGGGGAATGCTGACAGGCGCGGGAGCAGCCGGTGTCGGAGCTGCTGCCGGAACAGCTGGGGCTACTACGGCAGGCGCCGCTGCAACAGCCGCCGCTGCGAGCACAGGAACGGTGTTTCCGACCGTGGCCGGTGGAGCTGCAAGCGCAGCCAGCGGAGCGGCAGGAATAGGCGCTGGGGCGCTTGTAGCTGGTACTGCGATCGCAGCAGCAGGGGGCGCAGCTGTTGGATACAGCATTTACAAAGGAGCCGTCGAGCCTGCACTCGCTGCGCGCTTAGAGGGACTTCGTGGCATCGATGAATTGTTAATGACGGCTGAGGAAACATCAGGCGGGAAGGCCACACGCTCTGGTAATTTGAAAGCTGTCTTGGAAAAGGTGCGAGCTGCGCAAGAAGAAGGAGCTCCCACTGGATTCTCATCGTTCATGTCATCGATCGCGAAAACAGCAGGAGCCGATATTGATAGCGCAGAGAAGCAACACGCGGATCGGCTCTTAAAATTGGGAGAAGCCGAGCAGCGATTATTGGAGCGGTTAATTGCATTGGAAAAGGGAGCAGGCGGCGCCGCTGAGAAATTGCGCGATGTTGGGAAAGCGGGTCCGGTAACAGCGCCTGGTACTCATCGAGGCGTAAAAGCATCGGCGCATAATGCTCCCGGAGCGGAACCGGTTCCACAGGGACAATAAAATGGGCGACGTATTTGAAAGTTATCAAATAGCGCAATGGCGGGCCGCATCGTCTGAACAATGTTATGCGTTTGCTGCTATTACGATCGATGAGTCGGGAGGAAATCGCATCATTGAGCGAGAGCGCGCTTATCGTGATGGTTGCAAGCTCGATGATACTGGCGCGAAAGGAAAGCGTTGGCAGCTGGAGGCCAAATTCGAAAACACGATCGATGAACCTGGATTAAGTTCTGTAAATGGTGATCTCGTTTTATATCCGGATATCCTGAATGCGATGATCGATTCGTTCGATCGATTCCACGATCAAGCGGGGGATCTCTACGTTCCGACACGGGGTTGGATTCGTGCCAGATTGCTCGATTATCGGCGCAAGGAATCGCCAGATCAGCAGGATTGTGCGGATCTCACGCTCTTATTCGTAGAGGACAATGAGGATCGAGTTGATGCGCGAGCGTTCACACCCGCATCGGCGAAAGCAAACGCGCGCAGGCTTGCCGAAATAACGTCATTCGATGAGCAATCCGATGGCGTATGGGGGCCGGATTCGATGAGCTTGCAGGAGCTCGCTGCTGGATTGGAATCATGGGCTAATGCTCCCGGTGACATGCGCGCAGAAGCAGAAGTCGATCAGCAGGCAGGCGCAGCGATAGGTTGTGTAAATAGAGTTTTGAAAGCGTTTTCCCAAAAGGGCGGCACCAGCGATGGTCGGAGCATTCTACTCGATCCAGAATCGTCCTCAACATCGCGCAAGCTGCACGCAACGAAAGAGATCGCAGCACAGTCGCGAGCGGACGCTGGGCGCGGAAAGCCGAAATTAATCACGGTTGTATTCGAGCGCGATCAGTCGCTCGTTACGATTGCCAGCTTATTGAAACAGAATGTTGATGATCTGCTATTCGCTAATCCGCAGATCGGAGATCCAGCGTATATTCCCGCCAAGACACCGGTGAAAATATATGCGGCGACCTGACACGTTAACGGTTGAACTCATCGAAGCACCTCCGAATGCGAGCGCGCCCCCCGGAGCTGGTAGTGTTTTCGATCGATTTACTACTGCGCAGATCGTCAACGATATATCAGCTCCGAGCGAGGCATCGTTTGAACTCGGAGATGATGGCAGCTGGACCGACCTCTCCAAGTACGTCGCACACGGTGCTAAATATCGCGTGTTTATCAACGGTTTGATGCGTTTAACCGGGCGCGTAGAACTGAACGATATTCCCACGGATGCGAAAGCGGGCGCGGTTGTGCGATTCACAATCCGCACGAAGCTGCAAGACGCTTGGTATGCATGCGCCGACGAATCTGTTGCTGTAAAAGGCGTAAATTTGAAGCAATTTTTAATTGCGGTTTACAAGCCCCTCGGATTTACAGAATCAGATTTTATTTTTCGGGCGAGCGTGGCGCGCGATTTGATAACGGGCCAGAGCAGCACAAATCAAGGCAAGGATGTCGTCGATCTTGAACCGATCGATCTGAAAGAAGCAAAGATCAAACCTCCCGAAACGATATATGCGGCAGCTGATAGGCACCTACGTCGCCACGGGTTTATGCATTGGGATTCTCCGGACGGGAAGATCGTCGTCGGCGCTCCGAATGATGCTCAGCTCCCGACGTATTTTTTGGCATGCGTGCGCGCTGATCGGGGTATTGGGAATAACATTCTCGGCGCGACTCGTTCGCAAGACTGGAGCGGCATTCCATCGCGGCTTGCTCTTTATGGCAGCGGCAGCAGCAAAGGTGCGTCGCGTTCTCGCATCTCTGCCTCGCTCGACGATGCAGATGTGACGGCTGCTGGGTTTTATCGTCCTATCATCGTGATGGCAGAGGGAATTAAAACGAGCGGGCTTGCCGATAGAGCGATTGCGCGCGAGCTCTCAGCGCGCAGCAAGTCAAAGGATTCTTTTGATATCGAAAGCGATGGCCTCAATTGGTGGAGCGGGACCGCGAGTATACCGTGGGGAATTGATACGGTCGCCGAGATCCGGAGTGATGTGGCGGGAGGCAGCTGCGGCGCCTATTATATTCACCGCGTGATCAGCCGACGCAGCGCATCCGAGGGAGATGTGACCAACATTACTCTCGTCAAGAAAGGAATCTGGAAGCTATGATCAGCGGCGGCAGCGGTTCCCAAGTGACGGCCGATTTCGTCGTGCAGTTTGGCGTCGTGCAGAGCAGCAGTCTTGTGGAAGAACCCGACACCGGAAAGAAAACAGGCATACTCTATTCGATTGAGGGAGCTGGCGAGGTCGGAAAGCGCGGGGAGGTAGATTCTGCTGCGGAGGTGTTCAGCTCGCTAGGAATCATCGGAAGGCCGCTCCCACCGAGCAAGGAACGGGGGAGGCAGTTCCATGCTGAGGTTTTATGCTTGCGCACGGCTGACGGCTTGGTGCCGTTCTCAGCTCGTGATCTCCGGCTGCGAATGCAAGGCGCGGGACCTGCAGCTGGTACAATCGCCGTTGTCGGCTACGGCGGGGGCTTTCATTCGCTGAGCCCCGTGCAGGGCGACCCCACCAAAGGTACGATCCATATCGTTTATTGCCCATACGATTACGATGGCAATGGTGTTGCACGAAAAGCGCACGTGATCACGCTCGATCCGACTGCTGGTAATGAAAGCATTACGATGGTGCATGCAGCTGGACAATCGTTCTTGCTCCAAGCAGACGGTAGCGCGCGCATTCAATCACCCGATGGACAGGCTTATGTCCAAATAAACGACAAAAAGGCCGAGATAAGCGCGGATCAGATTGTGTTAAATGGCACGGTATTTATTGGAAATCCATTGGTAGGAGTTCCATTGCTTCCCGGACCCGCTTCCCCTCCATGCCCTCGTTTATTTTTGTCTCCAGTTCCATGAGGCAACGATGACCAATTGCGCATTCCCGCCGATATCGCTTCCGCTATTCGCATTGCCGTTGTTGCCGATACCAGCGCTTCCAACTTTCGCAATTCCAAAAATTCCTTTCGATTTACCGGGAGTTCCTGCACTTAAACTACCACTATTCTCGTTACCATTATTGCCGATACCAGCGCTTCCAACTTTCGCAATTCCAAAAATTCCTTTCGATTTACCGGGAGTTCCTGCACTTAAACTACCACTATTCTCGTTACCATTATTGCCGATACCTTCGATCCCATCATTCAGCATTCCGGCATTGTTTTGTCCGTTGGATTGATCGATTCCTGAATAATGGTGTAGACTGGCGTTATGTCGTTGCGTGCAGGATATATCGTCACATCTCCGAATCGGCTCGGAAAGTATTCGCCACTGCTCTGCGACAACATCGATCCAATCACGCATGATTTTAAGAGTCTGTTTATCAGTCTCGATCCGATTGATGCTCAGGTATTGATCGCTCTGAAAATTGATCGAGCGTCGGGAGCATGTGTAACCGACGATGGAAATAAACTGCGCAGCGTAAAGAAGATGAGTGATTCGGCGCAATCTGAGATAAGGAGCATCGTCTTGGATGCGCTCTCGCGCTTGATAGCGCGTCGAGATATTCAGTATAAAGGGGTCACGTTTGATGCGTGGAATACTGCGAGTCAAACAGGCACGGCTGTTGTAAAATGGGTAAATTTAAGAGCGCTCGATAATGTGATCAGATCACAGGAGATCCGGATAGGAGAATGACCGTGGCAGCACCCGACGAAAGACGGTTTACCGTTTACCCTCGTGGCTGGATACGCGACAACGTGATCTTGCTGATATTCCGCAACCATCTCCGCGATTTGATAAATCCCGAAACGGTTGCATCGTTTACCGAAGACGAGATCGCAAGGGCGACGCAACCGGGCTCGCGTTTTTATATCGAAGCTGACGCGATCGATCTGCTCGGGCAGATGTGGCAGCGGCGCGGCTCTTGGTTCGCCGATCAAGTGCGTCCTACGCGAGCGAATGGGGAATTCCTTGAGAACTTTCACGGAGAGCTTTGGCTCGGCACTGATCCTCGCTTGAAAGCAACCGGTGGAAGCGGTGCCGTAAATGCACCGGCGACGGTGGGAGCGATATTTCCCGGGAGCGCTACTGTTCCCGACCCGACGAATACGGCTGCGATTGCAACCGATCCGAATGGATATCGTTATCAGGTGCTTTCCACCAGTACCACTCCGAGCAGCGGGATCGCGGAATTACAAATGCAAGCGATCGATGTTGGTGAGAGCACCAACATCGAAACTGGAACTATTCTCACATGGTCGTCGAATGCGCCGGTTGGAGCAGAGCCAACTGCATCAGTAGCCGAATCTCCAGCCTTTTCAGGCGGATATAATGCCGAAACCGATGCAGAGCTCGGGGAGCGAATCGAACGGCGAATAAGGCACCGTCCTGCCGGAGGAAACGCAGCTCATTTCGCAGCATGGGCAGAGCGCGCGAACGTGTCTGTGGAGGCGGCGTTTATCTATCCGTGCGCATTCCATGCTGGAAGCGTGCTCGTGGCCGTGCTTCAAAAGAGGGGCAACTCAGAGGGGCCTACGGGCAGGACGGATGTAGGGGTGGCTGTTATGACAGCCGTGACCAATTATCTCGTTCCTCCGGCCAGCCCTGTCGTTCCTCCGCATGTTTTCGTGGCGGTGACTCGCTGCAACCCGCAAAGCTCAGATATTGCGATCAGGCTCTCGATGAGAAGGGGCGCGGCGGGCGGCTGGTATGATTCCGATCCGTGGCCGGTTTATAGAGCATCATATCCAGAAGTGATCATAACGAATGTGGCAAGCCAGACCGAATTCACGGTCGCGACGGATGTGGGATCGCTGCCGGGAGGCGCCGCAGCGCTCTCGGGAGTATCTGCTCCGCAGCTGATGTTGTGGAATGCAGCGATCAGCCGTTGGGAGCGCCTTTCCGTCGATAGCGTGACGGATGACGGTGGAAATGAGTTCACGGTCGAGCTTGGAGCAACACCAGCAATGAGGATCGCAGAGGGGGATCGGCTTTCTCCCTATACCGATCGGCTCGATGCGCTTGCGGAATCGATTGAAGGATATTTCGACGAAATGGGGCCGGGTGAAATCGTCGATCTTGACACTGACCCAAGGGGCGCGAGAGCGGCGCGATATCCCGGAGCGACCAGCTATTACCCGCAGCGAGCGGGGCAAGTGATCTTGGCTCGAATCATTGAAGCACTCGGCGGCAGTACCGGAGATGCCGAGCTTGTGAGCATTAGTCGGAATGATCCGGATATAGCTGGCGATCCGATCGATGGGCCGAATATCGTCATTCTCGGGCAAGCGAGTGTTTTAGCGTTATAGATTGATGAGAGGATCAACATGGGTGGATTTCCTACACGACCAAATAGATCAGCATACGGCCCCGATTATGAGGACGAGCGCCCCGTCGAAAACGTCAAGCGCGAGATCGGTGCTGGCATATTCAACTTATCCTTTTGGCAAATTGCGGGAATCGGGCGCGTGGTGCCAAAAGCTATTTTAATTTGCTCGGTAAATACGGGCGTGATCACAACCCTGCATCAGTTGATTGCATTCGATCCGAATGGTGAATTGAGTTTGCTCGCGTGGACGTATAATAGCGTCGGCTCTTACAGCTTGGCATTCGCTGATAAATATCCCGATGAGCTCGAAAACGATATTAATACGGGTTTGATCGGCGGCTTGGCGCAAGCAATGGATGGAACGCCGTTGCTTGCATCCGTAGATATGGATAGCGATCACGATGCAAACGTCCAATTTGCGTCGGTAGCTGCGCCTGCTGATCCCACTCTGTTTATCGTCGTATTTTGGTGATTAGAAAGGAGCGAGCGAGTGGCGAAAGTAGGCGGCGGAAATCCAATACCATTTGAGATCGGTGGGGGCTCATCCTCATCGGAGCTCGCTTATCGGGTATTGCGTGATTCCGTTGGTATTGGAGGCTCTGCCGCAGAGGGAACGATCGAAGCGGCGTGGCGCTGGTCGCGAGCACGTGGATTGCGTGCTGCATTCAGCGATGGTCGTGCAGCGCTCTGTTATTTTCCTGATTTAACAGCCGATGCGATTAAGGAATACGAAGATATTTTGTTGATCGCTCCTGCGCCTGAAACAACAGATGAAGAGCGGCGCCGCAACGTCGTCGATAAATGGGTCGGCTCGATTGATGTCTCAACCGAGGCGCTTGAAATCGCACTCCAGCGAATCGATCCACTATTCAGCATATTGGAAAACGATGAAGCGACGGCGACCATAACGCAGCATGGAAGAGCATTCGCAGATTGGAATCCGTTTTATATCGTCGGGGAACACGCGATCGATTATGCAGCGCTCGCAGCGCTCATTCTTGAATTGGAAATCGATGGAGCAAGCCGAACGATTCTGTTTGAACCAGCGCCGGGCTCGAATTCTGACGTAATAGACTCGATAAATAATGCTGGAATTCTCTCGCTCGATGTCGCTCCTGCTACTGATTGGGCAGCGGGTGACAAGATCGAGCAGATCGATCCGGTTGTTCCGGGGACGTATTGCTATGCAGTCGCCAAGATCGATTCCACACATTACAGCGTGCGGGGACTAACGAGTCCATTTGCGTTGGGTTCCAAGATAGGCGTGTCGGGCGCCGCTCCCAAGCAAGCGGTTCAAGGAGCTGCGTTTCCGACGCATGCGCTTCTCTCGGCTGCGCTCTCAGCTTCTCTGTTTTCATTCAAGCGATTAAAGCTGATTGGAAACGGAACTGTTGTTGAGATCACCGGGGGTACAGGGCTCGATGCTCTCGGCTTAGCTGCTGGTATGATCGCAACGCCGGAGGCATGTGGCCCCGCATTCGGAAGCGGTCGCAATGCCACGAGCATTCCGAATTATTCAAGTGAATATAATTGCATCGTGAAATTTGCACTTCCGGCTGGAGCGATTGCACCGCCGACTCGCAGGATCATCGAGCGCGCCAAAGAGCTGCTCGTGGAATGGTTGCCAGCCTGGATGAATTTCATGTTCACGCGAACGACAAGTGGCTTCGTTCTCGATCGTGATCTGCTCGATCTAGGGGGGCTGGGAACGTGACGAATAGAACAGATAAACTCATCGAGTCGATGGACGAGCAGCTTGCGGACAGCACCATTGCCATGAGTGCGTATAACCTGATCGTCAAATTTGGGCGCTGCACGATGGTGGAACTTCATCGATCTCTTTTAGCCATCGCGCATCCCAGTATAAACCATGACAAGATGATGCTCGCGCTTTCATCCTTGAAAACGCGCGGCCTTGTGAGCGAGATCTCAGCTAATGGCGTCATAGGCGAGTGCTGTTACGCTGCTGTTAATCCACATCTCGGTGTGGTCGTGATGCGAGATAGATCAGATATGCAGATCGATTCGGCACAGCGCAAAGTGATCGGTGGTTGGTGCAATTGGACTGCGAGCGATGAGCGCGGAAAACTTACGACCATTACAAATGCAACCGAAGATAGGAGCGAACGATGACGTTTTCACGCGTAAATTCTGGCGGCTGGGCGCTGTATGAAGTGCTGAGCTCCGCACAGATGAATGCTTTAGATATCAATATGACCCGCGCACTCGATGGATATGCAGGCGGCGACTATTCGCCGTCGTCGGCTCTGAAAGTTCACGGCAAGATCGTCGGAGAGAGCGTCGTGTCACGCGTGTTTTTATATCCGATCGAGTGCGGTGTCGCGCAGCGGGGCGCGAATATGTGGTTATTTGATCAGGATCTTGGCTGGTGGATTTCCGCAGCAGTTGCGAGCCCAATTAAAATGATATTCGGGCTTAATCGGTTCGTTCCTCAAGGAGTGCAACTGCTGCGTATTCGCGCTCGTGTCTCGGAAGGAGCGGCTAAAGCGAACAAATCGGATCGCATATTCTGCAAAATTTATCGTTCTCCAGCCGATAATTATACATATGATGATATACCGGGCGGCTATTATCCGCAGAATGCGACTGGAATAGATTGGATCGAATTCTCAGGAGGAACGCAAGACGGCGGTGACGGCAAGGCATTTCTAACCGATTCTGCCGCGCTATGGTTCCCCGATGAACTTATCGGATATACTGTGTATAACCTTACGGACGGAAGCAGCGGCGTTATAACCGACAATGATGGGACGACGGTTACAGCGACGCTCTCCGGCGGAACCAATAACCATTGGGACGACGATGACGTCTATTGGATCGATAAACCGATCATCGACGATTTCGACTCGGCTAATTATCGATACACGTTGGTTTTCACCAAAGAGGATAGTTCAAATAGCAGCAGTATCCATCAAGTTGAAATTACTTACATCGAAGGCGATTATCTGGCGGTTCCATAAATGGCGAATTTCACAGCAAAATTGCGGAAGGATTATCGCGACATGAGCGGGCTTGTGCTCGATCTCCGTCCCGAGGATCTATTCAGCATTGAGGGCGAGCACGATGGCGAAATGAGTGCGTTATTCCTCTCGGATTCGAGCGCCGATTGGATACCGGATTCGCTGATTGGAAAGACGCTGATAAATACTACGAATGATGACGTTGGCCACATTCTCTCGAATACCGCGACTACTGTAATTGCAATCAATTATGGAGATGAGCCCCTCGTCTGGGATGCTGGGATGACGTATGCAATCCAAGCCGATGCGTCGGGAATGTTGCGCTGGCCGAATCGCGCGCCTGTCGCTCGCATCGCAGGGCGCGCTGGTTATTCGGGTGAGCACGATGCCGGTGTCCGATCATCGCTGGTTGTATCGAGTAAGCCGTGGTCTGGATTCGAGAATAGGCTGATAGGATTGGCCGTATACAATCTCACCGATGGCAGTTCTGGATTTATAACGTCGAATTCAGCCGATACCGTATATGCGATGTTAAGTGGAGGTGCCTTTGATCGATGGGATACTGGTGATCAATATATGATCGCAGCTCCTCGATTCGGCGATGCCATTTCACCTATCTATTATCGGCAACCCGCGATCCGTAGAATCGATGGAATGTGGTGCGCTCAATTCCGTGGATTCAAAAATGGTTATTTCGATATCGAGGCGGGTTCCGCTCGCGTTCCATATCCACGAACATGGTGGACGATGGCAATTGAGAAGTGGAATGAGGCAGGTGGCGGCGCGAGCAAGCAGGCTCTATTTTCGCTTAATAATTCGGTTGATTTCGAGACGGGGCTCAGTTGGTGGCGGCGTCATCTTACCGTCCACAAGGTTTATCATGGCTACGAAATAAGCGGAGCCGCTGAACAAGACGATGGCTTGTGGGTAGCTCAGAGCGTGAGCGGGGGAAATCCATTTCTGGTTTGGAAAGATGGTGTTGTCGATGCAACGATGAGCGGCTCAGCGAATCAGCCGCTTATAAATACGATTATAGACGGCATTATAGGCAGTCTAGGCAGTTTCTACGATGTGGAGGGAGGTGCAGCGCACCGCTTTGGATTTGACGGCTGTATTCGGAGCATGCGCGTTTGGGACCGCAATTTCTCACCATTGGAGATCGATTTCATTCACCGATCGCTTGCTTCCGATGGTGCTGATTATAGCGCGAATGATCGAGCTGCTCTGGAGCTGCGAATCTGGACCGATGAAGCGGGCGACTGGCAACGCATCACGCGACAAGCTGCCGCTTCTCAACGATTCTCGATTGCAACCATCGATGGAAAAGCGCGCTTGCAGGTTGCCGCAGAGGTCGGGAGCCGAGTGCTTCCCGATAGTGAGCTCGGAGGTGATGAATTTGAGATGGCTTTCGTCGAACATGCTGGATCGGCTCCCGCTGTAATAAAAGAAACCGGCTGGTCGTCCATTGCTGATCTCGTTATTGATTCCGATTACCCGGGCCACTATGCGTTGATGGTTAGCAGAGAGAACGGCGGCAGCGTGATTATTCACTTTGATGTGGAGGCAGCTTGAAGGCGCAGCTCGACATAATCGCACCGCCTGAGATCGGGGAAGATAGGTTTTCGCTGAGCGTGAATCAGTCCTGCTTGCCCCTGCTCGCACTCAATCCCGTGATCATCGATATCGATTATAGCAGCGCCGGTGCGAATGGGATCACACCCCCGATCGAGATTATCGTCCAGCCACCATCGAATGATGGCAGTGGATTTATACGGAAACGATTTTACCGAGCAGCTCCAACGAGCTTTTCCTTCGTTCCAATCACGGCGGGGAATCATCTCGTATTGGTCAAGGAATACTGCCATAATAGGTGGCAAGGCCGTCTGCTAATCGATGTAGGTGGCGACGAAGCAGACAAGACTGAGCAGATCGGCAGAGAGTGATCGAGCAATGACGCCTAACGAAGCAAGATTTAAGATCGATAACACTCCGAGCGAGGACGCGAATGGAAATCGAGGAATTGATGCGATTTCGGATGCCACTCTCACCGTAAAACTTGAGAACAATCCGAGCCCGGCGGTTGCCGTTACTTTTTGGATTTATGATCCCGCTGATTCGGAGTCACCCCTTGCAAGCAAGAGCGCTCCGAATATCGTGTGGAATGAAAATGGAAGCGCACACATAACACCTGAGCATGTAACCGACGAAGTGACGATCACGTTGCCAACTAGCAGTAGTGCGAACTCATATATTATTCGATGCATTGCTATTGTTCCAATGGGCAGCGCCGTATACGAACGCTTGATTGCGATTCGGACGGAAGTAATCGTCGAGCAAGCGGTGCGGAAGATCGTTCCTTACGAGGCGCAGCAATACTCGGCGCGGAGTTGGTACGATGCGCAGAACGAGATGATCGATGCGATGAACTTAATCGCGGCGGGAAATCTATGCGTTATCGATTATTTGAAATATCTCGATGATATGAATATGGTTATTGGTCCGCTCGCGCATGAATACGCATTCGCTAGCAACTCGATTCTTTTTCCCTTCGGCGGAAATCCGCAACGCTATAGTCAAGATTTCACGGTTCGGGAAGTCGTCGGCGGCTCTGCTCCGGGATTTTATATCCTAATATCTCCGAGCTCGACGCCTCCCGGCGGTGGAGCGTGGGGACCGGCAAGCGCTCCTCCGAGTATTGGAATTGCAGATCGATTGAGCGTCAATGATTGGGTTTCATTGATCTATTCGACGCCGGAAGAAGGACCGGAAGAAGAACTGAGTTAATATTTGCGGATAAAAGGTGAGCGATGAGCGATGAGCAATGGAAATGGATTCAGCGGTTAAGCGAACTCGGCGAGAAGGCATCTCCGATCGCGGGAGATTCGATCGTTATCGCCGATAGCGAAGACGGCGGCGAATTCAAGCGAATCGATTTCACCACGATTCCGGCCGGCGTTACGGGACCGACAGGGCCGACCGGGCAGACGGGTTCGACGGGAGTAACCGGATCGACAGGTCCGACCGGGCCCACTGGAATTACCGGACCGAGCGGAGCGACCGGTGCGACGGGAGCAACCGGACCGACTGGTCTTTCTGGAATAACTGGGCCGACCGGGCCGACGGGCCCGACTGGTCCTTCTGGAATAACTGGATCGACCGGTTCGACAGGTCCGACGGGTGCAACCGGACCGACTGGTCTTTCTGGAATAACTGGGCCGACCGGGCCGACCGGGCCGACCGGGCCCACTGGAATAACGGGTCCGACCGGAGCGACGGGCCCCACCGGAATAACAGGTCCGACCGGAGCGACAGGGCCGAGCGGGATAGATGGTATAACAGGCGCAACCGGACCAACAGGCGCAACCGGACCAACTGGCATTACAGGTGCGACTGGTCCCACGGGAAGCGGTGCAACGGGAGCGACCGGAGTGACAGGTCCGAGTGGAATCGATGGCATTACTGGCGCGACAGGGCCGACTGGACCGACTGGAATAGGAATAAGCGATTACGACGGCGAGATTCAGGAGTTCTCTACCACGACCACCGACGCCGATCCCGGCGCGGGCAAGTTCCGGCTGAATCACGCGACTCAGGCGAGCGCGACTTACGCCGTTGTGGACGATACCGTGTACGGCGGCGCGACCATCAGGAATCAGTTGCTCGCGCTCAAGGGTGGCGAATACGCTTATCTGCAACAGAGGAACGACTCTACCAGATACCATCTGTATAAGGTCATGGGGCCGGTAGTCGCCGCCACTGGCTATGTGAAGG